>JAABVA010000315.1_pt1 | contig 63014 bp, 60 predicted proteins | sample 5560331 | NCBI WGS metagenome assembly JAABVA01 (sample SAMN12812661, study PRJNA571458) | rock metagenome | isolation source: Antarctica rocks | place: Antarctica: Victoria Land, Mt New Zealand sud | collected 2016-01-07
CAGGGTCAAATGTGATTTTTTCATTCGCAATTCAAAAGTCTAATTTTTCCTTGAATGATACCACTTAGTGTACACTACCTGGTATCATTTTTTAGCTTTTGTTGCATTGTTTAATTGAACTTGCTATGTACTTTTTCAATATTTTAAAACATTTATCTTCGGAATTTAGATTTTTGCATTTGATTAAGGAGCAATAATATTAATTTAGTTCTCCCTCACCAGCAACATATCCGCAAACTCAAACAAAGCGTTTTTCCGCACTTCGGCTAGCGGCAGATCTTTTAAACTTTGCAAAGCATTCTGCGCATATCAATTCATTTCCTGTTCAGTTTTTTCCCTGATTTCTATTTGATCAAAAGGTTTCCAATAGATAATGCTTCTTTTATCACATAAAAATTGGTATGCTGCGACCAGTGGCTTACGAACTCCTTCTTCTAGAATATACTTATATTTGGATAATCAAACAATCATATTAAACATACTGGTAATGTAGACTTAACGACCACAATTCATAAATTAGATAACAAATATGGAATCACGTATTATTAACATTGACCCTGAAATTTTAGGAGGAACACCAGTTTTTTTTGGAACCCGTGTTCCTATTAAAAACCTTTTTGATTACTTGGAAACAGGAGAATCTATTGATTATTTTCTCGAAGACTTCGAAGGTGTGCAGCGGGAACAAGTTATAAAAGTGCTTGAAATGTCACACAAGCTTATTGAAACGTCATCAAGTATTTTTGTATGAAAATTTTGCTTGACGAATGTGTGACCAAGTATTTAAAACCACATTTAAGTGATTACGAAGTTTCTACAGTAAGAGAAATGCAGTGGAGCGGTATCAAAAATGGCAGCTTATACTCTATCTTTATGCCAGCATTGATATAACATGAAACATTGATATAACATGAAACTTGACCGTTACGAATTAAAATCAGGTGACCAACTATTAACGTTTGAATTTCTAAGCGAGGGGCCTAAAGGGAAAGTTTACAAACTTATACAGTTTTCACTTGTAAATCAAAATAACTTGTACAATTTGGCTTTTGGCGACAAAAATCCAGAAACTGGTGAGATTGACGATATGGTTATCACCGATAATGGAGACAGTGAAAAAGTACTTGCAACCGTCGCATCAGCAGTATATGCTTTTTGTGAGCGTTTTCCAAATGTGTGGATATATGCAACAGGCAGCACAGCGGTAAGGACAAGGCTTTACCAAATGGGTATCAACAAATACCTTGAAATTGTTCAATCTGATTTTGAGGTATTTGGTCAAGTACATGGAGAATGGGAGCTGTACAATAAAGGCATTAACTATACTGCATTTGTTGTACAGAAAAAAACCTTAACTTTGAACTATGAAAAGCATACTTGATTTAAACGAAAAAAAAATCCCAGTTGTTCGTATTGATAAGACACTAAACAAGTATGACAATGTTGTACTTTTTCCTGCGAAAGTGGAAAAAGCTAAAGAAATGTTAAGAACAATCGGACTTCCCGACCTGAAAAAGGACAAAAGATAGCATTTATTGCCAAAAGGGGAACTGCTACAGTATTATTAAGATTGAAGGAAGTTTAAACCTTCTAATTCTCTCTAACCAACAACATATCCGCAAACTCAAATAACTGCGATTTCTGCATATCTCCAAAAGGCAAATCCTTTAAACTTTGCATTGCTCTTTGAGCATACCAATTCATTTCCTGTTCGGCTTTTTCCCGGATTTCCAATTGGTCGTACAAGTTTCTTATGGCCGATACTTTTTTTACCGCATCAAAATTGGTATGGTGCAGCCAATAATTCAGTTCCTGTAATTGTGCTGCATCGGCAGTTTCCAATGCTTTGATTAATAAATAAGTTTTTTTATTGGAGATAATATCGCCGCCAACCTGTTTTCCAAATTTTTCGGGATCGCCGTAAACATCCAGAATGTCATCCTGTAATTGGAAAGCAATGCCAAGGTCTTCCCCAAAAGCATAAATTAAATTGGCATCTTGTTGGTTTGCACCGGCAATTAGAGCACCAATCTTCAAAGCCCCACCTAAAACAACTGCCGTTTTCAGTCGGATCATATTGATATAAGCATTAATTTGCACATCAGTTTGTTGCTCAAAGTTCATATCAATTTGCTGGCCTTCGCAAACGGCAATTGCAGTATCATTAAATATTTCAAGCACCGGCCGCAATACTTTTTCGTTCACTTGCATCATCAACTTGTAGCCCTCCACCAACATCGCATCACCCGAAAGAATGCCTACACTTGAATTCCATTTTTCATGTACGGTTGTTTTTCCTCTGCGAAGCGGCGCATTGTCCATAATATCGTCGTGCATCAACGTAAAATTGTGGAACACTTCAATGGCAATGGCCGGATTGATGGCTTGGTAAATGTCTCCGCCAAAAGCATCGCAGCCCATTAAAAGCAGGGCAGGGCGAAGGCGTTTCCCGCCCAAGTTCATCATGTACTGCATCGGCTCGTAAAGTTCTGATGGCTCTTTAGGATACCTTCTGCCATCTATAGCTTCAATAATTATTTTTTGCAGTTGCTGGATAGAATACATAAAATTTTAATAGGAAGTTATTGCTGCACCAATGAAAAATCAATCTGTTTTTTGGTCAGGTCCACGCTTTTTACTTTGATCTGTACTTCATCGCCCAACTGGTAAATTTTCTTTTTACGCTGCCCGATGATAGCATAATTCTTTTCGTCCAATGTGTAAAAATCGTCGGAAATATCGCGCAACCGGATCATGCCTTCACATTTGTTTTCTTCAATTTCCACATACATGCCCCATTCGGTAACACCGGAAATTATACCGGTAAAAACAGTACCGATCTGGTTTTGCAAATATTCTGCTTGTTTGTATTTTACAGAAGCACGTTCGGCATCGGCAGCTTTTTTTTCCATTTGAGAAGAATGTACGCTCATTTTCTCATACGTTTCTACATCAACGGATTTGCCTCCGCCTAAATAATGCTCTAATAAACGATGAACCATCACATCCGGATAACGGCGGATAGGCGAAGTAAAATGTGTATAAAAATCAAAAGCCAAGCCATAATGGCTTGTTTTTTTAGTGGTATAAACTGCTTTAGCCATGGAACGAATAGCCAATTGCGTTAACACATTCTGCTCTTTTTTACCTTCTACATCAGCCATTAAATGGTTAAGCGAGCGCGCTATTTCTTTATCTGAATTGGTATTGATCTTGTAACCAAATCGTAAGGCAAACTGTGCAAAAGAAAGCAGGTTGTCTTCTTTAGGAGAATCATGCGAACGGTAAACAAAAGTGAGTTTACTTTTTCCTTTGCCTTTTTTACCGATAAATTCTGCAACCCGTCTGTTTGCCAGCAGCATAAAATCTTCAATCAATTTATGCGCATCTTTGCGTTCTTTTACATAAACGCCTGTTGGTTTGCCGTTTTCATCCAGCTTAAATTTTACTTCTGTGGTTTCAAAGCTGATGGCACCATTTTTAAATTTCCGGTCGCGCAGTTTGTACGCCAATTCATTCAGCAAAGTAATTTCTTTTATAAAATCGCCTTCTTTGTTTTCGATAATTTCCTGCACATCTTCGTAAGCAAAACGTTTGTCAGAATGAATGATTGTTTTGCCAAACCATTCCGTCACGATCTGAGCATCTGCGTCCATTTCAAACACGGCAGAAAAGCACAGTTTATCTTCATTCGGGCGGAGGGAACACAAGCCGTTAGACAATCTTTCGGGCAGCATCGGGATTACGCGGTCAACTAAATAAACAGAGGTCCCGCGTTCAAAAGCTTCGCGGTCCAAAGGCGTATTGGGCACAACGTAATGCGAAACATCCGCAATGTGCACACCAATTTCGTAATTTCCATTCTCTAAAAAACGAAAGGAAATAGCATCGTCAAAATCTTTTGCATCAACCGGATCAATCGTAAAAGTAGTAGTCTTCCGGAAATCGCGTCGTTTCTGGATTTCTTCTTCCGAAATCTGGTCGCTTATTTCTTCGGCTTCATGTTCTACTTCCGCAGGAAACGACAACGGGAAACCATATTCCGCCAAAATAGCGTTCATTTCCGTATTGTTCTCGCCTTGTTTTCCCAGGATTTGCTTGATGCGTCCGATTGGGTTTTTAGCTTCCGGCGGCCAGTCGATAATTTCTGCAATAGCTTTGATGCCGTTTTTGGCGCCGTTTAATTCGGAGATCGGGATGAAAATATCACGCAGCATTTTGCGGTCGTCCGGGATGAAAAAAGCAAATCGTTCAGAAAGCTTTACAATTCCACTAAACTCCATTTTGGCCCGCTTGACAATCTCAATGACTTCGCCTTCTTTGCGTTTTCCTTTAGATTTTCCGTAAACATAAATCTTTACGCGGTCGCCGTGCAAAGCGTTCCGCAATTTCCGCGGAGCCACAAAAATGTCGGTTTCCGCTTCCTCGTCTGTAACGATAAAAGCCGAACCGTCCGCCGTTAAATCCACGCGGCCCTCTACAAAAGTCTTCAATTCTACCAACTGGAAGTTGCCGCGCGATACTTCTTTTAGCACCTGTTTTTTTGCTTCTTCCTGTAAAATTTCTAAAATGGTCTCTTTTGATTCCGGGTCTGGAATATTCAGTCTGGCTGAAACTTGTTTATAGTTATAAGATTGATTTCCATTTTCTTCAAAAACCTGCAATACCAATTGTGTAAGTACCTGTTTTACCGAATGGCTGGTTGTGTTTTTTGATGCCATAAATTGATGTAAAGATACGAGGATTTAGCTCGATAAGCTGCTGTTGCAACACCAATTAAAGCACAAGGTTTGCACCAGGGATGGCTGCGATCAGTTTTTTGGTGTAGGCTTCTTTTGGATGATGATAAATTTGCTCTGGACCGCCCATCTCTATAATTTCGCCTTTGTTCATCACCATCATGCGGTCTGCTATGTGTTTGACAACCGAAAGATCATGTGAAATAAAAATATAAGTCAGGTTAAATTCCCGCTGCAGTTCCTTCAGCAAATTTAAAACCTGCGCCTGCACAGAAACATCCAAAGCAGAAACCGATTCATCGCAGATTAAAAACTCCGGCTGTAAAGCCAAAGCCCGCGCAATTACAATCCGTTGCCGCTGTCCGCCGGAAAACTCATGCGGATAACGGTTAAAATGTTCCGGCAGCAAGTTTACGCGGTCTAACAATTCAAGCACTTTCTTTTTTCGCTGCTGCGGGTTTCCGTACAACTGATGTACTTCCATCGGCTCCAAAATTGCATTTCCAACCGTCAGTTTTGGGTTGAGGGAAGAGTAAGGATCTTGAAAAATCAATTGCATTTTTTTGCGTGCCTGTCGCATTTCATTTGCAGGAAGCGATAAAATATCCTGATTTTTAAAAATAATTTTACCTGAAACCGGCTCGATCAGCCGGATAATACTTCTGCCGAGTGTTGTTTTTCCGCAGCCCGATTCGCCTGCCAAACCCAATGTTTCTCCCGGGAAAACCTCAAAACTAATATTGTTTACCGCTTTTACCACTTCTGTTGATCGTTGCAGAAATCCTTTTTTTATTGGGAACCAAGTGTTCAGGTTCTTGATTTTCAGCAAAGGTTCCTGGTCGTAAAGCTTCTTTTGCCGGTCTTTTTTTTCGTCATCACTTAAAGCGTAACGTTCCCGGATTTCGCCAATTGTTAAACCCGAAGGTTGGATTTCGCCTTGCCCGTCAACCTTCAAAAAATCACTGATTACGGGTAGTTTTTTGAGTTGGAATTGCGGTGAAGGGCGGCAAGCCAGCAAACCTTGTGTATAAGGATGTTGCGGTGAATTGAAGATGGTTTCTGTAGCAGCGTGTTCCACAATTTTACCTTTGTACATCACCATTACTTCGTCGGCAATTTCCCTGATCACGCCCAAATCATGCGAAATAAAAATCAGGCTGCTGTTGCGCTCATTTTTGATACGTAAAAGAAGCTCCAGGATTGATTTTTGCACAGTCATGTCCAGCGCAGTTGTGGGTTCATCCGCAATTAAGATTTCCGGGTTGCAGCTTAAAGCCATCGCAATCATCACCCGCTGTTTTTGTCCGCCCGAAATCTGGTGCGGATAACCATCAAAAACAGCTTCCGGCCGCGGCAATTGCACTTCTTTAAAAAGCGCAATCGTTCTCGTTTTGGCTTCCTTCCGGCTAACTTTTAAGTGCAGTTGTACCGCTTCTGCAACCTGATGACCACAAGTTAAAACCGGGTTTAAGGAAGTCATTGGTTCCTGAAAGATCATCCCGATGCGGTTGCCGCGAAATGAACGCATTTCTGCTTCGGTAAGTTTCAATAATTCTTTATCATTCAATAAGATACTGCCTTTGATGATCGTATTATTTTCATCCAGCAAACGCATTAATGCAAGCGAAGTAACCGATTTTCCGGAGCCGGATTCACCTACAATCCCGATTACTTTTCCTGGTTCCAGTTCAAACGATACTTCTTTTACCGCATTAAAATTGGTGTCACCGGTTTTGAAACTTACTTGTAAGCGGTCAACTTTCAAGCTCATCAGTTAGTCAATATAAGTAATGTTTTCTTCCGGGATCATTTCTTCACCACGAAATTTTCTGATCAGTTGCGCTGTGGTAATCACATCTTTCTGGCAATAAGTTTTAATCCGTTCAGGATCATTTTCTTCCCAATAAACGTGGCCGACCTGGCTTCCGTCGATGTCGTCTTTTGGCGTAGGAATATTGAAAATTGCAGCCAGCAAACTCAAAGAAGTATAGTTTTTGTGATCGCCGAACTTCCATAGTTCCATTGTGTCCAAGTGGTTTACTTCCCAAGGTTTTTTGCCGAAACTTTGTAGTTGCGGCGGAATGGCAATGCTATTGATCAGCATCCTTCGGCATAAATAAGGAAAATCAAACTCTTTGCCATTGTGCGCACACAAAATTTTGTTGGTTGGTTGTCGGCTAAGCATTGAAGCAAAACCTTCCAGCAATTCTGTTTCTTCCCCGCAGCAATAGGATTTGATCCGAAGCGAAGTTGCATCTCCCGAAGTAAAAACACCGGCAGAAATGCATACAATTTTTCCGAATTCTGCCCAAATCCCGGCCCGTTCATAAAAATCTTTTGCTGAAACTTCTTTTCGCTGGTAAACGGTTTTTTGTTCCCATAAATCCTGCAAATACTCCGGCACTTCCTCAAACTTTCGGTATTGCGGCACCGTTTCAATATCAATCACCAAAAGGTTTTGTAAATCCAGCTGTTCCAGCATGTGCTTCTTTTATGATACTTTTTTCTAGTTGAAAAAAGCTTAGCGCAAACTACTACTTTTGGCGGTATTTATTGGATAATATCCAACCAATTCTTCATACCGGCTGCCAGTCCGCTTGTAATAAACCAATAGCTGATAATCATTTTCCGTTTCGAAATGGCTGCCATCGATAATAGTCTGGTCCGTTTCGCTATTGTTTTTCAACACATAATGATAATCATAAACGCCTTGCTTCAAATATAAATCCGTGTAAAAATTGCCTCTTCCTGCATCGTAAGTCATCTTGCTGTGTTCATCCAAATGGTAATCATTAAATTTTCCGGTGATAAAAACAGCATCGTTTGCGTTTGGCGGACTGTAATTCAGGTTGAAGTAAACATGTGCATAATCCGCATCCGTCCTTGGATCGCGGCCATCCGAATTTAGGATAAAAAATTTGCCGTTGTTGTCATATTGAAACGTATAATTTGGTTGGTCTAAAGCACGGTCTGTCATTAGCATCACGGTATTGGCCGTATCGCGATAAATTTTGTCAATATGCTCTGCACCAGATAATAATGTCCGTAAATCAAACCTTCGGAACTCGTTTCCTCCGGGAAAATCATTGGTTTGAAAATCGTTAAATTGTAGGAGATTACCTTGGACAAATTGTGGCCGTGTGTTCATCTGGCTAACATCTGTCCGGCCATTTTGCAAAATTAAAGCGCGGATTTCTGCATAAGGATTTGTTACAGACAACGCAGAAACATCAACGTTAAAATTGATTTTCTGGTTGCTGGCCCGGTTTACCACATTATTTGAAGAAGCGATGCCCGCGGCCAAACCTGCTTTTTGATCAACCACATAAAACTGCCGGGTCAAAATTGGTTCGGCAGGGTTTCCTTCGGGATAAACTTTCAACAAATAATTGCCGGAGAGCTTTGGGATGATGTTATAATTGGGCAGCGTCAACTCGTAATGCGTGTATTTTTGTTTAGTGTTGAAGGAATAGCGATAATCCATAATCCGGTCTTCCGTAAAACTTTGCAGGTATTCGGAAGGCGAAAGGTTAGAAGTTTTCCAATCGGCATCGCAATGTATTATCGTGTAATTGTACGTTTTTGAGCCGCCGTTCAAGTCGTCAAAACTAAACAGTAAAACATCATTTGTCCTTAAACTGATAATTGGGAACGAGCCTTCCTGCTGCGTGTTGTACAATTCAACCGTTTTGATGTTGGGTTGATAAATGGCATTTTGATATGGGATTTGTGCCTGAAGAATTCTGCATGATAAAAGAAGTATCAGTAAAAGTTTAAATTTCATTTGCTTCTTTCGGTTTAGGGTTTTCTATCAAATGCTATAATAGGAAACATGAAGATTAATAATTTCACTTGCAAAGAGTACGAAAAAATCTCCGGGCAGCTCGTAATATCTTTCATCAACTTCCTGCTTATTGTCATTTTTAAGATAACGCCTGCGGGCATCACTTAAATAAATACGATCGATACCCGTAGAACTTGATAATACATAAGATGAAAGAATGCCACTATAAATTATGCTGCCCTCAGAAGTACTTACCAAAGCGTCTATAAACGTGAGTTCTGCAACGCGTGCACTTCCCTGAATATCAGGAAAATCAAGGATTTCTCCGCTAAAGAGATAATGCCACTCGTTTTGAAAACGGAAAAGTTTGTATTTACGATCTAATTTATAGGTCCTGACCAAATACTTTGCAAAAAAACCGGCGAAAGTACCGGTGAGACCCGTGAAAAGAAAATAAGATAATCCCGGATAAAAGTTTAGAAATAAAGTGTCAATAGCTTTTGAAATGCGTGGACTATCTGTTGTTCCGCTTAATAATGTGGATATGGCCGGAACAGCATCAGAGCGGTAACCTAAAACATAAATGATACTGTAACAGAAGGTATTGATGATACCACTGATGATGAGCGACGGCAGAATAAGATCGCTAAAGTTTTGTTTAAAATATTCCCTGGAAAATTCCCCTGAAAAATAAAATCTTCTGAACAGAAATCCTGGTATCAGTAAAATTAGTAAAACCAGGGTTGGCAGGGCAATGTTCATTCATTATTTACCCGGGAAAAAGCCCCTAAACGTGTAACTGTTATTTTACCATTCTTAGATGTTCCTGTGCCAGACTTATTATGGCGTTCATCATAAATTGCTTCCATTATTTCAGGAAGATGACCTTCTTTGGCAAGTTTCATAAACTTATCGCTTAGTATCTTGGGTGCTGTGTTAAAAAATGAAAAAGCCATAATTTAAATTCTTGTTTAAAATTAATAAACAATCCTGAAATAAAAAATATTGCAAAATTGTTTTTCGCTGATTTTATGCCGGTAAAAACAGTATCGCTACTTTTCTTCCATTTCTAAAATCTGGCTGGCCAACGCTTCCCAGTTATCTTGCTGTAGTTTCAGTTCCTGCTGTTTTTGTTTCAGGTTTTTGTTTACTTCCTGCAAACGGTTTTGCTGTTTGTAGATTTTTTCATCCGTCAGTTCCGCTGCCAGTTGTTTGACCGATTTTTCCAGTTCGGCAATTTTTTGTTCCATATCGGCCAAATCCTGGTTTAGCTTTCTCAAAGTTTTTGGCTTTTCATCAACAGGTTGTTTCGCTGCAACCGGTTCTTTTTTTTCTTCTTTTTTAGGCTGAGGAATAACAGGTGCTGATTTGGCTTCTAACTTTCTTTTCGCCTGCCAAACTTCATACTCGGCATAAGTTCCAGGATAAACCTTGATCTGCTGATCTTCAATAAACCAAATTTTATTAGCTACGTTGTCCAGAAAATACCGGTCGTGCGACACGGCAATCAGCGTACCTTCATATTGTTGCAAAGCTTGGATCAGAATATTTACCGAAGCGATATCCAAGTGGTTAGTGGGTTCATCCAGGATCAAAAAGTTGGCATCCGCCGTTAATGCTTTGGCCAATGCCACTCGCGATTTTTCCCCTCCGGAAAGCACCTTGATCTTTTTGAAAACATCATCACCGGTAAACAAAAACGAACCCAGAATAGAGCGCAGTTCTGTTTCATTATGTTTTGGGGCGAAGGATTGCAGTTCTTGTAAAATCTCGCTTTCCAGGTGCAAAGCTTCCAATTGATGCTGCGCAAAAAAAGTTTGAGTAACGTTGTAACCAGGTTCAAACTTACCTTCAAACTCTGGATCGGCACCGGCAATAATTCGCAATACAGTCGATTTTCCTTTTCCATTGGCACCGATCAAAGCAATTTTATCACCTTTTTCGATCAGCGCATGTGCATTTTCTACAATATTGATAGCAGGATATTTTTTGGTGAGGTGGTCCAAAGTAATCACATGGCGGCCGGATTGCTTGGAGAACCGGAAACTGAAATTTACAGACGGATTATCATCATCCACATCGTCCACGCGCTCCAGTTTATCCAAAGCTTTGATACGTGATTGGGCCATTTTTGCTTTGGAAGCTTTGGCACGAAAACGCTCGATCAAACGTTCTTCCTGTTTGATTTTTTGCTGCTGGTTTTTAAATTCATTGCGTTGGATTTCGCCACGCATCTCTTTTTCTGCTACATAAAAAGAGTAGTTGCCAGAATAAACGTTGAGCTTTCCTTTGCGGGATTCCACAGTTTTATTGATCACTTTATCCAGGAACCACCTGTCGTGCGAAACAATAACGACCGCGCCTTCAAATGCTTTCAAATAATCTTCCAGCCATTGAATAGAAGGTAAATCCAGGTGATTGGTTGGCTCATCCAGCAGTAAAATGTCGGGTGCCTGCAAAAGGATCTTGGCCAGCATCACGCGCATACGCCATCCACCAGAAAAGGTGCTGAGTTTGCGTTCGGTATCAGCTTCGCCAAAACCTAAACCTGCTAAGATTTCGTGTGCCTTGTATTCAATATTATAGCCGTCCAAAGCTTCAAATTCGCTTTGCTTATCGCTTAATTTATGTAAAACATCTTCCGAATAATCCGTTTCCAATTTTTTCAGCAAAGCTTCAATTTCGTCATGCAATTGGTTCTGGCGTTCAAAAGCTTCCATCGCCACATGCAAAATGCTTTTATCGGAAGCGTAAGAAAGCAAATCCTGGTTCAGATAGCCGATCGTTAGTTCTTTGGATTTGGAAATGGTACCGGAAGTAGCTTTTATGTCGCCTACGATCAGCTTCAGCAAGGTAGTTTTTCCGGTTCCGTTGGCACCGATCAAACCAATTTTTTCGCCTGGTTTAATGTGCCAGTTGGCTTCGTCATACAACGCCCTGGAACCTATTTCGTAAGTTAAATCATTAATTGCAATCATTGCCGCAAAGGTACGTTTTGTCAGCCATTATTTACGTTTTTTATAGCGGATAGGTACAGGAATATTACCGAAAGTAAACAGTTCTGCTGCTGTTGCCAATGCTTCTTTTACCCTATAAAAATTTGGGTTTATAAATTTGTGCTAAACTAAGCTGCAACATTAGTTGTTCAGCTTAAAAACCAGTTGAGCAATCTGCATGGAACAAAAACAAATTGATTTTTTACTCTACGTTTTAAAATGTCTGATTGGTGCAGCAATTGGGTTTTTTATCTATCGGGCGTTTCCCGAAGGTGGTGCCTGGGGTTTAATTTCCATTCTCTTAGTGCTTTCTCCCGAAGGAAAAGAAGCTATCAACCTGGCAGAAGTGCGGATCAAAGCCAATTTGGTAGGGGCGGGCACTGGTTTGATCTTGTTTTTCCTGCATCCACCAGCCTTTATCATGCTTTGTCTGAGCGTAGTGATTGTGGTTGTGATTTGCGAATTGCTGAAATTGAAAGTTGCCACGCGTTCTGCACTGGCTTCCGTGGTAATTATTTGCATCCATGAAACTGGGAAATATTTTTATCAGGTAGCTATAGAAAGGGCGGCAGGCGTTGTTGGCGGCTGCTTGATTGCCTTGCTGATCACTTATCTTGTCCATTATAAAATGCTGATTAGCAATGTGCGCGAGCGGAAGGCAAATATTTCCTGGCGCAGAAACAAGTTCCGGCAAAAGATAGAGGAACCAGAAAACGAGACAGGGAAATAATCCTGATGCTTCTTTTACGGGGTATAATCCACAGGCACCAGTTCTGCGAGTTTATCGTTTGCCCAATCGCCTTCAAACAGCGTACTTTGCGGAGAAACGACCACGCCATTTAAATCAAACAAAGCATAACTGGTATATAAAGTGATGATACTGGTGGCGTTACTTTCCAAATCAAGCGGACGATAAACGTTATCCAGATTGTTCGGGTCGCTTTTTTTAGTATAAACCACGTACAAAAAATCAGGAAAAGTAAGTGCAAACAAACCTGGTTCATCGGTGCGCCGTAATACATCTTCCACGCGCAAAGGTTCTTTGATCAGGTTTTCGATGTACCGTGGTTCCTGTGTTTTTTCGTTCCAGTAATTTACCGAATCCCGGTTGTTGCTTTTATTAAATTGAAGATATTTTTTCTGCAAGGTTTCCTCAGGTAAACGTTTCGGGTTTGGCCTGCGCTGCAATTGGCGTATCACAAAACCTTCCTGCTGTAAATGTTGCTGATATAGAGCACGGAAAAAGTGCATGCTCGAACCAAAATAAGCTTCCCGCCGTTTTTCCTGCCATTTTTTTTGCTGAGCTGCGCTTCCTTTCAGTTCTTCAAACAAAACCTGTCCCTGATAACTGATGATGCTGGTAAGCGAGCTGCTTTCAAATTCCTTTATCAAAAATCGTACTTTATAACCTAAAGCCCGGTTTTCCACCACCAAAAACTCATCCGTTGAAGCTTCCAGTGTTTGTGTTTTTTTATGATAGATGAGATAAACTGCATGCGGATTTAGCACTTTGCATAGTTTGGCGTTTTCTGATGTGCCAATGAAATTCTTAAGAAACAAAGCATAATTCTTTTTCCAGTTGGCGCTGGTTGTAATTACCACTTCCCGCATTTGGATAGGTTTTGGCGTCATTTCGATTGCCAGTTGCTGCGGTTTTGCACCCACCAAAATAGTTTGGTTATAAGTTTCGTAACCGAGAATAGAAACGACTAAGTTGTACTGGCCAGGTTTTACACCGTTTAAAGTGAAAGTCCCGTCATCCGCAGTAACCGTTCCGAAAGTAGCGTTGCTTAAAAAAACGCTGGCTTTGCCAAGCGGGGCTTTCGTATCAATCGCTGTTACTTTGCCGGCGATAGTGCCGGTTTGTGCCAATGAAATTGCCGGTATCGAAATCAGCAGCCAGAAATAAAATAGAAAACGCATGGCTAAAAGTAGCAGATTTTCTTATTTCTAAAACTTGGCCGACCGTAATTATTATGTGATAAAAACAGTATGTAAAAGTTTTTTCAAGAGAAAGAAGGGAAGAACAGGCCACAAAAAAGTCCCTGCTTGCAAAAGTAGGGACTTAACTAAAACAAAACATTAACCAATATATTTCTAAAAACGATTACTTGTACGGCAGAAGGGTTAAGCGGGTTACGTTTATTTAACTTTTTTTTGATTTATTGGAAAATATCTTTCAATCCCAAGTTTCATTTTTGTTGCTTCAATATTTTCCCGAAGCAAGTACTGTTTTCTACATTTTCATATTGGCCGTAATTGGGAATGATTTTGTAGTTGCTTTTTTGGTAAAGTGCAATCGCTTCCGGTTGTTTTTTGCCGGTTTCCAAAATACATTTTTTGTAGTTTAATTCTGCTGCCCAGTTTTCCAATTCTTTTAAAATTGTTGAAGCAAAGCCTTGTCCTCTTTTATTTTCGGAAACATACATGCGTTTAACTTCCATTATATCTGGTGAATATTCTTTTATTGCACCGCAAGCAATAGGAGTTTCGTTTTCATAAGCCACAATTGCATGTTTTATCAAATCTATTTTGTTGAATTGTGCATAAAACGAATGTTCTTCGCCATTACGGATACTTAAATCTTTATCCAATTCTTTTACCAGGTTTTGAAAATCCTGATTGTTGGAAGCGGTACGGATACAATTGATCATAGCATAAAAACAGATAAAGATTATTTGTTGAATCGATACATTGATTTTAGGATTTGTACTTAAGTTTCAGAAGCGGTTTTCAAAATGTCCGAAGGAAAAAAACCAATAAGTTAAGGTTGGCTTTTGGTTAAGCCTGTTGCTCCGAATATTGCTAAATTTTGCATAGTTTAAAGATACTTGTATAAGTTTCTTACTTTTAAATCTTAGAGCCTGTTTAACTTTATACAAGAAAAAATGTTAATGCTTCTTTTACCCTATAAAAATTGGGTTGTGTTAATTTAAATAAACTAAAACCAAATGCCTGTCATTTTTTAGGTGATAAAAGAAGCATAGCGAACATATTGAACAAATTTTAAACACGCTCTAACACTCCTTTGATTTAATTTTTAAACATGCTCTTATATTAATTCAATATGATTTTTCTATATCTCAAATTCAAATATATTTGATATTTCAGTTTGGGGGTTGTTGATAAGCGGTAAAAAATTTATTGCTTTTTAACAGTCAGCACAAATTTCCTAATTACAGTATGTTATCTTTTATTCCATTCAAATCCGTATGCCCTGCATTTGGTTTTATTATTTTGCTGAGATTGTAACTTATCTTCCCTGCGTGGTTTTCTGCTTTGATTAAACCCTGATTAAATAAGTTTTTCAAAATTTCTTCCGCTTGATCTTCGGTGGCAAGTTCATCGGCATGTACTTGCTTTAATTTGATAACTACTTCTGCAGCAGTAGCTTCTCCTAATTGTCCTAAACCAAAAATCACTTTTTGTTCGGTCGTGTCCTCTTCGTTATATCGGTAAGGTACAAGTAATGGTTCAAAGTTCATGATCGACTTTTTTTTGTAAAACCCTGGTTGTAGTTTATTGTTCTGCCATGATCACTAAAATTTATACCGATAAAAGAAGCATCAGTTAAACTAAACAATCGAATTGCAAGCCCATAAAAAATTAATTTCAACCGCAGTTTTCTACATATCTGTATATTTGAAGCATGAACCATTTAATTGCTCCGTCTGTTCTTGCTGCTGATTTTGCAAACTTGCGGCAAGATATAGAAATGCTGAACCGCAGTGAGGCTGATTGGATCCATTTTGATGTGATGGACGGCGTTTTTGTGCCGAATATTTCTTTTGGTTTCCCGGTTTTGAAAGCAATCAAACCATTAACCTCAAAACCAATTGATGTTCATTTAATGATCGTCAACCCGGATCAATACATTGAGCAGTTTGCCGAGGCTGGTGCGACAAATATTACGGTACATTCCGAAGCTTGTGTACATTTAAACCGAACTATACAAGCCATAAAAAGTGCCGGGTGCAAAGCAGGTGTTGCTTTAAACCCGCATACGCCTGTCAGTTTTTTGGAAGATATCATTACAGATTTGAACCAGGTGCTGATCATGTCTGTCAACCCGGGTTTTGGCGGACAGAAATTTATCCCAAACACCTACAAAAAATTATACGATTTAAAAGCACTCAGCAAAAACCGAAACCCGGAGTTGAAGATAGAAGTGGACGGTGGTGTGAGCAAGGAAAACTGTAATGATTTATGGCTGGCAGGAGCTAATGTGCTGGTGGCAGGCAGTTCGGTTTTTTCGGCTGCTGATCCTGTTCTGGCTATCCATCAATTAAAATATCCTTAAATGAAATAGTCTATTACTGATAAGGTTCAAAAAATTACATCCTGTTTATTAAAATTACTGTAAATCAGTTCCTCCAGTAATTCTAATTTTCTAAATTCGCCCGCCGGTGTTTCCTATTTCATTTCTTGTTTTCCGGCTAAATAAACTATACACATGAAGCATAATTTTGGTGCAGGGCCGGGTATTTTACCACACGAGGTACTTAAACAATCCGCAGAAGCAGTTCTTGATTTGAACGGAACTGGCTTATCTATATTAGAAATTTCACATCGTTCGCCGGAATTTGAAGCGGTGATGGACGAAGCAGTAAGTTTGGTCAAAGAACTGCTGAACGTTCCCAAGGGTTATTCGGTCCTGTTTTTGCAAGGTGGCGCAAGTTTGCAGTTTGCCATGGTGCCGTATAATCTTTTGCCGCAGGATAAAAAAGCAGCTTATCTGGAAACAGGGGTTTGGGCAAACAAAGCTATTAAAGAAGCCAAATTTTTTGGGACGCCAGTAGTGGTTGCTACGGATAAAGAAGATAATTTTCGCAAAATCCCAAAAAATTATGAGGTTCCGGCGGATGCTGTTTATTTCCATGTCACATCCAACAATACAATTTACGGAACACAACTACATCAATTTCCGAAATCCGAAGTTCCTTTAGTTGCCGATATGTCGTCTGACATTTTCAGCAGGGAAATAAATGTTGCTGATTTTGGGTTGATTTACGCCGGTGCACAAAAAAACATGGGTCCGGCAGGGGCAACTTTGGTGATTGTAAAAGATGATTTGCTGGGATCGGCCGGCCGGCCGATCCCTTCAATGCTAAATTACCAGATGCATATTGAGAATGGATCGATGTACAACACGCCTCCGGTTTTCGCCATTTATGTTTCCATGCTTACTTTAAGATGGATCAAAGCCAGCGGGGGCGTAGCTGCTGTTGCAAAATCGAACGAAGCCAAAGCAAAAGTGCTTTATGAAGAAATTGACCGCAACCCATTGTTTAAAGGTGTTTGTGCGGTGGAAGACCGTTCAATCATGAATGTTTGTTTCATCATGGAAAAACCGGAGCTGGAAAAAGCATTTTTAAAACTGGCCGAAGATCACGGCCTGGTAGGTATCAAAGGCCATCGCAGTGCCGGTGGTTTCCGTGCTTCTATCTACAATGCCTTGCCGGTCACCAGTATTTATGCCTTGGTAGAGGTGATGCAGGAATTTGCCGAAAAAAATAAATAACACATACTTCTTTTATCAACATAAAATATAGATGATCAGGATATTAGCAAATGACGGAATCGATCCGGCAGGAAAAGCACTTTTGGAAACGGTTGGTTTTATTGTAGAAACGGAACACATCCCGCAAGAGCTTTTGCCGCAGCAACTGAATAATTTTGATGCCATTACTGTAAGAAGTGCCACAAAAGTCCGACAAGCTTTGATCGATGCCTGCCCAAATTTAAAATTGATTGGCCGCGGCGGCGTTGGCATGGACAATATTGATGTAGAATATGCAAAATCAAAAGGTGTCGCGGTGGTAAATACGCCTGCATCCTCGTCGCTTTCTGTTGCCGAACTCGTGTTTGCGCATTTATTCACCGGAATCCGTTTTTTGCAAGACAGCAACCGTAAAATGCCAACAGAAGGCAACACTAAATTTAATGACCTGAAGAAAGCTTATGCCAAAGGGATGGAATTGCGCGGAAAGACAATTGGTATTTTGGGTTTTGGCAGAATTGGACGTGAGGTGGCCAAAGTGGCTATAGGTTTAGGAATGAAAGTATTAGCTTATGATTTATCTCCTTTTGAACCGGAACTGGCTTTGGAACTGGGCGACGGGCAATTGGTAAAAGTATCGGTAAAAGCAGCATCTAAGGAAGAAGTAATTGCCCAAAGTGATTTTATTAGTTTGCATACGCCTTTTAGTGAAAAACCTATTTTAGGTGCGGCAGAATTTGCGGCCATGAAAAAAGGTGCAGCAGTTGTAAATGCTTCCCGCGGCGGAACCGTTGATGAAGATGCTTTGCTGGAAGCTTTAAACAGCGGAAAATTAGCTTTCGCCGGATTGGATGTTTTTGATAACGAACCAACACCTCGTGCCGAAATTTTATCTCACCCCAAAATATCTTTAACGCCGCATATCGGTGCTTCCACCAATGAAGCACAGGAAAGGATCGGTGTGGAGCTGGCTAATTTAATTATCCAGCATTTTAAGTAAATAAAACGCATTTAAACAATAGTAAAAAAGGCTTTTGGAATTATTTCCGAAAGCTTTTTTATTTTACAATATTGAAAGTACCGCTAACATAAATGGAATCGGTTGGAGAATATGGAGAATCGTACAGATAATAACTAAAACTTCCGCTTGAGGTTAACGCTGCAACATCCATTTTATCTACGGTAAGCTGAGCAGTTCCGGATGAATTTAAAGTAGTGTAAGTTTTGTTGTTGATTTCGAGCTGGGCACTTGTAAGAACATATTTGTTATTAACACTATTCGAAATGTACGAAAATCCAAAATCTAACACATTTGTCTGGATGCCATTACTTCCGTTCACACTGTATTGTGTAGAACTTGAAGCACCTGTTCCTGTTGTAACAGGAACAAAAATTGCATAGCCCGGAGCTTTGTTTGTTAATGTGTAAGCCGTATTGTTAACCTTAACTACAATATTGCTGTTGTTTGAAGTTGTGCCTGAACCGTTACGTGGCATCAAAATCGGAATTTCTTCTGTACATGATTGCAGAAAAATACCACATAAAAGAAGCATGGCAGGCGCAAAAAGTGCCTTGTGAAAAGAAAAAGGTTTTATCATAAACAAGTTTTTAGTAAATACAAACAGGTATTTACAACTCGTATGCAAAACCCTTTTTAGCAACCGTTACTGCATAACCATCTTCGGTTAAAGTATCAGCAAGCGCCTGCATACTCGTTGTTTCCCCGTGTACGAGAAAAACTTGTTTAAGTTGTGCAGAATCTATTTGTTTAACTGTATTTACCAGATCATCATGATCGCCATGCGCACTGAAAAGATCAGTTTGTTTGATCGTTGCATAAACTGCCAGGTCACGGTCTTTAACATGCACGATTGGATCTCCGCGCAGCAAACGATGGCCTAAAGTTCCTTTTGCACAATAACCGATGAACAAAATCGTGCAGTAATAATTCTGGATATTATAAAAAAGATGGTCTTGGATCCGGCCGCCTTCCAGCATTCCGGCAGAAGAAATAATGACGCAAGGTTCAAAATAGTTGGAAACCTGGCGGCTGTCTTTCAAGTTTTCAACATAAGTCAGGTTATCAAACTCAAACTGATCTCCTGACCGGCGGTAAAATTCCTGCGATTCCCCGCTCAGCAGTTCATGGTGTTTTCTAAAAATCCCGGTAGAGGAAGTGGCCATCGGGCTATCTACAAAAACCCTGACCGGCGGCAGCAATCCTTTAGAAAATATTTTGTTCAGCGAAAAAACCAATGCTTGGGTACGCCCGATGCTAAAAGCAGGAATAATCAACCGGCCTGATTCTTTTACACAGCATTTTTCTATTGTTTCGGTCAAAACCTCTTCAATTGTTTTTCCTTTGGAGTGGTTCCTACCGCCATAAGTAGATTCGGAAACTAAATAATCTGTTGGGGGCAGCACCTGCGGGTCGGGCAGGGTCGGGTAGTTTTTTCGGCCAATATCGCCAGTGAAAGTGATGGTTTTTTCTTCACCGTTTTCTTGGATTTTCAAAACTGCAGAAGCAGCACCAAGCAAATGGCCGGCCGGGATAAACGTCAGTTCTATATTACCATTTATCCGAAAAGGTTTGTTAAAACCGATGGTTACAAAGCGGTCAACTGTATCCAGCACGTGTTTATGCAGATAAAGCGGCTGAACGGTCCTGCTGCCGTCGCGTCTTTTATGTCCGCGGTGTTTCCTGCTTTTCTGTGCTTTGTGCATAAAAATATTCACAGAATCCATTAGCAATAGTTCAGCTAATTCAGCAGTTGGAGGTGTGCACAAAATTTGTCCTTCAAAACCCATCCGTACTAAGGTCGGCATATTTCCGGAGTGGTCAATATGTGCATGGGTGAGGATTACTAAATTAATTTCACCGGGATTAAAAGGAAAATCCTCATTGGTTTGCACGGAGTGGTCTCGCTCATAATCCAAACCACAATCAATTAAAATCTTATAATTATTTTCTGTTGTAAGCAGGTGCATACTTCCGGTAACCTGTTCGGCAGCGCCCCAAATCGTTAATTTCATTCAATATCTTTCCGCGTAACTGCTACGCTAATTTTTATAGGGTAAAAGAAGTATCAGGGAAGGGTTCCGATCAACCTAAACTTCAAACTGCAAGCTGCTAAGATAGCGATAAAGTCCGCCTTCCTGCGCAACGAGTTCTTCATGCGTGCCGCTTTCTTTCACTTTTCCTTTTTCCAAAACAATAATTTTGTCTGCTTCGCGGATAGTGGACAAGCGGTGCGCAATGATGATGGAAGTCCGGTTTTTCATCAGTTCTTCCAGTGCTTCCTGCACCAAACGCTCTGATTCTGAATCTAATGAAGAAGTTGCTTCATCCAGAATCAAGATCGAAGGATTTTTTAATAAAGCCCTTGCAATCGCAATCCGCTGTCGTTGCCCGCCGGATAATTTAACGCCTCGTTCCCCAACAATTGTATCATAACTTTCGGGGAAACCGGTAATAAACTGATCGGCATTGGCGCGTTGTGCGGCTTTGATAACTTCTTCTTCGGTAGAATCCAGTTTGCCGTAAGCAATATTTTCGCGGATCGTGCCGCCAAAAAGCAAAACATCCTGCGGAACAATGGCAACCTGGTTTCGGATATCCGTAAGCGAATAGGTAGAAGCCGGTTTTCCGTCAAACAAAATTTGGCCAATTTGCGGATGGTAAAACTGCAAAATCAAACCGGCAATGGTAGATTTCCCTGCACCGCTTGGGCCTACAATCGCTATCTTTTCTCCGGAACGGGCACTAAACGATACTTCTTTTAGCACAGTAATTTCTGTGCGCGACGGATAAGCAAAAACGACCTTGTCGAAATCAAGATTGCCGACAATTCTCTGTTTAATCCCGTTATCTTTGATTTGGATAGAAATTGCTTCACCTTTTTCATCCAGGATTTCCAGTACGCGTTCGCTCGCCCCAACGGCTTTCTGCAATCCGGCATACAGTTCGGGAAAACTTCCCATTGCTGCGCCCACAAAAATGGAATACAAAATAAAGGTGGTTAAATTTCCGACCGACATTTCTCCGCGGCTCACTAAAACTGAACCGTACCAGATTACAGCTACTATCGCCCCAAACAAACAAAACACGATAAAAGAAGCAAAAAGCCCGCGGAATTTGGCGCCTCTTACCGCAATCCCAGCCACTTCCCGGATTTTTTTCTCATATCTTCCGGCTTCAAAGGCTTCGTTTACAAAGGCTTTTACATTGGATATCCCCTGTAAAGTTTCTTCCACAATGGTGTTGGATTCGGCTAATTTGTCCTGTGCCTGCCGGGAAATCTTTCGGATAAACCTACCGAAAAATACCGCTACCACAATCAAAACCGGCAAAATCAGCAGTAAAGTGAGCGTTAGTTTGATGGAGAAAATGGCCAGTAAAATTATTCCGCCGATCATCAAAACCAATTGGCGGATCATTTCGGCCAAAGTTGTGGTGATGGCATCCTGGATTTGGGAAAGATCAGCAGAAATCCTACTGTTCAATTCTCCGACCCTCCGGTTGGAAAAAAAATTCATCGGGAGCGTAATCAGTTTAAAATAAGTGTCCCGCCGGATATCTGCCAAGGCATTTTCAGCAACTTGCACAAACCAGATCACCCTAAAATAAGAAACCAATGCCTGCACAAACAGCACTATAAAAGCCAGTGAACCAATAGCATTGACTGTTGGCGGAAGGAATGCGTAACGCTGTTTGCCCTGTGCCGCATCAATCAGCGCACCCAAAAAAGAAGGAAAAGCCAAGCCTGTTAAACTGGTTAAAAAAAGGAAAACCAAGGCAGAAAAAAACTTTGTCCGGTATGGTTTTAAGTAAACCAATAGTTTTGTTATTTTATGCAGGCTTTCCCGGTTTAGCTTTGCTTTTGGCAAATCCTGTTCTTGTATGTTGCCGCTGTTCAATTGCGCTCTGGCCATTTTTTAATCTGAATCTGGTAAAAGCAACGAGTTTATCAAAATACTTTGGCTTTCACAATTCAGCTTACTTTACTTGACTTAATTCTGATGAATACAAAAATCAGGATCAGGATAAGTACAATTGCAGCAATCAACAAATTCTGAAAATGCCCGGCCAGTTTGCTGTTTCGATCGGCTTCTGCCTGAAGTTTTGCTGTTTGGCCCCGCAATTTATTAATTGTGCCCATAAAAGAAGTATTACGGTTTTCTGATTCCAAAGATTTTCCAAGCACTTGGGTTTGTACCGTTGTCTGGTAATCCAGCAATATTTTCAGCTCTTTAAAAACAACATTGTCCGTTTTCACAATCTCCATCAAAATCTCGTTGGAACGGCGAATGTCTTTTTTCGTTTGGAAACCGAAAATCCCGGTGTGCAGTTCTAAGCTTTGAAAATACTGGTTGAAAGTGATGCTTCTTTTAGCCAGCAAATCATTTACTTTTTTCCGTTGAAGCTGGTAAGCCAATGAGTCGGTTTGCTGTGCAATTGCTGTGCTTCCAACAAAAAGTATCGATAAAAACAGTATCAGTTTTTTCATAGATAAAAGAAGTAGTGGGTTGATGGGTTATTGCTGATAGTTTATGGATCATGGTTAATAGGTAATAGCTTATTGCTAAGTTCTTTTTCCTACAAAAACTCGATCCGCACAATATCGCCAACATTTAAACCTAATAATCCGCTGGCATTTCCTTTGTTGATCGCAATTTCCAAATGGTCGCTGATGCCAAACAAACACAATTTTTCGCCTTCGGGAACTTCGTTATAATGCCAGCTTAATTTGTTGAGGGATTCATTTCGTTTGAAATAAAGCACAAACTGGCGGCCTTTCTGTATTTCTGTAAAAAGATCTTTGGTGATATTGGTGATCACATTTTGGAAGGAATCAATATAAATCACACTGCCTTTCACAACATTCTGGTCAACGACTGGCTGCAGTGTCATCTTTTTCTCCAGTCGGATCAATGGAATCCCAATATCTGCCAGTTTTCCTTTTTTGGCGAGATGGCACGCAGCTTTTACAAAAATATCAGCCAAAGGAAAATGCAGGAACTTCAAATCCTGTAAAATTGTGATTTCTACCATTTCATCCGGGATATGGTCAAACATTAGTGAAAATATCCCATTGTCCGCCCCAACAAAATAATGGTTCTGGTAGCTGATGGCAAGATAGCGCGTTTGATCGTTATAAACCGTATCGATCCCAATCAGGTGTACGGTTTCTTCAGGGAAATAATGATAGCTGTTTTTAAGTATAAATGCAGCCTGAGGAACATTAAATGCTGATATTGAATGCGTTATGTCAACTATATTTAAATCTGGCAATAGCTTTAATATACTACCTTTGAGGGCAGCCTGATAAATATCCTTGTTGCCCAAATCTGTAGTTAAAGTTATAATTGCCATTAAAATTTTTGGATATTTATTACTAATCTTGTGGATAGCTATAAAGTGCTGCAAATATTAAATTTTTAAGCATAAAAAATGACAACTAAAAATTCTTAAGCTTGAACGAATTAAATTTAACGATTGATGCCATAAATCCTGCTGTGTTGTGGGGTTCTAACAATGATCATTTCGAGGTCATCAAAAAACAATTTCCTAAGTTAAAAATAGTCGCCCGCGGCAGCGAAATAAAGGCATTGGGGGATGAGACGGAAATAAAAAAATTTGAAGAAAAACTAAACCAACTGGTAGCGCACATAGAGAAGTTTCAAAAACTGAACCTGAATGATGTAGAACGTATCGTAGGGACCAAAGGTTTGTTGCCTGCAACTTTACCAACAGAACAGAACGGACTGGACAAGGCGGGAACCGGTGAAGTGATTGTTTTTGGCAACAATGGCCTGATGATCAAAGCCCGTACTGCCAACCAGCAGCGTATGGTAAACAGCATTACCAAAAATGACATTGTATTTGCCATTGGCCCTGCCGGTACCGGCAAAACTTATACTGCTGTTGCCCTGGCTGTCCGGGCACTAAAAAATAAAGAAATCAAAAGGATAATTTTAACGCGGCCGGCAGTAGAAGCAGGGGAAAACCTGGGCTTTTTACCAGGTGACCTGAAAGAAAAAATCGATCCGTACCTGCGTCCTTTATATGATGCGTTGGACGATATGATTCCGGCAGAGCGATTAAAGGCCTATTTAGAAAACCGCACTATTGAAATTGCACCTCTGGCTTTTATGCGTGGGCGTACCCTGGATAATTGCTTTGTGATTTTAGATGAAGCACAAAATACCACAGATATGCAGTTAAAAATGTTTTTAACGAGGATGGGGCCAACAGCCAAATTTATTGTTACGGGCGATGTTACCCAAATCGATTTACCGAGGAAGCAACAATCCGGTCTGCATTTGGCTTTACGGATTTTACCTGATATAAAAGGTATTGATATTATTTATCTGACGGGCGACGATGTAGTTAGGCATAAATTAGTCAGGCGTATTTTGGAAGCTTACGGAGATATACAATAAGATGGTATCGAGTATAAAGTATTTAGTATCAAGAATTTTTAAGCTTAATACTAATTACTTGATGCTAAATACTTGATACTAACAAGTTATGAACGCAATTAAAGAAACAAATTTTAATTTTCCAGGCCAGACGAATTTTTACAGGGGCAAGGTGAGGGATGTTTATACCATTAATAATCAATATCTGGTGATGGTAGCTACCGACCGGATTTCTGCGTTTGACGTAGTCTTGCCAGAACCGATACCTTATAAAGGACAAGTGCTCAATCAAATTGCTGCCGGGTTTTTAAAAGCCACGGATGATATTGTGCCAAATTGGGTCATTACCGTTCCTGACCCCAGTGTAACGATCGGCCGTGTTTGTGAACCTTTTAAAGTAGAAATGGTGATCCGTGGATATTTGGCCGGACATGCCTGGCGCGAATATTTGGCCGGTAAAAGAAGCATTTGCGGGGTAAGCCTGCCAGATGGTTTAACAGAAAATGATCCATTGCCAGAACCGATCATTACCCCAACCACTAAAGCAGCAGTTGGCCATGATGAAGATATTTCGAGAGCAGAAATTTTATCAAAAGGAATCATTGCTGAAGCAGATTATGTTCAGTTGGAAAAATATACACAGGCACTTTTTGAACGTGGTACAGCAATAGCCGCTGAAAATGGCCTGATCCTGGTAGATACCAAATACGAATTTGGTAAAACAGACGGAACTGTTTTTTTGATAGACGAAATCCATACGCCGGATTCATCCCGGTATTTTTACAAGAACGGTTATCACGAACGACAGGAAAAAGGAGGACCACAAAAACAACTGTCAAAAGAATTTGTACGTAAATGGTTATTAGATAATGGATTTTCCGGTCAGGAAGGGCAGCAGGTCCCGAAAATGACGCAGGAAATCATTCAATCTATATCAGAGCGGTACATTGAATTGTATGAACACATTACGGCTGTTCCGTTTGAGAAATCAGATGATCAGTATTTGCTTTCCCGTGTAGAAAAAAATATTAACGAAGCAATAGCAATTTTACCTTGAAAGCTTTTATTTCTACACGAAATTATTCTATCTTTAACTATTAATATTAAGGCTTATGAAATTTACGGTTGATAAACATGAAAAATATGTTTTGATTAAGTTGAATGAATCAAAATTAAATTCGTTGATCTCACCCCAGCTCAAATCTGAATTGATTTTGATGAACACGGATGGACAGCGCAATATTATTTTGGATCTATCCATGGTCAAGTTTGCAGATTCTTCTGGCTTGAGTAGTCTGTTGATTGGCCATCGGATTTGTAAAAATGCGGAAGGAAGCTTTATTTTAACTGGGTTAAGTGAATCTGTAGCGCGATTAATCTCTATTTCCCAGTTGGAAAGCGTACTCTCAATTGTCAATACCCCTGAAGAAGCTATTGACCTGATTTTTATGGAAGAAATTGAAAAAGAGCTTAAAAAAGAAATAAAATAATTGGTTTTCTGCCCGCGAAATGAGATTTGATGTAACGATACTGGGCAGTAGTTCTGCAACACCTATTTACAACAGAAACCCGACTTCACAGGCATTAAATATAAATGAACGTATTTATCTAATTGATTGCGGCGAAGGCACACAGCAGCAAATGCTTCGTTTTGATGTAAAGCCAGGTAAAATAGACCACATTTTTATCAGCCATCTCCATGGCGACCATTATCTTGGCTTGATTGGTTTACTTTCTTCCATGCATTTGAACGGCCGAAAAAAACCAATGCAACTGTTCGGGCCGCCAGACCTGAAAAAGATCATTGATATACACTTTGAGTATTCTTGGACAACCCTCAATTACGAAATCCATTTTCATCCTTTACAAGCTGATTATTCACAAATTATCCTCGATAGTCCGGACATCACTGTAAAAACTATCATTTTAAACCATCGTATCCCTTGCACCGGTTTCGTATTTCAGCAAAAAAAACCACTGTTAAAATTAGACGCCGCACAGTTAGAAAACTACCAGGTAGGACGAAACCAGTTTTTTAAGCTAAAGCAGGGAGCAGATTTTATTACCGAGCATGGGGAAATCATTCCGAATGAAGCAATCACAATTAAACCGGAAGACCCTAAAAGTTACGCTTATTGCTCGGATACTTTAGCCGGAGACCAGTATTTGCCGCAAATACAAAATGTAGATTTGCTGTATCACGAAGCTACTTTTATGCACGATTTATTGCCAAGGGCACAGGAAACACATCATACAACTGCTTTGCAGGCAGGAGAAATTGCCTTGAAAGCACATGTCAAAAAACTTCTGATCGGGCATTTTTCAGCACGGTACAAAACTTTGGAAGGTTTATTAGAAGAAGCCAGAGCTGTTTTTCCGCAAACCGAACTGGCCATAGAAGGTAAAGTATTTACAGTTTAGATGCTTCTTTTATCAATTGTTTTTCTTGCCGCCAAATACCGAAAAGCTGACGTATCTTTTGGGGTTTGTTTTCAAATCAATCATTAATTTATCCAAGTTGCCTGCTGCGTCGTTTAGGTTATTGTATAATTTATCATCGTTCAGCAATAAGCCGATAGAACCTTTACCGTTGTTGATCTTGTTGATGGCCACCTGCAAATCACTCACCGCTTTATTGGCATTGGTTAAAGTTTCCTGTATGTTGGACTTTGCCATCTGGTTGCTTAACTGGTCAAAGTTGGAAACTATATGTGTGATATGATCGTTATTATTGCGCAAATTGCTGGAAATCGATTCAAAGTTAGACATGATTTTACTGATCCTGCTGCCTTCTGAACCAACTAGCCCGTCAACTTTTTTCGTCGTTCCTTCCAAAGTTTCCAATGTAGCGGCAATACTTTTAAAAGTCCGGTCGATATTTTTTTGGAAAGAAGGGTTCAGGATCATATTGACAGAAGTTAGCAAAGAATCCATTTTAGCGATTATCGTTTCTGCTTTTTTCTGTACCGGCTGAACTGATTCAGCGAGGCTTCTCTCTACATTGGAGCGCAAGGTGTCTTTATTCTCCGCATTGACCGTACTGCTTCCAAGCTCAAATTCAATAGCTTTGTTTCCCAACAGATCCGTACTGATCAAACGGGCAACAGAATTTTCCGGGATCGGATAATCTTTATTGATCTTAAATTCTACTACCGTTTTTCCGCTATGTTGCAGCCGCATATCTGAAACACGGCCAATCTGAAAACCATTTACCAGTACCGGCTTGGAAATGTTCAGTCCGTCAACATGGCCATAGATGGCATAAAACCGCTGTTCCCTCGACAAAACATCATTTCCCCTTAAAAAATTATACCCTAAAATAAGTACAGTAATAGCAATGGCTGTAAGTGCGCCAATTTTTGTTTCGTTGGATATTTTCAAAATATAAAAATTAAATAGATGTGCAATTTATCATTATTCATTTTCCTTACGGTATTTCACGATTGCCCGGACGATAGAATTTACAATTTCTTCCTGTCCTTCATTCGAGTTTAAATATTTTTCGTCATCAGGATTGTTGATAAAACCGGTTTCTACCAAAACGGAAGGCATTGCGCTGTGGCACAGCACCAAAACACCTTGTTCGATCACACCATTGCTATGGCGGCCATCAGTTTCCACAAATTCATTATTTACCAAATCAGCAAAACGGATACTTTGTTTACGATACTTATTTTTATATGCATTTAACAAAATGGTGGAAGTAGGGTCGTTCGGATCAAAACCACTGTTCATTTCCTTCGAATCTTTCTCGTCCATCAGATTCTCCCGGATAGCCTTTTCTTCTTCTTTTGTCCGATGGAAACCATAAACCAATACCAGTACGCCTTTGCCGGAACGGTCCGGGACCCGTACTCTTTTACCTTTGGATGTGGTTATTTTATCCGGTAAAGAGTTACAATGTATGGAAATAAAAAGGTTTCCTTTGGCATCGTTGGCAATGTCGGATCTTTTTTGCCAATCCACGTCTTCGCCGTTGGTTCGTGTCATCACCACTTTCACATCGTTCATCTCTTGTTGAATCGCTTTTTGTAACTTAAATGCGATAGCCAGCGTTACATCTTTTTCTAATGAAAAAGAACCCGAAGCACCAGCCCTGCGGCCGCCATGTCCGGCATCTACCACGATGGTTTTTAATTTGAACCGTTTGTTGGCCGTTGTGTCTGGCCTTACCGGTTTTTCATTGATAAAAGAAGTAGTGGCAACGAAGGGTATTAAAATGGGTAAACAATAAATGAGCCTTTTCAATGTTCTATTTTTCATTAATTTTGAGACGGTACGTAACATGATTTGCAAAAATAATATTCAAAATTGATTTTGAGATTTATAAAGTTTCTTTTTCCTGTACTGTTTATCATAATTTGTTTTTTTTCAGCTTTTTCCTTCTCTGTTACGCGGTTATCCTCAAAATATAAGTTAACGGTAGCAGATACCATTATTCAATTGGATTCCTCAAAAAAAAGGGACCGGACATTTTTAAAGCGCGATACCACGCCGGCAAAAGGAAAAGTACGCACAAAGAAAACAGGTGTAAAAACAGCATCTAAGCGTGACACAACTTTAAGATCTAAATCCGATACGACCTCAAAACCCAAAAACGGTTTAAATTCTACCGTTAAATACGGTGCGGCAGATTCTATTGTCCAGGATTATCCAAACAGTGTTGTTTATCTCTACGGCCGTGCGCGGATCACGTATGAAGATGCCGCTATCGATGCCGACTACATCAAATTAGATCAGAAAAACCATACGGCTTATGCAAGGGGAGCAGTTAACCCTAAAACCAAGCGTTATGCCGGCAAGCCGATCCTCAAGCAGAAAAATGAAAGCCCTGTCACTGCGGATTCGTTGGTGTTTGATTATATCACTAAAAAAGCAAAAATATACCAGGCATTTTCAGAGCAGCAGGGGAATTATATTTCTGGCGGGCAGGCAAAAAAACTGAACGAGGATGAAATTGCTTACCGGAATATCCTTTTCAGCACCTGTAATTTGCCTTATCCGGATACGCATTTTGGTATCGTGATCACAAAAGGTATCGCGGAAAAAAATCAGATCATTTCCGGTCCGGCTTATTTGGAGGTTGAAGGTGTGCCGCTGCCTTTTGCCATTCCTTTCGGGTTTTTTCCCAAACCTGACAAAAGGACTTCGGGTATTATCTTGCCTACTTTTGGCGAAGACGCTCAATTGGGTTTCAACTTGCGTAATTTTGGTTATTATATGGGTTTTGGGGATAAATTTGACCTGACCAATTATGGATCGATTTATTCCAAAGGCTCTTTTGAGTTGAGCAGTGATGCCCGCTATTTCGACCGGTACAAATATTCCGGTAACTTGGTACTAAGTTTTGGCTATCATAAATATGGTTTGGAAACAGATCCGGCCGCAAAAGATTTTAACATCCGCTGGTCGCACACACAAAATCCAAATGCCAATCCCGGAACTACTTTTAGTGCTTCTGTAAATGCAGGAACATCTACTTATTATAGAAATAACGCAAGCACGGTAAATTATAACCTTACTGCATTAACAACAAATACGCTCCGTTCCAGTATTGCGTATAGCAAAACCTGGGCAGGCACACCGTTCAATTTTACAGCAAGTGCTAACCATAGTCAGGATTTAGCTACCAAGACCCTTTCGTTGGATTTGCCCAGCTTTACGTTTAATATGGCCAGTATTAATCCTTTTGATTCTAAAGACAGGGTGGGCGATCAGAAGTGGTACCAACGCATCAACGTACAATATACACTTACGGGTGATAATAAAGTTACTGCCATCCCTGAATCTCAATTTCTGACAAAAACTGTTTTTAAACGGTTTCAGAACGGTTTCCAGCAGTCTATTCCCGTTAGTTTAAGTTTAAACGTGCTGAAATATTTTCAATTCTCTTCCAGTGTGAATTATAATGAAGTGGATTATCTGCAAACCGTCCGCAAACGATATGCACGGGGAAATACTTCAGGCGCAGATTCTTTGGTAACCGATACGGTGCCGGGTTTCCGCCGAGCAGGTTCTTATAGTGTAAGCACAGGTTTATCTACCAAAGTATATGGTAATTTAATTTTTAGAAAAGGGTGGTTAAAGCAAATCCATCATGTGATGACGCCTTCACTGAGTTTCCAATACCGCCCGGATTATAACAGCGATTCTTATGGTTATTTTAAAAATGTGGTCAGCAGTCCGGCTATTCCTTATCCGTATGCTATCACGCGTTATTCTATTTTTGACAACTCACTTTACCAGGGGCCGTCCGGGGGAAGATCGGCAGGTTTAGCTTTGAGCGTTGATAATACCGTCGAGGCAAAAGTGCGGGCAAAAAGCACGGATACCACCAATACCGACCGTAAAATCCCGATTTTACAAGGACTTTCATTTTCCACTTTTTATAACTTCGTTGCCGATTCCATGCGGCTTTCTCCCATCAATGTAACTGGCCGAACAGCATTGTTCAACCAAAAACTCGGCATTAATTTTAACGCTACGTTTGATCCTTACACAACCATTGTTAAAGATTCAATCATGAACGGGCAGATTACTAAATATGCCAGGCGGATCAATCAATACACTTTAGAAGCAGGCAAACTTCCCCGTTTAACGGCTTTTTCAGTTTCAACAAACTTCAGCCTGAATTCTAATTCAATCAAAAACCAAAGCCAGCAGCGCAATCAAAACAACCTCAATACCTTGCAAGGGATAAACACGCAGCAAGCCGGACAGTTGGCCATGATCAACCGCGACCCGAATGCTTTTGTCGATTTTAATATTCCCTGGAACGTTTCTGTGAGCTATAACTTTACTTATTACAATTCCGGCATTGCCACAAACATTACGAATGCTGCCAATATAAACGGGGATTTTAACGTAACGCCGAAATGGAAGCTGCAATATACCACAGGTTATGATTTCCGGGTGAACAAAATCAGCACAACTTCCTTGTCCATTTACCGCGATTTACATTGCTGGGATTTGGCTTTTCAATGGATTCCGTTTGGTTATTACAAATATTACAGTGTTGATTTGCGCGTAAAAGCAAGCATTTTGCAAACTTTAAAGCTGAACAAGCGGAAAGATTATTACAACACCAATTAAAAATGTTAGCAGAAATCATCACGATCGGAGATGAAATCCTGATCGGACAAATCATCGATACTAATTCGGCGTGGATGGCACAGCAACTGAACACTGCCGGCATCCGCATCAAACAGATTTCTTCCGTTTCTGATAACCGCGGCCATATTTTATCCGCCCTAAAAGAAGCATCAGAACGGGCCGATTTGATTTTGATAACAGGCGGGCTTGGGCCAACAAAAGATGATATTACCAAAACTACTTTGGCAGAATATTTTCAGGTCGGGATGAAACGCGACCAGGAAACGCTGGATAATGTTACACGAATTTTTGCCCGTTACAACCGTCCGTTGCTGGAAGTAAATATCCGACAAGCCGACGTTCCGGAAAATTGCGAGGTTTTGCTGAATAAAAACGGCACGGCACCAGGCATGTGGTTTCAGGAAAAGGATAAAGTTTTTGTTTCAATGCCAGGTGTTCCGTTTGAGATGATGTATCTGATGGAAGATCTGGTAATCCCAAAATTGAAAGCTGCTTTTGATCTGCCTAAAATTATCCACCAAACCATATTAACGGCTGGTGAAGGCGAGTCTTTTTTGGCCGAGCGGATTGCGGATATTGAAGACCAGCTTCCGCCCGAAATCAAATTGGCTTATCTGCCCAAACTCGGCGTGGTGCGTTTGCGCTTGAGTGCCTATGGCGAGGATGAAGAAAAGCTGAAACAGGAACTAGAAATCCAGACTAAAAAGATTACGGAACGTTTGGGCCCTACCGTAGTAGCAACAGAAGATATTCCTTTGGAGAAAGCGATACTTCTTTTAATGGCAAAAAACAAGCAAACTCTATCGCTTGCCGAAAGCTGCACGGGTGGTTATCTGGCGCATTTATTTACCAGTTTACCGGGTGCTTCCGGTGTTTTTGTCGGCGGTGCGGTTTCTTATTCTTACGAAATGAAAGAGCGGATGCTGGGCGTAAACCCGGATACGCTGTGGGAAACCGGCGCGGTAAGTGAAGAAACAGTGCGCGAAATGGCGGAAGGTGCGCTGCGGAATTTTTCTTCGGATTATGCCATTGCCGTTACCGGGATTGCCGGCCCGGACGGTGGTACACCGGAAAAACCGGTTGGAACAGTTTGGATTGCGGTGGCCACTAAAGATAAAACCTCGGCCAAAAAATATGTTTTCGGCAATAAACGCATTCAGAATATCGAACGTACTGCCACTAATGCGATGGTGGATTTATTGAAACTGCTTCGGGAACAAAAATAAAATGTAATTTTATCCGACCTAAATAAAAGAATGGCTTTATACGAATTACTGCTTCCGCGAATGGGCGAAAGCGTTGCCGAAGCAACGGTGATCAAATGGTTGAAAAAACCGGGCGATATAATCGATCCGGATGAAACGGTGGTAGAAATAGCAACGGATAAAGTGGATTCTGAAGTTTCTTCGCCGGTCAAAGGCAAGCTGGCCAAAGCTTTATTTAAGGAAGATGAAGTGGTATTGGTTGGATCAGTGCTTGCACTGATCGAAACAGAAGCGGAGCAGAGACCCATTGTTATACCACAACCTGCCACGCCGCCGGTAACTGCCCAACTGGAAAAAATACCGATAAAAGAAGCATCCGCAGAAAAAATACCTGTAAAAGAAGCATTGCCTCAAAGCATTCCGGGTATAGGATTTTTACAGCCCAAACCGATAGTTCCGGCTTCTGCAAAAGAAAGTATCCGTTTTTATTCTCCTTTGGTAAGAAGTATTGCTGCGCAGGAAGGTATCCGGCAGGAAGAACTGGATCAGGTTTCGGGAACGGGTTCCGAAGGCAGGCTGACTAAAGATGACCTGCTGATTTACCTGCAAAACCGCAAACCGCAACCTGCGGCTCCTGAGCCAAAACAACCGGAACCAACCCAAACTTTTACCCAACCTGGAATGGTTACGGAAACGCAACCCGAAAAACCTGTTCATGCTGCCGAAGTTTCTTCCGGAGATGAGATTATTGAAATGGATAGGATGCGCAGGATGATTGCCGATCATATGGTTTTGAGCAAGCAAACTTCGCCCCATGTTACTTCTTTTATCGAAACCGATGTAACCGATTTGGTGCAATGGCGAGAAAAACACAAAGCAGCTTTTGAGAAACGCGAAGGGGAAAAAATTACATTCACACCTATTTTTGTAGAAGCTGTAGCCAAAGCACTAAAAGATATGCCGATGGTAAACGTTTCAGTCAGCGGTACGCAAATCACCCGAAAAAAAAATGTAAACATTGGCATGGCTACAGCCTTGCCCAGTGGAAATTTGATTGTTCCGGTGATCAAAAATGCAGATACGCTTAATCTTTTAGGGTTGACAAAAGCTGTAAATGATTTGGCTAACCGTGCCAGAAATAATAAACTCATTCCGGAAGAAGTAAAGGATGGCACGTTCACCATCACCAATATTGGTTCTTTCGGAAACATCATGGGCACGCCGATTATCAATCAGCCCCAGGCCGCTATTCTGGCAATTGGTGTGATCAAGAAAAAACCGGCCGTTGTAGAAACACCGTCCGGCGATATGATTGCCATCCGGCACCTGATGTATCTGTCGTTATCCTACGATCACCGGATTGTGGATGGTGCTTTGGGCGGCATGTTCCTCAAAAAAATAGCTGATTATTTAGAAAACTGGGACACAAAGCGAAACATCTGATGCTTCTTTTATCGATGTTTTTTTGTGATCGATATTCATTTATTCTGATTCTACTTTTTCCTTCGCTACAGCAATCAGTTTTTTACTCATGGTGTTTTTACCGGAAATAAAGATGTAAAAAAGTAGGGCGCACGAAATAAAAAACAAACTGATATAAGCACTTAAAAAACAAGTCCAGGCTGCCAAAATATAACAGATCGGTCCGATTGCTGCTGTTTTTGTAGCTGATCGATATACTTCAGGTGGTTAATGCTTCATGTTTTACATCTTCATTATTCAGAATGTATTTCAGCATTATAAAATTCATCATTGAAATTAAAAACAATGTTCCGGTATAAAGTAGAATGGTTGTGGGTAAAAAAAAGTTGTCTGCCAGGATGGAAGCCGGAAACGGAATAATTGCAATAAACATCAGGTAAACAATGTTTAGCCAAACCAGCGGTGTATCCACAACTTTTGCAAAACTAAATATCCGATGATGGGCAACCCAGAAAACACCGATTATCAAAAAACTAAGGGTAAAACTTACTAATTGCGGTGTAGCATTAACTAAAATTTGGTTTAGCTGCCCGTTGCTGATATTTTGTTTAATAGGGACTTTTATATTTAAAACCAATAGCGTGATGGCAATTGCAAATACACCATCAGAAAATGCTTCGAGCCTGTTTTTATTCATTTATAATTTTTAATCAAATCTGATTAATTCTAAATGCGAATTTACTGCTTTTTCGGCGTTTCATGCGGATACCTTTTACTCCTTGCACGATACTGCTGTTTGGAACAGCTGCTGACAATCAATAAAATTAGCACAAAAAACGTAAGCGATTTTGATCGGGAAACTTTCATAACACAATTGTATCAAAATAATAACTATACAATGAATTTCTTGTTAAAAACAGTATAAATTAAAAAAACTATATTTACTATTATTTACTATTTAAAACTATTTACAGTAATTAGATAAGTTTTTATACGTTTGTATATCTTTATAAATAAACTATGCCTAAAAATCTAAACTATCCATTAGCTTCTTTTCAAAAAGCATTTGCTTTGGCAGATGCAGTTGATGCTTTAGGCGGAAGCTGCTCAGTTGAAAGTTGTGCAGAAAAAATGCAGCGGAAAGTAAGCGGCGGTTTTATGGTGATTATATCTTCTGCACAAAAATTCAACCTGATCAATTCTGAAAAAAGTTTTATTACCATTACAGAAGAATATAAACTAATCAAGCATTCTTATACCAATAGCGAAAGAATGGCTTTTCTGAAAAAAGCTTTTTTAACACCACAGGTTTTCTCTATACTTTTTGAAAGGTTTAAAGGACAGGAATTGCCGGTTGAAATGCTTGACAAAATTCTGATCCGAGAGTTTGGTGTAGAAGAAAATACAGCCGGCCGTGTTGCAGGTTATTTTACGGATGGTTTAAAAGCGTATGGTTTATTAATTGGTAACCGTTTAGCAGATGACGATGTACAGGAAAAAGCTATTCCTATTGAAGAAGCAGTTAAAATAGAACCTGCATCGGAAACTATTCCGAATCACTCGAAAAAAGAAACTATTCCTGATCCGTTGGATGCTTCTTTTACCCATATAAATTCTGAACGATATGAAGTTCAATTAACAGGACCCAATATCAGTACAAAACTAAATCTGGATGACGAAGAAGATGTACTTATCCTGGAAGCAATTGTAAAAAAAATAAGGAAAAAGCTAATTATTAAATAGTTTATAACTACATATTTTAGTCTAAAATAGTAATTAACTATTTATTTATTTATTTACTTTGGTTTTAATAAACTCTTCTGTAGTTTGAAAAGAATAATTCATGCTTTTTGCCCATAAAATAAAATCAGAAATCCTTTTTACAAACAGTTCATTAGAATTTCTGACTACATATTTTGGAAAATTAAAACGTTTCGGCTGATCCAAATCTGTAAATTCCCAGGGATGAAAGTATAAGTTTAAGTAACCATCCTTTTTATAAGTGCGTTTGCACATCCATTTGATTAAAACCATGGGCAGGTTATGAAAAGTTAGCCAAAATAAAGGAAACCGGACAACCGGCGTAACCGAAGATGGTAATTGCAAAACTTGATCCTTGTAAAACCAAGTCCTCGGTTTATTAAAATTATTATACCGGCCCGGAAGAAAAGTCGGGTTGATCGAGGAATTATAAACGTATCCGGCTGCTAAAATTTCCTTTTCATCCACCGGCATCATACGGGCCATACGGTAACCCAGCACTTTTTTGCCCGTTAACTGCTCCAATGCTTCTTTTGACTGCCTTAAATGGGCTACTTTAAAATCGGAATGGTAATAACCGTGAGACGCAATTTCATGTCCATCGGCAACTATTGCTGCAATAACATCCGGTTTGTTTAATGCAAAATTAGCTGTACAATAAAAAGTAGCTTTAACCTGATGCCGTTTTAACAGGGATAAAATTTTAATGGTCCCTTCGGTAGAAACCGACAACTGATTAGCAAAAGAAATGGTTTTGCCATATTCAAACGGCATATCAAATTCTTCAATATCAAAGCTTAATAAGATCATGGTTAAGTTTTACCAGGTTGGAAGAGCGTACAATATAGTTGGGCCGCTGTTTAGCTTGCATAAATAATTTGCCAAGATATAAGCCAATAATTCCCAAAACCATCAATTGCATCCCGCCAAAAAAGGCAATGGTTGCCAGCAAAGAAGCCCATCCGGAAACGACATGACCGGAAAAATAACTAATGAGAATGTACGGAACATACAAAATTGCGGTTACCGAAAAGAACAAGCCAATCCCAATGGCGATGTTCAGCGGCCTGACACTAAACGCAGTAATGCCTTCAACAGCAAAATTCAGCATTCGCTTAAAAGTGTACTTGCTTTTACCTGAAAAACGCGGATCGCAAACATAGTTAATTGCAAACTGCCGGAAGCCTAGCCAACGGATCAATCCCCGCATAAATAACCCATTTTCGGGTAGTTGTGTTAGTACGTTTACCACTTTACGGTCGATCAAACGAAAATCTGCAGTCCCTTTTTCCAGCTTGGTATCCGAAAGGGAATTGAGGATTCGGTAATAAACATCCGAAGTTTTACGCTTAAAAAAAGTAGCTTCATCTGCATATTCGCGAGTGGTATAAACCACGTCATAGCCTTCTTCCCATTTTTCTAAAAATTGTGGGATCAGTTCCGGAGGATGCTGCAGATCGCTGTCCATACAAATTACACAATCTCCGGAAGCATGATCATAACCGGCTTTTAAAGCATTCTGATGGCCAAAATTTCGGGAAAGTTCTAAGTAAAAGAACTCATCTCCTAAGGATGCAAGTGATTTTAGCCTGTCCAGCGTATGATCTGAACTTCCGTCATCTATAAAAATAATTTCGTACTGGTATGGCAGTGTTTTAAAAATAACAGTCAGGCGTAAAGCAAGTGTCTCCACGTTGCCTTCCTCATTAAACGAGGGAACTACGATAGAAACTAATTTCTTCATGCAACTAATTGAATTTTTTCGTTAGGTTGGCGTATTTCTCTCGTCCAGGTTTCATAAACTATGTGTAGCCAAATCAGTAGGCAAGGCAATGCTTTTAAGGCATATTTCACTACATATTCGTTTTTTATGCTTTTTGGAAAAATATCGGACGGGGAGAGGCTGGTCAAAATAAACGCAAAAACAAGTAAAACAACTTGTAAGCTGGTTACAGGTTTTTGCAGATTAACAAACCAAATAGCAACACCCGTAAAAGCAATAATATATGTTGGCGACTCGGAACCGGAGCTAAACAGTACCGTAAAAAGAAGGGTTGAACTCAAAATAAGCAACTGGTAGGGCAGTTGTTTGTATTTTTTGATGAACAGATAGGACGAGCCGAAAATCATTAAACCTGGTAGCAAAACAATGTGGTCAGAGATCTTTGGTAAATGAAAGATGCGGCGAACCATGCCTATTACAGAAATGTCCTGCATTAAAGAAGCTGCGTTTTGTGCATCTTTTTCTACTAACACAGCAAACCAGTCGCGGTAAGTTTGCACTACAAATGCAGGTGAGGATATAAGCATCGGCATTATAAAGAATACTGCCGACCAAAAAAACAAACTTAAAATAAGCTTGATTTTGTTATCGGAAAAAAAGAAAAATGCCAGTCCTACAATGCCGTATAGTTTAATAAACGTTCCCAGAATGATCAGGCAAGCTGCCCAAAAATCTTTTTTCTGCCCGATAAAAACAAAGCTCAGTAAAATAATTGCAGTCATGCTCGGATTAAATTGCACGCTAAAAGAAGCAGTCATCAATTCATGTGTACAAAGTAATAACACGATGATTATATGCTGTTTACTTAAAGGAAGATGATTGATGGCTTGAAATAGAACATAAGCATTAAACATCACCCACAAAATAACCGCCAGCTCATCCGGCAGCCACACAAAAGGTGCAATAAACAAAGCAAACAACGGCCCGTAATGGTTCACATCCAAAAAATGTGCAGGCTGTGGCAAGTATAAATTATGCTGATGAATGAGGTTGAAAAAGGTGAATTTATAGATCAGATAATTATTATAATGGTGTCCAAGCGCTTGTTTTACAGCTACTATAAAGCTTAAACCAAACCATAGAAAAAGTACAGTACTTTTTTTCGACAGGAAGTTTAAAGCGGATGACATGTATTTATAATATGTATTTAGCTGTTTTTACAAACATAGATAATTTGTTGCTAAGTTGATTGCTAATGAAAAAACAGGAAGGCTATGTACATAAAAAAAGAGGGCACTGACCAGGTGCACCTCTTTCAACGCTGATTAAAGAAATCTACTACAAAACTTAAATCAGTGCTTTTAAGCTGTTTACTGAGGCGCAGAAACGCTTTGATCAGTAATAGCTATAAAAGCGTTGTCTTGCGATATACGGTGTTGATTGGCAATCAGATTTTTTAATTTGATTGTACCGGTAATAAATTTAAAATGGTCTGAATAAAATCTTTCCGCTATGTGCTCAAAACTTAGCATTTCCACCAGTTCTTCCTGATGATAGCGCAGATAAATATCCAATTCAATATCATTGGTGAATTGTAAGCCGTTAGTTTCAGCAGCTTTTTTATATTCATAATGATAATCGTAACGCAAGGCAGTAATGTCTGAAAGTACGGCCGAACCAGTTGGATGCCCGCCTGCTCCCTTGCCAAAAAAGAATTGCTGGTCTGCAAAAGCAGCCTGAACGATTACTCCGTTATATTCGTAATCCACATTGTAAAGCAACTCTTTTTTATTTACAAAACGAGGAAGGACATACAAGGCAACCTGTTTGTTGTTCAGCTTTTTTGCAAAAGGTACTAATTTGATTTTCAATTCCTTCTCTTTAGCATATTGAATATCTTGTAAAGATAAATTCTCGATCCCGGAGTTGAAAATTTCTTCCGGTTTTACTACAATTCCGTAGGCATGATAAGCCGCGATCACTAATTTATATTTTGCATCAAAACCACCCACATCACTGGTTGGGTCTGTTTCTGCAAAACCCAAGTCCTGCGCCTGTTGCAATGCAGTGGCATAATCCAGCCCATCATTAAATACTTTGGAAAGAATGTAGTTGGACGAGCCATTAAAAATCCCGTAAATAGAATGCAGCAGTTCATTATCATAATATTCTTCCAGGTTACGGATGATCGGGATACTGCCGCAAACTGCCCCTTCATAAAGCAGAGAGGTGCCGTATTGATGCTGTAGTTCAAGCAATTCTGCCAAGTGTTCGGCAATCATTTTTTTACTGGCAGAAACCACATTTTTGCCTGCTTTCATGGCGGCAGAAACAATTTCAAACGCAGCATCTGCATCGTTGATTAATTCTACAACCGTATTAATTTCCGGGTTTTGAAGGATACTGTTTTTATCGGCAGAAAATAAGTGCTGCGGCAACGAGCGTTTTTTTTGCGGGTCTTTAATCACAAAACGAATAATTTCCAGGTTTAGGTGTTTGGTTTTGATGATGTCATACAAACCTTGTCCAACCACGCCAAAGCCAAAAAGGCCAATATTTAATTTCTTACTCATAGTATCAGGCAGTACGATATAGCTTTACTGCTTCTTTTATAACTTCTTGGTTAATAAATGCTTTTATAATTTTGCTTAAAGCTGCTGTTTCAATTAAAAATCCATCATGGCCAAACAAGGATTCCACTTCTGCAAAAACCGAACCTTCGATATGCCGGGAAAGAAAGCGTTGTTCATCCGGCGGAAATAGAATATCCGAGGCAATTGCGATAATTAAAGTCCGGGCTTTGATACGGCCGAAAGCATTTTCAAAACTGACACGGTTCCGGGCAACATTGTGGCTGTCCATCGCTTTAGTTAAATACCAGTAGCTGTAAGCATTGAAGCGGTTCACCAATTTTTGTCCCTGATAATTCTGGTAAGAAGAAGCATTAAAAGAATCTTTTTTTTGCAGGTCATCTTCCGACTGAGTGGCTGCATACGTTTTATAACTGCGATAAGACAGCAGTGCCAAACTCCGGGCTGCTTTTAGCCCTGTATTTCCTCCATTGGGCCGACTTTTATAAAATGTAGGATCAGCAGCAATACATAGACGCTGGGATTCATTAAAAGCAATTCCCCAAGGTGAGTGTTTTGCATTACTGGCCAGAACAATAAGCTGATCGATCTTTTCAGGTTCAGTAATTGCCCATTCCAGCGCTTGCTGTCCGCCAAGTGAACCGCCGATCAGTACTTTTATCTGTTCAATTCCTAAATGTTTTGCCAGTAACTGATGTGCTTTAACCACATCACGGATCGTAAATTCGGGGAAAGATAAATAATAAGGTTCCTGCTGTTTAGGATTAGTGCTCAAGGGATTTGTGGTGCCATAAGCAGAACCGAGGATATTGGCGCAAATAATAAAATGTTCGTGCGGGTTGAACAAAGTTTTTTCGCCGAACAATCCGGGCCACCACTCCAGCACATCAGCATTTGCCGTTAAGGCATGACAAACCCAAACTACATTGTTTTTCTGCGGAGCGATATCACCGTAAGTATGAAAAGCGATCTCCAAGCCGGATAGTTGCTTACCGGATTCTAAAGAGAAAGGATCAGTGCTGGTAAAATTTTGTAAGCTCATCAATAAAATCAGGTTTCGGCCCAAAACCAATGGAAAACCAGGATCAGTAAATTTTTTTATTGCTGATCCTGGTTCTATTTTTATACCAGTTCTGTTTCTAACTGTGCAACTAAAGCAAAAGCTTGTTCAAAATCAGCCTTAATATCATCAATATGCTCTATGCCGACGGCAACGCGCAATGCATTTGGTTTTACGCCCGCTGCCAATTGTTCTTCCGCTGATAATTGCTGGTGCGTAGTGGCAGAAGGTTGGATAATTAAAGTTTTGGTGTCGCCTACATTGGCCAAGTGGCTTACCAACTTTAAATTATCTACAAAACGGATCGCTTGTTCTTTTTCACCTTTCAGTTCAAACGACAATACTGCACCAAAACCATTCTTAAGATATTTTTTGGCAAGCGTATGATAAGGAGAAGATTCCAACCCCGGATAATTCACTTTATCTACCTGAGGATGTGTTTCCAGCCATTTGGCCAGTTCCAAAGCATTTTCTACATGCCGCTGTACGCGCAAAGAAAGGGTTTCAATTCCCTGAAGCAGTAAAAATGAATTAAAAGGCGACTGTGAAGGGCCAAAATCACGCAATCCTTCTACACGCGCACGGATGATAAACTGAATATTGCCCATCGGACTGTTTACCCCAAAAATATCAGAGAAAACAATGCCGTGATAACCTTCAGCAGGTTCGGAAAATTGCGGGAATTTGCCATTGCCCCAATTGTAATTCCCACCATCTACAATCACACCACCGATGCTGGTTCCGTGTCCGCCGATCCATTTGGTGGCAGATTCTACGACGATGTGTGCGCCATGCTCCAGCGGACGGAACAAATAACCCCCTGCACCAAAAGTATTGTCTACCACTATTGGCAGGTCATGTTTTTTTGCCACAGCAGCAATAGCTTCAAAATCAGGGATATTAAACTCCGGGTTGCCGATAGTTTCTAAATAAATCGCTTTCGTTTGCCCGTTGATCTGCGCTTCGATACTTTCCGCGCGGTCATCTTTAGCAAAACGCACTTCGATGCCTAAACGTTTAAAAGCTACTTTAAACTGATTATAACTTCCCCCATACAAAAAAGGCGAAGTAACAAAGTTGTCGCCGTTTTGCAGGATATTATTTAAAGCAATAAATTGGGCAGCTTGTCCGGATGAAGTAGCCAAAGCAGCCACGCCGCCTTCCAGCGCTGCAATGCGCTTCTCGAAAACATCGGTAGTCGGGTTCATCAAACGGGTATAAATGTTTCCGAATTCTTTCAGGGCAAAAAGATTGGCGCCGTGCTCAGAACTGTTAAAAACATAGGAAGTAGTCTGGTAAATAGGTACGGCACGAGAACCGGTTGTCGGGTCAACCTCCTGGCCAGCGTGAAGCTGCAAGGTTTCAAATTTTGGTGTTTGTTGAGTTGCCATATTTTTAGATTTGAATATTTGATTTCGGATTGGTTCAACAGCAGTTGGAAATGCTGTAAAAGGAAAAACAGGTAAAATAGCATATTGCCCTTTCAGCAGCAACACATTCGGATACTAAGGCTATCAAAATGAAAAGTAACCTGAAGGGTTACAGGCTTAGCGGAGAAAATAGGATGAATGCTTCTTTTATACATGTTTTTTATCAATTTATATTTCCCGGGGTTATTTTCCGGGCCAGGAATTGGCACCTTCTCCCTACGGAGGGTTGCCAGTGGGTTACTGAGCCTGATCTCTCGCCACTTCTTTATAAACCAAAACCTGTAAAAAGGAATTGATTAAGCTTGTATTGCTACCAAATAATGTTTCAAATGTATAAACAGAAATCGATCTTTTCCAAATATTATTCTCTTTTAATTTGAAATTGGCTGAAGGGCAGCAGCTAAATCTTCCATCAGGTCTTCTGTGTTTTCCAATCCCACAGAAACCCGAAGCAGGTTTTGAGGTGTTTTCGTATCCGGCCCTTCTACCGAAGCACGATGCTCGATCAGGCTTTCTACACCGCCTAAACTGGTGGCTTGCGTAAAAATTTTCACCTGATTCACCACAGCCCGGGTTGCTGCTGCATCGCCTTTTACCAAAAATGACAACATACCGCCGCCGGCCGACATTTGTTTTTTAGCAATTTCAAATTGCGGATGAGATTCCGATCCCGGATAAAAAACACGTTCCACCTGCGGATGGTTTTCCAGAAATCCTGCAAGTTTCGTTGCGTTTTCCACATGCCCTTTCATCCGGTAAGGCAAAGTTTTAATACCTCTTACAGTAAGATAACAATCAAAAGGAGAGGGGATTGCGCCGCCCATTTCCTGTATTTGTTTCAGCTTAAACCACCAGTCGTTTGCTTCGCGGGCAATTAATGCTCCGCCTAAAACATCACTATGGCCGCCCAAGTATTTTGTTGTGGAGTGCATTACCAGATCGGCACCCATTTCCAAAGGCCTTTGCAGAATCGGTGTGGCAAAAGTGTTGTCGCATACTGTTTTTACCGATGTTTTTTTGGCGATGGCTACAATTGCCGCGATATCTGTGATTTTTAACAGCGGGTTGGAAGGCGTTTCTATCCAGATCAGTTTGGTGTTTGGTTTGATCGTTGCTTCTACCAGCTCCAAATCCCCCAGATCAATAAAATTGAATTCCAAGGCCTTGCCAAAAACCTGCTTCAACTGGTTACGCAAACCGTGATACATATCATCCGGACAAATGATATGACTTCCGGGCCCTAAAGATTGAAACACTGTCATCCCGGCAGCGTTTCCCGAAGAAAAAGCAGCAGCAGCAGCACCGTTTTCTAATTTCGCCAGCACATTTTCCAAAGAATTCCTGTTTGGGTTATTGCTCCGGCTGTAAATATATCCCGAAGGATAAGAGCCATCTTCGGCACGCTCAAAAGTTGTTGATAAGGTAATCGGCTGGATGACGGCACCGTTTCCTTTGTCAGCTTCATTTCCTGCGTGGATGGCGATGGTTTCTATTTTCATGCTGTTTTTATCGGATAAAAATCTTCATTGCAAACATCTGTAATAATCTGTGAGATATTTAGAAGTTGTTTAAACTTTTGTTTCTAACAACATGGTAACACAGCACTATTACAACAATTTGGCAATACTTTTCCATTAGCGTGTAATGACATTACGTGCAACTATAGTTTTTGGGGCCAATCACACATTTTATTACAACAAAAGTAGATTTGGTTATTTTCTTTTCTTATTTGCAGCAGAAATTTGCACTAAAGAAGAAAAGAAAATGAAGAACATACTTGTTATAGGGGCATCAGGATTTGTAGGAAAACATTTGACCCAAAAATTGTTTACAGAAGGATATAAAGTTCGTTGTTTGGTTCGAAATCCTGATAAAGTCCAGGACTTGGCTACCGTCGGCTGTGAAATTATAAAAGGAGATATAACTGATTTGGCGTCAGTACAAAAAGCTGTTCAGTCTATGGATGCAGTTTATATTTCCATTCATACGCTTTCTTCTCAACTAGCTAACACCAAATCAAACGGCTTTATGGATATAGAGCTACTTGGTTTACAAAACATCGTTGAGTCCTGTAAAACCCACCATGTAAAACGTATAATTTATGTGACATTTTTGGGAGTAGATAAAGATGCCGCCAGTGAGTGGTCAAGAGAAAGATGGAAGACCGAACAATTCCTGTTAAAAAGTGGGCTTGATGCAACCATTATCCGGCCAGGAATGATAGTTGGTGTTGGTGGACAAGGATTTAATATGATGGTGGGTAATGCCAAGAAAAGATTCGCAATAGTAATAGGAAAAGGCAATCAAAAATTTCGCTGCATTGCCATCGATGATTTGATTTATTATCTTGTGGGTGTGCTTAACGATACAAGCGCATACGGAAAAGGGTTTGATGTAGGAAGTGATGATATTCTTACAAGTAATCAAATGCTTGATGCCGTTGCAGAAGTAATGGGCCGTAATCATCCAAAAAAAATCCATATTCCAATTGGCTTATTAAGTGCTATGGCTCCTATTATTGAAAGGATAGCAAAGATGCCCAAAGGGGCTATGAAAGGCATGGTAGACGGAATACAATCTGATATGATTGGCAATCCTGCACCCATCAGAACCATCTTAACTAAAACACCGCTTACAAATCGTGAAGCTGTGGCAAAAGCTTTGGAAGTATAGGGCATGTTTAAATTTATATCTAAAAGATTATAATACTTCTTTTAGCGCTAAAAAATCAGTGTTTATGTTTTTGCCCTTTATAAAAAACCTAATAAAATTTACTGGTTTTTAGGTGATAAAAGAAGCATAGAAAACAAACTGAATAAAATTTAAACAGGCTCATAAATAAAAAAAATAAAATATGAAAGTATTCTTAACAGGAGCATCAGGCTTTATAGGTTCAGCAATTGCTAAGGAACTTATTGCCAATGGTAATCAAATAGTTGGTCTTGCACGGTCTGATGCATCAGCAAAAAAACTTGCTGCAACCGGCATTGAAGTGATTCGTGGTTCGCTCGAAGACCTTGACAGTATAAAAAAGGGGGCAGCAAAATCTGATGGAGTAATCCATACAGCGTTTATTCACGAATTTTCTTACATCAGTTTAGCCAAACGGCTCAAAGTTATCTTTGGTGGACTACCAAGCGGGATAGCACCACGTTTTATGGCAACTATTGCTGAAATGGACAGAAAGGCGATAGAGGTTATTGGAACAACGTTAGCAGGCTCTGGCCGGCCATTGGTTATTGCATCCGGCACCTTACTGCTGCCATTAGGCCGTGTGGTAAATGAGACTTATTTACCTGACCCTGCCTCACCAGCGGCTTATCGGGCGCATTCTGAAAAAGCAGCAATTGATTTTGCTGTAAAAGGAGTACGCACTTCCGTTATCCGTTTGCCACCAACCGTGCATGGTGATGGAGATTATGGTTTTATACCTCGTCTTATAAAGCTGGCACAAAAAACAAGTGTTTCTGCCTGCGTTAATAACGGGCAAAATCATTGGCCGTCTGTACACCGTTTGGATGTTGCTCGTTTATTCATATTAGCTTTGGAAAAAGGTAAAGCTGGTTCTGTATATCATGGAGTTGCTGAAGAAGGTATTCCTTTCTATGAAATTGCAGCGGTGATTGGAAAAAAAATGAACTTACCAGTTGTTGCTAAACCTGAAAAGCATTTTGGGTTTTTAGGTAGTATCGTTGCAGCCGATAACAAAACATCCAGCACTTTAACGCAGGAAACACTACAGTGGACTCCTAAACAATCAACTCTTATTGCTGACCTTGAAAATGGAAGTTATTTCGGTTCATAAATTCTAATTTACACTATGGTAAACAAACAACCCTACAGAATTAAGACAATAAGCGAGTACCACAAAATTATGGATTTGCCCAAGCCGGAGCATCCTTTGATTAGTTTGATAAATCTGGAATCGTTAACGCATTTTCCAATAAGTAATGAACAATGTTTATTTTTACAAACCTAATAACATTGAATATTATTTTTCGGGTTAGTAAACGCCTCAAGCCTGATTTATTTACTAATCATCATGCTTTTGATAGACAAACAAGTGATTTTTATTTTTGATTCAAAAATTGCATTTCTAAAATAAATCATTACATTTGTACTGTAAGCAAATATATTACAGTATGAACAATATTCAGTTTGCAACCGCTATACACATTTTAACCCTGCTTGCAGTTACCGGCGATAATCTGTCATCGCCTTACATTGCCGGTAGTATAAATATTAACGCTGCTATGGTCCGCAAATCATTGAGTATACTTAGTGCGTACAGGCTGGTAATAACCAGGGAAGGTAAAGGTGGCGGAGCCTCTCTTTCGAAACCTGCTAATCAGATCATGCTTTCAGATATTTACCGGGCGGTAATTGATTCTCCTTTGCTGGGTAAGTTCAATAATCCTAATCCCGAATGTAACACCGGCAGGCAGATAAACAAACATCTACAGGAGTTATACAAACAAGCCGATAATGCACTGATTGGCAAGCTAACTAAAATAACGCTGGCTGATTTTTGTAAAAATTTTAAATAACTATTTTTTTTAACCATTACTGTAATAAAATATATTACAGTATAATTCAATAACTAAATTCTATATAAAATGAAAGTAGCACTAATTGGAGCATCGGGCTTCGTAGGAAAAGCAGTATTAAATGAATTACTGCATAAGGGCCACCAGGTGACAGCCATAGTTCTAAATGTTGGTGGTTTGGAAAGTCAAAATGGTTTAACCATCGTTAAGGCTGATGCAACTGATGTAGACGCGTTAGCCAATACCGTTAAAGGAAATGATGCAGTGATAAGCGCGTTCAATGCCGGCTGGACGAACCCTAATCTTTACGATGATTTTTTGAAAGGCTCTAAAGCCATACAGGCCGGCGTAAAAAAATCGGGTGTTGAACGTCTGCTGGTTGTTGGTGGTGCCGGCAGCTTGTTTATTGATGGTAATCAGCTGGTGGATTCACCGGATTTTCCTGCTGAATATAAAGCCGGAGCTAAAGCTGCCCGGGATTACCTGAATGAAATAAAAAAAGAAACAGAATTAGATTGGGTTTTTATAAGCCCTGCAATTGAAATGCATCCCGGCACATCCGGAATACGCAAGGGAACTTACCGCACAGGCGGCGACAACCCGGTATTTGATGAAAATGGCCGAAGTATTATTTCTGTTGAAGATATTGCGGTGGCCATAGCAGATGAGCTTGAGCAACCCCAACATAGCAGGCAACGTTTTACGGCAGCTTATTAATCTAACGATTTATAAAATTTACATGACCAGAAAGCATTATTATATGCTGATAATGGTGCTGGGCGCTTTAACCGCCCTGGCCCCCTTTTCCATAGATACCTATCTGCCGGGGTTTCCGGCGATTGCCAAAAGCTTTGGCATCAGTACAGGCCGGGTAACGCTAAGCCTTTCCAGTTTCTTTTTGGGCATAGCCTTAGGGCAGGTGCTGTACGGGCCATTGTTGGACAGGTTTGGCCGCAAGAAGCCGCTTTACGCCGGATTGATTCTATACCTGATCGCTACTACAGGTTGTTACTTAGCTCCTTCCATCGAAGTGCTTATTGCGTTGCGTTTTGTACAGGCAATAGGAAGCTGTGCCGCAGGAGTTGTTGCAATGGCCATGGTGCGCGACCTTTTCCCGGTTGAGAAAAACGCCAAAATTTTCTCTCTTTTGATACTGGTTTTAGGTGCTTCACCCATGATTGCTCCTACAATTGGGAGTTTTATTACAGCGGCTTTTGGCTGGCGGGCTATTTTTATCGTGTTGTTTGTTTTAGCACTGATCATTTTAATAGCAGTATATGCAATTCTCCCGGAATCGAGGAAACCGGATAAATCGTACTCATTAAAGATCAAAAGCATATTAATAGGTTTTTGGCAGGTGCTTAAAGTACCGCAGTTCATCACCTATGCTATTGGCGGTGGCATTGCCTTGTCCGGTTTGTTTGCTTATATAGCTGATTCACCGGCTATATTTATGGATGGCTATGGCGTTTCTAACCAAACTTATGGGTGGATATTTGCGGTAGTAACCATTGGATTTGTAGGCCTGAGTCAGCTGAACAGAATTTTTTCCAAACATTTTACAGCAGAGCAAATCGTTTTTTGTGCAGTGGCATGTATGGCGGTGATTAGCACTGTAATGTTATACGGTTTAAATCAAGGGTGGTTTGGCATCGTTGGAACAGCATCGCTCATCTTTCTTATTCTTGGCTGTATAGGCATCATTAATCCCAATGCTGCCGCTCTTTCTATGGCACCATTTGAAAATAATGCAGGATCCGCCGCTTCCCTTTACGGGTTCATCCAGTGGGGAATCGCTGGATTAGTGTCGGTCGTGATCAGTTTATTTAAAAGCAAAACCGCTGTTCCGTTGGCAGGTATCATGGCTGCCACGGCTATCGTGGCGCTGCTCATTTTATACATGGGCAACAGGGCTATCCACAACAAATTAACCTTAATAGTTAAAACAAGATAGAAGTTATGAAAAATATCACAATGAGAATGCGCCGGTTGGGCTGGGCCGGCGTTGAGATTGAGTTTGACAACAAAACGCTGTTGATTGATTATGTGCAGGACACCTCGCCGCTGGTACAACTCCGCAGCCCCAATGAACCATTTCCGCCATCGTCACAACCGGGTAACGCAGCTGTGGCACTGCTAACTCATCTTCATGCCGACCATGCCGATCCCGGCGCCATTGCAGCGGCAGTGCGCTCCGGCGCACCGGTGTTCCGTCCGGCACCTGCTGCCGGGACTGAAGCTGACCGTGCATTAACCGCTCACGCTGAAGAGCAGTTTGCCGGGCAAAATCTCGCTACAGAGATTATTGAGGAATGGGAAGAACGTAATGTGGGCCCGTTCAGGATATTTTCGGCCCCGGCCGTCGATGGTTTCGGCGACCCGCAACTCAGCTGGATTGTTGAATGCGGAGGGCGGCGGATCATTCATGCCGGCGATACGTTGTTTCATGGGTATTGGTGGCGGATCGCAAACAAATTCGGGCCTTTCGATATAGCGTTCCTGCCGATCAACGGCCCGGTAGTTGATTTTCCGCTCCTTCAGCCAGCGAGCACAATTGAAGCGGTGATGACGCCTGAGCAGGCAGCTACTGCAGCGAACATTTTAAAAGCGCGGTCAGTCGTCCCAATCCACTATGGCTCACTACATAAGCCGCCAATGTATATCGAGACACCCCATCCCACCGATAGCCTGCGCGAATATTCCGGTAATTTTGGAATTCCAGTGATGGTGCATGAACCTGGAGAGTGGTTTGATTTGCACTAAAACTTACATTTGACTACTAAACAACGAACCCTTATCGCTGACCTTGAAAATGGAAACTATTTCGCTTCATAAATAATAATTTTACACAATGGTAAACAAACAACCCTACAGAATTAAGACGATAAGCGAATACCACAAAATTATGGACTTGCCCAAGCCGGAGCATCCTTTGATTAGTTTGATAAATCTGGAATCGTTAACGCATTTTCCAATAAGTAATACTGAACCAGTGAGTTTGATTTTTGACTTCTATTCCATTTCATTGAAAAGAAATAATCCTGCTGATGTTGAATATAAGTATGGTCAGCAAACCTGTGATTTTGACGAAGGTGTTTTGTTTTTCATGGCGCCCAACCAGGTTTTTTCAATTGATGTTAAAACACCACAAAAAAGTTCAGGTTATTTGTTATTTATCCATCCCGATTTTATATGGAATACGCCTTTGGCAAAAAACATAAAACAATACGGATTTTTTGATTATTCCGTACACGAAGCCTTGTTTCTTTCAGAAAAAGAAGAAACAATAATCATCAATATTATGAAATTTGTAGAGCAGGAATATCATGCGAATATTGATAAATTCAGCAAAAGTGTGATTGTTGCACAAATAGAATTATTACTGAACTATGCTGACCGGTTTTTCAACCGGCAATTTCTGACAAGGGAAAAAGCAAACCATCAAATCCTTGATAAGTTAGAAGATATTCTTACAGACTATTTCAACAACGGTGCTTTGCTGAAAAATGGTTTTCCTACTGTTATGTACATTGCTGAAACTATAAACATATCACCCAGTTATTTAAGCAGCCTACTTAAAGTGTTGACAGGAAAAAGCACACAACAACTTTTGCATGATAAATTAATTGACAAGGCAAAAGAAAAATTGTCAACCACTGATTTGTCTGTAAGTGAAATAGCGTATGAATTAGGCTTTGAGTATCCCCAATCATTCAGTAATTTATTCAAGAAAAAAACAAACTCTTCGCCTATGGAGTTCAGACAGTCGTTTAACTGACAATTATATAACCGCCAATAAGTGTATTTGTCAACATGCAGGCTGGAGTAACTTAGCTTCTGACTTTTGTTTTTCAACTTAATTGTAGTCCCGGCCCGACATTATAAATGTTAATCCTGAAAATTCTAATCTGAAGCAATCACAAACATCAACTTAATGTAAAATAGGTGCATAAACGAAGCATGTTGAAACACACCACCTCGCCCGGATCCTGCTTCTATTGTTTTTATAGTATTTTTGCAGAAATAATAATTGTTTATGCCTGATTCTATACAGGGCCTGATAAGCAGCCCGAGGCTTTCTCCTCAACATCGCTCTATTGCTGCCAAAGTTTTTCAAAACGAACGTATTACATTTGAAGAAGGTGTTTTTTTATACGAACATGTCGAACTGCCTTATCTCGGTATTCTGGCTAATTATATCCGTGAAAAACGGCATGGCGATAACACTTTTTTTAACCGTAATTTTCATATCGAACCTACCAATCTTTGCGTTTACGACTGCAAATTCTGCTCGTATTCGCGTTTGCTGAAACAGCGTTCGGAAGGTTGGGAATATACGATGGACGATATGTTCAACATCGTTAAAAAATACGACGGGCAGCCGGTTACCGAAGTGCATATTGTTGGCGGTGTGCTGCCTCAATATGACGTTCCGTTTTATGTTGAACTGTTCAGCCGGATCAGAAACCATCGTCCGGACCTCCATATTAAAGCTTTAACACCAGTAGAATATCATTATATCTTCAAAAAAGCGAAGATCAGTTATGCTGAAGGAATGCGGTTGATGCAGAAAGCCGGCTTGCAATCCATTCCCGGGGGCGGCGCTGAGATTTTTCATCCTGAAATAAGAGAGCAAATTGCAAAAGATAAATGTACCGGTGACCAATGGCTGGAAATTCATGAAGAGTGGCACAAGCTGGGCGGACGATCGAACGCAACTATGCTTTATGGGCATATTGAAAAATTCTGGCACCGTGTAGATCACATGGAAAGATTACGCCAATTGCAGGACAAAACTCATGGTTTCCAAACTTTTATTCCATTGAAATTTAGAAATCAGGATAACCAGATGTCGAACGTGCCGGAATCTACCGTGATTGAAGACCTTCGGAATTATGCCATTTCCAGGATTTACTTAGATAATTTTGATCATATCAAAGCTTATTGGGCGATGATCAGCCGGAATACGGCACAGCTTTCTTTGAATTTTGGGGTAGATGATATTGACGGCACGCTGGACGATACGACTAAAATTTACACAATGGCCGGTGCAGAAGAGCAACATCCGGGCATGAGCACAAAAGAATTGGTGGAGCTGATCAAGCAAGTTAAACGTGAACCAATTGAACGGGATACGTTGTACAATGTGGTAACCAATTACCAGGATCATCAGTTTGAAGACGAGATAAAGCCTCAGTTTTACAAATTGCCAGTGCTAAATTAAGCTGAATTTCATCTTTTCCAGCAAAAACAGCTTTTATATATACTTCTTTTAATGACTAAAAAAACACTTTACATTATCCGTCATGGCGAAACCGATCTGAACAAAGCAGGCATTGTACAAGGCCGCGGAATGGATACCAACCTGAATGAAACCGGTCGCAAACAAGGCGAATCCTTTTACCGGGCTTACAAAGATATTCCTTTTGATAAAATTTACACTTCTGTTTTAAAACGTACCCATCAAACGGTGCAGCATTTTATTGACAGCGGTGTTCCCTGGGAACAACTATCCGGGCTGGATGAAATGGCCTGGGGCGATTATGAAGGCAAGGCTGTAAGCGAGGAAACCCGCGGACGTTTTAAAAAAATCATGCAAAGCTGGAAAAATGGTGATTTGGATGTGCGTTTTGAAAATGGTGAAAGCCCGAACGAAGTACAAGTCCGTCAGAAAGAAGCCATGAAAGAGATCATGTCCCATCCGGAAGAAAATACTGTTTTGATTTGTATGCATGGCCGGGCAATGCGGCTTTTACTTTGCCTGTTAAATAACCTCTCTTTGACAGAAATGGACAATTATCCGCACCGGAACACCACGCTTTACAGGGTTAATTTTGATGGTGAAAAATTTCATGTAACGGATTTTAATAATACAGACCACCTAAAATTCTTAGTATAATTTATGAGAATGACGGGATATTTTATTTCTTAAAAATTATAAATATCAGGTCTTTTCTTTTATCGTAATTGAACCATATATTGACAAACCTTGTTCGAATTTCCGCAGTTAACTACACCAATACCAAGCCTTTCATTTACGGATTGCAGCACGATCCGATCCGGCAGCAGATAGATTTGAGCTTAGATACTCCTTCAGACTGCGCCCAAAAACTAATTGATAATAAGGTAGATATAGGATTGATACCTGTTGCAGCAATCTTGAGTTTGCCATATTGGCAGATCGTTTCCAATTATTGTATAGGCGCAGTTGGTGCGGTCAATTCGGTATTTATTTTTAGCAATTGCCCAATAGAAGAAGCTAATATTATTCAGTTAGACCCAGAGTCGAGATCATCCAATAACTTGGCAAAAGTGTTACTGAAAAACTATTGGAAAGTGCATCCGCAGCAAATTATAAACGCTTCTGATTATGCCAATTCTATAAATGTAAAAACAGCATTTGTACAGATTGGAGATCGGACCTTTGGGAAGAAAAACCATTATCCTTATGTTTATGATTTGGCAGAAAGTTGGCAGCAATTTACCGGTTTGCCTTTTGTATTTGCGGCTTGGGTTGCCGACAAACCAATTGATCGAAAGTTTATGTCGGGATTTAATACAGCTTTGAAAGCAGGTTTGGATGCCCGGGAAAACGTACTTGCCGAATTGCCTCAATATGATAATTTTGACTTGCGTGATTATCTTTTCCATAAGTTAGACTTTAACTTAACGGATGATAAAAGGGAAGCCATGAACAGGTTTCTAACTTATATTAAAGAGTTGTAAGCAGTAAGTCGCTGATCTAAATAGTGATAATTTGCTTTGATTTTCAGTGCCTGTTTCCTCCTTGGCTGATTTTAATAAACAACAATTGACAGAACCAAACATGGCTTGATCCGTACTAAGATTTTAAAGCAAGTGATATGTTCTATAAAGGCATTACTATAGGGTTGGATTTTGACGGGACAGTGGTTACCCATGAGTTTCCAAAAATTGGCAAAGATTTACCTTTTTGTATTGAAACGCTTAAACAAATTACCAATGAGGGCGGAAAAATCGTGCTTATTACTATGAGAAGCGGAAAAAGGCTGGCCGAAGCTGTGGCTTATTTATCTTATCATGATATTCCGTTGTATGGGATCAATAGTAACCCGCGGCAGCATTTTCACTCCAGATCGCCCAAAATTTATGCGAATATTTACATTGATGATGCCGCGCTTGGTTGCCCGCTTATGTATAGTGATTTGAGCGATAAAGCACATGTGGACTGGCTGGAAGTGCGTAAATATCTTTTCCCGAAAAAAGGTGAAAGCCCGGTAAAAAGTGTTTTGATGGAAGTGCCAGTTTATGATAGCGTTCCCGAATATCAGCCTAACCAGTTTTTGAATTTTTTCACGAACATGTTTTCTAAATTTGATTTTTCGTGATTAACAATACAGATGAAATGAAATTTGTACCTCGATATCTTAACCAATATTATACCAACACATAATACTCTTTTTACCATAATAAAATATTATCGGTAATTAAAGTTCAATTGTATAATTATCAAAATAAAAAAGACCTCTACTTTCAATTCGAGGTCATTTTTAATTCCATTACTTCAAATAAGATTATTGTCGAACCGCTTCCATCATTGTGTTTATCCAAAAAACATTTGATCAGTAGCTTTCCTGGTAGCTTCAGCACCGACCTTTTGTAATTGGTCATAACGGTAATTTGCATCATCTCCAGCCAGGTAACGCAATTGGCCTTTGCCATCTGTTGCCGCTTCAAAAACCACTTGAGCAATTTTTTCAGGTTCAGATGCACCTTTTATTGCTTCCGGGCTTGAAAATACGGCCACAACTTTATTAAGAAAATTGGTGTAAGCTTCCTGAGAAGCGACATCGGCTGATGTGGTTATGCTCGTTTTTATAAATCCTGGAACGATTGTTTTGATTCCGATACCAAACTTACTTAGTTCAAAAGACATGGCTTCACTCCAACCTTCCAATCCTGCTTTAGTTGCCCGATAAACAGACATAAATGGTTCGGGTATCAATGCATTTAATGAAGTGGTAGTAATAAACAAGCCACTTTTCTTTTCCCTAAAATGTGGGATGAAAGCTTGGGCAACACGGATCACACCAAGCAGGTTCGTATTAATCTGCCTCATTAATTGCTCGTCAGTTGTACCTTCCAAAGGTCCTGCCAATATATAACCTGCATTATTAAAAACCACATCAACATCGGTCAACAACAACGCTTTTACTGCTGTAGTTTTGATTTGTTCAGGATCACTTACGTCTAAAGGTAACAAAGTAATATTTTCTATTTTACTTAATTCTGTTTGCTTTTCAGGATCACGCATGGTTGCTATTACATTCCAGCCGTTAGAAGCGAATAATTTTGCGGTCGCTTTCCCAAGTCCCGAAGAAGCACCTGTAATAAAGATTGTTTTCATTTTCTATGTTTTGTTTTCTGGAACGAATGTTCATTCCAAGTGTTTTATAAAAAAATTTATTGTTTTATAGCGTCCCAGGCAATAAGTACTTGATTATCCAACAATAGAGTGGAAAGACTTTTTTTATCTACCAATAGCCATCGCACAAAACCCATCAGGCCTCCGTCTAAAAACTCCAATAGTTCCCTTATGCCAATTGATTTAATTAAGCCTTGCTTTTGCCCTTCCATAATAAGGTCAACAATAGGTGTAATGATTTTTAAACCTTGGTCCCTTACAGCAATGGACAGGACTGGAGAACTGTGAAACTGATCCAGGTAATGAAAATAGGAAGGATGATTGATCAAATATTGTATGATGCCACGATAATAATGATTGAACTGCTTTTTGATGTCTTTATCTGTTAAGGGGATCATTATATTTTTGATCTGATCCTGCTTGATAAAAATAAATATGCTGTTGACCAGTTCTTCTTTTGTAGCAAAATAATTATAGATGGTACCCATACCTGTTCCCGCTTCTTTGGCTATAGCTGACATTGGAGTAGCCTGCATACCGTTTTCAATCAGTAGTTTCATGGCGCCATGTATGATTTTTTCTTTTTTGTCCACAGGCAAATATAATAATTGGAATGTACATTCCAAGAATTTATTGGACATGAAAACTTATAATGTATGAAAGGTTTATTAAAATTTATAACAAAAAAAAGGATAACGTGGGAAACGTAATCCTTTTTTTCGTACACCCATCTGGATTCGAACCAGAGACCGACGGTTTAGAAAACCGTTGCTCTATCCAACTGAGCTATGGGTGCTTATGGTGATGCTTCTTTTAGCAGGTAAAAATTGGTATGCCAAAAGAAGCACAAAAGTATAAAATTATCGTTTCCAGTCAACGGTAAAAATGAAATTTATTGTGGAAGCGTATAAGGGCCTGTTTGAATTTATGCAAGATCCTTCGGTATGCCCAGGATTAATGACAATGCTTCTTTTACCCTATAAAAAATTGGTGTCCGTATCAAGTTAAATAAATCAAATGCCTGCCATTTTTTAGGTGATAAAAGAAGCATAGAAAATATATTGAATAAATTTTAAACAGGCTCTTAATAGTTCCCTACTTGGTTTTGATAGCTGATCCATCGCGGATTTCATCTGTGGCTGTTTTTACCAAAAGATCGCCCGAATTTAGCTTTCCGTAAATTTCTACCTGATTTCCTGATTCCCGGCCTTTTTTCACATCCACCCATTGTGCTTTATGATCGGCTACGCGGATCACAAAAACCCGTTCGGTAGAAGTAACCAACGCTGTTTTCGGGATTACAAAAGTGCTGTCTGAAGAAGGTAAAGGAATGCTGACTTCAGCATACATGCCCGGCAGCAGCTTTTTGTTGTCGTTGTAAACATCCATTTCCAAACGTTCGGAGCGCAGGCGTTCATCCAATGCGCCAGCCATCCGTTTTATTTTTGCGTTGAAATGCTGGTTAGGCATGGATTTTACGCTGAAAGTAACGGCATCTTTTTGATTTAAAAGCCCGGTGTAAATCTCGGGCACGGAAATCACCAGACGCAGGTGCTTCTGTTCCTGCAAAACAAAAAGCGGCAAATCTGAACCTTTTCCAGATGGGCCGACATAAGCACCTGTATTGATGTTACGCGCTGTAATTACCCCATTAAAAGGAGCACGGATATCCAGATAAGAACGGGTTGCGGCTACTGACTGATAAGCAGATTTTGCGGCCTCCAGTTCTGCTTTGTCGGAATTTTTGCGGGCAGCAGCTTGGTCAATATCGTTTTTAGAAATTGTTCCGGGTGTTTTGCTGGTTTCGATCAACCTGTTGTAGTTGGAATTGCTGGCTGTATAAATAGCTTCCTGCGATTGCAGTTTGGATTGTGCAGATGCAACATTGGAGTTGATTTCCGGTGCTTCCATCGAAACCAATAATTGGCCTTGTTTTACTTCGGAACCAACATCTACAAAAATCTTTTTTACAAAGCTGCTTTCTTTAGCATATAAATCTACCTCCTGATACGGAACCAACTCTCCGGGAATATCAAGGGTAGTTGACAGCATCCCTTTTTTAAGCGAAATAGTTTCTAAAGCAGGGGTGCTGGTTGTGCTGTCTTCTTGCTGTTGGTCCTGATTACTGGATTTTGAATTGCAGGCATTAAATGAACAAAAAGCAATTGTGGTTGCAGCAACGATAAGCAGGCTTCTGTACAAATTATTCTTGAGCAGTTGGGATATCATAAAGCGATGGAATATAGTGTTTACTTTCTTTGTCTTCAGGATCTAAAGAAACTGATTCTGTTGTTGTTTTTCCTTGTACCCATGCAAAAGCCAATGGTAAAATTAGCAGTACAGCAAAAGTAGAGGCAATTAACCCGCCGATAACAGCACGGGCAAGCGGTGATGCCTGGTCTCCGCCTTCCCCCAAACCGGATGCCATCGGAACCATACCTACCACCATGGCAAGGCTAGTCATCAATATTGGCCGCAAACGCAAAGCGGCTGCTTCCTTTGCCGATTGCAGCGCGTTGCCATTATGCATCCGCAAATGTTCGGCATTCGTTACCATTAAAACGGCATTGGATACGGAAACACCTACGGACATAATCATGCCCATATAAGATTGTAAGTTGAGTGTGGAGCCGGTTACAACCAGCAGCAAGAGCGAACCAACAATTACCGCAGGCACTGTGGACAACACAACCAAAGAGACTTTGAAGGATTGAAAATTGGCAGCCAGCATTAAAAAGATAACGATGACAGCTACTACCAAACCTGATTGTAAACTGCTAAGTGTATCTATCAAAGTTTCACTTAAACCTTTGACTTCTATAGTTAAGCCACGAGGTAGTTTACCTAATGATTTGATTACTTTTTGTACGTCATCTGTAGCTGTGCCCAAATCCATTTTATTCAAATTGGCAGTTACCGATAAATAAGGCAAAGCACCAATATCATCGTTTTCACCATAAGTAGTGTCGCGTTTGATAGCAGCGACATCACCTAAAACCGGCCGCGGGGCATTACTCAACACTGAAATCTCGCTGATGTCATTGATGCTGGCCATTTTGTATTCCGGCACTTCTACCTGAACGCTATAACTTAAACCGACTTTAGGATCGAGCCACACATTTTTTTCTGTAAAACGGGAGGAAGAAGTAGAAGCAACTAAGGAACGGGAAATATCCGACACGCTCACACCAAGCTGAGAAGCGCGGACACGGTCAATATCAATATCGATAGCCGGATAGTGTATGGCCTGGCCCAGTTGTACATCCCGCAGGTATTTTATTTTTTGAAGTTTGGCTGCTATTTTATCTGCAAAAAGCTCATTCTGCACCTTGTTCTTTCCTTCCACCCGGACTTCTACAGGTGTTGGGGAACCTTGGCTAAGGATTTTATCCGTCAGTTCAATCGGTTCAAAAGAAAGCTTTACATCAGGCATTTCTGCACGCATTTTATGACGGAAGCGTTCCTTTAATTCATCTAGGTTAACTTTATAACCTTCACTTAAATTTACCTGTAAAACAGCTTCCTGCGGGCCTGCCATAAATAAATAAATCGGGCTGGTAGAAAACTGCGAAGGATGCTGTCCCACAAAGGCGGAAGTTACGGCAATATTCTTTTTGCCTACCAGTTGCTCCAGTACGTGAAGGGTTTTGATCACATCTGCTTCGGTACGTTCCAAACGGGTCCCGTCTGGTGCCCGAAGTCGCACCTGAAACTGTCCGCCGTTAACTTTCGGCAATACATCCCGGCCAATTGTTGTTAATAAAAGCAGTGCAACACCTAAGGCTGCAAGCACATAAATAATTACGACTAATTTACGGTTGTTGAAAAGCTGGTTCATCAACCGTAGGTAGCCTTCCCTGAATTTATCAAAACGGGTAGGATGGTCATGTGCTTCTTTTAGCAGTTCTTTTTTCTGGTTCCAGGTGTCGCTTTCTTCTTCAAGGTTAAAGTGTGCCTTTTTAGCGCCTTTGTCAACGTGTTCTTTCATCATCCAGTTGGCCATGATCGGTACAAAAGTTTGGGCCAGCAAATAAGAGGTGATCATTGAAAAACCAATAGCAAGTGCCAATGGTAAAAACAATGCCCCGGGAATACCTCTCATGGTCAAAGCGGGTGCAAATACGGCCAGGATACAGAATAAGATCAGCAATTTAGGGAAAGCAATTTCTTTACAGGCATCCCAAATTGCCAAGGCTTTGGGTTTGCCCATATCCAAATGCTGGTGGATATTTTCGATGGTTACCGTTGATTCATCTACCAAAATACCAATAGCCAGCGATAATCCGCTCAGCGTCATGATATTAATAGTTTGATGAAAAAGATATAAAAACATCACACCGGAAATCAGGGAAATCGGAATGGTAAAAATTACAATCAGTGCAGCACGCCTGTCGTCCAAAAATAAAAGTACCATCAAACCGGTCAGTACAGCACCGATAGCTCCTTCGGTAACCAAACTTTTCACTGCATTGATCACATAAACTGATTGGTCAAATTCATAAGAAAGTTTTACATCATCTGGTAATAAGGCTTGAAACCTTGGCAGTGCTTTTTTCAGGTTTTGCACAACTTCCCAGGTAGAGGCATCTGCAGATTTGGTAATGGGCAGATAAACAGAGCGTTTACCATTGACCAAAGCATAACTGCTGGTGATATCTGCTCCGTCTTCCACAGTAGCCACATCGCGCAAAAATAAATTCTGCACACCTCCTTTGTATAAAGGAATATCAGCAAAATCCGGAATGGTTTTGATCGTGGTATTGGTTGGGGTGAGGTAATTATAATCACCGATACGGACGTTACCGGCAGGGGAAGTCTGGTTATTATCGCGGATGGCAGTCACAATCTGATCGGATGTCAGGTTGTGGGAACGTAGCAGTTCCGGATCTACTTTGATCACCACAGTACGTGTGTTTCCGCCGAAAGGAGCAGGAGAAATCAGCCCCGGAATCGATGTGAAAGACGACCGGATATAAACGTTTGCCAAATCCAGCAATTGGTTATTTGTACGCTTCGGGCTACTTAATACCAACTGCCCGACAGGCAGGGTTGAAGCATCAAACCGGATGATAAAAGGTGGTTGTGTACCCGGCGGAAATATGGCCTGCGCCCGGTTGGCAAAGGCGGTAACTTCGGCAGCAGCCTGGGCCATGTTGGTGCCTTCGTAAAAAGAAAGCTTGATTAAAGTCAGGCCGGTTATATTCTTGGTTTCTATACTTCTAACACCGGAAACATACAGCAGTAAATTAACATATTGCTTGCCAAAATAAGCTTCCATCTGGTTGGGTGTGTATCCGCCAAAAGGATGAGAAATATAAATTACCGGAAGGTTTAGGTCCGGAAAAATATCGATCTTAATATTTCGGATTGAATTTAGCCCGAAAAAGAAAACTGCTGCTACAATAACCAGTATAGTAATTGGTTTTCTGAGTGCACTTCTGATTAATCCCATATTGATATACTAAATACTTTTTGTTGGAGCAACGGTCCAAATTTCCTCCAGGTCTATTTGTTATGCTTCTTTTACCCTATAAAAACCCTTAACTTACCACATTTTAAAATGATCCGGACTCTAATTTTTAGGTGCTAAAAGAAGCATTCCCTTTTCCCGCAGTTTGGACTTAAGCAGTTTTAAAGAATAACGTCATATTAAAATTCATTAAAAAATATCCCGAAATCACCGCTGGCTGCTGCTTTGTACAACAAAGCCTGCCAAACATTATTATAAGCAATATCGCGGTCGGTTTCGGCCCGGTTTAAAGTATATAAAGCTTGCGTAACATCCACAATTGTTGCCAGCCCGTTTTTATACAAAACTGTTTTTTGCTGAAAGGCATCCGATGCTGCTTTCAAACCTATCGGTGCTTCCCGGTAATTCCTCAGCGCATTTTCGATCCGGGTTTTAGATAAAATCAATTGGGCGCTCAATTGCTGGTTCACCACTTCATACTCGTTCCGCAAACCTTGAGAAGTGAATTGTTGCGCCAGGACCTGCTCATGCACGCGTAAAGGAGAAGTCAGGTTCCAGCTCATACCAATCCCAAACAAAAAATTAGAGCGGGTAGGGTTTACGCCGCTGAAATAGTTTTCTGTATAGATGGTCTGGTTTAAGGTATAACTGTTAAAACCTGAACCCCGGCTTTGAAAAATATTGAACAAAGAAAACGTAGGATAATTGAACGTCCTTAAATATTTTTCGCGTTCGGCACTGATGTTGATCCTGTTTTGGTAATACTGCAAAATCGGATGGTTGGTCAGGTTGAATTTAGTGGCAGTGTCCAAAGTTTTAGGAACCTGACTTACAAAGCTGCTGTCCAGCAAAAAATCAACCGGTGTAAGTGTGGTATATTGTGTCAAAAGGTTTCCCTGCTGCTGCACAATATCCTGTGCGTTGGTTAAAGCGATTTGTGCACTTGATACTTCTGCATTCGCCAAAGACGAATCCACCCCTGGGTTCAGGCCACTTTTGACCCTGGCCACAATTACATTGCGCAAGGCCAAAGCCCGTTTCAAATTGTTTTGCTGCGAAGTGCTTAATTGCTGCGAAGCTAGCAGATTAAGGTAAGCACTTGAAACCCGGACTTCCTGCTGAAACTGCTCCTGCACCACGTCGCTTTGATCCAGCGTCAACTGGCTTCGGGCTACTTTTATCTTTTCTTTGGATTTGCCGAAAGAGAAAAAATCCCAGTTGATGTTGGCCAAATACAAGGCACCGAAAGCTGCATTCCAGTTTTGTCCGGCCAAAATCGGGCCGCTGGAAGAAACCGAATATCCGCCCAGGCCATACAAAGGCCCGTACTGGGAATTAACAGTTCCGAAATCATTTTGAGCCGAAACATTTAAGTTGGGCAGATATTCCCGTTTAGTTTCTTTGAGCGCAGCAGCAGATGCTTGTGCATAGTTGGCTTTTGCTTTTATAGTGCCATAATTTTGCAGTGCATTTTGTACGGCATTTTTTAATGTAAGAATTTTTTGCTGTGCAAAAACAGCATTACAGGTGCTTAATAGAAACATCAAGCATAACCCCTGGCGAAAAACAGTTCTATAGAACATCTGCTTGTATGATGATTTGGGTCAGGGTACAAAAAACAGTTAGAAAGCAGGTTGAAAACTTGTACCGGCTGTATTCGCTTTCTAACGCCGCAAATATAGCCGTGCAAATGCAAGGGATTTGTAACAACTTTATATTTTATGACTGTCCGCAATTAGTACCAAGTATTATCTAAATCAGCAATCATGAGCCTGTCAAATAATTTTTCTCCGAAATATCTCCTGTTGAATTTGTAGCAGAACCCGTCGAGATAGTTTTGGACAAAG
>JAABVA010000316.1_pt1 | contig 62946 bp, 38 predicted proteins | sample 5560331 | NCBI WGS metagenome assembly JAABVA01 (sample SAMN12812661, study PRJNA571458) | rock metagenome | isolation source: Antarctica rocks | place: Antarctica: Victoria Land, Mt New Zealand sud | collected 2016-01-07
TTAAATAAATAATATTATTATAATTTAAATATCTATTTCTACTTTCTTTAAAGTATTTATTGTTTTCTTTTTTGAACTTAATAAGTTTTATTATTCATCTCTTGTTGTATAGATTGTGTTGTATTAGAAGTTTCAAAAAGGATTTAATGAATGTGATAAGTTTATCTTTAAAGAAGAATATAAACTATGTATAAAGATTTAAAATTAAATATTTAATTCTTTTATAACTTATATCTATAATAATGTCTTTTAGATCTGATGCATTTCATTTAAATTATTTATTAATGAGAATATTTACTTTAATTATTTCTTTGCAATCTATACTGATAATTATTGTAAACTAAATAAGATTTATATATTTTAAATCATTCTTATTTATTAAATTATCAATATACTTAAGTCTGATATTCTTTTTAGCTAATATAATGATGATAAGAATATTAAGATTAATATTTAATATAAAGTAAGTTTATGTTCAGCAAATTAATACAGAATATAAGATTAGAAATGTTGTCTGAAATAGAAGTGATGTGATGTTGTAAGAAAAAGTATGTAGATTAAATAAATATTTATTAGAATATGTATTTATGTCATATTTAAAAGAAATAAATTAAATAAGAAGTTTAGGTAAATATCTGACTGAAATGTTATTGAATTGAATGTATATATTTAAATAAGTGAATTTTAAATACATATTTATTTGCATTATTCACTGCACAATATTTAAATAACATCAAAATTGTAATACAATGTATTCATTAAATCTGTTATATATTCAGTAAATGTAATAATGAGATTAGATTTCATTCTGTATAATGCAATTTAATTAACTATTAATAATATATATTTAACATAAATATACTATGTATACTTTTATTCTTCTACAGAGATTGTAAAGCATTATTAAGACTATCTTATTATTTTATATGTTAGTGTCTTTATTTTAGATTAATTTTGCATTATCTTCACAAACATAAGCAGATAAAATAAATGACATAAATAATTAGTGCATTGTTCTGATAATCTTAAAGATTAAGCAAAATTTTCAGAAGTAATGATCTTAAAAATTTTTACTTAATTCAAAAGATTATAAATTCAATTTCTATTCTCATCATAGATATCATCACTGAATCTGCCATGTTGAATAAGAGAAACAAGTAATGAAAAACTTTCACAGATCTTAATTATGTATAAAATACATTAAATTTACATTTATTTAATCATTATTTGACATAAATATTTCATTTATTACTATATAAAAGTTAATTAACAACTGAGAAAACAGCCTAACTGTAAAGAAGTAATTAATAAACACATTTATATGTATCTTTCTTATAAGTTATTATATATATTTAAACATCTATTTAAAAATCATCATAATCTTATACACTGCATATAATGTATGAAGCAAACCAATAAACAAATAAACAAACATAAGCATTGAGTTAACATCTTAATTAATGAGAACTGCTTATTACAAGATTTTAGTAAATAGATTGCTGATTACATTTCTGTTAAAGTTTAAAGTATTTAATTTATTAAATTTATTTAAATTACTGAGAAAAGCATCATTATATATAATTATTTCTTTCTTAATGTCAAGAATATCTGACTATGTAGTCACTTAATTACTCATTACTTAAATTAAATTCTATATTAATATCTGCTTTAATTCAGTAACTAATTCATCCTTCTGTATATTGTTTAATTAAATATCAATGAATCTTAAAATACTTAAGTTCTTCAGTATATTTATAATCTGTTGAACTTACTTTGTCTACTTAAAGAAGCTGATGAGCTTCATTATTTATTGTATATATTTCTTATCTTTTTAACTCTTATTAACATTAACATCTATAATCATCATCAAGTCATCTTGTGTGTAAATAATTACAATGTTAAGTTAATTTATGTCTTACATGAAGTTTAACTTCTTGATGATGACTAAATTCAGAATTATAATATTGATTTTATTTTCTTAAAATAAATTAATAATCTTATTTTAAATGTTCTGCAAGTTTTTCTGCTTAAGCTTAAATTGTAAATTATATAAAAAATGATGATAAATCTTTTGTTGTGCTTAGTAAAGTGAAATGACTGCAATATTTAATGATTTAAATATATTTAAGAAAGTTTTCATCATATTTATATATACTGTAATGTTGATCAGATTGCATCACAAATTATTTATTAACTTTGTTATGTTCTTAACATCTAGTATCAGCATAATGTTATTTGATTGACAAGCTTTTCTTAAATAATTCTTCATTTTCTGAGTTAATAAATAAGAAAGTAGCTTTATAATGATGATGTTGATCAGTTAGTTGTTGTAAAACATTATTAATTTAATGTTAATGATTTTAAAGCTCATGTAATGCTGCTTAATGAGCATAATTGTTGAATGATTTAATTAAAGAAGTTTTATAAATAATAATATAATTATTTAAGCAGCAAACTACTGACTTAAACTGTCTCAGCTTAGCACAGTTAATTTTATTTGTTTATAATCTTTAATTATAATAATTAATGTAGATACATAATGCATTAAGATAATAATCATATTAGATTCAGCAATCTTTATAATCTTATTTATAAAAATAATTTTTAACTAAAATTCTATATAAAATTTAGCTATATCTGCATTGTTAATGATACACATTACAATGAAGACTGCTTAAAGAATATATACTTATAAAATAGTGATTGTTTTTTAAAATTTAATTTAATACATAATATTCAGATCTTCTTCATTATAATGATTATAGTATTTCTTGTTAGATATGTAACTCACGATAGCTATGCTATTAGTGTGGTGCCACCTTTTAACAGGTTATGAGCCCAGGTTAGTGCAGTGATTTCTTGTCTAAAACCTTGTTGAAGATGTGTGCCTAGGCCACCTGAGAAAGAGCCCAAAAGTTGCAAGTTTGAATTGCCATCTGCGCACACCCTTTACACCTGTGGTTCGATCGCGGGCCGATCGCGGGTTAGAGAGAGTGTTAGATATATAACTCATAATAGCTATGCTATTAGTGTGGTGCCACCTTTTAACATTTCTGAAATTTAATTCAGTTCTTAAAGTTAAAGAAATAATGCTTTATCACATCAGCAACTTATAGCATTTAGATTGTCAAACTATGATTAATAAGTTGTATATATTTATTTAAAATAATTAATTTAAATTAATTACTGTTTTTATACATCTCATATATTGTTTTAACAATGTTGAACTTCACAAAATCATTAAGCTCATTTTCATTAATAATGAATAAAAATAAATTGTAAGACTCTTTAACTTTATTTTGAATGATGTTGTGCTTCAAAAATATAATATATAAATATATAATGATTTTATCTTTCATTTAAGAATTGTCTTATATCAGCTTCACAATCTTTAAAAGAAGTTTATCTATAATGTTATTAATAAAGTTAACTGTAAGAACTTAATGAAACTTATTACTATTATAATATAAAAATACTTATATCATTCTTATCATCAACTTGCTCTTGTTTAAGTCTAATAATTCTTGAATAATATTTTTTTTAAATGACAATGTGCAGCAGTAAATCATTGTTATACAGTGTGATGATTTAAGTTTTAATGTATTGAATTGATGATAAAGAGCTTTAAATAAAATAATAATGAAGATATCTTTAAATTAAAAATAAATATAATTTAAACTGTAAATAACTTAATGCAAGTTGTTCTGAGATTTCTGAAAAGCAATAATTATATTAATTTAATGTTTTAACATTTTCTCTTAAAAAATTACTTAGATCTTAACTGTCTTCTTATAATTCTTTTTATATTTAACTGCAAAATTGTTCTAAATCTTATGATTAAGTATAATCAGATTTAAAGATGAATCTTTAAAATATTTATTCTTTTTATTTTAGAATCTACACACAACAATGATTATTTATTTAAATAATGTAAATAAAAGTTACTGCACAATAATTTTAAATTAGTCTTTCACACAATTATTAATTTCAGCATTAAAGTTAACTCTTAATATCTTATTTAAATTGAATTAAACTGACAATTTACTTAAACTATTTATTAAAATTATATAATAATCATCTTTTTCTTTTAATACAGCAATAATCTATAATGCAAACATTGATTCTTTAATATCTACAGCTTAATTGACTGTGACTTTTTATTTAATTATTGCTTCATATCTCATAACAGTTACTTAGTCTACTATAATTAAAAACAATATTTATAAATTTAACTTGATCACAGACTGTTCTTTTGCAGATATAGTTTGATTTAATTAAATAATATAAATGTTTAAATTAATAAAATATTATATATTAAACAAATTAATGTCTTTCTTTTGCTGTATAATGTTCAGAAATTCTTTAATGAAATTGTTTATATATAACTTAAAAGTAATGAAGACAAATATCTTCTGAAGTTTTAAAAAATAAAGATAAATTTAATTAATTTTATAATCTTAATTTAACAAAGTTAAATAAAACATTACCTTTATATATATAATCTTCATTATAGACAGTCTGCATCTTTAAAATCTTTTAAATACTTAAGAAAAGAAATTTTAATATTATTAAAACTTTATTTATTTAATTGTTCTGAATAATATGACAGTTAAGTCTAATTATAATAATATAATTATTCATACTCTGTTCTTTTAAAATGACTTAAATCTAAAGATTAAACTTTCATTTCTTAATCATCTTAAACTTAGTATAGATACAGCAATATAAGATATTGATCATAAATATTTAATTAAAATTAAATGTATTGTCTTCTTTATCTGTATATATAATAATGTCATTGACAGTGCAATACTTAACAAGACAGCTTTTTACATTCTTATTATTTAAAAAGTACACATTCTCATTAATGTCAACATCTTTTTCTGTAGTAATTTTAAATCTTTTAAGCAACATTTTTTAATTTGTTGTAAACTTAATTTCAACTTAATTTGTGAGGTATAACTGTAAGATATGAAAGTAAGCTTTGAATGTAAGATATGAAGGTGAGATATAAATGTGAAAGTGAAGTGAGAGATGAATATAAGATATGAATGTAAGATATGAATGTGAGATATGAATATAAGAATAAAATGAGAGATTAAAATATAAGATATAAATGTAAGATTAAAATGTTTGCTTTGAGTGTAGACTTTAAATGTAAGATTATAAGATATGAATGTAAAATTAAAACTTAAGAAACATATTTAAAAATTAAATATAATGTATAATGTATGTTCTGTACTATGAAGTCTAAATATAAACTTTTAATAAATGTTTGATTGTGAGCTCTGAACAATATAAGTAATAATAAGATAGATAATAAAATAATAAAGAAGTAAAAGTTAAGATAGATGATTGCTGCTTTTAAGTGTAAGATTAAGAAACTGATTTAATGAATTAATAATGACAGTGAATTGAGTTAATTTAAGTAAATTTAATTTTAAAATTTAGCATAAAGCAAGTTTATATTTAGCAGATTAGTACAGAATATGTAAGAGCAAATATATATACAATAATGTTGAGATAAAATATAATAAAAAAGTATAAAGAGATAAGAATTGTTCTGAGTCTAAAGATTATTGTTTAATATTGATGATTAAGAAATACATAATAGATTATTTATATTTTAACTTTATTCTATTTTATTCATTGAACTATGTTCTCTGTTTATTGAACTATTATATATGTTTATTAAATTAAGAAATTTATTTATTAAATTAGCAGTGTGCTTCATCATCTTGTTATGAGTAATATTTACTTTCAATAAGTATATTTAAATAACATACTAAATTTTATGCATTCTTTAAATTAATTGCTTCAATCATGACTGATGTGTAAGTTAATCTTATATTGAAAATGTATTAAGCATATAATGACTGTAAAAAGAGAGTGAGTAGTAGCAGTGAATTAAAGTGTTATATAATAAAGTGTTGTGTTCAGTTATATTAATAATCTTAAAAGATTTCTTAAAAGCATACATTATTAAATATACAGTTATCTTCATTCTCTGAATGCATTATATTAAAAGATATAACAATTAAGTTAATTATTTATATTATGAAAGTAGAGAAGCATCTTAATAATTGAAAATTAAATATTGAAATGATTGCTGATGAGATTAAGACTTTAGATATGCTGACTATATTTAATAATAAAGAATTTATAACTTTTTTTAATAAATTAATAAGTACTGTCTTGAATAAGCAGATGCACAAAGACACTATATATTAATAGAGTTAACATAATTTATTGTTATTTTATTATTTATTTAAGTAAAGACATTTCAGAAAATCACAAATTATAATATTGATGCAGTTTAAAGCTTTAACATTATTCTTAATGATTAGACAGATGAAGTTGTTTGTTCTTGAATTAAGTAACAAATCTTAAAATATAGATTATTATTCTTTTTGCAACAATATTAATTACATTTTTGTCTTATGACTTCACAATAATTACATTACAAAGAGAAGTGTCACTTTCTTCTTTAAGAATTCATAAATAAATTTAATACACAGTCTTTTAAGTTTCAAGAATGCAGATTAATGACTTAATTAGTTACATTAAATTTTATATAATATCAATAAAGCATTAAAAGATCAGAAATGAATGTTATAAATCTTTAAGATTAAGTCTGTTTATAATGAGACAATAAATTATAAATATATTATATAATATTATAGCATTATAAATACACTTTGCTTTTTACTGAATTATAAATCTTTCAATAATGACATAATATATGTTTTAATTCAGCATTATAATAATAATGATCAGCAGACTTACAGTGAGATGCATATTGAAGATTGATCATAAGAAATGCAAAAAGAACTTTTAAATAATGTAATTCTTATATTAATGTTAATATTCATCAATAAAACTGTTCTTACTCAGTATTAAGATGATCTAACTATTTAAATTAATATATTTAACAATTAAAAATCTGAACTGACAGATAAGATAAGCTTAATTATAATTTAATTTAATACTTCTTGATTTTCTTTCAGTGATTAAGAATAATGACAATAACATTAAATTAAGAATTTGACATATAACACTGTTAATTATACTTAATTATAAGTTAAGCTTAAAGTCATATATTTTTAATTATTTCTATTAATAATAAGCAGCAATCAGATTCACTATTAAAGATAAACTCAACATAATCTGTATAAACAGTCAGAATTATCAATGTTATTTAGTGATAATAGATTTTATAGTAAATTATAAGAAATAGATGCTGATTATGAATGTTAAGATGAATTAACATTGCATAATTTGTTAAATATTATTTTAAGAATAAAAAAATTTAAAAAAATTTAAATCTTTTTTAATTTCTTTGAATGCATCAGTTCATCAAGAATCAGATTAATAGACAGCAAGAGAAAGAGATATTAAAAAATAATGTTGTATAAATTTATTTAATGAATAATTTTATATAAAATCATTATTTAATCAATATTCATGAAACAATGATGATCAATGTACTGCATTAACTGCTTAAGAATATCATTATATATTTGATTCACTGATTAAAGCAGCTTATAGAGAAGAGTATTACAGCAATAAAAAGAAAAAAGATGTTAAATATAAAATTTTAAATATATTTAAGACAATATAATTTAACTATTAATTTCATTCAATTTTAATCTTTACAGAACTGAAGCTCTTTCAGAGATACAGTAACATAAAATAGTAAATTGAAGTAGATTATAAAATAATTATATATTAAATTATATTAGTAATTGTGTTACTTCTGATGTAAAATGCATTTATTGCAGTATATTTTACTTAAACAATTATAAATTTTGTAATGTTAACACAGTATATCTCTTACAATAAGAATACACTTTAATATCTGAAATATACATTATTTTAAATAAACAAACTGAAGAATGTATTTCAGCATCTGAATCTCATTGTCTTAAATATTAATAAAGAACACTTTAACATTCTTAAATTATATGTTATGACTCATTATGCATAACACATTCAGTGATGTAATAATGCAGACAGTGTTGACATTAAATATAGTGAAATTATTTATAAATTTTTAGTTAAGATTTTTTTCAGTTAAATTAACAAATACAAAAGCTTTCAACAGCAGCTGCTGCTTCATAATATTTGTTATTTAAATCTGATCATTATGAAGAATTTAATTCTATGAAAAAAGACATGAAACAGTGTAATTAAAAAGAATTTAATAATAATATTGATTATTTAATCAAGTTAAATAATCTCATTACATAGAATTAATGATCTTTCTTTTCAGCAAAAGAGAAAGTAAATTTAATATAAAAATTTTAATTTTAAATGATAATGTTCTGTCTCAACATTAAATGCTGTACTTAAAATACTTAGATTTCTTAATACATTAACTGCATTTATATATAACTGTCAAAACACAGTGAATGAAATCAATAACACAGATAATGACTTGAATTAAAGATTAAAAAATTTACTAAATGTTGCATTATATTATATGTGTATTCATACATCTTTAAAGTACTGAAAGCAGAGCAAAAAGAATGTTTAAAATTTTAAAAAGCTTATTAAAAAGAGAGTTTACTGCAGCTTAAATTAATAAAGAAGAGAAGATCATTGAAAATATAATTATATTTTAATTTAAAAGTAGTCAAAAGATATCTGAATAGCATTAAGTATGTTGAATGATTAATTATTTAATAGATTGCAGATCATTATATTTATAATAAACTTTTTATAAAAGAATAATTAAGACAAACTTAAACTATATATAAATATTCTTGTGAATCTCTTTAAATCACAGAACAGAGATTGTTTACATAACATTTATGATATAATTAAACTCAATAAATAATCTATATATATTTTTAAGAATTCTTAATTCATAAAGAGTTAAAGATTCTATATTATATTAATGATTTTATAAAGTGTTTACATAATTTTGATTTCTTTAAAAAAAAGATGAAGAACTAAAGATATCTTGTATTATATCAATAATTTTATTGATTAAGACTTTTACAACTCAATATATAAAGAGAATTTCTTGAATAAAGATATTAGAGTTGCATTGTATTATAGTTATGAAAGATAGAATAATCAACTTTATTTATGATTTTAATAGTTAATAAATTTTTAATGATTAGTTTACTGAATATAAGCATTAAAAATTCAATAAATAATTTAGTAATTCATTAAACATTCTTTCTGTTACAATATGTAATAAGATCAATCTTATAACACATTCTTCAACATATATAATATTAATGTCTCTAGTTTAGAGTGATCTAATCTGTATTATTTAGCAATATAGAAATTTAATTTTTATATATTATTAAATTTAGTCACAAAATGATGTGAGATAACTGTCAATACTAGTTACAGTAGCATGATTTTATCATGATTATTAATCATATTTAATTCAGAAAATGTCAACTATATCTTTTTATGTAAGTTACAATATGATATATAAAGAAGTTAGTATCATTACATGATTACAAGATACTGTGCAATATATATTGAGCATTAATGAGTATACATATATATTTTTATTGTTAAAGCTGAAGACTCAAATAACTATACTTAATCTTTTAAAAAAGAAACTGAACACTGTTAAAGTTAAAGCAGTACTTTAATAAGAATTTATTATTATTTATTATAAATTTAATAATGTGTTCTGTGAAATTCTTAAGTCATAAAAGAATAAATATCTTACATTTTTTATTCAATAATGTAATTACAATAAGTAAAGAAATGAAATGAATGACACAGTTGATTAATGCATTGTTTTGATACTTTAAATTAAGTAAACTTTCTTAAGAGTGATGTTCTGCAGAGATTTTTACTTAACAAGATTTATTTATTTATTTCTTTATATGTTGTATGCAGTCTATAAGGCTATGATGATTGAAAGCATTAAGTATAGATATTTTTATAAGAAAAATATATATAATATACTGAAAAATTTACTTCTATTACAGTCAGACTGTTTCTGTGGTTGTTAATTAACTTTATATAGTAGTAACAAATGAAAATGAAGTTTTTGTGTTAAATAATGATTAAATAAGTGTAAATTTAGTGTGTTTTATATACAATTAAGATCTATAAAAGTTTTTCATTGCTTGTTTTTCTTATTCAACATGACAGATCTGATGATGATATTTGTGATGAGAATAGAAATTAAATTTATGATCTTTGAGATTAAGCAAAAATTTTTGAAGTCACTACTTTCAAAAATTTTACTTAATCTTTAAGATTATCAAAACAATGCACTAGTTATCTGTATCATTTATCTCATCAATCTGTTTATAATCTCACTATCTTTAGAACTTAAAACTGTTGCTTTAGTCTGTTAAATAGTTTGTTTTGCAGTAATAAACTTATTAATTATTAATAAGATTAACATTTTAATCTTATAGCTTACACAACAGATCAGTAGTCAGTATCTTATTGTTAAATTATTATTAAATGAGTCTTCACAAAGAAAAGAAAGAAATACTGACTTAAAAGAACTTTATTCATCAGAGTAAGTTATGAATATTAATTAATTTAAATAAGTTATTGCTGTCTTTAAAAACATTACATCATCTTTAAAAAAGAACATTTCTTATAATTAATAATTATAAAGAATATTTCATTCAATTCAGTATTAACTGATAAATTTATTAATTTAAAAACATCTTATATTCATTCTAAAACATCTTAATCAGCTATTTCAATGATGATTAATCAAGCAGAATAAGCAGATTAGTCAGACTTTATATAAATAAATTAACTTTAAATTATAATAATGTTATGTTCTGATTGAAGATTTCTCTGATATAGAGTCTAGAGATTAGAGCTTGTAATATAAAAGAAGTTTTAGATATGTTAAAATTAATAATAAATAACAGTATGTTAAATAAGAATTATCATTGAACATACTTATCTTCTTAAAGAAAATGATCTGTCTATATATTAACTGATCATTGTAATCATTATGATCTTAGATAATTATGATGTTCAGATAAATTTATTAAAGATTTATGAAATTGCTGAGATCATCAGCATTCATATTAATTTAAATAATCTTATATTTGTATATATACTGTACTCACATATCTTTAATTACTACATAAACTATTATCTACAAATTATAATTATAACACAATTTCTTTTCTTCTAAATGCTAATTCTTTAAGCTTCATAAACAAAGATGTATTACTTTTTAACTTTTACATCATTATATCTTCTTCTCATCAGCAGAATTGACTTCAGCTTATAAAAATCATTGTATTTTATAAATTTACTTTTTTCATCATATGCAATCATTACAGTACTTTGTCTTTCACTTATACTGTTATGACAGATTATGTTAAGTGCTCAAAGTATATTTATTATAATTGATCTTATATTTCAGTGTTATTAGATTCATTAAATTGTATTTACATTTATCTTAAATCAGAGCTTAAAGTGATCACAAAGAATTGTATAAATTAAATAAAATATCTTTTCAAATTATATATAAAAGTTCTTTATCTTTTCTGAACTCTTAAACAGAATGAGTCACAGACTCTTATTAAAGTTTACTGTATTGCTGAGAAACTTAATGATGATATGAATAAAATAATAGATAATTAAAAAAAAAAATTCTGAGAACATTTTAATTTTTAATTTTTTAATAAAATCAATAAATTTTAATTTCTTCACAGATTTTAAGTCTTCTTCTTAAATTGCTGAAGTATTCTTACACAATTAAGTAAATTTTTCTAAGATTTTTTATGTACTTTTCAAAGCATCATATTCTTTTCATTTAATGAGATAATAAACTTTCTCATTAATTATTCTTTTTTCTAGAATGTTTTTAACTTCATAATTGATTTTGAATTCAACAGATGTCAGTATAACTTGAATTGATATGAATTAATTATAATATTAAAGTATTAATGCATAAAATACTGAATATATTTGCATTTTTTTAAAATAAATTTAATTTATATCTTAATTTCTTAATGTTTCTCTTAATCATAAATGATTCAATACTTTTATTCATAAGTTTCTTGCTCTTCTTCTTTGTTTATATATTATTCATTCATAAATATATCTTCTCTTCAATCTTATATAATTTTATCTTTATTATTTATTTCTTCTGTTTCTCAATTCTCTTTATAAGATCAGTATGCAGTTTCTTAAGCTTTATAATATTTAATATTACTTTTTAACTTTAAAATTCATGCATTTACAGATCTCATCAAATCTCTAAATGATATTTATAATTTATTTTAAATGATATCTTTCTCATGATTTTGTTTTATACATTATTGTACATAAACTGTGCCATAGACAACAGTTATATTCAATTGTTTTGTTTTATATTAATATAATATCATAAATATATTTTAACTGTTTAATTTATTCATTTACTCTATTTATCTATCTGTAAATAATATGCTGTTAACATCTCATGCTTTATTTTAAGCTTTGCTGTAAATGTTTCTTAGAACTTACTTGTGAACAGTTTGTCTCTATTAATAATAAACTTTTTTAATAGTTCATAATTATTAATTAATTCTCACAGTATAATGTACATCAATATTGATGCTGTTGCAGTTTCTTTGAATGAAATAAACATTATATACTGTATTAATTTATTCACTATAATCAATATACTGTCAAATCTGACTTCTTATGCTGAGTTCTTAAACTTTAATAACTTTATAATAAAGTCTATAATAATAGATTCTCAGAGCACTCTCAATGCATTTAGTTATGTTACTTTATCATATTGCATCAACATAAATTACATTTAACAATATATTCTGTAATTCAATTACAAAAATCATCTATGTTACATCTTCTTTATACAAAATCTATTATACATTTAACTTCTAAATGTCTATCAGCTCTGCTGTTATAACATACTTTAATGAGTTCTTCATTTATTAAAAAAGTATTCTTCATCTTTTATATATTGCTGCTAAGCCTTTCATAAGAGTTTCTTTCTTATCTTTATATAGAATTTCAGCATAAATCATTTTCATTTTTTTATAATTAGATCATCTACTTAAAGTGTCTGCATCATCATTTTTATTATTTTTCTTATAATAAATCTAAAATTCAAAGTCTGCTAACTGTTTCATTCAATGAATCTGTTATCAATTCAGTTGTTTAGTTATTATAAAGTTTCTCAGATTCTTATGATTCATAAAGATTTAAATAAATTTATTAATGTTTACAAAATAAGATCTTCAATCTTGCAATGCTTTCACTATATAAAAAACTCTTTATTATAAATTTTATATCTTTTCTTAAGTTCTGTTAACTTTCTAAATTAATACATAATAAACTTCTGTTGCTCATCTTTGATCTAATATAAATATACTTTAATTATAAAATTTAATGCATCAATTTTCAGTATCTTCTTACATGCTTAATTAAATATTCACAAATATATTATTCTATTAAAACTTTTCTTTAATGCACAGAACACATTTTCTTAAATGAAGTGAATGACACAGTTAACTAGTGTGTTGTTCTGATACTTTAAGTTAAGTAAACTTTCTTAAGAGTGATGTCTCACAGAGATTTTCACTTAATAAGAAATAGTAAGTTTAATTTTCATCTCTGTTGCAAACATTTATCATTGAGCTGTCAAGTTGAATAAGAGAAACAAGTGATGAAAAACTTTCACAGATCTTAGTTGTGTATTAAAACACACTAAATTTACATTTATTAGTTACTTATTCTGGCAAAAACTCTCAAGTTTCATTTATCACACAAAGAGAGTTAATATTCACGGCCTCAGCCTGACTGCAAAGAAGTGAACAACAAGCACATTACATGCATTTTCTTATAAAATATCTGTACTTAAAATGCTCATAATTGCCATAGCCTTATAGGCTGCATGCAATGTATGAAGAATAAATAAATAAATAAATAAATAAATAAACACATTTTCTTATTTTTTATCTCAATGTTATTTTTCATTCTTGTATATTAAATGCATAAGAGATTTTACAATCTTTATATAATTAAATATAAACTTTCAATAATAATTCATTAAATCTAAAAAGACTTATTATACTTTCTTGATCTTCTTCAGTGTTAATTAATTTCTAATTATTTCTATCTTTTTAAAGTTCTTCTTAATTTATTTAAATTGAATAACATATTTTAAAAACTATATTTTCTTAATTTTAAATTTACTTTTTAACTTTTTCACATACATAGCTTTCTCATTAAGCTTTGTCAGAATCTTTTATACATATTTATAATGTATTTTAAGATTGTCTGAATATATTAAAATATTGTTAAAATATGTAATTATAAAATCATTAAGATACTCTCTCAATATATCATTAATAAATCTTTAAAAGATAACTGAGACATTCTTAAGCTTAAATGACATAATGATGTATTCATAATGTTTATATCTTATTTAAAATGTTATTTTTCATTCTTTACTCTTCTTTATGCATACATAATAGTACACTTTCTTCAAATCTAAATTCATAAATTATTTAATTCTTTCTAATTTGTCTTGCAACTCTTCTATTAACAATAGAGAATACCTGTCTCAATAAATTATTTTGTTAAGTTATTTATAATTAATATATAATTACTTAATGTCATTCTTCTTTAATATAAACAGAATCAAATATTCTATCAATGACTTTAATAATCTGATGAATTCTCTCTTTAAATTCTCATCAAAGTAATTTCAAACTTTCTTAAGTTAATCTTTACTCATAAAGTAAAATAATATTCACTTTAACTATTTATTATCTATAAGTAATATTTCATAATCTTAAGACTTATACTTTAATAAGCTTTTTTCTAATTATTTAAAGATATTATATATGTTCTCTGTTGCATAGAGTTCTTTGTTGATTCAGTTAATTTATAAAAATTTTTTATGTAATCAAAGCATTTTTAGTATAACATCATACTTAATTAACTTAAAAACATCTAGTCTTAACTTCTATGAATTATTCTTTATTATAACTTCAATATAAACTTCTTGATAAATTCATTCATATTCTTTGTTAATCATATACACTTACATTAACTTTAATACTCTTTACAGTATCAGCTTTAGTCATTTAATTACTCATTGCAATATAAAGTTATTGATTACTCTCAAATTTATTATTACTTAAAGTTATTTCTTCAACAGTATCTCAACATCAACTTAAATCTTATAATCATTGTTATTAATTCATTAAGACATTAAAAGCTTCTTATTCTTTAATTTTACTGAGAAAGCTTAAGATTTTTTTAACTTCTTAAAGCTCTTTACTTTTATTAAAGCTTACAGAGTTCAATCTGTACTTTATGATTTATTAAATTCTTTTTAAGATTCATTAAATTGATTTTGTAATTCATTAAATTTTCTTTATAATTTCTTAAATTATATCAGTTCTTTATCAATTATAATCAGTTTCACATATTTGTTAATTTCTTTTCTGACAATTCATTTCAGATATCAATACATCTTATACTGATTATATTTTCATTAAATGAAGTTTTTAAGTGCTTTCACTTTATTGAGAAACTTAGATAATACATATTCTTTTGTAAACATTTAATATTTATTATTAGACATTAAAAAGTTTTTTAATAAGAATATTTCAATTTTATAACTGTTTCTTAATCATTTTAACATTTTATAATTTCATATTATAAATCATATCATTATCATCAGCTCTTCTAGCTATACAGATGTCTTTTTTATTTTTTATTTTTCAATAATAATAATTTCTTTTTAAAACATTTGTTACTGTTCTTAAAGCAGTCTTTTACATCATTTTAAATGTATATTCTTAAGTTGCTCATAGCTCTATTTAAGTCTTATGTTAACTTCTTAATTGTTAATGTTCTTTAAGTTTACATTCAAATTTAAATATATTTAAATGTCTTTATTAAGTTCTTTAATTTAAGTTTTACAAATATCAATTTCTTCAATCTCATCAGTATCATTTCTGACAACTTTCTTTAAAATAATTAATTCTTTCAATTCATTTATTATAACATAATTATCATTATATCTCTTCTTAAGCTTCTATAATCATCATTCAGCTTCATCTTTACTGTTTATGTACACAAAACAATTATTGTCATAGTAGACTGTTCAGCTCAGTTAATTATGCATTATTATTAAATTCATTATTGAAACTTCTTTTCTCTGTTATTAAGATTTCTTGCAATTTCTGATAAGATATTTAGATTTATTACAGTTATAACATTTATAAGTTTCTTCTCATTAAAAATAAGATTTATAAAGCTTATTTATACATTATTCTTACTTCACTGATTTAGCTTATTGTAACTTCTAATTGCACTTCTTAATATTGTTAAGATTCATCAAATCTTTTTGTGTCTTAATAATGAATTATTATTTTTACATTTTTAAAGCTATATAAGACCTCATCTTCTTCATTTATTGTTCTCATTGTCAACTATTAATGTTAATGAAGATATCTATTATTTCTTAAAGTTCTTCAGAGCAGTCTTATTACATTATTTTATTCTTAATAAACTCATTTAACTCTTAATAGTATTATAATATTAAGATATCATCATCTCAATCTATTAAGACTGTAATATACTGAAACTTTACTAAGTACTTAACTGTTAATTTATTTATCTTTAATGTATAAAGTTATCATTTCACTGCTTTTTTCTCATTAATCACTTTAAAAATCTTTTAAAGTTCTTTCTTAAACTTCTTAAAATCATTAAAGATTATTTCTTTATTGACTTTTCATTTTTTTAATGACTTATCTAGAAACTCATACAATTTAAAGTTAATTTAGTTAAACACTGCATTCTTAAGATAAATTACTGTATACAGATTTTAATTCATCTTAAAGTTGAATTTCTTCTGATTAAAATCTATATATAAGTTAAACTTTATTAAAAAGCTTTACAACTTTTCTTTTTTATTAATGAATACATTTAATGCTGATATCTTCAGAATGTTATTCATTTTATATAAATCTTCAAAATCTTAAAAATTAATTATATTAATTAAAGCTGCTTTCTGTATGCTGAAGATCATGCTTATATTGTAAAAATATTTAATATATTATGTTTTAATTGAAGATTTCTCTGATATAGAATCTAAAGATTAAAGCTTATGATATAAAAGAAGTTTCAGATATATTAAAGTTAATTGATAGATAGCAGTATGCTAAGTAAGAATTGTTATTGAATATATTTAATTTTTTAAAGAAAATAATTTATTTATATATTAACTGATTATTGTGATCACTATAATCTTAAACAATCATAATGTTTAAATAGACTTATTTGTAATCTATAAGATTACTGAGATCATTAACATTCATATTAATCTGAATGATCTTATATCTGTGTATACACTGTGTCTATATATCTCTAGTTACTACATAAACTGTTATCTACAGATTATGACTATAACAAGTAGCTGAAATGATTTAAGTGACTTTATAAGTAAATTGTAAAGTACAAGAGCATTGATTGAACTTAGAGAAGTTAATAAACAGACTTTGTTAAGACAATTTAGACCTTTTGAATTCATACTGAGAAGAAGATTATAACATAGAATTTGTTGATAAGAACATATATTACTGAAACATTCACAGCTTTATGAAAAACACTTAAGATGTTGCTGACATCAAAGATGTAAATACTGTCTGAGTCAGACTTCATACTTATCTTTAAGATATGACAATGAAGTGCTATCACTCTCAATTAAGTAATGTGAAATGAACTGACCTAAAAGACAGAAATAATATAGAGTATTGAAAGAAGACATTAATTAATTAATTTAAAAAAAGTCACAGTGATGCTCTGCATACTTTATTATGAGTGTTCAGCAGTCTAAAAGACATTCTTTCTTTCTTTTATAGCAGCAAGTTGATCTTTCAGTGATTTGCTTTCAGAACTTTCTCTTTAAAAAATCAAATATAGTTTAATTAACATTTAAAACAACAGATCACTGATCAGCTATATTTATGATGTTGTTAGATATGCAAAGTTACTTAATACTTTAATAGTTTATGCTTAGCTTATCTGAATGTATAATAACTTAAACTTAGATTTAGTCAGAGACATTAATGAATCAACATTTATCATTAATATTATACAATTTATTGAGTCTATAAAAGCTAAACAAAATGCATGAAAAGAAAGCCTCTTAAAGTACTAAAATGACTGATTTAAATTTAGATATCAGTTAGAACAGTTAGATCATGACAAATAAGATTGATTTAATAATTTAAGCTGTTTCAGAGACAATTTCTTTTGTTAAGAAGTTTATATTAACAGAAATGTGTCTTTTTAATTATTCTTTCATTTTTAAGACTTTTCTTATCAATCTTTTTGATTCAATCAGCCTTATACTTCTTATCAGTTTCAGAATCAGAATCAGAATGCTTATTAATTCAATTAGCAAAATCAGTATTCTTTATGCAGAAACACTGTAATGTTGTTTGCTCTTAAATAGTTACTTTAAATCATTAGTGAAAACAAGCAAAGATGAAATGAGTTCTCAAAACATAAAAATATGCAGTGTTTCTGCAGAGAGAATAAAGACTATTAAGACTATAATAATTATTCTTAGTCAACATATTAAGAGGACATACAAGAACTTTTGAAGTCATATAAGAAATACAATGAAGAGTATAATAAAGATAGTTAAGATGAAAGCTGAAAAGATTATGATGACTATAATGATTATGAAGATTCAGAAGAAAATGAATTGAATTAAGAAGATAATTAGAATGAAGAAGTTTAAGATTAAATTGAAGTGCATCATGTTGTTTTATCTGAGATGTCAAAGAAACTATCTATAATATGATATGATTACTGAAAGTATCAAGTCAAATTTTCTTTCAACAATAGTTTTTATCTACACATTTAAAAGAAAAAAAATGCAAAGTCATTGTTATACTTATCTCTGAAAAGACTTTCAGAAATAAATATAATCTTTATTAATAGCACTATGCTACTGCATCTGTCAGTCTTATTTAGACTGAAATAGCTACATCAATCTGTATTGATTTGAGATGTATAATGACTCTTATTGATAAAGATTATCTTCAGAAGAATTCATCTTTCTCTTTGATATGTTAGCTAGATAAATCAATATCTATATGAAACATAAATAAAATATATACATTCAACAAATATACATTGATCAATCTCTTTCTTCACAGTATTATAAAAGACAAATCAGTCTATGCATATCTGACTTGTAAGACTCATCTTGTCAATAGTCTGAAAGTAAAGCTATTACTTAAAATGAATATCTTAAGTTCTGAATAATTCTTCATTAATTTTGATCTAAAAACAGTCAAGATTAATAGCTGTAATAATCTTGAACTGTTCTTGAAGATACAGGCTCAGAATAATACTTATATACAGTATGTTGTAAAAGTTAAAGAATATATTATCATTTTATTTAACTTAAGAATGTTTATATCTGTAACTTATGAGACTATTTCAGATTAAGAGAATACATACTGCTATTAAGTTAAGTAAAGATAGACAATCTTCTTTTGAATACAGTCTTTACACAACTATCAGTGAACAACTATGCATCTTATCTTCTTATCTTTGCTTGAAACTCACAAATAGATCTTTTGCAAGATGCAGTTAAGAAGAAATGCTATTTAGTTGACACTGAACAGTCTTTTAGACAAATTACAATCTCAGTTTCTCAGAATATGACTAAGTCTGAAATAACTTTAGTAAATGATATTATTATCTATGAAAACAAGACAATTACATTCAGAATTAAAAATGTTATAAAAGTCTTTTCAGACTTCTGAATTAACTATAATAACATAATAAATATATCATCAAAGAACTACATAAGTATCTTTCTAAAAAAAGACAGAAAGACTAATCTGTAATTTAAGAAGATTTATTCTCTCAGATCTAAAGATTATAATATACTTAATTAAGAGTTTAATTAACTACTCAGTCAAAATCAGATGTACTGAATTCAAAGAATACTCTGTTTAACTATTTTGTTTTTCAGTTTTTGTAATGTAAAGAACAGTATACTTTAATTTAGTATAAGCTCACTTTCAATTTACAAGAGTAGAAACTCTCTCACATAATCTTGCATAGCTAGTACACTTAGTAAGCTAGTCTTTGCAAAGAGATAAAAGCATACACTTTTATCTTTTACAAAAATTAATAATAATTCTACATACATATCAGATTCTATCTGATTTACTGTTACATAACTGTCAAGATCAGTCTCACAGTATTATTGCTTCAATTTATTGTACAGCAGTTACTCAGCTATGACTTCAAGATCAGAATGTTTCTTATAAAGATTAGATAAAGCTGCATAAAAAAGAGATACAAAGTTTAAGAAGAACTCTGTAATATAAAATAAATTGAAGCTCTTAAAGAAGCTTGAAGTCTCTGTGAGTGACTTTCTTATGAATGCTTATGAATTGACTGCAGATGAACTCAAGAGTGAAGAGAACACTTTGTTGCAGATGTTAACTGAAAATGAAGTAAAAAAAATTTAAAAGACTTAAACACTTCTCTGTGAGATTGAGAATCTGATTTGTGAGATTAAGAAGATGACTCATGAAAGTAAATAATTCTTGCAAAAAGAAAAGAAATCTCTTCATAAATTTAAGAATACTCTTTCAGAGTCTTTAGAGCTGACAGCTATCTGCAAGTTAAAACTTAAATTTCAGTTTGTAAAGCAGAAGAATAAAAACTTAATGCTTTACATATAAATGAAACATAACTGTTTTGTATCTGCAGATCTAAAAATTAATCATAAATCAAAGTAAACTCAGTCTATTAAGATACTTTTGAGTACTGATCTCTATAAGTATACAAACTACAGTCATTACTGCAACTTCTGTCATCAAATAAATATAGACATGAAAGGCATGCCTAAGAGAACTCAGTATTTAAAGATGATTCATTATCTACATTACTTAGTCATGAATTAATGAAGAGCTCACTGCAAAAAGAAAGTGCTTATAAAAGCATGAAAGTCTTTAAAGAAATTCTTGAATGACTTGTTAAAAGATAAAGTAAATTAAATTTACAACATCTGAATGAAATGATTGTGAGCAAGTAAGAGAGATGAAAGTTTAATGAGAAGTATCTTTATTGCTATAATGAACTTCAGTTTCAGATAAAAGATGAAATGAATAAGATAGACAAGATTTAAGTTATGTTTTTTTACTGTAAGTTGAATAAGTCAATGCACAGAAAGATTTGTGAGCAGTTTCAGCTGTTAATCATCACTGAAGATATAATGATTCTTATAAAGAAGCTGTCTCTCAATCTGTTTAATTATAAACACAAGACAGTATCACTCTACTGAAAGAAGTCTGAACTTTACAACAAGAACAACAATAAGTCTGCAGTCAAACTGAATGAAAAGTCTGCACAAAGTAAATGAGATCAATTTATTAAGTGTTTTAACTGTGACAAGACTGATTACATAGTGAAGAACTGCTATTTAATTAAGAGAGAAAAACTCTTTATTGATACAGCAAATAAAAAAGATTTATGAAGCTCTCACAAGATATATGACTTCACTCAGGAGAATGAGTCTATCAATAAGAAGACAAAGAAGAAGTCTGTAAAGAGAGACTCATTTAAGAAGAGAATCTTATAACTTACAGTGCATCTTATAAATCAAGAACTACAAATCTTAATACACAATAAGAGTGACACTAACTTTCTGTAATCAGAATTGATTAAAAGTCTTAATGTTACATTTTTGTTCTTGACACAAGATGCAATTGATCAATCAACAGTCAGTAATTACACATAATGTGTATCATGAATTAATCTTTATTTATAATGTTAAAGAAGTGCTTTACCAGCTGTGTAAATCTCTTATAATCATGAAGATAAAATCAGACATAATACTTAAGATTGTTTGACTGACTTAAAGAGATTCAATAATTAGCTTCTCTCAAAGTACAATTATTTAAAGAAATGAACTGAAAGACTCTGAAAATCATGAGATCAGTGAGAATCTAAATCTTAAGATTCTTAAGACAGAGCTTGATGTGAGCATCTTTAACTGAATATATCAGATTTACATAGAGAACACAGAGAGTGATGAAAGCTCATAAGAAATTTTAAAGATATATAATGATTTCATAAAGATATTCTTAAAAAGCAACACAAACAGCTTGTTCTTACACTGCAAACAGAATCATTCAATTGATCTGATGAAAGAAAAAATCTCATTATTTAACTTTATCTATAATCTTTCAGAGAAGAAGCTTGCAGAGCTTTATAGATATATAAATAAGAATTTTAAAAATAATTTTATTCAGTTCTTACAATTATCTGCAAAGACATCAGTGCTGTTTGCATTAAAGTTAGATGACAAGTTATGACTGTATATCAATTACTATGAACTTAATGTTATCACAATGAAGAACTGTTACTCTTTACTCTTGATTAATAAGATCATGAATTGTCTCAATGAGATCATGATCTTTATAAAGATTGACATAAAGAATGCTTACTATCAAATTTGTATCTGTAAGAATGATGAATGAAAGACAGCCTTTTGAACTCAGTATAAATTATATAAATACTTAATAATGCTCTTTAAATTAATCAATGTGTCAGCAATCTTTCAGTCATACATACATAAGATGCTTTGTGAGCATTTAAATATATTTGTAATAGTATTTTTAAATGACATTCTAATATATTTAAAGAATAAAGTAAATCATCAACAGCACATTTACACAGTTCTAAAGATTCTATTAGAAGCTGAGCTATATGTGAAGCTTATTAAATATTAATTCTCAGTAAGAAGAGTATTCTTTGTGAAGTTTGTGATCATTAACAAGAACATTGAAATAAAAGAAGAACACATCAATACAGTGATTAACTGATCAGAGTTAGAGAGCATCTTTGAAATTTAAAGCTTTATAGACTTCATGAATTTCTATAGAAGATTCATAAAGAGTTTTTTCTGCATTGCAGCAGAACTTACAACTATGTTGCAGAACAGTGAGAATGTTTTTAAGAAGATATCAGAATTTCTAATCTTAAAGGTTCAGCTCTCTTTTCATAAACTGATCTGAGCCTTTATGATAGCTCTCTTTCTGCATTACTTTGATTCAGAGAAGAGAATCTAAGTAAAAATAAATATCTCAGAATTTATAATATTTAACATTCTTACTTAAGAGAGACAGTCTGACTGAAGATCTGTTGCATTCTATTTGTGAAAGATGATATTCACAGAAAGAAACTATAAAACTGATGATAAAGAGCTATTTATCATAGTTGAGAGTGTCTGTCATTGATGACATTATCTTGAAGAAGCACAACACACAGTTAAGATTCTTACAAATTATAATAATCTGCATTAAATGATGAAATCATCTCATAAGCTGTTGCAAAGACATGTTAAATGAGCTCTGACACTATCAGCATACAATTTTCATATAATGTACTGCAAGAAAACATTGAACTCTGTAGACAGTTTATTTAGAAGAACAGACTATTAACAAGAAGCTGAAAGAGAGAATACTATTATAAAGTATCACTTTACATTAAAGAAGATTCTATTCTCAACAGCAATGATTGCTGCAGAGAAAGAACAGATCTTAGATGTAAATTATAAAGTATATATTTAGACTTATATACAAGTTAAACAGCTGCTAAGTGCAGACTGTACAGATTAAAAGAATAAAGATTATAATAAATATGCTTGCAAAGCTGTCTCAGAAAAGACTATATATAAAGATGTAGATTAATTTTTTTTAAAGACTTTATCACAGTATCTTCAGATAGATCTTCTCACAAATTGAATAATTCAGAGCTTGAAAGCTGCTGAGATACTGAGAAAGAAGAGTAGATTCTTAAACTGAATATAGATAAGAGATTTACTTTATGTTAATGATGTAATGTATATTCTGCATGTGAAAGTCTTGCACATTGAGATCTTATATAAGCATCATAATAATCTGCTTGCAGAGCATTTAATTACAGATTAAACTTATATACAGATTCATAAGAAGTATTGATGATCAGAGATAAAGAAACAGATTAATGAGCACTGTCTTATCTATTTTAAGTATTAAGAGATATAGATGATTTACAGAAAGTCTATAAGATTATTGTAGTTCTTAAAATACTTTACATGACTTTAAGACATAATCATAATAAACTTCATTATCAGTCTGCTGAAGAGCAGAGCCTATGAAGACATCTATAATGTAATACTGAATGTGATTGACAAATTCTTAAAGATGTGTCACTACATTTCATGTTGAAAGAACATGATTGCAGAAGATCTTGTAAAAGTCTTTATATAAGAAATAGTTTATTTACATAAAATTCTGACAGTCATAGTGACAGATTGAGAATCATTATTTATCTTGTGATTTTAAGTCAATGTAATGTTTACTTTAAAGATTAAGTGACAATTAAGCACTGCCTTTCATTCTTAAACAGATAGATAGACAGAATGTTAAAATAGTGTTTTTAAATAATATTTATAAAGTTATGTTAACTATAAACAAGATAACTGAGCAGCATTACTGCTCTTAGTGAAGTTTGTATATAACATAAGCAAATACTTTGTAATTTAAAAGACATCTTTTAAAATAATTTATGAGTATAACTTAAGATTCAATCTATTAACAATGAATATTGAAAGAAAGTAAATACTCATGCTATACTATGCTGTCTAGTGAAATCTCTAAACTGTGTTGTCTATGAGCACATCTTGATCAAGAGAGTTACAGAAGAAGTAGAAAGAATGTTGACTGCAGTTAATGTGAATAAAGTCTTCACTCAGTCTCTGACATTAATTCTATCTTGCTTCATAGAAGCAGCTAAAACATCACTTCTTAATATTTTCACTTAATGAGGCTGCACCTATTGACTCTCACTGACAGCAAACATCAGATGACTAAACACATTATTAAAAGTTTAACAAATCATTTAAAAGTTTAACTAATCATCAACAGTGAGTCTTATAAATTCAATGAACTGCTTAAAGATTCATTTAAGCAGAGATTTAATAAGTCTGTTAACAATCATCTCTTAACTGAACACAAAGTCTATCTGAATCTGATTGTACTTATACAGATTATGAATGTTGTAATAAAAGACATTGATGTGCTTTAATTACTTATGTACATATGTATTCTTAATTAAGATCAAAATGACTTGATTATTTTCTTTGAGCTAAATAAATAAAGATACTTAATGAGCTTTGTTTTCTTGAATGCTCACACAGTGTAAGTTAACTTTAAGATATTTGCTTATGTTTATGTCTCTTAATATCTGTTTAAGTCAGATCTCAGTCTTCATACACATTGATATAATTATGTATTTGATCTCAGTGATTAAGATAACAATGAACTTCTGCTTTTAACTTATTTATGACACTGATTCATCTTTAAACATATAAATACATTCTAGAATTAATTTCTGATTCTGTTTGTCTGAAGCATAATTAAAGTCAGAGTATTTAAGCATTGCTTAACTCTCATTAAAACTGTACATGATGCTGAAATTGATGATTAATCTTATGTATTGCAGTAATCTCTTAAATGTGTATTCATGATGCTCTGCAGAATTGCTGAGATATTGACTTAATTGATTTAGTATAAAGATGATGTCTGATTAAGTATAAATTGCTGTATACATTAGACTTTTAATTATCTATTAATACTGTCTTTGATCTATTTTTTGATCAGTTAAGCTGATGAGACAAAAAATATCATATTTGTTGAATGAAATGCTGATGACTCTATGCTTATTAAATTGCATATAAAGATTCTTTAATATCTTATTCATGTAGTGAGTCTGATTTAGATGCAGAGTTCTCATTTTATGATTATGTATAACTTGAATGTCAAGAATTTTTTGTGTCTTTCTTAAGTTTTTGACTTTGAACATGTTCATAAAAGCTTGCTTGAATCAAAGAATGTATAACAGATTTATTGAAGTCATAACAATATTGTTTACATAAAGAAGCAGCATAATTCTTTTAATGCTGTAAAGAAGAAGACAGAAATCAGTTTTGCTTTAATGAAAACTTAACTTAAGTAATTCAGTAACACATTGTTTATGTCAGTTTTGTGTAACTTGCTTAAGATTATAAAGACTGTGCAGTATGTACAGAATACAATTAGATGCAATATTGATTTTAGAAAAAAATGTTATATAGATTGTTTTCTTTAGAAAGAATTTCATGAAGACATTATTGATATTTACTTGATGACACTTTAAATTCTTGAGTGCAACAATAGTCAGAAAGACTCACAGAATGTTAAACTTAATAATGAGAATAAAGATGTTCTTATAGTCAACATCATATGTCTATGAGAAGTCTCTTGTTACAAGTCTTGTCTTAAGCTTATTTAAGAATCTGTTGATGTTCAGCTTAAGTTTAAAGACTTATTTACTAATTACAATGTTAACTTTTCTTAATGACACAGTCTCTTTTCATGTTTCATTTGCTGTCAAGGCTGTCAGCTTTACATAAATAACATTTTTTCACATTTCTTCTCAGATTAAGTCTCTCACTGCTTCAGCATAAATAATAGATGTTAAAAGGTCAGATCTAATCATAAAGTCTTCTTTGTCTGTAGAGAACATCATAAATGTCAGCATAACTCTTAATATTTTAATTAAGAACTCATCTGCATCTTAATCATCATTGTTGTTGTTTCTCTTTCATTTTAAGATCTTAACACACAGAAAGATTCTGACTTCTTTAAGTATTACTGTCTTAACTTAATCAGTGTTGATCTTCTCATTTAATGATTTATCTAGATTAACTACAGTTAACTTAACCTTGTATTGTTTATCTTAAGACTTGTCAGCCTTAATCATGATTAAGTTAGACTGCATCTTACTGTTTTAAATTATGAGTGCCTGATCTAAAGCTATGATCTTCACAATGATTAACTTTTTCTATAAATGTTCAATGAATCTTCTATTCAAAAGAACATTTAATGTTTACTGTTGCAGTTTAAAATCAACAATGTCTTTCTTCTCACTTTCAGCAAACTTTACAGCATAATTTTTAATGATGCACTTAAGATCTAAAGCTTAAAGCTGATACTGCTTTGTGATTTTCTCAATGTAGTTCATAAAGACTCTTACTTGTTCTTAATTCATGAACTTGTTGCATCTATCTTCAAATAATAACTTAAGATCAATGTAGCTGTAGCATTTGCATTCTTATACACAGATATAATTAATGAATGACTTCACATTAATGAAAGCTTTCTCAGAAGTTATTTATTTGTCATTAATTAAGAAATCAGTTGCTATTCAATTACAAAGATAAACATCTGTCTGTGTTGTCTGCACTTAGAACTTTATTGACAGTTATATCTTTTTAATTATGATGCACACTGAGTTCTCAGTGATTCAGATGACTCTTTCAGCAACATCATTTTGAATTGACATATAGAGCATCATGTATTGCAATGTAATGTTAAGAGACTTGCATCAGTTATTTAAAGTGAACTTTAACTTCATTTTATTGTCACTTTATACAGCAAGAATCTTTACATCAATCTGAAGTTCAGTCTTCAGTCATCATTCTTATAATGTCTGTGAAATCTCATCATATTGCTTCAGCAGTATTGTCTACATCTTTCAGAAATGATTATCTATTATCTTCAGAAAGTATTGATATTCATTAAATGACAAGAATAATGAGCTACATATGTCAATAAAGATAAGAATAAGAATGTTAGTGTTTCTTTTACTTACAGTGTGACCTTATTTATTGATGAACTTAATCAGAACACAAATCTCATATATGTTCTTGTTATTCTCAACAATGAGAATTGACTTTTCAAGAGTTGTCATCTTGTAAAGATTACACAACTTTGCAGAATCAAGATGAGCAAATTGTCAGTGTCAAAGTCTGTAAATCTTGATCTTTTCATTCAATGATGCAGTGTCAACATCTAAGAAGTCAGTCATAAGATCATGCTCATAAGTCTAAATATACAGATTCACATCTAAAGCAATAATAGAGAAGACAGTCTCTGAATGTGATGTGTACACTGTAAATATCAGAGCAAATTTATTAAAACTTTTTGCAATATACTTAATTATATAGATTCTGTCTCACTTTAATGCTTCTATTATAGTCTTGCTGTACTTATTACACATTTAAAGACAGTCTTAATTAAAGCTTTTATGCAGTTTTATTTTGCACATTTACTTTCTTAACAGAAGATTGACTTCAAATTCAGACACATAAAGTGTTGAACTCAGTCTTACAGAATTTTCTGACTTGATTTGCATAATAATTACTTCACAATAATGAGAGTATAAATATCTTTTCTTAACTTTAATTCATCAATATCTCATTTGTATGAGAAGATCACTGAAGAGTTGAAGTTAATCAGTTATATATGAGAAGAATTTAGAGTCTGCAACTTATTTAAATTTAAGCATCTTATTGACAGTCTTCTTAAATAGAGCAGCAATTTTATTATTAACTTTTTCTTTTTCTTTAAATTCAGAGAAGAAATCATCATCATTATTATCATTAACTTCTGTATCAAAGACTCTGTATCTCTTTTCTTTTTCTTTATAAACTGACTTCTAATACAACTTAACTGCAGTCAATCTATACAGCTTAACTGTAATTGATTTGCTTGTTTTCTTTTAAGTATTTTGCTTAACATCAGAAAGAAATTCACAATCTTTAATGAAGTGAGAGTTGTTACAAAGAAAGTACTTAATAAAGTAATAAGAAGAATGATCACTGTCTGAGCTAAATGATCTGCAATAGTGTTGCTTAATATTAACTACACAATGATTTAATGAATTGCAGTTCTAATTCATTAAATGTTAATCTTCTTTCTGTTTATCTATTCACAAGACAATAACAGTCTCATCAGTCTTAAGCTGTGTCTCTTTCTTCTAAAGCTTTTATAAATCTCTTTTAATGTCTGAATTATTCTGAACATCAATGACATCACAGATCATAATGTACTTAACTGATAATACTTAAAGCAGTGTCTGAAATCATCATTCTGATTTAAACAACTCAGTTATGTCAGACTGAGTTGCAGTAATCTTTTTGCTGAGTTTACTTAGATAAGTTTATGCTTCTTTAATGAATACATTTTTTAACATTCTATATTCAATAAACTCTGTCAAATATTGTCTTCTGATTGTCTGCAGCTTCTTTTTGTACTTAAACTTTAACATATCTTAAACATTCTTTATACTGATTTTGTTCATCAGATATTCTTAATTATCTGCATTTATGCAGATAGTAAGTCAATATAAAATCTTTATATCAATTTTCTGATTTCTGAAGCTGAGACTGCTGAGAAAAAATTAGTCTGAGAATTCACTGATTAACATATTAACTGCTGAGACTTCAACAATATTTCATAGATCTTCTTTTATCAGTCATCTTTTTATGAGAATGAATCATTGATTGCAGTTCTTGTGAGTGAGAATTGAAACAGATCATTGCTTTATAAAGAAGTTGTTGAAGTTTATGATGATAATAGTTGATATGTAGTATAAGAAGTGCATAAAGTAAAATAACAATGTATGCATTGAAGATAATATAAGTAAAATAAATAGAAAGCTTTTGTATCTTTTGTTTTGTGAGACAGTAATGTTTATTCATCTCAATAACTTATATTAAGCTATTAAAGAACAGTACTCTCTGAACAACTATAAATGCTGATTTTTGCTAAGATCAATTCTCTGTAAATCTTCTGAATCAAATGTACTCAGCTGCTGCAGAATACTGATTCTGCTAAAGTCAAATTTATTATGAATCTCAATAGTCAGTGATACTGCTAAAGCTGAATTGACTGTGAATCTCAATAATTAATGTATACAGCTATCATCAGTGTGCTGATTCTGCTAGAGTCACATTTATTATAAATCTTTTATGAATCTCAAAAGTCAATGTACTCAGCTATCATCACACTAAAAATATGCACTTTCTCTGAGAAGCTTCTTGCTAATCTGAGCTCATAATCTATTGAAAGAAAGTAGATACTCATGCTATATTATGTCATTTAGTGAAATCTCTAAACTGTGTTGCCTATGAGCACATCTTGATTGAGAGAGTTACAAGAAGAAGTAAAAAGAATGTTGACTACAGTCAATGTGAGTAGAGTCTTTACTCAGTCTCTGACACTAGTTCTATCTTGCTTCATAGAAGCAGCTAGAACATCACTTCTTAACAATGAATGAGATTTTCAAGTATACTGCAAAGCAAGAAAGCTTCACAGAAATCAAAAATCTTATAGATTGACTATAAATAAGTTATAAAAAAGCTCAAAGATCTGTTCTTAAGATGTAGAAGTATTGAAAGAAATATTATGATAAGAGATGAATGAATATCATGTTTAAAGTTGAGCAGAAAGTTTAATTATGTATTAAGAACATAATTATAGAAAGATTCTTACAAAAGCTAAACTGACTTCACTATGAGTCATACTGAATTGTGAAGTCAGTCAGAAAATAAGTCTATAGATTTGAGCTGCTTAAGAAACTGAGCATTTATAATGTCTTTCATGTTAGTCTGCTGCAGACTCATAAGTCTCATAAAGAGAAAAAGTCTTTCAAATTTAAATTCTTACATCTAGCAGTAGACTCAGACTTCTATGAGTTTAAGATTGCTGCTATAGTGAACTTATGAGTTTAAATCAATTTTAAGAAACAATTAACACTACAATACTTAATTGTATAAAAAAGATACACAGATCTAATCTGAGAATCAAAAGTTAACATTAAGAATATCTGAAGATTAATTAATAAGTTTCATAAAAAAAATCTTAAAAAGTTAAAGTCAACATTCACAAAGCTTACAAAGTCAAAGAGAACTAAAGCTTAACTTAATTTCATTCTGTACTTATCTGCAGAGCTACTTGTCATTCATACTGTATAGAAGTGCAGACTTATGCAAATATTCTTTATTTAAAGTAATTAAAAAAGTGTCAATGAGATTCTTAAAAAGAAAAACTTATCTGTAAGCTCAACAGCTTTGAGAAAATGACAGTTTTAAAGAGAAAAGATATGCTGAGTATTATAGAATTAAAGATGTGTTGTTTACACTTCTTTAAACAAAAATATATGTACTTAATCTTTATCTGAGGTTCTGATCTCTTCAAAGCTAAATATAGTCAGTATGAAACTCAGAAAACTAGATGTGAGAATTTACTACATTTTGTGCTGTAACTGTCTCAATAAGAATTCAGTAATTACATTATATGATCTTCAGCACAGTTAATGCTTCATCTTGCTTTTAAGTTTGAAGTAACTTCTTTAAAAAACATAACTCAGTTTCATCTAATGTCACAGAAGAGATATTGAAGAAGATAGAAGCTTTTGTGATTGAGAAGAATGATGATGTGAAGAAAAGAGATGATGATGTGAAGTTAAAAGACAGAAAAGTAAGAACTGTAATGAGAAATAATGATAATAAAGAAATCAATGTCACTTCTTAAATGTAAAGAGTATTGTTCTTTACTGTTTACAGTCAGAAAATAGATCTCTGAGCTGCTTATGAAGATGATGACATCACTATAACTGTCAATACTTATAAGTCTTACAGCAAAGAACTATACATCATTAGTAAAAGAAGAACTTTCTTCTTTAATACTTTTTTTCTTCTCATCACTTCTTAGAGAAGCTGATGACAACAAAGATAAGAGTATAAATGATGATGATGATGAGAGTAATAAAGACAGCAACACATCAACATTAAAAATACAGACTTAATTAGCTCATAAACAATCTGCACACTTCTGAATGATGTCTCTGACATTCTTATAACACTTTATAAAGACTGTTTCAATTTAACTGTTGAGGCTGCAATCAACACACTTTGATATGCAGAGATTACTCATTTTCATTATAAGAATGATCTGTCAATAATGCTTGTGATACACAAGATGCAGCAAAACATCAGCAATTTAATATTGATGATGTTGCTGCAGAAGCAGCAGTGTACATTTAACTATTAAAGTTAATGATTATAAAGACTACATACTGTCTGACTTGAAACAATCAATTAATATTGATTTAAAAAGAGTCAACTTCACAATGACTTGCTTGAAGGGCAGCTGTGTGTTTGTATGTAATAAAGATTGCATCATTACTTAGTTATTTATGAAACACTCATTATTAATCAACATGCTCACTACACACATCTAGAATAACATCTAATATGTAAATCAGAGAATGTTGTCTCTGATTAAGTACTTATTAACTCTATTTAACTTGATTTTCTGTGTGCAAATGATATGATGCAGAAAAAAATTTGATGAAAGTCAATTTAGTATGTGAAAATTTTGAAATAGCTCACTTTAAGTGTGTTTTTGATTTCATTGAGGGGGGGTTACTTTACTGTGATGAAAAGAACTTGATGAAAATTTTGTTGATAATGATGATGCATCACTCAGCTATGATAATGTTGCAAAAGAAAATGCTTATGATGCTGTCTTAATGAGAATGTGAGAAAGCTCATAACTGATTAATAAACTTGTAAAAATAAGTTCAGCTTACAATAGACTTACAGAGAAGAGTTAAAGCTTGTAATAGATTTGTAAAGAAGACTTAAGCTTGCAATAGACTTACAGAAGAAGTTTAGCTTGTAATGATTCATAAAGAAGAGTTAGACTTGTGACAGACTTGCTAAGAAGATTTAAGATTGCAATAGATTGTAATAATATGAGTTGAAGTTCACAGAGAATCATGAATGAATGCAAAGCTCAGAAACTTGATTGTAAAAAGAACTTGATATTTATAAGTAGAATATGCTGAAGAATCAGCTCAGTGTCTTTTTTCTTAAGGGATTTTCAGTATTGAAGTGATCTTACTTACTGTTTTTCTTCTTTATGAGAAGTTTTTTCAACAGAGAGTCAGCTAGATGCAGATGTCATGAGAATGTAACATATAAGAAGAAGAACAATTGTAAGCTTACTTTCAATTTATGAGAATAGAAATTCTCTCACATAATCTTGCATAGCTAGTATGCTTAGTAAGCTAGTCTTTGCAAAGAGATAAAAGCATACACTTTTATCTTTTACAAAGATTAACAATAATTCTACATACATATCAGACCCTATCTGATTCACTGTTACACAACTGTTAAAATTAGTCTCATATTTAGAAAGCTGTCTCTTCATAAAGACTATGCAGTAGTGAACATAAGAACTCTAAATAAAATTATAGAATCTAATATGTATTCTTTATTGCTACAATCAGACATCATATTAACTGTTTAAGACACATTATACATTTTGACAGTAGACTGTACTGAATTCTTCTATTAATGACATGTTAAATTAAAGAATACATATAAGCTTACAGTTGTAAGTTATAGAGGTCAGAAGTCTTTTAATGTAATAGTTATAAGTTATAAGAACAGTTTCAGCTATGTTCAGCAACAGATTAACATGATATTCTGTTTACATCATTAGTATGCAAAAGCATAGATAGACAATATAATTATCTGATTATACAGTTTAAAAGATCACATCAAACATTTAATTGCTGTTTTCAGTTTCTTTTAAAATCTATAAATTATGCTATTACTCTCAAAATCATTTCTTATCTATTCATCAGCTACAATATTGAGCCAAAGAGTAGACTCATTTGAAATGACTACAGCAGATTAGAAAATAAAGATTATTTTAAAAATAGTTTTTTTAAAGTCTTTAAGAGATCTTGAGCATTACTTAGAACTAAATGACTGATTAAAAAACTACATTCTTTACTATGCACAGTTAACAGCACTGTTGCAGTGCTGAAAAACTGTTTTATAATGAGTTAAAGAAATAGACATTAAGGCTCTGATTATTAAGATTGAAGAGCAGTCTTTTAACTTTCTTTAAGAAATATTCTTTAAATCTCATTTTCTTGCTCACTTTGACAGTAAGAGAAGACTATACATTAATTTAGATGCTTTAAAGCAAAAGACTTTAAGATAATGATCTATTATGTTCTTAATGATTCTAAAATCAATATATTAAGAATAGTTATTCAGTCAATTATGTTTCTGTTTAAGTTATTGTCTTTAGCTGAAACACAATACTGATCTACAGAACTTAGGATAGTTAGACTTGTTTGAATTATATAAAAGATCAAATACATAATTGAAGCAGTTAAAAAATCAATTATAGTTCTTATAGATCATTCTGCAACATCATCTATAGCTTGTCAGATCAAGCTAATCAGCTTATTTACAGATAAACTAAATCTATGTCTCATCTATGCATCTCAATATCTTTTTCAATTTAAGCTTAATATTCAATATAAATCAGAGAAGACACACATAGTACTGAATGCATTGTCTTAACTTGCTTAAATAACTCAGATAGACTCAACACTATTATTGAAGAAATTAGACATTTTAGATAAATGCTATACTGATATAGAGTTTTATGTCTATCATATAAGTCTGATAAAAATGTCTTCAGATTTTTGAAAGTATCTTCATGCTGAGTATAAAAGAAATGATAACTTACAGAAGATTATAATCATGTTAAAGAAGCATAAGAATGAGCAATCATCAGATATTAAGTTTACTTATAAAAATAAGCTACTTTACTACACTGATGAGAAATACAATCAACTGATTATACTTAAGAGCTTATTGACTGATATCTTTTGACTTGCATATAATGAAAATAGTTACACAAAATTGTATCAGTCTTATTAAAAACTCATAAAGTCTATCTATATACACTGCTTAGTGTTACAGTTATAATCTGTAGACAACAATTCATGTAGTAACTAGAGATATGCAGACACAGTGTACATATAAATATAAGATTACTTAGATTAATATAAATGCTGATGATCTCAGCAACTTTATAGATCATAAATAAGTTTATCTGAACATTATAATTGTTTAAGATCATAATGATTACAGCAATCAGCTAATATATAGATAGATTATCTTTTTTAAAAAAATAAATATATTTAATAACAATTCTTACTTAACATACTACTATCTATCAGTTAACTTTAATGTATCTAAAATCTCTTTTATATTATAAGCTCTAATCTTTAAACTCTATATTAGAGAAATCTCTGATCAAGATATAATATATTAAATATTTTTACAATATAAATATAATCTTTAGCACACAGAAAGCAGCTTTAATCAGTATAATCAATCTTTAAGATTTTAAAGATTTATATAAAATAAATAACATTCTGAAAATATCAGCATCAGATGTATTCAGTGATGAAAGAGAGAAGTTGTAAAGCTTTTTAATAAAACTTAATTTATACATAAATTTCAATTAGAAGAAGTTTAACTTCAAAATGAACAAAGATTTATATATAATAATTTATTTTAAGAATGCAGTGTTTAACTGAGCTGACTTTAAACTGCATGAATTTCTAAATAAGTCATTAAGAAAATGAGAAATCAATAAAGAAACAATCTTTGATAATTTTAAGAAGTTTAAGAAAGAACTTTAAAAGATTTTTGAAATGATTAATGAGAAAAGAGCAGTAAAACAATAACTTTATACATTAAAAATGAACAAATTAACAGTTAAGTACTCAGCAAAGTTTCAGTATGTTGCAGTTTTAATGAACTGAGACAATAATGTCTTAATATTACAATATTATTAAGAATTGAATGAGTCTATTAAGAATGAAATAATGTAATAAGATTGCTTTAAAGAACTTTAAGAGATGATAAATATCTTTATTAATATTGACAGTTAACAATGAAAATGATGAATGAAGAAGATAAAATCTTATACAGCTTTAAGAACATTAAAACAATGATTTATTATTAAAATGCAAGAAGACTTAATGAATCTTAATAATATTGAGAAGCACAATTGAAAGTCACAATAAGCTAAATTAATAAAGTAAAAATGATGTATAAATAAGCTTTATAAGTTTTACTCTCAATAAGAAGAAACTTATAAATGTTATAACTGTAATAAATTTAAACATCTTGTCAGAGATTGCAAGAAATCTTAATGATAGAGAAAAGAAGTTGCAATAATAAATTTAATAATAATGTATAATTAATTGAGCTGAACAGTCTATTATAATGATAACTGCTTTGTATATATAAGCAGTAAAGATAAAGTTAGATGATGATTATAGAAGTTTAAGAAGAGATATAATGATGATTATATTATAATGAGTAAATTGAAAGAATTAATTATTTTAAAGAAAGTTGTCAGAGATGACACTGATAAGATTGAAGAAATTGATATTTGTAGAATTTAAATTAAAGAATTTAATAAAGATATCTGAATGTATTTGAATTTAAATGTAAACTTAAAGAACATCAACAGTTAAGAAGTCAACATGAGATTTAAGTAGAGCTATAAGCAACTTAAGAATATATGTTTAGAATAATATAAAAGATTGTTTTAAGAACAGCAGCAAATACTTTAAGAAGAAGTTATCATTATTGAAAAATAAAAAGTAAAAAAGATATCTGTACAGTTAAAAGAGCTGATGATAACAGTATAATTTATAATATAAGATTATGAAATGTCAAAATGATTAAGAAAGAGTTATAAAATTGAAATATTCTTATTAAAAGATTTTATAATATCTAATAATGAACATTGAATGTTTACAAAAGAATATATGTCATTTTAGTTTCTTAATAGAGTGAAAGCACTTAAGAATTTCATTCAATAAGAGTATGATCAGTACAAAATGTATTGGTACTTGAAATAAATCATTAGAAAAGAAATTAATAAATATGTAAAATTAATTATGACTGATAAAGAATCAATATAGTTTAAGAAACTATGAAGAAAGTTTAATAAACTATGAAGTACAGACTGAATCTTATGAGCTTTGATAGAAGTGAAGAGCTTTAAGAAGTTAAAAATTTTTAAGCTTTTTTAATAAGATTAGAAAATTTTAAGCTTTTAATGTCTTAATGAATTGACAACAATGATTATAAGATATAAGTTAATGTTAAGATATCATTAAAGAAACAATTTTAAGTAATGATAAATTTAGAAGAAATCAATAACTTTATATTGCAATAAGTAATTAAATGATTAGAGCTGATACTGTAAAGAGTATTAAAGTCAATATAAGTGTATATAATTAATAAAGAATATAAAGAAATTTATAAAGAAATTCATATCAAAGTTATAATAAAGAACACTTCACAGAAATTGAGATTAAATATTTTTAAGTTAATTAAGTATGACATTATATTAAAGATATTCTGATTACACAAAAAGAACTTATAAATTAACTAAATCAATAAAGAACTCTATGTAACAAAGAATACATATAATATCTTTAAACAATTAGAAAAGAACTTATCAGAGTATAAGTCTTGAGATTATAAGATATCATTTATAAATGATAAACAGTTAAAGTAAATGTTATTTTATTTTATGAGTGAAGATTAATTCAAGAAAGTTCAGAATTATTTTGATGAGAATTTCAAGAAAGAATTTATTAAGTTATTAAAGTCATTAATAGAATGTTTAATTCTGTTTATATTAAAGAAGAATGACATTAAGCAATTATATATTAACTATAAACAATTTAATGAGATAATTTACTAAGACAGCTATTCTTTATTATTAATAAAAGAGTTGCAAGACAGACTAAAAAGAGTTAAATAATTTATGAATTTAAATCTGAAGAAAGTATATTACTGTGTATGCATAAAGAAAAGTAAAGAATGAAAAATGATATTTTAAACAAGATATAAATATTATGAATATACTGTTATGTCATTTAAGTTTAAAAATATCTAAATTATCTTTCAGAGACTCATTAATAATATATTGAGAGAGTATTTTAATAATTTTGTAATTATATATTTTAATGATATTCTAATATACTTACACAATCTTAAAATACATTATAAATATGTATAAAAGATTCTGACAAAGCTTAATGAGAAAGCTATGTATGTGAAAAAGTTAAAAAGCAGATTTAAAATTAAGAAAATACAGTTTTTAAAGTATATTATTTGATTTAATTAAATTAAAAAGAACTTTAAAAAGATAAAAGCTGAGAAGCAGTCAGAAACTGATTAATGTTAAAGAAGATTAAGAAAGTATAAGTTTTTTTAGATTTAATAAATTATTATTGAAAGTTTATATTTAATTATATAAAGATTGTGAAACCTCTTATGCATTTAATACACAAGAATGAAAAATAACATTGAGATAAAGAATAAAAGAATGTATTTTATGCATTAAAGAGAAGTCTTAGTAAAATAATATATCTGTAAATACTTAATTAAATATGTAAGAAGATACTGAAAACTAATGTATTAAATTTTGCAGTTAAAGTATGTTTATATTAGATCAAAGATGAGCAACAGAAGTCTATTACATATTGATTCAGAAAGTGAATAGAACTTAAGAAAAAATATAAGATTTATGATAAAGAATTTCTTATAATAATGAAAACATTGCAAAATTAAAGATCTTATTTTATAAATATAGACAAGTCTATTTAGATCTTTACAGATTATAAGAATTTAAGAACCTTTATAATAATTAAGTAATTAAATTGATGACAGATTCACTAAGTAAAACAGTTAGTAGATTTTGAATTTCAGATTTATTATAAGAAGAATAATAAAAATAATGATGCAGACACTTTAAGTAGATAATTTAATTATAAAGAAGTGAAAATAATTTATATTGAAATTTTGCATAAAGATAAGAAAGAAACTCTTATAAAAGACTTAGTAGCAATATATAAGATAAAGAATATTTTTTTAATGAATAAAGAACTTATTAAAGTATGTTATGATAGCAGAACTGACAGACATTTAGAAGTTAAATGTATAGAAGATTTTGTATAAAGAAGATGCAATATAGACAATCTTTATAATTAAATTACAGACATAAAGAATCTCAGCATAAATAAATTGCTGCAGACTGAAGTCAGTTCACAGTTAATGTATTGTATGAGTAAAGAAACATAAAATGAGATTTATATCAGATAAATATAAGTTAATTTACTTTACAAGATGCTACAGAGACCTCAGTGAGAATCTGATGAATACAGTGCATTTTGATGATTAAATGATCTTGACAGAGATAATATTGCAGATATTGAGTGTTTAAATTGATATAAGATTAAGATGAAGAGAATATGTGCAATAAATAGCTCAGAAAGATATTGTGATATTTAAAGCTCTTTTATATATTATGTTATTTACATAAAGCTCATTTACAAAACAGTCTTAACTGCTTTACACAGTAGTGATTTAATTAATTATGCTATATAAATTATAGATGTAAAATCTGCAAAATGATGACATTTTATTAATTATTTTATTCATTAAGTCACTGAAGTGTCTGCAGAATTGATATTTAAGAAAGATAATGAAAGTCTATAAAAAAAAACATTTATAATTGCTTTAAAATGAGAATTCAATGTTCAGTTTCTGAATCTGTACATGAAACACAAGATAATGCAGAGATTTCTTAAAACAGTTGATAATTCAGTTTTCACAAGAATTAAATAAATAATCAATATAATCTAAATAGCACTTTAAGTTTTTGCTGATGAAACATTAAAGAGACATAGATGCAGCATAATCTTCATAATTAAATCATTGACAATGATGAAGAGTCTATAATAAAGAGTAATGATATAAATAGAGAAGTAGAGACAGCTTTAAATACAATTAAAAAATAAATAAATGAACTTACAGAAAGCATTAATTAAATAAATAAATCTAAAATGAAAATAAAGATAAATCTGTAAGTCAGCAAAATAAAAAGCAATTATATAAAGTTAAACTGAGCTCAGTCAGTTCATTAACTTTATAATAATTTTTATAAATACAAAACAACAATACTGTTTCTGCTTTATATAAAGATGTTAAATCTCAATATTTAATTAATTTCTGTGAAAGTCTCTGAAATTGATAAGCAATGTTTATGTAATTGATCAGTATAAATTATACAGTATATTCTTCTCTTTTATTTAAATTATACTGACTTCTACATTCACTACTTTTAAAAAACTGAAATTACAGATCTTTGCAGAGCTCTTTTTACAGTAGTTAGCACTCATTAAATAATTTAATGACTAATTATAAGTGATTTATTCAGTCATCTTAATCTTGTGCAACAGATCATTTAGAAGAACATTTTAAAATATGAAGATTTTATATATTTAAATGATTAAAAGATGATTTAATGAACTGAAATAGATTCAATGAATTAAAAGAGATTATCTGCTGTTCAGTAAAAGCAAATGTTTAAGAGATAGATATAATACAGATTTATTAATGTATAAAAAAAAAAATTAATTAATATCTCATTGAGATAGTGTCTGTGAAATAGAATTAAGATTTTCTTATTTAAATTTTTTCTTTATAAAGATGCTTTGTTCTCATAGATTTAGATAGGAACTGAATAGAAAGTTAATAGAATAAATAATAATAATTAAATTACAGAATATATTGTTAGATGCAATTTATGCTGATGTAATAAGATTTAAAGAGATAAATATTACAATGAAGTAACATAACTAAACACATTAAATGAATTCTGAAAGTCTGTTATCATGAACTTTATTATGAAGTTATTAAAGTTTAAGAACTCAGTATAAAAAGTCAGATTTGATAGTATATTAATTATAGTAAATAAATTAATGAAGTATATAATATTTATTTCATTTAGAGAAACTGCAACAGCATTAATAATGATGTACATTATACTGTGAAAATTAATTAATAATTATAAGCTATTAAAAAAGTTTATCATTAATAAAGATAAACTGTTCATAAATAAGTTTTGAGAAATGCTTACAACAGAGCTTGAGATAAAGCATAAGATGTTAATAATATATTATTTACAGATAGATAAATAAAACATCATTATTATTTATTCTATTAACTTTCTATTCAGTTTCTATCTAGATCTATGAGAACAAAGCATCTTTACAAAGAAAAAATTTAAGTAAGAAAACCTTAATTCTATTTTGCAGACATTATTTCAGTAAGATATTAATTAATTATTATTATCTTTTTTATGCATTAATGAATCTGTATTGTGTCTGTCTCTTAAACATTTACTTTCATTAAACAGTAAATGATCTCTCTTAATTTACTGAATCTATCTTAATTCATTAAATCATCTTTTAATCATTTAAATATATAAAATCTTCATATTTTAAAATGTTCTTCTGAATGATCTGTTACACAAGATTAAGATGACTGAATAAATCACTTATAATTAGTCATTAAGTTATTTAATGAGTGCTAACTGCTGTAAAAAGAACTCTACAAAGATCTGTGATTTCAGTTTTTTAAAAGTAGTGAATGTAGAAGTCAATATAATTTAAATAAAAGAGAAGTATATACTGTATAATTTATACTAATTAATTACATAAACATTGCTTGTCAATCTTAGAAACTCTTACAAAGATCAATTAAATATTGAGATTTAACATCTTTATATAAAGCAGAAACAGTACTGTTGTTTTGTATTTATAAAAATTATTATAAAGATAATAAACTGACTGAGTTCAATTTAACTTTTATATAATTACTTTTTGTTTTGCTGACTTGCAGATTTATCTTTATTTTCATTTTAAATTTATTTATTTAATCAGTACTTTCTATAAGTTCATTTATTATCTTCTTAATTGTATCTAAAGCTGTCTCTGCTTCTCTATTTATGTCATTACTCTTTGTTGTAGACTCTTCACTATTGTCAATAATTTAATTATAAAAACTGTGCTATATCTGCATCTTCTTAACATTTCATCAGCAAAGACTCAAAGTGCTGTTTAAACTGTGTTGATTATTTATTTAATTTTTGCAGAAACTGAATTGTCAGCTATTTTAAGAAATCTCTACATTGTTTTGTATTTTATGTACAGATTCAGAAACTGAACATTAAATTTTTATTTTAAAGTAGTTATAAATATTTTTTTTATATATTCTCATTATCTTTCTTAGATAATGATTCTGCAGATACTTCAGTGACTTAATGAATAAAATAATTAATAAAATGTCATCATTTTGCAGATTTTACATCTATAATTTATATAGCATAATTAATTAAATCATTACTGTGTAAAGCAGTTAAGACTTATTTGTAAATGAGCTTTATATAAATAACATAATATATAAAAGAGCTTTAAATATCACAATATCTTTCTGAGCTATTTATTGCACATATTCTTTTCATCTTAATCTTATATCAATTTAAACACTCAATATCTGCAATATTATCTTTATTGAGATCATCTAATCATCAAAATGTACTGTGTTCATCAGATTTTCACTGAGATCTCTGCAGCATCTTATAAAATAAATAAATATATATTTATTTAATATAAATCTCACTTTATGTCTCTTTATTCATACATTGCACTGACTGTAAGCTGACTTCAATCTGTGATAGTTTATTTATGTTGAGATTCTTTATGTAATCAGATTTGTGTTATTTACAAAGTTAAACATCATTATCTTATCTTTTAAATACTTAAATGTCATCAGCAGTTCTGACATAAAGAACAGAAAAAAAATTAAAGAAAGTAAGAATTCTTAAAAGATCTTTTGTTAAGAAGCAGTGTTCTAGCTGCTTCTATGAAGCAAAGTAGAACTAGTGTCAGAGACTGAGTGAAGACTTTATTTACATTAACTGCAGTTAACATTCTTTTTACTTCTTCTGCAACTCTCTTGATCAAGACATGCTCATAGACAACACAGTTTAGAGATTTCACTAAATGACATAATATAGCATGAGTATTCATTCTCTTCAATAAATTATGAGCTCAAATTAGCAAGAAGCTTCTCAAAGAAAGTGCATACTTCTAATGTGATGACAGCTGAGTATGTCAGCTATTGAGGTTCATAGTTAATTCAGCTTTAGCAGTATCACTGATTATTGAGATTCATAATAAATTCAGTTCTAACAGAATTAGCACACTGAGAGTAGCTGTATACATTAATTATTGAGATTTATAGTCAATTTGACTTTAGCAGTATCACTGATTATTGAGATTCATGATAAATTTGACTTTAGCAGAATCAGCATTCTGCAGCAGCTGAGTATGTTTGACTCAGAAGATTCATAAAGAATTAATCTCAATAAAAATCAGCACTTACAGTTGCTCAAAAAGCACTGTTCTTCAGCAGCTTAATATAAGTCATTAAGATAAATAAGCATTATCATCTTACAGAACAAGAGGCACAAAAGCTTTCTATTTGTTTTATTTATATTATCTTTATTGCATACATTGTTATTTTACTTTATTCACTTCTTATACTATGTGTCAACTATCATCATCATGAACTTCAACAACTTCTTTACAAAGCAACAACTCATCTCAATTCTCACTTGCAAGAACTGCAATCAATGATTCATTCTTATAAAAAGATAACTGATAAAAGAAGATCTATAAAATGTTATTAAAGTCTCAGCAATCAACACATTGATCAGTAAATTCTTAGACTCATTTTCTCTCAGTAGTCTCAGCTTCAAAAATCAGAAAATTAATATAAAGATCTTATATTGACTTATTATCTGTATGAATGTAGATAATTAAGAATATCTAATGAATAAAATCAGTACAAAGAATGTTTAAGATGTACTAAAGTTTAAGTACAAGAAGAAGCTGCAGACAACTGAGAGACAATATTTGATGAAGTTTATTAAATATAGAATGTCAGAAAACATATTTATTAAAGAAGCATAAACTTATTTAAGTAAACTTAACAGAAAGATCACTACAACTCAGTCTGACATAGCTGAGTTGTTCAAATCAGAACAACAGTTTTAGATGCTGCTTTAAGTGCTATCAGTTAAGTATGTTGTGATTTACAATGTTATTGATACTCAGAACAATTCAGATGTTAAAAGAGATCTATAAAAGCTTTAGAAGAAAGAGACACAGCTTAAGGCTGATAAGACTATCATTGTCTTGTAAATAAATAAATAGAAAGAAGATTAACATTTAATGAATCAGAACTGCAGTTTATCAAATCATTACATAGTTAATATTAAGCAACATTATTATAAATTATTCAGCTCAGACAATAATCATTCTTCTTGCTGCTCTGTTAAGTGCTTTCTTTGCAACAACTCTTACTTTATTAAAGATTGCAAATTTCTTTCTGACATTAAGCAAGATACTTAAAAGAAGATAAGCAGATTAATTATAGTTAAGCTATACAGATTAACTGCAGTTAAGTTGTATCAGAAGTCAGTCTATAAAGAAAAAGAAAAAAGATACAGAGTCTTTGACATAAAAGTCAGTGATAGTAATGATGATGACTTCTTCTCTGAATTTAAAGAGAAAGAGAAAATTAATAATGAAATTGCTGCTCTATTCAAGAAGACTGTTAATAAGATGTTTAAATCTAAATGAGTTGCAGATTCTAAATTCTTCTCATACATAACTGATCAACTTTAACTCTTCAGTAACTTTCTTATATGAATGAGATGTTGATGAATTAAAGTTAAGAAAGAACATTTATACTCTCATTATTGTGAAGTAATTATTATGTAAATTAAGTTAAGAAATTCTGTAAGACTGAGTTCAACACTCTATATGTCTAAACTTAAGATTAATCTTCTGTTAAGAAAGTGAATGTGCAAAATGAAACTGTATAAGAGCTTTAATTAACACTGTCTTTAGATGTATGATAAGCACAGCAAGACTATAATAGAAGTATCAGAGTAAGACAAAGTCTATATAGTTAAATATATTGCAAAGAGTCTTAATAAATTTGCTTTAATATCTACAATATATACATCACATTCAGAGATCATCTTCTCTGTTACTGCTTCAGATGTAAATCTGTATGTTTAGACTCATAAGCATGATCTTATAATTAACTTCTTAGATGTTGACACTGCATCATTGAACAGAAAGATCAAGACTTACAGACTTTGATATTAATAATTTGTTTATCTTGATTTTGCAAAGTTATGTGATCTTTACAAGATGACAATTCTTAAAAAGTTAATTCTCATTGTTGAGAACAACAAGAACATGTATAAGATTTGTGCTCTGATTAAGTTCATCAACAAGTAAGATCACACTGTAAGCAAAAGAAAGATTAACATTCTTATTCTTGTCTTCATTAATATATACAGCTCATTATTCTTGTCATTTAGTGAATATCAGTACTTTCTGAAGATAGTAGATAATCACTCTCAGAAGATGTAAATGATACTGCTGAAATGATGTAATGAGATCTCACAGACACTGCAAGAATGATGATTAAAGACTGAACTTCAGACTAATGCAAAGATTTTTGCTGTACAAAGTAACAATGAAATGAAGTTAAAGTTTATTCTGAATGACTGATGCAAATCTTTTAACATTACACTGCAATACATGATGTTCTACATGTTAATTCAGAATGACATTGTCAAAAAAATCATTCAAATCACTGAGAACTCAGTGCACATCATGATTAAAGAGATACAACTGTCAATAAAGTTCTGAGTGCAGACAGCATAAACAGATGTTTATCTTTGCAATTAAACAGTAACTGATCTCTTAATTAATGATAAATAGACAACTTCTGAGAAAGCTTTCACTGATGTGAAGTTATTCATCAATTACATTCATATATAAGAATGCAAGTGCTACAGCTACATTGATCTTAAGTTACTATCTGAAGATAGATGTAACAAATTTATAAATTGAGAATAAGTAAGAGTCTTTATAAGCTACATTGAGAAAATCACAAAACAGTATCAGCTTTGAGCTTTAGATCTTAAGCACATCATTATGAATTACACTGTAAAGTTTGCTAAAAGCAAGAAGAAAGACACTGTTGATCTTAGACTGCAATAATAGACATTAAATGTTCTTCTGAACAGAAGATCTGTTGAACATTTATAAAAAAAGTCAATTATTGTGAAGATCACAGCTTCAGATCAGACATTCATGACTTAGAACAGTAAGATGCAGTCTGACTTAATTATGATTAAGATTGACAAGTCTTAAGATAAACAACATAAGATCAAGTTGACTGCAGTCAATCTAGATAGATAAGTCATTAAATAAAAAGATTAACATTAATTAAGTTAAGATAGTGACACTTAAAGAAGTCAGAACCTTTCTATGCATTAAGATTCTGAAATGAAAGAAAGACAACAACAATGATTAAGATGTAAATGAGTTCTCAATTAAAATATTAAGAGTTATGCTGACACTTACAGCATTCTTTACAGACAAAGAAGACTCTGTGATTAGATCTGACATTTTAATGTCTGTCATCTATGCTGAAGCAGTGAGAGACTCAATTTAAAAAAAATGTAAAAGAATGTTATTTATGCAGAGCTGACAGTCTTGACAGTAAATAAAACATGAGAAGAGACTGTATCATTAAGAAGAGTCAACATTGTGATCAGTAAATGAGTCTTTAAATTTAAGCTGAACATTAATGAATTCTTAGACAAGCTTAAGACAAGATTTGTGACAAAAGACTTCTCATAAATATACAATATTGATTATAAGAATATCTTTATTCTCATTATTAAGTTTAACACTCTGCAAGTCTTTCTGACTATTGTTGCACTTAAGAATCTAAAGTGTCATTAAGTAAATGTCAATAACATCTTCACAGAATTCTTTCTGAAAAAAACAATCTATATAACATTTTTTTCTGAAGTTAATGTTGCATCTAATTATATTCTATGCATACTGCACAGTCTTTATGATCTTAAGCAAGTTACACAGAACTGATATAAACAATGTGTCATCAAACTGCTCAAGTTAAGTTTTCATTAAAGTAAGACTGATATTTGTCTTTTTTTTTACAGCATTAAAAGAATTATGCTGCTTCTTTATGTAAACAATATTGTTGTGACTTCAACAAATCTGTTATACATTCTTTGATTTAAGCAAGCTCTTGCAAGCATATTCAAAGTCAAGAACTTAAGAAAAATACAGAAAATTCTTAACATTCAAGTTATACACAACTGCAAAATGAGAACTCTGCATCTGAATCAGACTCATTATATAAATAAGATATTAAAGAATCTTTACATGCAATCTGACAAGCACAGAGTCATCAGCATTTCATTTAATGAATATAATGCTCTTTGTCTTGTCAACTTAACTGATTAAAGAATAAATTAAAGACAGTATCAACAGACAATTGAAAGTTTAATGTATGTAATAATTTATACTTAATTAAACATTGTCTTCACATTAAGTTGATTAAGTCAATATCTCAGTAATTCTGCAAAGCATCATGAACACACACTTAAGAAACTACTGCAGTACATAAGATCAATCATTAATCTCAGCATCATATATAGCTTTAATGAAAGTTAAGTAATGCTTAAATACTCTGACTTTAATTATGCTTCAGACAAGCAGAATTAGAAATTAATTTTAAAACATATCTATATGTTTGAAGATGAATCAGTGTTGTAAGCAAATTAAAAGCAGAAGTTTGTTATCATCTTAATCACTGAGGCTGAATACATAATTATGTCAATGTGTACAAAGACTGAGATCTAACTTGAATAGATGTTAAGAGACATGAACATAAGCAAATATCTTGAAGTCAATTTACACTGTGTAAGCATTCAAAAGAATGAAGCTCATTAAATATCTTCATTTATTCAGCTCAGAGAAGACAATTAAGCTGTCTTGATCTTAATTAAGAATGCACATATATATGAGTGATCAAAGCACATCAATGTCTTCTATTACAACATTTACAATCTGCATAAGCACAATCAGATTCAAATAAACTTTGTGCTCAGTCAAAAGATAATTATCAATGAGCTTATTAAGTCTCTATCTAAACAAATCTTTAAGCAATTCATTAAACTTATAAAACTCATTATTGATGATTAATTGAACTCTTAAATGATTTATTGAATTCTTAATGATGCATTTAGTCATCTGATGTTTGCTGTCAGTAAGAGTCAATAGATGCAGCCTCACTAAATGAAAATGTTGAGAAGCAGTGTTCTAGCTGCTTCTATGAAGTAAGATAGAATTAATGTCAGAGACTGAGTGAAGACTCTATTTACATTAATTGCAGTCAACATTCTTTTTACTTCTTCTGCAACTCTCTTGATCAAGATGTGCCCATAAACAACACAGTTTAGAGATTTCACTAGACAGCATAATATAGCATGAGTATTCATTCTCTTCAATATCTTTGTTTTTATAAATATTTAGTTACTTTCAAATTCTGAAAAGACTATTTTTGTTTAACATTTGATCAGAAAGCATTCTATGACATAAACAATTTATGATGAGAATTCTACAGATTGTATAATGTATAACAATTTTTTGTATAAGACATTGTTAAATATCTTATTGAGATCAAGATTAAACATTGAGACTATGCACTCTGACTTTGTCTTTTACACAGTGTTGACACAGAATGTGAGCAGCTTTAAAGCAATAAAAGTAAATCTTTTTTTTCTGATTTTTATTTAATTTTATAAAAGAAAATTATATATCTTTATTGTCTCAACAATTCACTCTGCAATCAGCTTTTTCAGCAGCTTTATAATTGTGTTCTTCAGTGCAATGAGACAGTAACTGCTTAACAGTGAGTAGTTTATTTTTCTGTTCTTTTATAAAATTACTGTAATGAATTCTTAAAAGCTCTTAGACATCATTTTGCTGATAAAGCATCTGCTGATTACTTGTATAAAATCATTTTTAATGAAGAAGATTACAGTCTTAAGAGCTTCATTTGAAATGTTGTCTAACTTTAAGACTTTGTCATTTAACAGTTTATGAATTGTCTGCTTAATCTGCTTTACAGTAACTATTGAGAAGATGTTGAATGTAAGAAATGTAAATAACTCATTATCAATGTCTTTAAGATCTGCTTGCTTCTCTTTTAAGAAGAACTTCTCTGTCAGAATTTAGATGAATAAAATAAATGAATGAATTAAATAGTTAAAATATATTTATAATATTATATTAATATAAAACAAACAATTAAGTACAACTACTGTTTATAATACAGTTTATGTACAACAATGTATGAAATAAAATCATGAGAAAGATATTATTTAAAATAAATTATAAATATTACTTAGAGATTTGACAAGATCTGTAAGTGCACAGATCTTGAAGTTAGAAAGTAATATTAAATATTATGAAGTTTAAGAAACTGTATACTGATCTTATAAAGAGAATTGAGAAGCAGAAGAAATGAATAACAGAGACAAAATTATATGAGATTGAAGAGAAAATGTATTTATGAATGAATAATATATAAATAAAGAAGAAGAGTAAAAAACTTATGAATAAAAGTATTGAATCATTTATGATTAAGAGAAACATTAAGAAATTAAGTTATAAACTAAATTTATTTTAAGAAATGTAAATACACTCAGTATTTCATACATTAATGCTTTAACATTACAATCAATTTATATTAATTCAAGTCACACTGACATCTGTTAAACTCAAAATTAATTATGAAGTTGAGAACATTCTAAAGAAAAGAATAATTAATGAAGAAGTTTATTATTTTATTAAATGAAAAGAATATGATGCTTTAAAAAGCATATGAAAATATTAAGAAAACTTACTTAATTATGTAAGAATACTTCAGCAATTTAAGAAGAAAGTTTAAGATTTGTAAAGAAATTAGAATTTATTGATTTTATAAAAGAATTAAGATTTAAGATGTTTTCGGAATTTTTTTATTATTTATTATTTTATTTATGTCATCATTAAGTTTCTCAGCAACACAGTAAACTTTAATAAAAGTCTGTAATTCATTTTGTTTAAGAGTCTGAAGAAGACAAAGAACTTTTATGTATAATTTAAAAAGATACTTTATCTAATTTATACAATTCTTTATAATCACTTTAAGCTCTAATTTGAGACAAATATAAATACAATTTAACAAATTTAACAACATTAAAACACAAGATCAATCATGATGAATACACTTTAAGCATTTAACATAACTCATTATAACAGTATAAGTGAAAGACAAAGTACTGCAATGATTGCAGATAATGAGAGAAGTAAATTTGTAAAATATAATGATTTTTATAAGTTGAAGTTGATTCTGCTGATGAGAAAAAGATATAACAGTGTGAAAGTTAGAAAGCAATACATCTTCATTTATGAAGCTTAGAGAATTAGTACTTAAATGAAGAAGAATTGTGTTATAATTATAATTTGTAGATAATAGTTCATGTAATAATTAGAGATATGTGAGCACAGTATATACATAAATATAAGATTACTCAGATTAATATAAATGTTAATGATCTCAGCAACTTCATAAATTACAAATAAGTCTATCTGAGCATCATAATTGTTTAAGATCATGATGATCACAACAATCAGCTAATATATAGATAGATTATCTTTTCTAAAAAGATGAGTATGTTCAATGATAATTCTTATTTAACATATTACTATTTACTGATTAATTCTAACATGTCTAAAATCTCTCTTATATCACAAGCTCTAACCTCTAAACTCTATATCAGAGAAATCTTCAATCAGAATGTAACACTTAGTTCATTATTTTAAGAAGTACTTACAACATTGTTCTGTCTGTTAAGTTAATCAAATCAAGAGACACTGACTCTACAGAGTCTTATAATTCATAATCTTTTTAGTTATATTATTTTACACAGTAACAATAGATTTCATCTTGACTTTATCTCATTACAGAGAGTATGACACTATCTTGTCAATAATAGATAAGTTCTTCAAGTAAATCACTCTGTTATTAGACAACATTGAATATTTAACTGATCAGTGAGTCAGAATGTTCTTAGAAGACTTGACAGATTGAGAGATATCTTTATAGATAATACTGAATTGAGATTCAAAATTTCTATTTAAGTTTTAAAAAGATCTATTTAAGAAATTTAACTTCAGTCTTCTATATAGCACAGTTTATTATTCTCAGACAGATAATCAGTTTAAAAGAACAAATAAACAGTCAAAAATGTTTTAAGATATCATCTTACTACTGAAGAGACTGACTGAGTATTTTCTTTACTTTTTTATAAATTACTCTGAATAACAGTCAAAATCACTCAACAGAAAAATCATTAAATGAATTAATCTATGATTTCAGTCTTCAGAACTTAATGTAGCTGTTAAATATAAAATTAAAGTTGAAACAGTTCACTAATTAGAGATTTATAAACTGAAAAGAAGTCTTTGATGCAGTGATGTTTGCTGATATTAACATTAAAACTTAATATAATGCTAAACATACATCTCTTCTTCTATAGCTTGACAAAAAAGTCTATGATGTATTTATCTATGTCTTCACAAAGAATATAAGCTTTCTGAAGTTCAGAATAGCAAATTGAGACTATAGAGAATAGATTCTTTCAAAATCATTAAGTGAATTGATAATTTAGTCTATTAACTGAATCTATTATCAAATTGACAGATTCACAATATTATCTCAGTGACTCATCTAAAATCTGCTTCAGCTAAAGAAGACTCTTATTATTAATTCATATCAGACTATTTAAGAGTCATTGAGCACAGTTTGAACACAGTACACAGTTAGTATTATGAGATGAAGAAGATAATCAATTAAAGAAAACAGCAACATGATAGAGATTCTGTCAAGACTGAATATTTGTTATGATGAAAAGACTATGACTTATAATGAAATACTGAAAAAGACTTGAACAATCTTGACTGCAAAGATCTTATAAATGAGTACAATTGTACAAATTTACAGAACACATCTTAATTGTTTATTTTTAATTTAGCTTACTTTGCTCACTTCACTTCACTTACTTCAGCATAATTGCTCAATATCTCTTATTCTTTTAGCAAAATCACTCAATGACTTTCAGATTCTTGCTGCAGACCTTAGAAAACATTTATTAAAGTTTTACAAAGTGATTTAATTATTATTTTCAGACTATGCTCATACTTACATTGTTGTTGCATTTATCACCTTACATTCATTATTTATTTATTTATTTATTCTTCATACATTGCATGCAGCCTATAAGGCTATGGCGATTGAAAGCATTAAGTACAGGTATTTTTATAAGAAAAATACATGTAATATGCTGAGAAATTCACTTCTATTACAGTCAGACTGTTTCTGTGATTGTTAATTAACTTTGTATAGTAGTAACAAATGAAAATGAAGTTTTTGTGTCAAATAATGACTAAATGAGTGTAAATTTAGTGTGTTTTATATACAACTAAGATCTGTGAAAGTTTTTTCATTGCTTGTTTTCCTTATTCAACATGGCAGATCTGGTGGTGATATTTGTGATGAGAATAGAAATCAAACTTATAACCTTTGAAATTAAGCAAAAGTTTTTGAGGTCATTACTTTTAAAAATTTCACTTAACCTTTAAGGTTATCAGAACAATGCACTAGTCATCTGTGTCATTCACTTTATCTTACATTCATGTTACACTCAGTGACAAAACATAGATGTTAAGAGACAGACTATCATCACATTACTGATTAAATAGTATTCTTCTCTTTAAAGATAAAGTCTTTAATCTCTTAAATTCTTCAGCATACATTATATGATCTTTAGAATCATTAAGTCTAGTTAATATGTCTTTAAAGAAAGTTATTAACATTAACTCTTTAGTTGATCACTTTAGATTTGAGGTGTCATAAGATTCAATTGATATGAAAGAAAAGAGTATAATTTCATAAGATAAATGAGTTAAGTAATTACTCTACAGAGAAGAATAAGAAAATGACATAAAGTCTTCAGACTACATTAGATTGAATGATCAGACTATTCTAAATATTTTTTACTTAAAGATTAAAATAAACAATAAAGTCTTGAGCTGATCAGCAGATTTTACATGAAGCAGAAATATCAGAAAAGAAAAAGCAAACTATAAGTGCTCTGCTCTTCTGTTAAAGATGATTAACTTCTCTTATTATGTCATTTATAAGACTTATTATCAGCTTTGTGACATGCAAGCTGCACAAACCTTATGAGAATCTAACTATAGAGATAAGAAGCACTAAGATAGTTTATAGACTCAGATAACTGCTGATGATCTATAAGAGGCTTTTGTGTCTGACTTTATAGTGATTAATTATGAAGTAAATGACAACAGCAATAAGAATAACAATGAGGATGTGAATGCTTCTTCAGTGACTGTTATAAAAAAGAAAGAAATGACTATGAAGACACTCAGAAAGACTAAAGCCTCAGTGACACCTTTAAAGCTCATCATTAAAATTACATTATTAAATTCTTTAATGATCAGTTCATCACAGCTACTGATAAAAGCAAGTCAACAAAGTCTTACATTAAATGTGCACATCAAAACATCACAACTACATCAGCTATCAAAAATTCACTTAATGCATGTGAAAGAGCTCATTCACATCTTTAAATTTCTCAAATCTTTTCTCTTCATCATCATTTTTCATGATGATGAAGCTCTGTTTTCAATATCTAAAAATTTTCATCACTACATCATATAATCAATTTCTTTCCACATATATCCATCAACCACACAACAAGCATAGTCACTAATAAGAAACAGACTTCATAGTTGTGTTTGAATTTATCTTATTTGCATTTTATACACTTATCATTTCTCATCATATCTGCTGCTTTTCAGTGCATTCAAGTGCAAGACTCTTTGCACAATCTTCAGTTTTTGATGTTTCTGAGTTCTTACTTATTCACTCATCTATTTTCACATCAAAACAACTCAAAAACATCAACATCACAACACTCACACATCAAAACAATCATCTCAACTTCACTTTTGTGTGCACACCAACAATCAACAAAGATATCAAAAAATCAAAAACAGTAAATTTTTCTCATTACATTCTTCTGTATTTTACAAATCAAAATTGTTTCCATATCTCATTTCATCAGAAAGTTATAAGCAAAAACATCACACAACACTGAAAGTTTTGATTTTTCTGACTTTTCACTTAACAAAATAACACAGCAACAACATTAAAAAACATCACATTACATTAAAACATTCACAAAACATTAAAATCACATTCACATCACTATATTTCACTCTCAAAACACTACTTTTTCAATCTTTCAGGCTACTTTTCAAATCTTTTAGATCAAATTGAGTTCTTTTAGATCAGATTTACTGTTTTAAGTCAGTTTTGCAATTTCTTTATGCAGAAAGATTTCTGAAAAGAGAAAGAATGAGATATTAAAGTGTGTCAGTAAATCATAAAGAATACATACTTAGAGCTAGAAGCATCACTGAAGAATTTAGTCTTAAGTATAAAGCATTAAATGTGTTGTCTCATTTAATTGCTGATAAAAAGCTCATTGTAGAATAACTTTACTTTAAGTAAATTGAGATATTAAACAAGATTTAAAATAAAGAATTGAGACTCTTTTGCTTTAAATCAGAAATAGATTAAAAGAACTTAATTTAGAATCTTAGAAATGTTCAGTTTTATAAAAGCTGAGCAATTACTACTAAATATGAAATCTTTTCATGAATTTGAATATGAATTTTCTTATGAAATTCATGATACTCACAATATTCATCACATCAAAAATTAATGCTATAGATGAAATTTGACAGTCAGAAGATCTCAGTTCTTTAGCTACTGAAGAAAAAAACTTCAGCAAAGAACAACAAACAGTTCAACAATAACTTAATCAATTTAAGAAAGAAGTGAACATCAAATTAAATCAAATTCTCTGTTAAACAGTGCAAACAGCAAAGAAATTCATCTTTTAGTTAGAATTTCAATTCACATTCACATTAAATGACTTCAAAACAGCTATCATACATCTAAAAACAGCTCTCAAAACAGCTTAAAAAACTGATTTACAACATTAACAATCAAAATTCTATGCTGCTGCACTGAAAAAAAACCTAGAAGTCTTCACATGAACAACTGTTCAAAACAGCAAATCAAAATTCATTATTACATCATGAAACACTGCATTCTATAAAGATAGACATCTTATTATCACATCAACAACTGTTGTCAAGACACTAAACTTTATTTCTATAAGAAATAACATCAATAATGTTCTCAAATCTGCAAGTCTCAACATCATGATAGTCATCATAACTAATGTCTTCGTCACCTAGTCGAGCCAGCCACCTAAGCAAGCCACCTCAAAATCTCATACAATAGTAATATTTTGAAAATTCATAACTTTACCACATTATGATGTATTTACTTAAGAATTGATATTCTGCTCAGAAAATAGATAAATCAATTAAGAATAAAAATATTATATAAGAGTTGCAAGAATTAATTGTAGAAGTATGATATAATTATAAATTTCATAAATTACAGCTTTTATAAGTGAAGAACTCAAGATTATGTATTTTTATTGAATTATAATAGAGCTATAAGTAAATATATTCATATAATGTCAAATTAAACTACACTCTCTGAATTTTATATAGATGTTCTAAAGTTATGAATTTCTAAATGTTCATGATTTCTATGAGATTTTGAGGTGGCTTGCTTAGGTGACTGACTCAACTAGGTAACAAGTACATTATGTCTCAGTCAAAATTCAACATAATCATAACAATTATGTCTGAAGTTACAGCAGAAGACCTTCTAAAACATTAGAAAATCTGACAATATATTTTAGAATTCATAAAGATCAAAAAGAATGAAAAATGATACAAAGTAATGATACATAACATTTTCACAGCTATTTTCAACACTGCAAATGACATGCAACTAGTCAAAGAAGAACTAGAAATCTTCAATAAAGATATTAAATTAATCTGTCTATTTACATAATTAACTTCAGAAGAAGTTCAGAATCAAAAAGTACATTTCTCAGTGATTTTAGTCTTTAACTCAGATTAAGAGATCAAAAAAGCTCTGAGAAATAGACTGATTATAGCTAAAGTTTTAGTTAAAATAGCTGTCTATAATGTCAGTAAGTCAATGAATTAATGCAACAAATGTTAATAGTTTGAACATCACTTTGTAAATAGGCTGAGTGCGTGGGTTTTAGATTTCATATATGACATTAGTGCCCGCGAAAGGAACGCGAAAAATAGATTACAAAGTTCAGTTTTGCACTGTATTATTTGTAAGGGTTAGGGCTAATATTATGATTTTATGTAATTTATAATTACATGACTTAGCCCTAACAAATGATGCCCTAATGTCCCAATTTGGCCTAGTGCACATAGAGTTAGTAATAACCCGACCCACAGGTCAGGTCAGGTTTTTACAGAGTTATAGGTGATCTTTTTGAACTTGATCTGACTCTACACTCAGTCTATTTGTAAAGTGTTAAAACATTATTATCTTCATTTGATATTTAGTCTGTGCTGATATGATTAAATTGAAAAAGTAAACAAATATATTTAAAGTTGTTGAAGTAACTGTTTAAATGAAGTAGTTAAGCATTAAGAATGAATGAATCATTTAATTTAACAGCTATAAACAATTTACTATAGCTAAAGATAAGAATTCAAATCTTATTATGCAGATTTTTAATAGCAGCATACTCAATTCAGAGCATATAGCAGACAAGAAAAATCATTAATGTGTATTATATTTTTAATACTTCTTTATAATGATTTTAAAAATAAAAGCTAATGTTATTTTATTCTATAATTATTCACTCTCAACAGTGTTCAATGTTTCTGCAGATAAGAATGAAGAAGCAAAGATAATACTGAGTAATGATGAGAACAAAGTTACAGTAGTTTTTTCTGTTTAAATAATGTTAAATAAAAATATTAATGATGAATGTATCTTTCTTAAACTCAATGAACTTGTGCATACAGATATCAGAAAGACAGTATTGAAAAAAGATAAAATATATTAATTTTGCACTGTTTATTTATCAGAGATTTAATTAAATTTTAAACTTCACAGATTGTTACTTTAATGTTAAAGAGTGATGAAGTTAAGATACAAATTGATCAGATATGATTATATCACTTTATTGTAATGCTCTTTACAATTGTTTATTAGCTTCTTGCTGATTAACTATATTTATGAATTAAAATCAACAACAAAGATTAACTGTCAACATTATAAGCTTTAATCTTCACTGATGATGCAGATCAAGAGACAGAAGACTTAGTGAAGATATAAAATAATGATGAAAAGAATAAAGATTATTATAATAATGATAATGATAATATTAACAAAGATGTAAAGAATCAAAATGAATTCTGATGCTTTAAACAAAGCTAAATATTCTTAAAGATTCTTAAACATTGTTTTTTACATCTGAGCATGTTCAATTCTAATACTTTACTCAATATTATTAGCTTACATATAACTTATACTTATCATAAACAATTTAAGAAAATTAAAGTGTTCATAAACTGCATAGAAAGAGTAAAGAGATCTGATGTTTAAATTAAAAATTATGTTAAGTATATATTTATTGAGATTATTGATGCTTGAATTAATGAATGTTAACATTATTTTCAGATAAGAAAGAATGAATTTTTCTTGACTTTAAACAATCATTAATAATATTAATAGATAAAAGATTCTGTCTTTTATGAAATTGTAATACTGAAGCAGTTAAGAACTTAATGTGCTTTATCTGTGCTTTTAAATGTAAATGCAATGCTTTTAATAATTTTTTACTTTATTAATAAAAAAGACTTTTTTCTCTTAATCAATGTTGTGTTATATTTAAAACTATGTGTATATTGACAGTCAATGTATTCTGAGCAGAGTTGTTTAAGTGAATGATTTAAAGATTAAGATTGATGATTATTAAGTTATTATTGATGATCTTAATAATTGATGCATTAATTACTGTAGTGAACCTTTTAAATAATGAATCTATATAATCTTTAATCTTTCTTGACTTATAACTATGATCATCATCAATAATTACATATTCTGAGTATGTGCTGTTTAAAATATTTATAATACTTAATTATATTACTTCTATATTTAAAGTTTGATCATAATCATTGTTGTTAAGTCTTAAGTCAATGTTTTTATCTTAATCATGATCATAAAGTCTGAATTTAATGTTGTTCTCATAGTCATTATCATCATAAAGATCATTATCATTGAAATAGTGATCTGATAGAAGCTCTATATGTGATTTAGTTGCTGTTGAATTTAGCTTATCTATTAATGAATCTTTCTCATCATTATTAACAATTATTGTCAATACAGATCTCTCTTTAATTCTTTTTATTACTTCTGCTGCAAAAATGAACATATCATAATATTTAATCAGCATAATGTTTTTAATGATATCTGAGTTCAGTCTATTTCAACAATATATAATTACATCTTAAGTCATGTTGAACAAGCATTTGACTTTAATATCTGCTGCAGAAATTGTAAATATATCTTTTATAAATTATGTCATTACTGATTTTAAGTTCTTCATTAGCTTTCAGTAATTAAGTATTGAAACATTTACATTTAACATTAAAAACTTTTGCAAATAATTTAAGACTTCTTCTGTCACAGATGTGTCTTAATGCTTTTTTACATTTTTTATGCAATTCATCATTGCTATCATCTTCTTCTTCTTTGAGTCAAGAATTCTCAAATTATTATTTAATGATTCTTTCTTTAAGTGCTGATAGTTAACTCTGTAGTATTGTTGAAACTTAAGTTTATACTTTAAATGTAAATCTTCTCAGTCTTCTCTTTATTGAAGTAATATGTCAGTCTTACTATGTAATATTTATTGAGAACTGAGAATATTCTATATTGTACATATTAAGCTTATTATATAAATTCAATATAACATTAAGATTACAGAACAATTCTTAATTAATTTTTATCTTTTTATAGTATTGAGTCAGTTTCTTTTTTAATGCATTAATAATATTCTGCAGCTCAGCACTAAAGAACAATTTAAACTTTCTGATTGCTTCATTCTGTTTTTTAAGATGATTAAATAGATCATTATATGCATATTACAGCTTATAAACTGTTAACTTACTAATAGTACTCATTGTTTCTGTTTAGTTCTTGAAGTGCTTCAGAAAATACAGTATATATTTAATATGCTGTCACTCTTTTATATTACATCTAAGAAGTTTCATTTTACTTATTGTTAAAGTCAGATATTTTATTCATTAAGAAAGTTCAGTTTATAGCTCATATACTTAATTCAGCATATCATATAAAGAGTTTCATTAAGTTTTTACATTCTCAATCATTCTTTGTGAATTTGTCTTCTATAAATCTTTGAATAACTTTAGACACTGTAATGATGTCATAATGACAATAGTTAGTAATCAAATCTATATGAGACTTTTGTTAATCTTTGTCAATTGTGAAATTTTGTAATTCATCATCATTAAATATAGTGATGAGTTAATCATTCTTTGCATTCACTTTCAGATATATAAATAGCTGACTGACTGCAAGCTGAATTATATGTATTATACAGTTTATAATTTCAGTTTCATCACTTTAGATAATATTCTTCTGACTTAGAAGCTGACTCAGATAACATTATAATATATAATTATTGAATATATTGTCTGCTGTGACTATCAGCAATTAATGTGTCAAATTTCACTTCTTCAACATCTTAAAAATATACTCAGCAAGATTTTCATCATTATATTGATTTTTTAGTTCTCTAAAGACTAAAACTATCTCTGTGTATTTTTATTCAGTGTCAATAAAGTATGCAGTAATGTCTAGAAATGCAAGATAATTTAAATTGATTTATTCATTAAATATAATGAAGACTTTAATCTATATTTTAAATTCTGTAAGCACATCTTTTCAGACATTTACAGCACAATGCTTAAGAAGTTATGCAATCTTGCTTCAATCTAAAATCTTAATATTGACACAATACATTCAGATGAGCTTTCAAAACTTTACATACTTAACAACATAAAAGAATAGATTGAGTACTATAATGAATTGAAGAATTTGCTGATTAAAGACTTTAAAAATAAAGTTAAATGATTTAATAATGATCTTTTAAGCTATCTGCTAAACAGTGAGCATTATATTAAAGCATTATAATTGAAAATCATAGCATATCTTTAAGTTCATCACTTCAAAGATTAAAATCTGTCTTTTTAATACTGATTTTATCTTTCAGTAACTGCTGCTTTTCAGATGACATTTTATGATGATTATTTCATTATTTCTTGATGTTAAATGATTCATAATATTGTAACAGTTAACACACATTACATTTAATCTTTCATCACATTTATTAACTACTTCAGCAAAGAACTGTCAGATCTTTGCTGAGTAAGCTGAACTGTTTTATATCATTTAAATATAATTCTTAATTTTTGTGTCTGTGTTCTAACTTTATACAATTGTTTCTCATCAATCTTGAAACTCTCACTTTATCACAAATCTTTAAAGAACATACTCTGAGTTTAAAGTGTCTGCAAGAATTAAAGAATAAGATTGATATAATTAAGATAACTTAATTCTGTCATTAAAAGCACTTAAAAATAATCTTTTTAAGTTGTTTAAGATTTGACTGAATGATGAGCTGTATAAAGACATGATGTTGAGTTATTGTAGTAAGTTAAGCAAATAAATGATACTTTATTGTACTTTAAGTGATGTGTTGATGATAATGTGTTGTGAGAGTTTCAAAATTAATATATATAAGATTGTAGTCATGTAACAGAATATGTATCTGAATGTAAAATGAATTTTTTACAATATCAATCATGATAGACATTATTCAAAAATTATTATGTATAGCAAATATTAAGTATCAATGAAGAGATTTCTCATTAAAAAATCTTTAATTAATAATTAAAGATCTATTTAATTATTCTTTATTTTACATCTTTAATCTCTAAAGATCAGCTTTCTATTCAATTAATAATGATTACTTATTATTCTTCTTACTACTCTCTTCATCACTAATAGATTCAACATTCTTCTCATTATCTTCATCATCATTAATTAAGTCATTAAGAACAAATTCATTAATGAAATCATTATTTAAAAATTTCTCATCTTCAGACATCATCACACAAGCTTCATTAACATCTTTAATTACACTCTTTTCATCTTCTTTCTTCTGATTAAATACAGACTCTTAAATGTAACTAGTTAATGTCAGAGTTAAGAAATGTTATAATTAAGTAATATAATATTTATATATAATTAAAGTCATTAATGTGTTTAGAATCAAAAACTTCACTATAAAAGTGATACATAATCTTAATGAGATTAAAGTCTTCAGCATTGCATAACTTTTATTCTTCTGTATTATTAAGAACTCTTTCTCAATGCTTAATCATAATTATCAGATACTTCTCAATTTAATGATTAATGTTGATGTACTTCTGCTGAATAACTTCATCTTTATTGATATTTTAAAGAATGTCAAAAAGTCTATAAAAAAAAATATAGATATAACATATTTCTTACTTCACTTTCTTAAACTTTCACTCTTCTTTTAATGCAAAAGCTTCAACAAATAACATCTTCTTCTCAGTCTTCTTTTTAAGTTAAGTTCAATTCTTATTCTTCATTAGCTTATTTCTCAACTCATCTTCATAATAAACATCTACAGATAGTTAAAAGCAATATAATTAAGCATAATAATTTTAAAGAAGTCTTACAAGAAATTTCACAATTATATTACTTCTTTAAGATCTCATCTTTAATCTTCTCTTTCATAATCTTCTTCAATGCTGAGTTCACAATCTAATATGAATCAATCTTCTTTAATGCATCTCTTTTTCATTTTACAGCTTCACAATTCATCATCTTTGCATTTTCAATTTATTTAAAGTTCTTGTTCTTTATATGTTTCTGTCATTTCTTTCTTGCACATACAGTCTTTAAGTTGTTCAAGTATTCACTAAATGTCTTCTTTAAATTATATATAGACTTCTGTAAATGATCATAGCAGTTAGATCTTTCTTTAAAGACTGAGAATAAGTTAAAAATTAAGTATTTTGCAGTCTACAGTGAAAGCTTAGTGTCTAAATTCATTATGATGAGAGTTTAAAATATGTAGTTAGCTGCTGAGTTCTATACTGAGTGACATAATTAAGTATTATATGTATGCATCACAGCTGCACATCAGAGTGAAGTACAAAAGCAATGTATAAGATTAAATCTTAAGAAATGAGCAGTAAAATAAGTAATAGCACTGAGCAACATATTTAGTGAGTATAGAGACTGAGTGTAGAGACTGAGTAAAGATAGAGTGAATGTAGTAGATTGAGTGACAGAGATAAAGATAAGAAAGTATCAGATTGAGTGTTAGAAATGAGTGTGTTGATATATTTACTTATAACATTGATGTACATATCATAAATAAATATGTTGTTTATCAGCAATTTAACATTTAAGTATCATTAACATCTAAAAGCTCTCAACACATCTTTTAATTACATACTTTCAAACTACAACACACTTTTAAACTACAATGCATCTTCAAACTACAAGATCACTCTAGAACTCATTGTCATTCAGAGATGCATTTAAACTGCTTTTTAATAATGTTTTTGTTAATTTAATCTTAAAGCATCATTGTATTGTCATATTATGTTATGATACATATTAAAAAAACTTCAAGATACAGTGCTACAAAGACTGTATTAGATAAAGAAAAGACAGCAGTGGCAGAAAGAACATTTAGAAAGACATTTAAAAAAGAAAAAATTGATGTTGATGAGAAAAAAAAAGAAAATAATGCTGACTTTAACTATGCTTTGAACAAGCAGAATTAAAAATCAATTCTAGAATGTATCTACATGCTTAAAGATGAATCAGTGTTGTAAATAAGTTAAAAATAAAAGTTTGTCATTATCTTAATCACTGAGATTAAATACATAATTATGTTAATGTGTGCAAAGACTGAGATCTGACTTAAATAGATATTAAAAAACTAGATATTAAAAAACATAAATATAAGCAAATATTTTAAAGTTAACTCACACTGTGTAAGCATTCAAGAGAATGAAGCTCATTGAATATCTTTATTTATTTAGCTTAAAGAAGATAATTAAGCTGTCTTGATCTTGATCAAGAACATATATGTATATGAGTAATTAAAGTACATTAATGTCTTCTATTACAACATTTGCAATCTGCATAAGTGCAATCAGATTCAGATAGACTTTGTGCTCAGTTAAAAGATAATTATTAACAGA
>JAABVA010000319.1_pt1 | contig 62661 bp, 47 predicted proteins | sample 5560331 | NCBI WGS metagenome assembly JAABVA01 (sample SAMN12812661, study PRJNA571458) | rock metagenome | isolation source: Antarctica rocks | place: Antarctica: Victoria Land, Mt New Zealand sud | collected 2016-01-07
TCAACCAGCTCAAACAGTGGCGCGGTCTCGCGACCCGCTACGACAAGCACGCCCGGACCTACCGGGCCGCGGTCCACCTCGCCGCGGTCCTCCTCTGGCTCCGACCATTAGGAGACACGCCCTAGGTGCCCGACCACGTCGGACTCGCGGCTGGTCGCGAGGACCTCCACGACCGGCATGTCGAGTGCGACCGCGGTCCGCCCGTCCTCGAGGCGCAGCAGCACCCGGGCGCGGTCGGCGACCCGTGCCGGGAGGCGCTTGCCGGGCCCGAGGACCGTCCACGAGCCCTGCATGCGCAGGTGGGTGTGCAGCGTCAGGCCGGCGTCGGTGCGCAGCAGGAGGTGCTTGCCCCGACTCAGCGAGGCGGTGACCACCTGGCCGGCGAGGTCGACGGTGGCGAAGCGGGGCACCCGGAGGTCACTCGCGGTGATCCGGTGCCCGACGAGCTGCCGCTCCAGGCGCGCCGCCACCCGAGCGACGCTGTCACCCTCGGGCATGTCGGCTCACCCAGACCGTGGTCGACAGCCTGGCCGTGCCCGTGGCTCGATCGGCCGTCAGGAGGTGCCCCGGCCGGAGCTGTCCCCGTCGCCACCGCCGCTCGCCCGACCGCCGCCGCCGCCCCGGCTGCCGCCGCTGGAGTTGCTGCCGCCGCTGGAGTTGCTGCCGCCGCCGCTGGTGTTACTGCTGCCCCCGCCGTCGTGGCCGCTGCCGCCGTCGTGTCCACCACTGCCCCAGGCACCGCGGGCGCGGTTGCGGACCCAGCTGCCGACGCCGTCCGCGACGGTCCCCGCCACCGTTCCCGCGACCCCGCCGAAGATCCCACCGGCCTCCCGGACGAAGCGGGCGAGGGGGTCCGCGGAGGAGGTGAAGGAGTCGCGGTAGGACTGGGCCGCCGACCGCGCTTCGTCCGACATCGCCGCGTCCGCGTCGTCACCGCGGCGTGGGTACTCCCCGGACAGGATTGCCCGGTACTGGGGGCCGGCCGCCCACTTCTGCAGCTCAGCGGCCCGGACCGCGGCCAGCGGGTGCTCGCGGCCGTCCAGGTGGAACAGCTTGATGAAGCTGTCACGGATGTCCCCGCCGCGCTCGTACTCCGCCGCCTGGTCGAGGAACCCCGCGACGTCCATCTCGTCCGGGTCGGTCGCGCCGGCCAGCGCGGCGTGCACCCGTAGGGCGGCGCCCGCGTCCTGCCCGACCAGCAGGCCGGCCCGGTCGCAGGACAGCTCGGACTTGCGGAACCACTCTTGCAGGGCCATCACGAGGACCCGGAGCCCGAGCCCGCCGATCGGTACCCAGGAGATCGACGCGCTGACGCGGATGAGCGTCGTCAGCATCGTGTGGTAGAGCGCATGGCCGGACAGGACGTGGCCCAGCTCGTGACCGAGGACGAAGCGCAGGCCCTCGGCGTCCAGCAGGTCCAGGGAGCCGGTCGTGATGGTCAGGAACGGCGTCTTCAGCCCGAGGGTCGAGGCGTTGGGCATCGGGTCGCGGACGACGAACAGGTCCGGGACGGTCGCGATGTCGAGGGTGGCGGCCGCCTCGTCGAGCAGCTGCTGCAGGGCCGGGTACTGGCGGTGGGAGACCCGGACGGCGCTCGCGACGTGCAGCAGCCGTATCGAGCGGTCGCCGATGACGCCGGACAGCGCGCGCAGCACCGCGTCGAAGCCCGGGAGTGCCCGCAGGGCGACGAGGGCGCCGCGGTCAGCGGGGTGCTCGTAGGCCCGCGAGCTGATCTGCGGGAAACGGAGACGGCCGGGGGTCAGGGTCTTCGCGCGCGCAACGTCACCAGTGGCCACCTCGCCACTCTCCCACCGGACCGCCTGCACCGGCCCGGTCCCGAGCTGGCGGTACCGGCCCAGCCGCACCCGACCAGCCGCACTGGACCCGGCGCAGCCAGCCACACCCGACCCACCGCGTCCGGGCCAGCCGGACCGAGCCGACCGCACCGGGCCGGTCTGGGCGCGAGCCGCGCCCGACCGGCGCGAACCGTGGCCGCGCTCGAGCTGGTGTCAGCCGACCCGGAGCGCCCGACGTGCAGCGAGCTCGTCGGCGAAGACGGGCAGCGACGGCCCGGGCGCGCCGTCCCCGACGTGCTCGCCGGAGAACCGCTCGCCCGGCAGGGTCGCCAGGACCCCTTCGACCTCCCGCCAGACCCGTCCGACGGCGATGCCGAACACGCCCTGCCCGCCCTGGAGGAGGTCGATGACCTCGTCGGGGGAGGTGCACTCGTAGACCGTCGCACCGTCGCTCAGCAGCGTCAGGGCGGCGAGGTCCGCGATCCCCCGGCTGCGCAGGTGCTCGACGGCGGACCTGATCTGCTGGAGGCTGACCCCGGTGTCGAGCAGGCGCTTGACGACCTTCAGCACGAGGATGTCGCGGAAGGAGTACAGCCGCTGGGTGCCCGATCCCGATGCCGGGCGCACCGACGGCGCCAGCAGGCCGGTCCGTGCCCAGTAGTCGAGCTGTCGGTAGGTGATGCCGGCGGCGCTGCACGCGGTCGGACCGCGGAAGCCGACGTCGTCAGGCACCGGGCGCAGCCCGTCGGTGAACAGCAGTCCCTGCTCCTCGGCGTCCCGAGCGCGGTCGGCGCGTGCCCGGTCACCGCCGAGCGCTGCCCGAGCGCCGGTCTCGCGGATTTCGGTCACGCCGCCTCCTGGGCTCGACCCCGGCACCCTCGCCAGCGGCTGACCGGACGCTGGGGACCCGGTCGGGGATCACCGCTCCGGCATCTGTCTCGAAAGCTACGGACACCGGCGGTGGCGGTCAACGCGACGCGCCCGGCTCCCCGCCTGGATCTCGAGGCTCGCCGCCGCTGAAGTCCTCCGGTGAGATCTGGTCCAGGAACTCGCGGAACTTCTCGACCTCGTCCTCCGCCGCCTCCGGCACCTCCACGCCCACCTCGGCGAGGACCTCGTCGGCGCCGTAGATCGGCGCCCCGGCGCGCAGCGCGAGCGCGATGGCGTCGGAGGTGCGCGAGTCCACGCGGACCCCGCCGGAGATGACGAGCTCGGCGTGGAAGATCCCGTCCCGGAACTCGGTGATCACGACGTGCTCGAGGGTCCGGCCGAGGGCGTCGAGCACGTTCTTCAGCAGGTCGTGGGTCAGCGGGCGGGGCGGTACCTGGCCCTGCTGGACGACGGCGACCGCGGTGGCCTCCACGGCGCCCACCCAGACCGGGAGGTGGCGGCCGGTGCCGACCTCGCGCAGCAGGATGATCGGCTGGTTGGACGGCATCTCGACCCGCACACCGACGACGTCCAGCTCCCGCACCCGGCTGACACTAGCCGTCTGTCGGCGCCCGGGCGGAGGAACCGGGCGGGCTCGGACCCGCAGCCGAAGCCGTCCACCCGCCGCACCGCAGGGGCCGGCCCACTCCGCTCAGCGCGGATCCACCCCCCACTCGCGCAGCCCCGAGGAGACCAGCGCAGCGTGCAGCTGGGCGTACAGGTCACGCAGGGTCCGCGCCGTGGCCGCCGCCTCCGCTCTCGCACCGGCACCGGCACGACCGCGCAGTGGGGCCACGCTGTGCTGGAGCAGCGCGATCTCCCGCTCGGCGGCCGTCCGAAGGCCGCGCAGGTGGCGCGGGCCGATCCCGAACTCCCCCAGCCGGCCGGCCACGGTCGCGACCGCGAGCTCCTCCGGCGCGTACCACCCGCCGCGGGAGCGGAGCAGGCCGGCCTTCTCCAGCTCGGCGAGTGCATCGGTGTCCAGGCCGCTCGCGAGGGACAGCTCCTCGAGGCGGAGTCGACGGCCGGCCGGGCGGGGGCGACCCCGCACGGGCACCGGCGGGGAGATCGGGACCGCCGCGACCGTTCGAGCCTCGGGAGCCGCGGGAGCCGTTCGCGCCTCGGGAGCCGCGGGAGCCGTTCGCGCCTCGGGAGCCGCGGGAGCCGTTCGCGCCTCGGGAGCCGCGGAGGACGCCCGGTGTGCCGGGCCTGCGCTCGCGGCCCGAGGTGCGGCGGTGTCCGAGTCCCCGGCGCGCCCGGCCGCAGCGCCGGCGGACATGCTGCGGACGCCGGTGACGCCGGCGGTCGGAGCCGCGTCGAGGCGCACGTGGGGTGGATCGGGCCGGGGGTCGACCACCCGGCCGACCGCGCTGTCGTCGGGATGCACGGTCCGCTGGCCGCCCGCGGGACCGGTGGCCCCGGCGACGTCGGCGTCGAGGCGGGCCCGGATGACCTTCAGGGGGAGGTAGTGGTCGCGTTGGAGGGTGAGGACCTCCCGCAGCTGCTCGACATCGGTCTCAGCGAACAGGCGGTAGCCGGTGGTGCCCGCGGCCCGGGTGGACCCGACCAGTCCGGCCCCGTCGAGGAAACGGATCTTCGACACCGTGAGCCCGGGGAAGTCCGGGGCCAGGGCCGCGTGCACCCGACCGATCGTCAGCCCCGGCGGACGCCTCGCCGGCCGCACGGTGTCAGGCGTCGCGGTCGGCCGGACCACCCGCTGCCGACACGTAGTGCAGACGGAACTTGCCGATCTGGATCTCGTCGCCGGTGCGCACGGCCACCTCGTCGACGCGGTCCCGGTTGACGTAGGTCCCGTTGAGGCTCCCGACGTCCCGGACGACGTAGGCGCCGTCGCGCAGCCGGAACTCCGCGTGCCGCCTGCTGACCGTCACGTCGTCCAGGAAGATGTCGGAGTCGGGGTGCCGGCCGGCGCTGACCACCTCGGCCGCCAGCCGGAACCGGTTCCCGGTGCCCGGGCCGCGGGCGACGACCAGCAGGGCGGTGCCCGGGTCGAGACCGGCCGCCAGCTCACGGTCGGCGTCGGTCGCTCCCTCGGGGGCGAGGGACGGCACGCTGATGGTCATCGTCTGCTCCGCCGGCGGGGCGGCCGCCAGCGGTCCGCCGCTCGGGCTCAGTGGAGGCTGGCCGCCGGCCGGGTCCTGGATCGTCACCGGTTGTCTCCCTCCTCGTGGTCCCCCGGTGGCCGGGGGCCCGTCGTGTGTCCGCGTACTCGCGTCCCCGGTCGGGGGCGTCGTGCCGAGCCCGCCACCGCCGGGTCCCGGGTGGGGGCGGTGGTCGGTGCACCGGTCACCGCGCCACCTCCCGGTAGGACTCCGCGTCGAGCAGGTCCCCCGGCAGTGTCGCGACCTCGACCTCGACCATCCAGCCCTGACCGTAGGGGTCGCTGTTGACCAGCTCGGGCGTGAGGTCGAGTGCGGCGTTGGCGACCACGACCGTGCCGGTGACCGGGCTGATCAGCTCCGAGACGCTCTTGGTCGACTCCAGCTCGCCGATGGCGTCGCCGGCGGTCACCGCGTCGTCGACCGCGGGCAGGGACACGAACACGATGTCCCCGAGGGAGTCCTGCGCGAAGTTCGTGATGCCGATCCGGACCCGCCCCCCGCCGAGGTCGCGGACCCACTCGTGGTCCGCGGTGTAGAGGAGGTCGTCCGGTACGTCGTCCGCCACCCGCACGCCCCGATCGCTCGACTCGTCGACCGCACCGGCCGCCGACCAGGCTGCCGTGCCGGCAGCCGTCCCACTCCTGACATCGCAGCGCCTGTTGCGCCCGACCGCCACCAGTGGCCACCATCCCACCGCGGCGGGGGCATCGGAAGGGAGCCGCCGCCGTGGCCAGTGGCCCGCACGGCAGCACCCGGACGACGACACCCGGACGAAACCGGCTGGGCGGCACCGCTGGACGGCACCGGGTGGCCGCGGAGGCCGTCGACTACGCCCTGCGGGTCCGCACTGCCGGCACCGTCCGTAGGAGGCGCCGAGCTTGCCACACGTAGACCGCTCCGGCGCACCAGTACAACGCCAGTCCCCAGTACAGGAAGCCGGCTCCGCCCACGGTGCCCACGGCCGCCAGCGGCGGCGCGACGTGGCGGCCGTGACCGAGCAGCAGCAGCGGGAAGCTGGCGACGGTCGCGAACGTCCCGATCTTCCCGAGGTAGTGCACGGGCAGCGACCCGAACCCGCGCCGACGCAGGGCCACGAGGGTGCCGGCCAGGACGGCCTCGCGGAGCACGAGGACCGCGGCGAGATACCACGGCAGCGCGCCTGCGACGACCAGCACGACCAGCGCCACCACCACCTGGACGCGGTCGACGACGGGGTCGAGCAGCTGGCCCAGCCGGCTGACTTGGTCGAAACGCCGCGCGATGTACCCGTCGAGGTTGTCCGACAGACCGGCGACCGCGAGCAGCAGCGCCGCCCAGCCGTCCTGCTGGCGGTCCAGCACGAGCCACGCGAAGACCGGCAACGCCAGCAGCCGGAGCACCGACAGGACGTTGGGGACGGTCCAGACCCGGTCGTGGGCGATCGGGTCGGTACGCGGCACGGACTGCGGACCGTCCGTCGGCGAGGATGGACTGCTGCCGCTCACCGGCGCACGCCGCCCATGGAGCTCCGCCGACGATGCCGGACACCCGTTTGTGATCCATGGCGACCGGCTGGCCTGCCACCGCCTGGACTGCCACCGGCTGCACCACCGGACGCTCTGTCGGGCTGACAGGATTTGAACCTGCGACCCCTTGACCCCCAGTCAAGTGCGCTACCAAGCTGCGCCACAGCCCGCGGGCCGCCGTCGCCGGCGACCGCAGGGGCAGACGCTACCAGCGGGTCACCGCCGGTCGGCGCGCTTGGCCCGGACGCGGACGGTGATCCGGACCGGGGACCCGGCGAACCCGAAGTCCTCGCGGAGCCGGCGCTCCACAAAGCGGGTGTAGGCCTCGTCGAGGGGTCCGGAGGTGAACAGGACGAAGGTCGGTGGCCTGGTCGCCGCCTGGGTGGCGAAGAGGATCTTCGACTGCTTCCCGCCGCGCACCGGGTGCGGATGGGCTGCGACCAGGGCCGAGAGGAAGGAGTTGAGGCGCCCCGTGGGGACCCGCGTGGACCACCCGGCGAGCGCGGCGTCCAGCGCGGGGACCAGGCGGTCGACGTGCCAGCCGGTGAGCCCGGAGATGTTGACGCGCTGCGCCCAGCGGATCCGGACGAACTCGCGGTCGATCTGGCGGTCGAGGTCCAGGCGGCGGTCCTCGTCCACGAGGTCCCACTTGGTGAACACCACGACCAGCGCCCGCCCGGCCTCGGTGACCGCCGACACCAGGCGCAGGTCCTGCTCGCTGACCCCGGCCGACGCGTCGAGCAGGACCAGCGCGACGTCGGCCCGCTCGACCGCGGCGTTGGTCCGCAGGCTCGCGTAGTACTCGGTGCCCGAGGCCTCCCGGACGCGACGGCGCAGCCCGGCGGTGTCGATGAACAGCCACGTCCGGTCGCGCAGGACCACGAGCTCGTCCACCGGGTCGACCGTGGTCCCCGCGACGTCGTCGACGACGACCCGCTCGGAGCCGGCGAGGGTGTTCAGCAGGCTGGACTTGCCGACGTTCGGACGTCCGAGCAGCGCCACCGCCGGCGGGCGGTCCGCGGCCGGCCCGTCCGCCGACCGCGGCTGCTCCGGCAGCACCGCGAGCACGGCGTCGAGCAGGTCCCCGACCCCGCGGCCGTGCATCGCGGAGACCGGCCACGGCTCGCCGAGCCCCAGCGCCCACAGGGCCGCCGCGTCCGCCTCCCCCCGCGGGTCGTCCACCTTGTTCGCGGCCAGGACGACCGGGACCCCCACCCGGCGGAGCACCCGGACGACCGCGGAGTCCGCCTCGGTGACCCCGACGGTGGCGTCGACGACGAGGATCACCGCGTCGGCGAGGCCGGCCGCGACCTCGGCCTGGGCGGCGATCCGGGCGGCCATCCCGGTGGCGTCCGGGTCCCAGCCGCCGGTGTCGAGCAGGACGAAGTCGTGCCCGGCCCAGTCGGTGTCGTAGGCCACCCGGTCGCGGGTCACGCCGGGGGTGTCCTCGACGACCGCCTCCCGGCGGCCGATGATCCGGTTGACCAGCGTCGACTTCCCCACGTTGGGGCGTCCGAGGATCGCGACGACCGGCAGCGGCGCCGCCGGGTCACCGACACCGGTGTCGCCCGCGCCGGCCATGTCCGTCGTGCCGTCCGCGTCGGCCGCGTCGATGGCGTCTGCCGTGTCGGCCTGGCCGGTCGCATCGGTCCGCCCGGCGACCGGAGGACGGCTCGGGGGGCTCATGACGACCCAGTGTCGTCGGACGGGACCGGACGGCCGGTCAGCGCCGCCGCCGCGACGACGTGCGCGGCGAGCGTGCGCTGCAGGGACGCGGCTGCCGCGTCCACCCCGGCCCGGCCGGATCCGGCACCACCGAGGACCAGCGGCTCGCCGAAGACGACGTCGAGGTGGGCCCGCAGGCGCGGCAGGCCGGTGCCCTTCACGGGTCGGGTGCCGAGGCAGGCGACCGGGACGACGGGGGCGCCCGAGCGCAGCGCCAGCCAGGCGGCGCCCCGCTCGACGCTGGTCACCGCACCCGAGCCGCGGGTGCCCTCCGGGAAGATCGCCAGCACCCGCCCGGCTCGCAGGACGGCCAGCGCGGCGGTGATGGCGGCGCGGTCGCCACCGTCGCGTCGCAGGGCGATCTGACCGATCGTCCGCAGTGCCGGCCCGACGGGTCCGCGGAACATCTCTTCCTTGACCAGGGCGTGCACCGGTCGGGGGCTGACGCCGAGCAGCATCGGGCCGTCGACGATCCCGGCGTGGTTGGAGGCGAGCAGCACCCCGCCCGTCGACGGCACGTGCTCCCGGCCGAACACCCGCAGCCGGTAGCCGGACCGGAAGAGCACGGTGCTGATCGCCTTCCCGAGACGGGCACCTGGCGCCGACGGCAGGTCCGGGCGCGACGGCAGGTCCCGGCGCGACGTCGGCCCGGTCGGTCGGGCACCGTGCGCCGGGCCGGTCACCGCCGCGCGGCGATCAGGCGCAGGACGCACTCGACCGCTTCGGCGACCCCGAGGGTGGAGGTGTCGAGCAGCTGGACGCCGGCCGCCGCGGCCGTGAAGTCGGCGACCGTGCCGTCGCGGCGGTCCCGGTCGATGACCTCCGCGTGGGTAGCGGCGAGCGCGGCCGGGTCGGCGGTCCCGCGGACCTCCCGGGACCTGCGGGCGAGGCGCACGTCCGCGTCGGCGGTGAGCAGCACCCGGACGTCGGCGTCGGGGGCGATGACCGTCGTCGTGTCGCGGCCCTCGAGGACGACCCGGCCGCCGTCCACCACCTGCCGCGCGCGGCGCCCCAGCTCGGCCCGCACGGCGAGGTTCGTCGCGACCGCACTGACCGAGGCCGAGACCGCGGGCTCCCGGATGGCGGCGGTGACGTCGACGCCGCCGGCCACCACGACCGCCCGTGCGGGGTCAGTGCCGACCACCAGGTCCAGCCCGCGGGCGAACGACGCCACCGACGCCGTGTCGTCGAGGGCGATCCCGGCGGCCAGCGCGGCCACCGCCACCGCGCGGTACATGGCGCCGGTGTCGAGGTAGCCGAGCCCGGCACGGACCGCCACCGCCCGTGCGACGGTCGACTTGCCCGACCCGGACGGCCCGTCGATCGCGACGACCGGTGCCCGCGGCCGACCCCCACCGGTGCCCGGGCCCGGATGGCGCCCGGGTGTGGCGCCGTCGACCGCGGACTGCCCGGTCACCGGCGGACCGAAGGCGGGCACGGGTCGCGACAGTAGTCGCCGCCCGCCCGTCCGCCGGGGTGCGAGCGGTCCGGTCGGTGCCCGCCGCATCGCCGCCGGCCGGTACCGGGTCGCGGCGGGTGCGCACTGCGCCCCGGCCGGTGCGCACGGCCCGGGGCGCGGCGCTCACGGCTCCTCGTGGGCCGTCCAGCCCGCCGACCGCAGCGCGGCGACCGCGCGGGCGGCCACGGCGGGCGCGACCGCCAGCTGCACCGCGCCGGCGGCCTGCCCGGTGCGGTGGTCCAGGCGGACGTCGGCGACGTCGACCCCGGCGGTCTCGACCGCCGCGAACAGCCGCGCCAGCTGACCGGGCGCGTCGTCGACGACCACGCTCACGTGCGCCAGGGACTCCGGCGGGCCGTGGCGTCCGGGCAGCCGCGCCACCCCGGTGACCCCCGCGGCCAGGGCCACCGACAGCGGGTCGGCGCCGTCGGGCGGGGGCGCGGCGAGCAGGGCCTGCAGCAGCGCGTCCACCCGCCCGCGCAGCGCGGTCAGCCCCTCGGCGACCGGCCCGGCGTTCGCACGCAGGATCTGCGTCCACAGCACCGGGTCGCCGCCCGCGACCCGGGTGACGTCGCGCAGTCCCTGCCCGGTCAGCGCCAGGTGAGAGTCCGGGGCGTCGACGAGCACGGCGGCCAGCGCCGCCGCCGCGGTGTGCGGCAGGTGCGAGACGCTGGCGACCGCCCGGTCGTGCTCGTCCGCGTCGAGGGTGACCGGCACCGCGCCACAGGCCCGCACCAGGCGGTGCACCGCGGACACCGCCGACGGCCGGCTGTGCGGGTGCGGGGTGACCGCCCACGGCCGCCCGGCGAACAGGTCGGCGCGGGCGGCGCCGGGGCCCGAGCGCTCGCTGCCGGCCATCGGGTGTCCGCCCACGTAGCGCTCGACGGCCGCCGGGCCGGTGAGCAGGCGGGCCAGCGGGCCGGCCTTGACGCTCGCGACGTCGGTGACGACGGCCAGCGGGAACGCCCGCAGGGCCGCGGCGACCACCTCCGGCACGGCGTCCGGCGGGACGGCGACGACGACGAGTGCGGGCCGGTCGACGCCGGCCGGGTCCAGCGGCCGGCCGGCCCCGAGGCCGACAGCGGCCGCGAGGGCGCCCGGGTCGGTGTCGTCTAGGAGGACGACCTGCCCGCGAGCCCGCAAGGCGAGCGCCACCGACGTCCCCACCATGCCGGTGCCGATCACCAGCACCGGCGTCGCCGCCGGCCCGGTCGCAGCGGCCTGCTCAGCGCTCACGCGGTCTCACAGACCGACGAGGTCGTACAGCGTCCCCACCTCGGCGCTGGCCAGCTCCCGGTACTCCCCCGGCGGCAGGTCGCCGAGCGCCAGCGGGCCGAGCTTCACTCGGACCAGGCGCCGGACCGGCATGCCGGAGACGTCGAGGAGGTCGCGGACGACGTGCTTGCGCCCCTCGTGGACGGTGATCTCCACCATCGCCCGGTTCTTGGTGGCGGCGACGACCCGGAACCGCTCGACGGCGACCGTCCGGCCGTCGACGACGACCCCGCCGCGGACGGTGGCGACGGTCTCCTTGGCGACCGGACCGGGCACCTCGGCGATGTAGGTCTTGGACACCTCGAAGGAGGGGTGGGTGAGCCGGTGGGTCAGCTCGCCGTCGTCGGTGAGCAGCAGCAGCCCCTCGGTGTCCTGGTCCAGGCGCCCGACGTGGAACAGGCGGGTCCGCCGGGCCAGCTTGACCGGGAGCAGCGACGGGATGTCGGGCCGGCCCTCGTCGTCCCACATCGAGCTGATGACGCCGCGCGGCTTGTGCACGATGACGTAGACGTGGCGCCGGTTGCGGTCCCCGACCGGGACCCGGGCGCCGTCGACCCGGACGACGGCGGTCTGCGGGTCGACCTTCGTCCCGAGCTCGGTGACGACCAGTCCGTCGACCTCCACCCGGCCCTCGGTGATCAGCTCCTCACTGGCCCGGCGGCTCGCGACCCCGGCCTGCGCGAGCAGCTTGTGCAGCCGGACCGGCTCGGAGGACACCTCCGGCTCCCGGCGCTCACGGTCGCCCGGCGGTTCGGCCGCGAGCGTGTCGTCGCGGTCCCCGTCGCGGTCGTCGTCACGGTCGCGGTCGCGGTCGCCGGGGTCAGGGTCGCGGTCGCCGGGGTCGCGGTCGTCGCCGAGGCGTGGAGTTGCGGTCGGGTCGCGCACCGTCATGGCATCTCCTGGGGCTCGCGCTCGGCTGTGACCGGAGCCGCCACCTCCGCGACCTCCGACGCCGTCAGCAGCCCGGACGTCTCCAGCATCTCCGACACCTCGGGGACGTCGTGCAGGTCGGGCAGGTGGGGCGCCAACGGCGGCAGGTCGTCGAGGCTGTCGGCACCCATCCTCTCCAGGAACACCCGGGTCGTCCGGTAGCGCAGAGCGCCGCTGTCGTCGGCGCCGCACTCCTCGACCATCCCGTGGGTCACCAGCGTCCGCAGCACACCGTCGCTGGCGACCCCGCGCACCGAGCTCACGACGGCTCGGGTGACCGGCTGCTGGTAGGCGACGACGGTGAGGGCCTCGACGGCGGCCCGGCTGAGCCGGACCCGCTGACCGGCGCCCAGGTGCCGCTCGACCCACGGCGCGAACTCCGGGATCGTCGACAGCCGCCACCCGCCGGCGACGGCGACGACGCCGAACCCGTGCCCGTGTCCGGTGTGGTCCACGGCCAGATGGTCCAGAGCGGTCCGCACGGCGTCGGCGTCCACCCCGAACAGGTCGGCGAGCACGGCAGCCGGCACCGGGACGTCGCTGGCCAGCAGCACCGCCTCGATCGCCGCCGGCAGCCGCGCGGGGTCCACCCGGTGACTCGCGGTCGGCCCTGTCGGCTCGGTCGTGTCCTGGTGGTCGATCCGGACGTCGATCGGGCTGGTGTGGAGGTCCGTCCGGATGTGGGTCCCGACGCCGTCGGCCGGGTCCCGGGCCGTGGTCGCGGTGCTCACGCCGGTGCCCCGGGGAGCCAGGTCACGGTCAGCTCGGCCAGCGGCGAGTCCTGGATGAAGGTGACCAGCCCGTCGCGGAACAGGTCGAGCAGGGCCAGGAACCGGGCGATCACGGTGGCGAGGGTCGGGGCGTCGACCGTGAGCCGGGTGAAGGTCACCGGCGCGCCCGCGACGAGGCGGCCGCGGAGCAGACCGGCCTGCTCGGCCACGCTCACCGGTGCGTCGTGCAGGTGGTCGAGGGCGAGGACCGGCTCCGGGCGCGGTGCGGCGACCCGGGCGGCGATCTCGGCGAACCGTCGCAGCCCCAGTCCCACGAGGACCTCCGGCAGCGGGTCGGCCAGCTCCTCGGGGGGCCCGACCGCGGCCGGAAAGCGCTGGGCCGCCGCCGCGAAGGCCCGCTCGAGCTCGACGGCGACCGCCTTGTAGGCGCGGTACTGGAGCAGCCGGACGAACAGGAGGTCCCGTGCCTGGAGCGCGTCGACGTCGGCCGGGTCCTCGCCCTCGCCCGCGGGCAGCAGCCGGGCGGCCTTGAGGTCGAGGAGGGTGGCGGCCACCACGACGAACTCCGAGGCCTGGTCCAGGTCGAAGCTGCCGGCTGCGGAGGCGGCCCGCAGGTGGGCAAGGAAGTCGTCGGTCACCCGGGCGAGCGCGAGGCGGGTCACGTCGAGGGAGTGGCTCGCGATCAGCCCGAGCAGCAGGTCGAACGGGCCGTCGAAGTCGTCGAGGCGGACCCGGAAGACCGCCGGAGCCGCCCGCGTCGCCGTCGGGACCGCACCGCCCCCGACCGGTCCTGCGCGGCCCTCGACCGGTTCCGCGCGGTGCTCGACCGCCTCCGTCGCGACCGGGCTCACCGGGCGGACAGCGGGGCCGGCGCCAGCGCGCGCGCGGCGAACTCCCGCGCCACCTGCCGGTACATGAAGGCCCCGGACGAGCTCGGCGCGTAGCTGGTGATGGGCTCCCCGGCGACGGTCGTCTCCGGGAAGCGGATCGTGCGGCTGATGACCGTGTGGAACACCGTGTCCGGGAACGCGCCCACCACCCGGGCGAGCACCTCCCGGCCGTGGACGGTGCGCCCGTCGTACATGGTGCCCAGGACGCCGTCGATCACCAGGTCGGGGTTGAGGCGCTCGCGCACCTTCGTGATCGTGTCGGTGAGCAGCGCGACGCCGCGCAGGGCGAAGAACTCGCACTCCAGCGGGATGAGGACCCCGTGGGCGGCGGTCAGGGCGTTGACGGTCAGCAGCCCGAGGGAGGGCTGGCAGTCGACGAGGATCACGTCGTAGCGGTCGCGCAGCGGGCGCAGTGCCCGCTGGAGGGTGAACTCGCGGGCGACCTCCCCGACCAGCTGCAGCTCGGCAGCGGACAGGTCGATGTTCGACGGCAGCAGGTCCACGTTCGCCACCCTGGTCGCGACGACGACGCTCGCCGGGTCGGCCCGCCGCTCGGTCAGCAGGTCGTAGACGGTGCGTTCCATCTCGTGCGGGTTCAGTCCGAGGCCGACCGACAGCGAGCCCTGCGGGTCGAAGTCGACGAGCAGGACCCGCCAGCCCATCTCCGCGAGAGCCGCACCGACGTTGATCGTCGTCGTGGTCTTGCCGACCCCGCCCTTCTGGTTGCAGACGGCGGTGATCCGCGCCGGTCCCGGGGTGGCAGGGGGCGTCGGGACGTCGAGCTCGGGGAACGGCCGCCCGGTCGGCCCGAGACCGTGCCCGACCGGCAGCAGGGCGTCGAACGGCTCGCCGGTCATCGGCCCCGGGAGCGGCATGGCCTCCGGTGCCGCCGATGCGAGAGACCCGGGCGATCCCGGTCCGTCGTGCCGGTGGGCCGCCGGTCCGCCGTCCCGGTCGGTCGCCGCGTCGGGGGTGCGCGGTGTCGCCACAGCTGCGTAGGGGTCGTCGGGGTCGGTCCCGCGGTCGTCACCTGCACCGGCGCTCAGCGACACCCGACCTCCTCGCGTCGGAGCGGCCCCGGGGTGAGGGCTCCGTGGGTCAGTATCCACCGGGCGGCGCGGCCGCCTCGGCACCGACGGACGCCGCGACCCCGGCGTCGGACACCCCCGCCCGACCAGCACCAGGGCACCGGCGGGGCACTCCGCGGTGCACTCCGCGGTGCTCCGCGGTGCCCCGCGGCGGGTACTCGCCGACGCGGGTGCTGCGGTAGGACAGAGGGGTGCGCCTCTACGCCGAGCTCCCCGCGCGGCGGGCCCGCCAGCTGGCGGTGGACCTCGCGGTGGCCGGGTGGGTCGTGGCGACACTGGCGACGGCGACCGCCGCGGGGCTCGCTCTGTGGCGGCTCGGGGACCGGACGACGGCCCTGGCCGGGCGAGCGGCCGCGGCCGCGGGGCAGCTGCGCAGCTCGGCGGACTCGGTGGCCACGGTCCCGCTCGCCGGGGACCGCCTCGCCGGGCCGCTGCGCTCGCTCGGGAGCACCGTCGCCGACCTCGGGAGCGGGCTCACCGCGGACACCGCGACGCTGCACCACGCCGGGCTGGCCTTCGGGTCCGCCCTGGCCCTGCTCGGGATCGCGGCGGCGCTGCTCGCGTGGTGTCTGACCCGCGGCCGCTGGATCCGCCGCGCCGGGGCTGTCGGCGACCACCTCGGCGAGGACGATCTCGAGGTGCTGGCGCTCGCCGCCGCGACGGCCCCCGGCGGCCCCCGGCGGCTGCGCCGGCTGCCGTCCGGGACGGTGCTCGCCTGGCGCTCCGGGGACCCAGCCGCCCGCCGGGCGGTGGCCGCGGTCGAGCTGCGCGCGCTCGGTCTGCGACCGCGGGGCTGAGTGGACGGCTGCGCCAGGTAACCGGCCGGCGTCAGGAGGGCGGCTGCGTCAGGGCAGCGGCTGCGTCAGGGGAGCGGCCGGCGGGCCGGCCAGGGTGCAGCGGCCGGCCGGAGGGCGTCGAAACCGGCTCCGGTGCGGGCGGCGTGGGCCGCGAGCACCCCGGCGAGCAGGGTCGGGTTGTGCAGGCGACCGGCCAGGACGCCGGCCACCAGCTCGTCCAGGGCGACCCACGAGGTCGGCATGTCCGCCTCCTCGTCCACCCCGGCGTACACCGGTCCGGGTGCGGCGCGGACCCCGCGGGCCAGGTACACCCGGATCGACTCCGTCGTCATGCCCGGTGAGGTGAAGAAGTCGACCAGGACCCGCCAGTCCGCCGCGACCAGGTGCGCCTCCTCCGCGAGCTCGCGGGCGGCAGCGTCGAGGGGGTCCTCACCGGGCACGTCGAGCAGCCCCGCGACGATCTCGTACAGCCGGTGCCCGACGGGGTGGCGGTACTGGTGGACGACGAGGACGTCCCCCGCGTCGTCCAGCGCCAGCACCGCGACCGCTCCCGGATGGACGACGACGTCGCGCACGAACGGCGGCCCACCTCCCGGCGGGACGACCTCGTCCGTGCGCACGCTGACCACCCGACCGGAGAACGCCGTCCCGGCGTGGCGTACCGGCCAGCTCTCCGCGGAGTCCGCGACCCCGTCCCCGCCCACGGTGGGAGGGCCCCCGCCGACCGGGATCCGGTCGTCGCTCACCGGGGACCGGCTGCCGCGAGCACCGGCGCCGCCGCGGGTCGCCGTCCCGGCGCCGGTTCGGCGGCGTGCCCGCCGGCGCGCTCGCCGGCCCCCCCGGAGAGCTGATCTCGTCTCTCGACGCGTTCCGCCGCCGCGTCCCCGACCGGGCGGCCGCCCTCGACCGCGAGGCGACCGGAGCGCTGGCGGTCCAGCGCCGCCCCGACCAGCCCGGCGAACAGCGGGTGCGGGCGGGTCGGCCGCGAGGTGAACTCCGGGTGCGCCTGGGTGCCGATGAAGAACGGGTGCAACGCCCGGTCGAGCTCGACGAACTCGACCAGCCGGGTGTCCGGCGAGACCCCGGAGACGTGCAGCCCCACCGCCTCCAGCTGGTCCCGGTAGGCGTTGTTCACCTCGTACCGGTGCCGGTGGCGCTCGCTGACCCGCTCCCGGCCGTAGAGCTGCCGGACGAGGGACCCCTCGGTCAGCACCGCGTCCTGGGCACCCAGGCGCATGGTCCCGCCGAGATCGGCGCGGCCGGCCACGATGTCGACCTGGTCGGCCATCGTGGCCACGACCGGGTCCGGGCCGTCGGGATCGAACTCGGCGGAGTCCGCGGCCGGGATCCCGGCGAGGTGCCGGGCGGCCTCCACGACCATGCACTGCAGCCCGAGACACAGCCCGAGCAGCGGCAGCTCGTGCTCCCGGGCGTGGCGGACGGCACCGATCTTGCCCTCGATCCCTCGCACCCCGAACCCGCCCGGCACGCAGACCGCGTCCACGTCGGCGAGCTCGCGGGCGGCGCCCTCCGGCGTCCGGCAGTCGTCGGCGGCGACCCAGCGCAGGCGCACCCGCGCGTCGTGGGCGAAGCCACCGGCGCGCAGGGCCTCGGTCACCGACAGGTACGCGTCGGGGAGGTCGACGTACTTCCCGACGAGGGCGACCGTGACGTCCTCACGCGGCGCCGACACCCGCCGCAGCAGCTCGTCCCACTCGGTCCAGTCGACGTCGCGGAAGGGCAGCGCGAGCCGGCGGATCACGTAGGCGTCCAGCCCACCGGCGTGCAGGACCTTCGGGATCTCGTAGATCGACGACGCGTCCGGGGTCGGGATGACGGCTTCGAGGTCGACGTCGCACATCAGCGCGATCTTGTTCAGCACCGACGGCGGGACGGCGCGGTCGGCGCGGGCGACGATCGCGTCGGGGGTGATCCCGGCCTCGCGGAGCCGGGCCACCGAGTGCTGGGTCGGCTTGGTCTTCAGCTCACCGGACGGCCCGATGAACGGCACCAGGGAGACGTGCAGGAAGAAGCAGTTCTCACGGCCCACCTGCTGGCGGACGCGGCGCACCGCCTCCAGGAACGGCAGCGACTCGATGTCCCCGACCGTGCCGCCGACCTCGGTGATGGCGACGTCGACCTCGGCGGAGTCCAGCGCCGTGATCCGGTCGGCGATCGCGTCGACGATGTGCGGCACGACCTGGACGGTGTCCCCGTGGTAGTCCCCGCGGCGCTCGGCCGCGATGACCGTGGAGTAGATCTGTCCGGTGGTGACGTTGGCCGACCCCGACAGGTCGACGTCCAGGAAACGCTCGTAGTGACCGACGTCGAGGTCGGTCTCCGCGCCGTCGGCGGTGACGAAGACCTCGCCGTGCTGGAACGGGTTCATCGTCCCGGGGTCGACGTTCAGGTAGGGGTCGAGCTTCTGCATGGTCACCCGCAGCCCGCGCGCGGTGAGCAGGTTGCCGAGGCTCGAGGCGGTGAGGCCCTTGCCGAGCGACGAGGTCACTCCTCCGGTGACGAAGAGGTGACGCGTTCGATGGGCCGAGGCCAAGACAGCTCCCGTGGTCGGATCCGCAGGGGACCGGAGCGGGACCGACAGCCGGCGACCGCCCCCGCCAGGGAGGACCGCCACCCGCTCCCGTCACCGTTCCACGGGATCTCAGGCTACCCCGAGGGCCCGCTCGAGCGCGGCGGCGACCGCGCGGGCGGTCGCGTCCTCGTCGGGCCAGCCGCCCGCCCGGCGACGGCCCGCGGCCGACAGGGCGGCGGCCGGGGCCGGGTCGTCCAGGACCCGGGCGAGGGCGGCGGCGATCGCGGCGGGCAGCTCCGGCGGCTCGCCCCTCGTCGGCTCCGACCGGCCCGCCCGCCCACCGCGGGGGACCAGCAGGGCCGCGTCCCCGACGAGACCCGGCAGTCCACCGACGGCCGTCGCGACCAGCGGCAGCCCCGCCCGCAGGGCCTCCTGGGCGTAGAGCGAGCGGGCCTCCCACCGCGAGCAGATCAGTGCGACGTCAGCCGCGAGGAGCAGATCACCGACGTCGCGGCGCTCGCCCAGCAGGTGCAGCGCGACGCCGCTCCCGGCCGCCAGCGCGGTCAGCCGGCCGCGTTCGGGCCCCTCGCCAGCGATCGCCAGTACCGGCGGCCGACCGGTGCGCGCGGCCAGGCGGGCGACGGCGGCGACCGCGGTGGCGTGGTCCTTCTGGTCGGCGAGACGCCCGACGCTCAGGACCAGGAGCCGACCGTCGAGGCCGAGGGCCTCCCGGATCGCGCGGGCCCGGGCCGGGTCGCCCGGCAGCGTCGCCGGCGCTGCGACCTCCAGCAGCCGCGCCTCGCGCGCGCCCGCGGCGCGCGCCATGTCAAGGAGGTCCGCCGACGCGGCGAGGGTGAGGGCAGCTCCCCTCGCCACCCGGCGGACCGCCAGGCCCGTGGCCCGTTCCCGGGCCCGCTCGACCACCGGTCGCCAGGGACCGCTCCGGGCAGCTCCCGGTGGCGGGTTGTGCCAGGTGACCACCAGGGCCGTCGCCCGGCCGGCGGCGAGGACGGCGGCACCGGCGCGGAGTCCCTGCGCGCTGACCGCGTCCACCCCGCGCAGTGCCCGGCGGAGGTCGCCGCGGGCCGCGGCTGCGGCGAGCGGGTGCGTCGGCCCGGTCGGCCACCGGACGGCGACCAGCCGGACCCCCGACGCCAGCCGACCATCGTGCCCCGCGAGTAGGTCGGCCCCGGCGGGCTGGGCGTCCCCGGCGGGCTGGGCGGAGACGGCGAGCTGGGCGAGGACGGCCGGCGGCGCACACACCCGGACCTCCCACCCGAGGGCGGGCAGCCGGGTGACCAGCGACCGGGCGTGGGCGAGGATCCCGCCGGCCGCCGGAGGCACGACCAGTCCGACCTCACGGGGAGTCACGGGGTGGTCTCCCCCGGCCGGTCGCCAGTGTCGGACGCCCCGACGCCGCCCCGGTCGGCCGGCACCGGTCGCCCGACCGCCGACGCAGGCCGCGGACGCTCGGTGTGACGAGATCGCCACGGTCGCCGGGCAACCGGGCCGGCCAGCGCGGCACCGGTCGTGAACAGCGCCGCCGCCACCCCGACGGCGACCAGCGCCCCCGTCCCGGCGGCGAGCACCGCGGTCGCCGGGCCTGCTCCCGGCTCCAGCAGCCGACCACCGACCGCTCGGCCGGCGACCGCGCCGGCAGCGGCCGCGAGGACCCCGAGCGCCGCCGGGGCGAGGACCGGACGCAGCGCGTCGGCGCCCCACCTGCCCGACCAGGCCGCGACCGCGACGGCGGCGCCGGCGAGCATGCCGAGGCCGGTCGCTGCGCCGAGTGCGGCCGCGATCCGGGCCGGCGGGGTGAGCAGCGACGCGGCACCGACCCCCAGGCCGGTCGCCACCCAGCCGACGGATCCCAGCAGGCCGGCCGCGCGGGTGCGCCCCAGGCCGCCGGCGAGGCGCGCGAGGTGCGTGCTGAGCGCCGCACCGGGCACCCCCACGGCCAGCCAGTCGAGCACCGCCACCATCGCCGGACCGCCACCCGCGCGCCCGGCGAGCCCGCGCACCCCCGGGGCGGCGTCGAGGAGCTGTCCGAGCCCGGGTGCGGCCGCCACCAGTGCGGCCGACCCGAGCATGCCGAGCAGCACCACCGCCGCGGTCGAGCGGGTGACCAGCCGCCCCGCCGCGCCGGGCTGGCCGGCTCGGGACACCCGGGACAGCACAGTGGTCGTCACCGGGGTCGTCAGGACGGCGGCCGGCAGCAGCGACACCGCCGTCGCGTAGGCGTAGGTGGCCAGTGAGCCGGGGACCCCGTGACGATTCGCGACCACGGTCACGACGACCGCGGCAGCCTGCGCCGCGAGGACGGCGACGAGGCCGGCACCGGCGAGGCGGCCGGCGAGGCGGCGCCGCCCCGGTGGGAAGGCGAGTGTCGGCCGGACCGCGCGCAGCTCGGGCACTCGGCGGCCGGCGGCGACCACCGTCACGGTCAGCGCGACGACGCCGGCGGTCGTGCCCCCGGCCAGGACCGCCAGGGCAGGCCCGGGCAGTGCGGCCGCGGTGCCCGACGTCGGCCGGCTCATCGACCGGAACAGGAGGTAGCTGCTGGTGACGACGATGCTCGACACCAGGGGCGCAGCTGCCGCAGCGGCGAACCGCGACCGCGCCTGCAGCGCACCCGCCGCGAGGACGGCGAGTCCGTACAGCGGGATCTGGGGCGCGAACACCACGACCATCCGGGCGACCAGTCCGGCCTCGCCCGCGCAGCCGGCCCCGCTGAGCGCGTGGGCGATCAGCGGTGCCGCTGCCGCGCAGCCGACAGCGACCGGGACGAGCAGCAGCAGCACCCAGCCGAGCAGCGCCGAGAGGGTCCCGACCAGGTCGGCGGCCGCGCCGGCGAGCAGCGGGACGACGGTGGCCGCGAGCGCGCCGCCGGCGACGACCTCGAAGACGACGTTCGGGAGCTGGTTGGCCGTCAGGTAGGCATCGGCGACGCAGCTGCGACCGGCCACGCCGGCCAGGACCGCCGTGCGGAGGAACCCGACCACCCGGGACAGCACCGTCAGCGCGGCGATCGTGCCCACCGCTGCGACCAGCGCGCCCGCCTGTCGGGACGGCCCTGCTGTGCTCGGTGGCCGTGTTGCTCCTCGTGGCGGTGCTGTCTCCGCCGGCAGGGTCGGTCGCGGGGGATCGGGTCCCCGCGGTGGATCGGGCAGCCACGGTGGTCGCGGCGCGCCGGTGCTCACCGCTGCCCGAGGCGGTCCAGCGCGGTGAGGACCCGGTGCCGGTCGATGACGGTCGAGAAGCTGATCCGCTCACTCGCCGCGGTGAGGGCGAGGACGCAGACCAGCCAGCCCGCGCGGAGCCCGGGGCCACCCGTCGCGGCGACGGCCACCCCCAGCGCTGCGCCGAGGGCGTTGGCACCGCAGTCGCCGAGCATCCACCGTCCGCGGAGGTCTCCGGGGACGGTGGCCAGCAAGACCCCGACCAGTCCCGGGAAGGGCAGGGAGCGCGAGGACACCGGGACGGGACTCCGGGCACCGGCTGCCGCGACGGCCGCGCTGCTGCGCCCGCCGCCGGCGGCGGTCGCGTGACAGGCGGTGGTCGCGCAGCCGATGCCGACTGGGCCGCGGCCGACGCCCGCCTGGCGGCTGGTGGCCGCGAGTGCCACCGCGGCCGCCAGGGCGGTGACCTTGGCCGCACGTCCGGGACGGGTGTCGAAGAGGTTGACGACGTTGGCGGTCCCCGCGACCAGCACACCGTCACCGAGCAGCCGCACGGCCGACCCCGGTCGCCGGCCGCGACCGGGGCGGGCCGGCCGGTGCACTGGTCCGCGGGCCACGCCCGGGTCGTCGGGTGCTGCTCCCGCGAGGACGCCGGCAGCCACCAGCGCGCCGAGGCCGATGCCGACGACCTTCACGAGCCCGGTCGTCACCCGTCCGGAACCGAGAGCCCGGAGGTGGCCGCGCAGCCCGCGGTCCGGCTCGCGCCCGGCGACCCGGCGCTCGGCGAGGTCGTCGAGGAGGCCGGCCGCCCCGGCCGCGGCGACGGCGACCAGGCTCGCGTCGGCATGGGCACGGGCGCGGCCGGCCGTCCGGGCGGCGAGGTGCTCGGCGCCGCCGGCGGGATGCCCGGCGGCCCGGACTTCGGCCGCGGCCGCCGCCGCCATGAGCCCGAGGGCGACCGCCGGCCCGGCGGCGAGGGGCACGACCCGACCGGAAGCCGCCGTCCGACGCAGGGCCGGCGGGTCGACGGCCGCCAGCACCTCGGCTGTCACCCGGGCGGCGACCGCGGCGGCCAGCTCGCGTCGCAGGGTCACCCGGCTCCGATCCCGGGCAGCTGCGGGAGCGGGCCGTCGGTCGACCCGACCGACCCGTACTGGCCCACGCGACCGTCGGACTGCTGCTGGACCAGCGCCAGCGGCACCGCGATCCGACCGGCGGGGGTGTCCACCGAGTCGACCGTGGACAGACCCCCGGCGGCCGGCCTGGTGGCGCGGACGAGCGCCAGCAGACCGCCGTCGCCGGCAGCGGCGGCGTCACCGGTGACCACCGTGCCGTCACTGCCAGCTCGGAGGGCGTCCGCGAGGCTGGCCAGCTCGGCGACAGCGGCCCGTGCGCCGTCGTCCACCGGTCGAGGGGGATCGGCCGCGACCACGACCGCGAGCGTCGGGTGCACCCGGGGCACGTGACCGGCGAGCTGGACGAAGCCGCGGTCGACCAGTGCAGCCAGTGTCCGGGCCGCCACTGCACCGGGGTCGGGGCGCACTCGGCGGACCGGGGCGGTCGGCCCGACGTGACCGGGAGCTGACGAGACCGGGACCGGGGTCGTCGTCCGCGGTGAGCTCCCCGGGCGCCCCCGTCTCCCGAGCCGACCGGGGACGCTGGTCGGGCGGCCGGTCCCGGTCGGGCGGCCGGTCGGGGTCGGCCCGGTCACGCTCACCGTCTGCCCGCCGGTGGCGGTCACGCGTGCTGTCGCCGACGGACCCGGGCGGGTCGCCGACGACGCCGGCGAGGTCGACGTCGTGACGGTCGGGGTCGTGACGGTCGGCAGCGCGGAACGTGCGGAGGTGAGGATCGCCGTCGCCAGCTCGCGTGCGGCGTCGACGTAGACCGTCGCAGCTGCCGACGGAGTGGCCGGGGCCACCGGGGTCGTCGAGACCTCGGGTGGCGTCGGCCTCGGGACCGGCGTGGCCGACCCGGCGTCCAGCGCCGCGGTGAGGGTCGCGGTGAGGGTCGCGCGGCGACCGGGATCGGTCCACGATCCGGTGAGGCGGGCCTGGACCGACACCGTCGCGCTGGCTTGGCGGAGCGCGGCGACGACCCCGGCCACCGTCGACGGGTCGGCTCCCGGGAGCGCGACCACCGCGACGTCGAGCCCGGCCAGTCGCCCGCCGAGCAGGTTCGGGGCCACCTCGGCTCCGAACCGGTCGAGGAACTCCACCTGGCCGCGGGTCTGGTCGAGGGAGCCCTGCAGCGCCGACTGCGCGGTCCGCAGGTCGCTGACCTGGGCTTTCAGCTGGACATCCGAGCTGGTCTTGAGCGGTCCGGCGCCGAGGACGATGCCGATCGCGAGGGCCAGGAAGACGGCCACGATCGAGACGATGTGGTAGCGGAAGTCGACCATCGCTCAGCCCGGGCGGCCGGACCGGGCGCCGGCGACCAACGGCGGCCCGATGCTCAGGACAGTGACCGCACCCAGTAGAGGAGGGCGTCCCACCGTGCGGCGAGCACCTCCAGCCAGGTCTGGCCCGCCGGCGTCGACGCGACCGCCACCGCGAGCACGCCGAGGCCGGCCAGGACGAGCAGGACCAGCTGCCAGGTCCCGATCCTGCTGCGGTACAGCCGCGAGACCCCCTTGGCGTCGACGAGCTTGCCGCCCACCCGCAGCCGGGTGAGGAACGTGCTGGCCATCCCCGAGCGACCCTTGTCGAGGAACTCCACGAGCGTCGCGTGCCCGCCGACCTCGACGATGAGCCGGGCTCCCTTCGAGTCGGCGAGCAGCATCGCGACGTCCTCGCTGGTCCCGGTCGCCGGGAACACCACGCAGGGCAGCCCGAGGGCATCCAGGCGGGCCCGACCGGGAGCCGTCCCGTCCCGGTAGGCGTGCACCACCAGCTCGGCTCCGCACCGCAGCGCCTCGTCACTGACCGAGTCCATGTCCCCGACGATCATGTCGGGCCAGTAGCCACCGTCGACCAGCGCGTCGGCACCGCCGTCGACGCCGACCAGCACCGGGCGGTGCTCGCGGATGTACGGCCGCAGCGTCGCCAGGTCCTCGCGGTGGTCGTACCCGCGGACGACGATGAGCACGTGCGCACCCTCGAGGTCGGTCGCGATCTCGGGGACGCCGACCCCGTCGAGGAGCAGGTCGCGCTCGCGGAGCAGGTACTCCATCGTGTTCGCCGCGAAGGCCTCCAGCTGCGTCGACAGCCCGGCCCGGGCCTCGGCGGCCGCTGCGGCGACACTCTGGACGGTCTGCAGGACGCCCTGGGCGACCACCTCCTCGCCCTTGACCACCGCGGCGCCGTCGACCCGGATCCGGTCACCCTCACGGACGCGGGCGAAGACGTCGGGGCCGAGGCTGTCCACCAGCGGGATCCCCGCGCGGACGAGGATCTGCGGGCCGAGGTTGGGGTAGCGGCCGGACGTGCTCGGTGCCGCGTTCAGCACGACCGCGACGTCCGCGCCGACCAGCGCCTCGGCACTGACCCGGTCGAGGTCCAGGTGGTCGATGAGGGCCACGTCGCCCGGGCGCAACCGCTTGGTGAGGTCCTTGGTGCGCCGGTCCATCCGCACGGTGCCCCCGGTCCCCGTGGCCGCCGGGTCGCGGCGACGGATCACGGGCACCCGTCGATGGTGCCACGGCGTCCTCCGTCACTGATCACTGCGGACGCCGCGCGGTGCGTGACGGCACCCCGGGCGCCGACGCCGACCGGCGCCCGGCCGGCGCGGTCTGCCGGCCCTGGTCAGGAGCCGGTGCGGTCTGCCGGCCCTGGTCAGGAGCCGGCGGTGCCTCCGGTCCCGGCTCGAGGGCGTCGCGCCGCGCCTGGTCGAGCAGCTCGGTGACATGAGTCCGGGCAGCGCCGGACTCCGCGTGCCCGCCGAGCATCCGGGCGAGCTCCGCGACCCGCTCGTCACCGTCGACGGCGCGCACGCCCGAGCGCATGACGGCGCCGAGGGAGTCCTTGGTGACGGCGAAGTGGCGGTCGGCGTAGACCGCCACCTGGGCGAGGTGGGTCACGGCGAGGACCTGCCGCCGGCGGGCCAGGCGCGCGAGGCGGCGCCCGACCTCCAGCGCCGTGGCCCCGCCGATGCCGGCGTCGATCTCGTCGAACACGAAGGTCGGCGTGGGCGCAGCGTCCGCCGCGACCACCTCGACGGCGAGCATGACCCGCGACAGCTCGCCACCGGACGCCCCCTCGTCCAGCGCGCGGGCGGGTGCGCCCGGGTGCGGCGCCAGCCGGAGCTCCACCGTCTCGGTCCCGTGGGCGCCGGCCCGGAGCAGTCGGCCCGAGCCATCGGCCACCGTGACCGGGTCGTCGGCGGCAGCGAGGACCGGGTCGAGGTGCACCGACACGATCGCTCGCGGCATCGCCAGCGCCGCCAGCTCCGCGGAGACACCGGCCGCGAGCGCGTCGGCGGCGGCCTGGCGGTGCTCGGTCAGCGCGGCCGCCGCGGTGGTCACCAGCGCCCGACCCGTCTCGCACCGCGCCCGGAGCTCGACGATCCCGGCGTCGTCCTGGTCGAGCACGGCGAGGCGGTCCCGGGCGTCGGCCAGCCATCCCGACAGTCCGTCGGCTCCGGCGGCGAGGTCCGGGGACCCGCTGTCGGGGCGGGTCCCCGGCGCGGGGGACCAGCGCCGGGCGAGGCGCGCGAGCAGGTCGCGCCTGCTCCCGATCTCGGCCAGCCGTGCGGGGTCCGGCTCGAGGCCCGCCAGCTCCGACGACAGGTCGACGGCGAGCTCCCGGGCGAGCATCGCCACCTCCCGGACCCGCTCGGCAGCCGACCGCAGCCCCGCATGGTGGGTGCTCGCGCGGTCCAGGTCGGCCACCGCCACGGACAGCAGGTCGGTGACCCCGCGGTCGGCGCTGAGGGCGTCCCGCGCCGCCTGCACGGCCGCTCCGACCGTCTCCGCGTGGCTGAGACCGTCCTGCTCGTCGGCGAGGAGGAGGTCCTCGCCGTCCCGGGGGTCGGCCGCCTCGATCTCGGCGACCCCGTGGCGCAGGACCTCCGCCTCGCGCTCCCGCGCTGCCCGACCTGTGACGAGGGCGTCCAGGGACTCGAGGTCGGCCACCCACGAGGCCCGCTCGGACCGGTAGCAGACCAGCGGGGACAGCCGAGCGCCGTCGGGCTCTCCGGCGCCGGGCCCGTCCGCCGGCGCGCGGCGGCGCCCCGACCGGTCCGGCGGCTGCGGCGGGGCGGGCGGGGGCCCGTCGGAGAGGCGATCGGCGTAGGCGTCGAGCAGCTCCCGCTGGCGGTCGCCGCGCAGCAGCCGCCGCTGGTCGGCCTGCCCGTGCACCGTCACCAGCCGCTCGGCGATCTCCCCGAGCAGGGCCGCCGGCACGGTCGTCCCGCCGGCGTGCGCCCGCGAGCGGCCCTCGGGGGACACCGTCCGCACCAGGACCAGCGCGCCGTTGTCGGCCTGCCCTCCGGCGTCGGCGACCCGGCCGAGCGCCGGATCGTCCGGCTCGAGGTGGACGACCGCGGTGGCGGCCGCCCGCACGGCGCCGCGGCGCACCTGTCCCGGGTCGGGCCGGTTGCCGAGGACCAGGGACAGGCCCGACAGCACCATCGTCTTGCCGGCGCCGGTCTCGCCGGTCAGCACGGTGAGCCCGGGACAGGGCTCGATCTCGGCAGTGTCGATGACCCCGAGACCTTCGATGACCAGGCTCTCGATCACGTGGTGCCCGGCACCGGGCCGCGCCTCACGGGCCGTGCTCCGCGCGGCCGCGCCAGCCGGCCACCGGCAGGTCGAACTTCCGGACGAGGCGGTCGGTGAACGACCCGCTGGTGAGCCGCGCGAAGCGGATCGACCGGGCGCCGCGGCGGAGCTCGATGCTCCCCTGCTCGGGCAGCTCGGTGTGCCGGCGACCGTCGCACCAGAGGACGGCGCCGCCGCCGGAGCCGGGGAGCAGGTCGATGCCGATCGGTGACGTCGGCGCGACGACGAGCGGGCGCGCGAACAGTGCGTGCGCGGCCAGCGGGACGACCAGCAGCGCCTGCACCTCGGGCCAGACGATCGGGCCGCCGGCCGAGAACGCGTAGGCCGTCGAGCCTGTGGGCGTCGCCGCGACCAGCCCGTCGCAGGCCCAGCGGGACAGTGGCTGGTCGTCGATGGACACCACCAGCTCGAGCATCCGGCGCCCGGACGCCTTCTCGATGGACGCCTCGTTGATGGCCCAGTCGCGGGCGACGACCTGGCCGCTGGCGTCCCGGACGACCGCGTCCAGGGTCATCCGGGACTCGACCGAGTACTCCATGGCCACGATCCGGGCGACCGTCTCGTCGAGGTCACCGCGTTCGGCTTCGGCGAGGAACCCGACATGGCCGAGGTTGACCCCCAGCAGCGGTACGCCCCAGTCGTGGGCGAGCTCCGCACCGCGCAGCAGCGTCCCGTCCCCACCCAGGACGACCACGAGCTCGCAGTCCCGGGCGCTGTCCTCGTCGTCCAGCACCTCCACGGGGCTGCCCTCGACGTCCGCCCCGACGTCACGGGCCTCGGCACTGGTCATGCGGACCGTGATGCCGGCCTCGACCAGGGACCGCAGCGCCCGGCGGGCGATGCTCACCGCCTCCGGGCGCCCGGTGTGCGCGAGCACGAGAACGCTTCGCCCGCTCACGAAGCCCCACCGGTCCGGGCGGCCGCGTCGATGGCAGCGGTGGTGGTGACAGCGGCGGTGGTGGTGACGGCGGCGGTGTCGGGGGTCGCGGTGACGGGGGTCGCGGTGACGGCAGCCGCGGTGGCGGCCGCCGCGGCACCCGCCAGCGCCGCCCACCGGTCCGGACCGACCGGTGCGCTGTCCCGGCGCCACCACACGACGAACTCCACGTTCCCCGTCCTGCCCGGGCGGCTGCTGGCCACGGCACCCGCGGGACCCCAGCCGAGTCCCGCGGCGACCTCGGCGACGGCGACCAGCGCCATCGTGCGGTCGTGCGGGTCGACCACCACCCCGGTGCGGGGCAGCCGCTGGCGACCGACCTCGAACTGCGGCTTGACCAGCGTGAGCAGGTCACCGCCCGGAGCGGTCAGGACGGTGAGCGCGGGCAGGACCGCCCGCAGGGAGATGAAGGACAGGTCGGCGACCACGACTGCCGCGGGCAGCCGGCCGACGAGGTCGTCGACGCCCGCGTCGCACGTCGGCCGCACCGTCGCGGTGGTCGCCTGCGCGTTGGTCGTCAGGGCGTTGGTCGTCTGGGCGTTGGTCATCAGGGCGGTCGTCGTGGCGGTCGCCGCCGCCGTCGGTCGCAGGCGCCGGGCGAGCTCGCGGATGTCCAGTCCGTCGCATGCGGTGACGCGCCGATCGGTCCGCAGGTGCGCCCGCAGCTGACCGTGACCGACGTCGACCGTGATGACCGTCCGCGCGCCGCGGCGGAGCAGGACGTCGGTGAACCCGCCCGTGCTCGCCCCGGCGTCCAGGCAGTCGCGCCCGCCGACCTGCAGACCGCCCGCGGCGAAGTCCTCGAGCGCGGCGTCCAGCTTGGCCCCGGCACGCGACGCGAAGTCCGCCGCCGGGTCCCCGAGGACGGCGACCTCTGCCGGGTCGTGGACGGGAGCGGCCCCGCGCACCGCAGGCACCCCGGCCACCAGCACCCGTCTCGCCGCCACGAGTGACGCCGCGTGCCCGCGCGACCGGGCCAGTCCCTGGTGGACGAGGTGCGCGTCCAGGCGCGGACGCAGCGGCGGCGTCACCGGTCCGGCCCGCCGACCTGCAGGCCCAGGTGGGTGGCCGCAGGTCCGGCCGTTCCCGGCTGCACTGGCGGGAGATCGGCTGTCGGCGGCGAGGTCCGCGGGTCCTGACTCCCGTCGGGGACGTCAGGCGGTGCGGCGACGAGCAGGGCTCGGAGGTCGCGGTGCGCTGCCGCCAGCTCGTCGTGGCGGACCGCCAGCGCCGCGGCTGCCCCGTCCGGACCTGCCCCGTCCGGAGCCGACCCGTCCGGACCTGCCCCGTCCGGACCTGTTGCGGCCGGACTCGGAGCGCGCGGACCGCGCACCCGCCGGAGCACCTCGTCGACAGCCGCGTCTCCGGTCAGCTCCGGCCGATCCGCCGCCGCTCGATCCGGCTCCGGCCAAGCCGCCGCCGGTCGGCCCGACGCCGATCGACCCGGCGGAGGACCGGCCGGATCGGGTCCGACCCGTTGGTCGTGCTGCACGGCCACCTCCACTCGGTCCTCACGATCGTCACGTCCAGCGTCGCCGTCGCAGCCGACTCGTACTGCCGCGCCGTCCGGCGCCACGCCGGCCGGCACGCATCCCGCCACCGTCGAGCTCACCCTCGTCCTCCCCGATCGGGGTCGCGCACGTCGGCGGTGCACGCGGCCAGCGCTTCGTCGAGGCCGGCCGGGAGGGCGTCGCGCTCGGCACGCGCAGGATCGGACCGCCCGTCGACGGCTGCCCACACCGCGCCGCACAGCGCCCGCAGTCCGTCCAGTCCGTCGCCTCGGCCAGACCCGGGGTCCCCGGGTCCACCACCGTGCTGAGCACCGACCTCCTCAGCACCGACCTCCTGAGCACCGTGACCCCGAGCGCTGTCCGGGGCCTTGGCGCCAGTTCCTCCAGCACCCCGGCCACCGGCACCATCGGTGTCTGCGACCCCACCCTGACCACGGGCACCGACAGGATCCAGCCGACGCACCTCGACGACCCCTGCCGTGACGACCGCCTCCCAGCAGCCGCAGGCGTGGCGGGCGCCGTCGACCCGCACCTCGGGCTGTCGCTCGAGGAGTCCCCGGAGGTCCTGCGCGATGTACCGGGGACGCTGCGCAGCAGGCGCACGAACCAGGTCACCGGCGGTGCTCACTCCACTGAGCACGAGCAGACCGGGCAGCGACGCCCGGAAGGCAGCGGCCAGGTCGGTGTCGAGCCGGTCGCCGACGACCAGCGGAGCGCGGGCGCCGGTGCGCTCGACAGCGGCGGCCAGCAGCGCCGGTCCGGGCTTCCCGGCGACCTGCGGGCGGTGTCCGGTGGCGGCCGCGACCACCCCCACGAGGGAGCCGTTGCCCGGCGCGAGCCCCTCGGGAGTCGGGATGGTCGCGTCCTCGTTGGACGCCACCCACACGGCCCCGGCAGCGACGGCGTGCGTCGCGGCGGCCAGGTCACGCCAGCCCGTGTCCGGGGAGAACCCCTGGAGCACGCCTGCCACGCGGTCGGACCCGTCCGCGTCCGGGTCCCGCAGGTGGCCGGCCCGGGTCTCACCCGACGTGACCGGTCGGAGCCCGCGCGCTGCAGCCTCCGCGACCAGCGCCTCCGCCCCGACCACCAGCACGGCGGCGCCGGGAGGGAGCTGGCCTTCGAGGAGGGCGGCAGCCGCCTGAGCGGAGGTGACGACGTCCGCCGGATCGACCGTCAGGCCGCCGGCGACCAGCGTCGCCGCCACGTCGGCAGGTGACCGCGAGGCGTTGTTCGTCACGTAGACCGACCGGAGACCCTTCCGGGACGCTGCCGTCAGGACGTCGAGGACGTGCGGCAGCACGGTGCCGCCCAGCCAGACGGTCCCGTCGAGGTCGAGCAGCAGGACGTCGTGCTCCTCGAGCAGCGAGCCCGTCGTCCCGCTCAGCGTCGTCGGGCTCACTCGCGGCCGGACGGTCGCCGGAGCCGGCGGATCGGCGGTCACGACGCCGCCTGCCGGCGGGCGTCGAGAGTGGCGCGGGCGTGGTGGAGTGCGTCTTCGTAGGGCCGGCGTCCCGGGCGCATCACGGCGGCGAGGTTCAGGTGGACGAGCGCCTCCTGGAGTCGCCCGAGCCGCGTCAGGGCGAGCCCGAGCCCGAAGCGGGCGTAGTCGTCTGCCGGGTCCCGGTCGACCAGGCCTGCGAACAGGTCGGCCGACTCGGCGAACTGCCGGGACCCGAACCGGGCGCGCCCGAGGGTCTCCGCGACCGACCGGGAGGTCGGATCCGCCGCGAGGGCCCGTGCGAGCAGCAGCGACGCGGCATCGGCGTCTCCGGCGTCGAGCAGGGACACACCGCGCCTGTACCAGTCGTAGGGCTCGCCACCGGGCGCACCGTGCTCGGACACCGCCACCACCGTTCTCCTCACTGCCCGCTCACCATCTGCCACTGACACCTCTGACGCGGCGGCACCACGCCGGTCGTCCGATCGTGCCCTCCCACCGCGCCGGAGCCCCAGGTGCCCGACCTGGCGCGCCGGCAAGACCGCGCCGTCAGCCCGCCGCCGTCTCGTCCGCCTCGATCTTCGGTCACGCTCCCGGCCGGGACCACCGCACCGGCGCCGCTCGCACGCGTCGGCGATGACGCCCGCGGTGACGCCCTGCGGTGACCGGTGTCACCGCTCGAGCGATCGCGACGACGCCGTCCGGACGCCGCGTCACCGGTCGGAGCGGTCACCACGTCGGCGCGGGCGCGATCGGCGGACGAGCCGGTCGGTGTGGCTGCCGGTCAAGGCCGGTCACCGCGACCGGTGGATCCCCGACCATCGACCCGACGGCGATGTCGGCGCTCGTGGGATCGTTCTCGTGAGCGGGCGGCGATCGAGCGCTGCCGCGGTCGTCGACCGCAGCACGGCACGCGGCGCCTGCTCAGCGCCAGTGTCGCGCGATCAGGACGGCTGTCCGGCCGCGGCCCGCGGCGGGGTGGTGGGCCACCTCCTCACGTGCAGCCGCTCACCCCGGCTCCGCACCCGGCGCGTTGTCCTCGTCACCGTGCTGGTCGTCGATGCCGCCCTGCGGTGATCCAGCCTGCGAGCTCGGGTCTCCGGTCGCGGTGGTCGCCTCGCTGTCCGATCCGGCCCGTGCGAGAGCCGGGTCCGGCATCGTCACCGGATCACCGTCGACCGGGACACCGTCGACTGGGTCAGCTTCGACTGGGTCGGCTTCGAAACGCTCGTGGGCCAGCTCACCGTCGTCCCGGTCGTCAGGCGCCGGCCTCACGTCGGCCCGGGCGTCACCGACCAGCTCCTCACCGGTCAGGTCGTCGTCGCTCGGGTCGTCGTCGCTCGGGTCGTCGTCGCTCGGGTCGTCGTCGCTCAGGTCGTCGAAGAGGAGGCCGGCCGCCTCGGCCACCCGGTCGGCTGCGTCGGTCAGTCCGTCGACGTCGTCCCGGGCCACCTGCACGAACAGGGCGGTCGCCGCCTCCGGGTCGTCGCCGGCGATCACCGCGGCCCGCGCGTAGCGCAGCCGGATCCCCGCCGGCGTACGAGCTGCTGGAGCACCGACCGCTGAGCCCTCGAGCGCGGCCAGCGCGGCGGCGCGGTCGCCGAGGTCCCGGTGGATGCCCGAGACGACGATCGCCAGCTCGACCGCCGTGTCGGCGTCGAGCCCTCGACCTCCCGCGGCGGCCAGATCGAGGGCTCGCTCCTGGTGCCCCAGCGCTCGTTCGCAGTCGACGACGAGAGGCAGCAGGTGCGCGCCGACACCGAGTCGCGTTGCGGTGCGCAGCTCTCGCAGGGCGAACGCGAAGTCGCCCGCTGCATAGCCGACCACCCCGGCGGTCTCCCTGACGACGGGCAGCCTCGATCCGCGCTGGACCGCGGCGCGCAGCTGGCGGAGCGCCTCGTCCGGATCGTCGTCCACGACGGCAGCCGCTGTGAGGAGGTGGCGGCCCACGCGGATTCCCACCGGACCGAGCGACCGCAGCTCACGCAGCGTGTCCTTGTCCAGTGACTCGACGTCCATCGACGGATCGGGGCGGACGTCGCCGTCGTCGCCCGCGAGCCGCGGCCCCGCCCGTCCGTGCTCGTCGGGACCGCCGTCGGATGCGTCGTGACGTGTGGCGGGCAGGTCGAAGCGGTCGCCCTCGGTGGTGCGCGCTGAGGACGTGGTGTGTGGTCGAGCGGGTGCGCCTCCGGAGCGCGCTGCCGCCGGTTCGTCCGACCGTCGCGACACCTGGCCCCCCGCGTCGCCGCCGACACCCCGCGACATGCCCGGTCGACTGCTTGCTCGGCTGTCCGGACGACCCTGAGCCCGGCTGCCCTCACGACTGTCGACTCGGCGCCCTGCAGGGCGGTCCGCTCGGCGCTCCGGCGACCCGTCGGCCCGGCGATCCGCAGATCGGTCCGCTCGGTGCGCTGAACTGCCGTCAGCCCGCTGCGATGCGGTCAGCGGGGGGCCAGCTGCTCGAGCTCCCGTCCGGGTGTCCGGCCCCGCTCCTGCTCGCGGGTCCCCGCCGCCCGAGCCGCTGCGCTGCTCCCGCCCCACACCCGGACCGCCCCCCGACCGCTCGGTCCGCGTGTCCCGAGGCCGAGACGATGGCGAGGGACTCCGCTGTGCCGACCCCGACCCTGCTCCCGTGCGTTGCGCGGCAGTCCCCCGAGCACCACGCTCCGGGCGTCCGGCCATCCGTGCTTCGTACGGCACCCGCTCGCCGCGGCTCTTGTCCTCGACCGGTCGGACAGACCTCGGCCGCCCGGCGGTGTGGCTCACCGACCCGGCCGCGCGATGCCTCGCGTCTACGTCGTCCTGTGGAGGGCTCGGCGCCCTCGAGTCGGCGGGTAGGTGACTCCGCAAACCCGGTTCGGTCGCCGACCGGCTCTGCGGCCCGGGCTGACTCGATCGGGCCTGCGACGTCCGGATGGTGTCCACACCGACACGCGTCGACGACCGATCGGACGCAGATCGCACGGTGGGGGGCGGGACGCTCGACCTCGAATTGGATCCCGGTCCGGAGTCGGCGGCCCGAGCGCTGTCCCGCGACGGACGGTCGGGACGGGGTGGGGACGACCCGAAGCGACCGGGGCGGGACACAGGCGGCCGACCTCGGCCGAATGTCGACCGGTCATCTCCTGCGCGAGCTCCTGGAGCGCGATCGGCCTGGTGACGGGCCGGGGTAGACGCCCAGTCACCGCCAACAGGTCTGTCGCCGCGCGAGCTGCCGCGGGCTGGTTCGGACTGGAACCTGCCCGAGGGTCGCCTCGCCTCTGGCGTCCGAACCGACGGTCGAGTCGAAGGCTGATCAGTCCCGCCGGGTCGGCCGCGTCTGGCGTTGGCGGAGAGCGGGGTGGTCGACGATCTGAGCGGGGTCCGCGAGCCTGAGGCCGGCCGCCCGGGAGGAGATCGGTCCGCCCGATCGCCGGCCCCTCGGACAGTTCCGCCCCGAGCGGGCGAGGTGGACGCCTCCGGTCGGCGAACAGGGGTGTCACCTGACCGGCTCGCGACCCGCTGACGATCCGATGAGGACTCTGTCGATGATGGTCGCGCACGCGACGTTCCCCGACCGTCGGGACCGCGTTCAAAGTCCCGGTCACCAGCACGGGCAGAGCGGTCAACCGCACCTCTGCGGCCACCCGTGTCACGTCCGACGGAGCGCTGAGGCCGGTTCAGGTCGACGCCACGCGCCTCCCGTGTGTGAACCGCCGGAGTTGCGCCAGCACCTGCCGCGTCCGTTCTTCGGGGGCGCCTGTCGTCCGTGCTCATGTCACGCCCTCCTCCGCCATCGAAGTCCTGTCAACACAGCACAGCCGACAGCGCACTGAAGGCCGCCCACCCGTGGGCGGACGGCCTTCAATGACAAAGATGTCCGGCGGTGACCTACTCTCCCACGCAGCTGCCCGCGCAGTACCATCGGCGCTGAAGAGCTTAGCTTCCGGGTTCGGAATGGGACCGGGCGTTTCCTCTTCGCCATGACCGCCGTAACTCTATGGAGATGTCGACCCTCGGTCGTATCCCGAGAACCGCACAGTGGACGCTACGCAACGTTGATGTTGAGAGACAAGTCGTTCGGCCTATTAGTACCGGTCAGCTCCATGCATTGACTGCACTTCCACTTCCGGCCTATCAACCCAGTGGTCTGCTGGGGGCCTTATCAGAGGGGAGACCTCATCTTGAAGCATGCTTCCCACTTAGATGCCTTCAGCGGTTATCACTTCCGAACGTAGCCAACCAGCCGTGCTCTTGGCAGAACAACTGGCACACCAGAGGTTCGTCCGTCCCGGTCCTCTCGTACTAGGGACAGCCCTTCTCAAGTCTCCTGCGCGCGCGGCGGATAGGGACCGAACTGTCTCACGACGTTCTAAACCCAGCTCGCGTGCCGCTTTAATGGGCGAACAGCCCAACCCTTGGGACCGGCTCCAGCCCCAGGATGCGACGAGCCGACATCGAGGTGCCAAACCATCCCGTCGATATGGACTCTTGGGGAAGATCAGCCTGTTATCCCCGGGGTACCTTTTATCCGATGAGCAACGGCGCTTCCACAAGCCACCGTTGGATCACTAGTCCCGACTTTCGTCCCTGCTCGACGTGTCCGTCTCACAGTCAAGCTCCCTTGTGCACTTGCACTCGAAACCTGATTGCCAACCAGGCTGAGGGAACCTTTGGGCGCCTCCATTACTCTTTAGGAGGCAACTGCCCCAGTTAAACTACCCACCAGGCACTGTCCCTGATCCGGATTCACGGACCTAGGTTAGACAGCTAGTGTGATCAGAGTGGTATTTCAACGTTGGCTCCACCCGAACTGGCGTCCGAGCTTCACAGCCTCCCACCTATCCTACACAAATCAAACCAACCACCAATACCAAGCTATAGTAAAGGTCCCGGGGTCTTTCCGTCCTGCCGCGCGTAACGAGCATCTTTACTCGTAGTGCAATTTCGCCGAGTCTACGGTTGAGACAGTGCCCAAGTCGTTACGCCATTCGTGCAGGTCGGAACTTACCCGACAAGGAATTTCGCTACCTTAGGATGGTTATAGTTACCACCGCCGTTTACTGGCGCTTAAGTTCTCAGCTTCGCCTTGCGGCTGACCGGTCCCCTTAACGTTCCAGCACCGGGCAGGCGTCAGTCCGTATACAGCGTCTTACGACTTCGCACGGACCTGTGTTTTTAGTAAACAGTCGCTTGGGCCTGGTCTCTGCGGCCATCGACGCTGCCGGGAGCAAGTCCCTTGACGTCTCCGGCCCCTCTTCTCCCGAAGTTACGAGGGTATTTTGCCTAGTTCCTTAACCGTAGTTATCTCGATCGCCTTGGTATACTCTACCTGACCACCTGTGTCGGTTTGGGGTACGGGTGATCTGACTAATAACACTAGGTGGCTTTTCTAGGTAGCACGGGATCGCCCACTCGGCCGTCGAAACAGCCTCCCCTTCAGGTCTCGGACTTGATGGAGCCGGATTTACCTGTGCTCCGTCCTGCGCCCTTGGCCGTGGACTACCATCGCCACGGTTGGGTTACCTCTCTACGTCACACCATCGCTAGTCAGACCAGTACGGGAATATCGACCCGTTGTCCATCGACTACGCCTGTCGGCCTCGCCTTAGGTCCCGACTCACCCGGAGCGGATTAGCCTTGCCCCGGAACCCTTGGTCATTCGGCGGAGGGGTTTCTCACCCCTCATTCGCTACTCATGCCTGCATTCTCACTCGTGTCGCTCCACAACTAGGTCACCCTGCTGCTTCGACGCGACACGACGCTCCCCTACCCCTCCGTCCCGAAGGACGAAAGCCACAGCTTCGGCGGCGTGCTTGAGCCCCGTTACATTGTCGGCGCGGAATCACTTGACCAGTGAGCTATTACGCTTTCTTTCAAGGGTGGCTGCCTCCAAGCCCACCTCCTGGTTGTCTCTGCGACTCCACATCCTTTCCCACTTAGCACGCGCTTAGGGGCCTTAGCTGGTGATCTGGGTTGTTTCCCTCTCGACGACGAAGCTTATCCCCCGCCGTCTCACTGCCGCGCTGTGACTTCCTGGCATTCGGAGTTTGGTTGACGTCAGTAAGCTGGTGAGCCCCATCGGCCATCCAGTGCTCTACCTCCAGGAAGAAACACGCGACGCTGCACCTATATGCATTTCGGGGAGAACCAGCTATCACGGAGTTTGATTGGCCTTTCACCCCTACCCACAGCTCATCCCCCAATTTTTCACGATTGGTGGGTTCGGTCCTCCACACGGTCTTACCCGCGCTTCAACCTGGCCATGGGTAGATCACTCCGCTTCGGGTCTAGGACACGCGACTGAACGCCCTGTTCAGACTCGCTTTCGCTACGGCTTCCCCACACGGGTTAACCTCGCCACGTATCACTAACTCGCAGGCTCATTCTTCAAAAGGCACGCGGTCACTGTCTCGAAAGACAGCCCCCACGGCTTGTAGGCACATGGTTTCAGGTACTGTTTCACTCCGCTCTCGCGGTACTTTTCACCTTTCCCTCACGGTACTAGTCCGCTATCGGTCATCAGGGAGTATTTAGGCTTGGCGGGTGGTCCCGCCGGATTCGTACGGAATTTCAGGGGTTCCGCACTACTTGGGTGCCATCCGAGAGCCAGTGATTTACGACTACGGGGGTGTTACCCTCTGTGCCGCGTCTTTCGCATACGTTTCGTCTTCGTCACTGGTTTCTTACTCTCTGCTGGGTCGACAGCTCCAGCTGGATGGTCCCACGACCCCGTACAGGCAACGCCTGTCAGCTATCACACCTGCACGGTTTAGCCTGTTCCGCGTTCGCTCGCCACTACTGACGGAATCACTGTTGTTTTCTCTTCCTGTGGGTACTGAGATGTTTCACTTCCCCACGTTCCCTCCGTTGCCCTACGTATTCAGGCAACGGTGCACGGGTTGTCCCGTACACAGGTTTCCCCATTCGGAAACCCCCGGATCTCAGCTCGGTTGACAGCTCCCCGGGGCTTATCGCAGCCTCCTACGTCCTTCGTCGGCTCCTGATGCCAAGGCATCCACCATGTGCCCTTCATAACTTGCCACTTACAAAAAAGATGCTCGCGTCCACTGTGCAGTTCTCAAGATGCGGCCGAACCGACGAGTCAAGGCCCCCGCCTACCCGCATGCGGGTGGTTCGGGGGCTGCTCGTGGTCGTCACAATCCGCTCGCGCGAACCGAGTGATCGGAAGATCCGATCCCTCAGGACCCAACAGTGTGCCTGGGCCGATCAACCTCTACTGGCCCACTCATCACTCTCGTGCTGAGAAGACGTTCGTCTGGTCGATCGGCCTACTGGTCAATGTTCCACCCTGAGCTCTCAACCAGAGGCGGATGCCCTGGTTCTGAGTCTGGACGCACACGAGGTGCGCCAGGTGCTCCTTAGAAAGGAGGTGATCCAGCCGCACCTTCCGGTACGGCTACCTTGTTACGACTTAGTCCCAATCACCAGTCCCACCTTCGACGGCTCCCTCCTTGCGGTTAGGCCACCGGCTTCGGGTGTTACCGACTTTCGTGACTTGACGGGCGGTGTGTACAAGGCCCGAGAACGTATTCACCGCAGCGTTGCTGATCTGCGATTACTAGCGACTCCAACTTCACGGGGTCGAGTTGCAGACCCCGATCCGAACTGAGACCAGCTTTAGGGGATTCGCTCCACCTCACGGTATCGCAGCCCTTTGTACTGGCCATTGTAGCATGTTTGAAGCCCTGGACATAAGGGGCATGATGATTTGACGTCATCCCCACCTTCCTCCGAGTTGACCCCGGCAGTCTCCTATGAGTTCCCGGCTTCACCCGCTGGCAACATAGGACGAGGGTTGCGCTCGTTGCGGGACTTAACCCAACATCTCACGACACGAGCTGACGACAACCATGCACCACCTGTGTACGACCCTTGCGGACCCGCCGTTTCTGACGGATTTCCGTACATGTCAAGCCCAGGTAAGGTTCTTCGCGTTGCATCGAATTAATCAACATGCTCCGCCGCTTGTGCGGGCCCCCGTCAATTCCTTTGAGTTTTAGCCTTGCGGCCGTACTCCCCAGGCGGGGCGCTTAATGCGTTAGCTGCGGCACGGAGACCGTGGAAAGGTCCCCACACCTAGCGCCCAACGTTTACGGCGTGGACTACCAGGGTATCTAAGCCTGTTTGCTCCCCACGCTTTCGCTCCTCAGCGTCAGTTTCGGTGCAGAGACCCGCCTTCGCCACCGGTGTTCCTCCTGATATCTGCGCATTCCACCGCTACACCAGGAATTCCAGTCTCCCCATCCGAACTCGAGTTCACCCGTATCCACTGCACGCTCGGGGTTGAGCCCCGAGATTTCACAGCAGACGTGATGTACCGCCTACGAGCTCTTTACGCCCAATAATTCCGGACAACGCTCGCACCCTACGTATTACCGCGGCTGCTGGCACGTAGTTAGCCGGTGCTTCTTCTGCAGGTACCGTCACTCTCGCTTCGTCCCTGCCGAAAGAGGTTTACAACCCGAGGGCCGTCGTCCCTCACGCGGCGTTGCTGCGTCTGGCTTTCGCCCATTGCGCAATATTCCCCACTGCTGCCTCCCGTAGGAGTCTGGGCCGTGTCTCAGTCCCAGTGTGGCCGGTCACCCTCTCAGGCCGGCTACCCGTCGTCGCCTTGGTGGGCCGTTACCCCGCCAACAAGCTGATAGGCCGCGAGCTCATCCCCGACCGTCGGAGCTTTCCACCACCAGACGATGTCGTCGATGGTCGTATCCGGTATTAGCTCCGGTTTCCCGAAGTTATCCCAGGGTCGAGGGCAGATTGCTCACGTGTTACTCACCCGTTCGCCGCTGATCACCTCCCGAAGGAGGATCACCGCTCGACTTGCATGTGTGAAGCACGCCGCCAGCGTTCGTCCTGAGCCAGGATCAAACTCTCCGTTGATGTCATATGTCAGTCAACCCGAAGGCATCAGACGACCAGATCGTCGATCTCAGCTGTTTGCCCACCGTGCTTGACACACGGATGAGCGCATACCAATGCAACCGTCGTGGCGCGGACGCCAGGACGGGTTGTTGGCATTGACTTTCGGCACACTGTTGAGTTCTCAAGGATCGGCTGCACACGTCCTGCGGCCTCACGACCGCACTCAGGGCAATTCACCCAACGTACATCGGCCAGCTGGAGGGCGCAAACCCCCCAGCCGAACCGGCCCTGCTGGTGGTCACGGTGGGGAGCTACTGACTGCTCCGCTCTAGACCCTGACAGGGCCCCGCGCGACAGGAACGAAGCTAGGCCCACGCGCAGGTGAAGTCAAACGGCTCGCGGCGGGTCGAGCTGCCCAGCGGCCGCTGCTCCGCTCGAGGCGCTCGCGGCCGGCTCAGGCGGGTGGTCCACCCCCGCCCGGATCAGTCCCACCGACCCCGCAGCAGTGGTCGCACCGGCAGGAGTCACGACTCCGAAGGCGTCTCCGGGGCTCCACCCACGTCCACCGCGGCGATCGACCGCCGGCCCCGGCGGAGCACCAGCCAGCGGCCGTGGAGGAGGTGCGCGTCGGCCAGGACGGTGGCCTCCGACACCCGCTCGTTGTTGACGTAGGCGCCGCCTTCGCCGATCGTCCGCCGGCCGGCGGACAGACTGGACACCAGGCCCGTCCGTGCCAGCAGGTCCGCCACCGTCGGCAGCGGCTCCCCCGGACCCAACGCCACCCCGGGCACCGTCCCGAGGGCGGCGTCCAGGGTCCCGGCATCCAGCGCGGCCAGGTCGCCGTCTCCGAACAGCGCCCCTGACGCAGCCTCGGCCCGCTCGGCTGCCGCCGCCCCGTGCACCAGCGTGGTCACGTCGCGGGCGAGCGCCCGGTGGGCAGTCCGGGCGCCGGGCCGACGCAAGGTCTCCGACTCCAGCGCCGCCACGTCGTCCTCGCTGCGGAAGGTGAAGATCCGCAGCAGCGACCCGACCTGCGCGTCGGCCACGTTCACCCAGTACTGGAAGAAGGCGTACGGCGAGGTCAGCTCGGGGTCGAGCCAGACCGCGCCGCCCTCGCTCTTCCCGAACTTCGTGCCGTCCGGCTTGGTGATGAGCGGGGTGGCGAGCGCGTGCACGTGGTCGGTGGTCACCCGGCGGACCAGGTCGACCCCGGCGGTGATGTTGCCCCACTGGTCGCTGCCGCCGAGCTGGAGCACGCACCCGAACCGGCGGTGCAGCTGGAGGTAGTCGTAGGACTGGAGGACCACGTAGCTGAACTCGGTGTAGCTGATGCCGCCGCCGGCCAGTCGCACGGAGACGGCCTCGCGATCGAGCATCCGGTTGACGCTGAAGTGCTTGCCGACGTCGCGCAGCAGCTCGATCGCCGACAGCCGCGCCGTCCAGTCCAGGTTGTCGACGACCCGGGCGGCCGACGGCCCGTCCAGGTCGACGTAGCGCCCGACCTGTCCGCGCAGCCGGTCCACCCAGCCGGCCACGACGTCGACCGGGTGCAGGGTCCGCTCGCCGGACTCCCGCGGGTCCCCGATGAGACCGGTGGCGCCGCCGATCAGGAGGATCGGGCGGTGTCCTGCCAGCTGGAGGCGACGGGCGGCGAGCAGCTGCACCAGATGGCCGAAGTGCAGGCTCGGAGCGGTGGGGTCGAACCCGACGTAGAAGGTGACCGGGCCGGCTGCGAGTGCAGCCGCGAGCGCCGCCCGATCCGTCGACAGGGCCAGCAGGCCCCGCCCCTCCAGCTCGTCGAGCACGCCGGTCACGTCGACTCCTCGTCTGGTCACGACGGCCGACCCCTGCGGCCGCCGCCGCGAGTCTCGTCGGTCGTCGGGCTCGTCACCGGCCGGTGGGAGCGGACGGCCCAGGCGAACTGCCCGGCCGGGGCGAACTGCCCGGCCGGGGCGAACTGTCCGGCCCGGGCACACTGTCCGGCCCGGGCGAACTGCCCGGTCGGGTCCGCGGACGGCGCGGCTTCCCGGCGCGGAAGGCCGACACCGACGCCTCGCCGTCGATCCAGAACCGCCACGGCACGGCGGTGGCGACCGTGATGCCGACCCTCGGCCCGCTGCGCACCGACGCCGGCGGCGGACTGGCCAGCGTGACCAGCCGGAGGCCGCCCTCGGTCCGGCAGAGGTCTGCGCCGCCGTCCGCCCCGGTGATCCCGGCCACGGCGGTGAGGCGGCCGGGCCCCCGGGCCAGCCGTTGATCGGCCCCCGTCGACGACCCCGTCACCGCGGCGGCTCGCAGCAGCACCGCCGACGCCGTCCCCGCCGGTCCGGTGACGACGTTGAGGCACCAGTGGATCCCGTAGGAGCGGTAGACGTAGGCCAGCCCGGGCGGCCCGAACATGACCTCCGTGCGCGGGGTGCGGCCGCGGAAGGCATGCGAGGCGGGGTCGCTGGTGCCCCCGTAGGCCTCGACCTCCGTGATCCGCAACAGCCCGCCGGGCGTCAGCAGGCCGGCTCCCAGCAGCGCCCTGGCCGCCTCGGGCGGTCCGACGGCGAGGCGGTCCCGGTCGAAGGGAGCGCCCACGCTCCCGTCGGGCTCCGTCACCGGCGCGCGGGCACCGGGCGGGTCCTCACCACGGGAGCCGCCGTTGCTGCTGGACCACGCGCAGCACGGCCAGCTGCTCGCGCACCCGCTCGGGTGCCGGACCACCCGGACCGCGGCGGGCGGCGAGCGCGGCGGCCACCGTCAGACCCGTCCGGACCGACGGGTCCAGCGCCGGCGACAGACCTGCCAGCTCGGCGTCGGGGAGCTCCTCGAGTGCGACCCCGAGCTGCTCGCACCGGCGGACCCACGCACCGGCCACCTCGTGGGCAGCGCGGAAGGCCATCCCGCGGCCGACCAGCCACTCCGCCACGTCGGTTGCGAGCGCGAAGCCGTCGGCGGCCCCGCCGGACACCCGCGCGGTGTCGAACACGGTCGACCGGACGAGACCCGCGACCGCCGGCAGCAGGAGCAGCAGCTGCTCGACGGTGTCGAAGGTCGGCTCCTTGTCCTCCTGCAGGTCGCGGTTGTAGGCCGACGGCAGTCCCTTCAACGTCACCAGCAGCCCGGTCAGGTTCCCGATGAAGCGGCCGGCCTTACCCCGGGCCAGCTCGGCGATGTCCGGGTTCTTCTTCTGCGGCATGATCGAGGACCCGGTGGACCAGGCGTCGTCGAGGCGCGCCCAGCCGAACTCGGTGCTCGACCACAGACACCACTCCTCGCCGATCCGGGACAGGTGGACGCCGAGCAGCGACCCGACGAAGAGGAACTCCGCGACGTAGTCGCGGTCGGAGACGGCGTCGACGGAGTTGCCGAACGCCCGGTCGAAACCGAGGTCCGCGGCCGCCGCCGCCGGGTCCAGCGGCAACGTCGAACCGGCGAGGGCACCGGCACCGAGCGGGCTCACCGCGGCCCGGGCATCCCAGTCCACGAGGCGATCGAGGTCGCGGTGCAGCGCGTGCACGTGGGCGGCGAGGGTGTGGCCGAGGGTGACCGGCTGGGCGTGCTGGAGGTGCGTGAAGCCCGGTGCCGGCGTGGTCGCGTGCCGGTCGGCCTGGTCGAGGAGGGCGTCGGCGAGGTCGAGCACCGCCGCGGCGACCGCGCGAGCGCGGTCCCGCAGGTAGAGCCGCAGGTCCGTCGTCACCTGGTCGTTGCGCGAGCGACCGGCTCGGAGCCGGCCACCGACCTCACCGGCGCGCTCGATGAGCAGGCGCTCGAGGGCGGTGTGCACGTCCTCGTCCGAGCCGTGTCGCAGGTCCACGGTCCCGGCCCTGACGTCGGCCTCGATCGCCGCCAGTGCGTGCAGGATGGCGTCGCGCTCGCCGTCGGCCAGCAGCCCCGCGCGGTGCAGCACCCGGGCGTGTGCCCGCGACCCGGCCAGGTCCGCCGCGGCGAGCCGGTGGTCCACGGCGAGACTCGAGGACAGGGCTGCCAGCTCGGGGGCGGGACCACCCGCGAACCGCCCGCCCCACAGGGACACCGGTCCCGCGGCCCGGTCGGGCCCGGGGACCGCCGCGTCGGAGCGCACCGGTTCCGCTGCCCGCTGGCCCGCGACGCCGTCCGGGTCCGCCGCGTCCGCCGTCACCGGCTTCCGGGCGTGGTCGGCGCCGCGTCGGACCGCCCGGCGGCGGCCGCCAGACGGGCGTCCCGGGCGCTGGCCAGGCGACTGGGCAGTCCCCACAGCTCGATGAAGCCGCGCGCCTGGCTCTGGTCGAAGGTGTCGCCGGCGTCGTAGGTGGCCAGGCCGAAGTCGTACAGCGAGGTGGCGCTGCGCCGACCGCTCACGACGGCGCGCCCGCCGTGCAGGACGAGGCGCACCTCCCCGGTGACCGGCTGCTGGGACTCCTCGACGAAACAGTCCAGCGCCCGCTTGAGCGGGGAGTACCAGAGCCCGTCGTAGACGAGCTCGGCCCACCGCTGGTCGACGGACTTCTTGAAACGCGCCAGGTCCCGCTCGACGGTGACGTTCTCCAGCTCCTGGTGTGCCGTGATCAATGCGATCGCCCCGGGCGCCTCGTAGATCTCGCGACTCTTGATGCCGACGAGGCGGTCCTCCACCAGGTCGAGTCGACCGACCCCGGCGGCACCTGCCCGCTGGTTGAGCTCGAGCACCGCCTCCAGCGGGGTGACCGGCCGGCCGTCGACAGCGGTGGGGACCCCGGCGGTGAAGGTGATGACGAGCTCGTCGGGTGCCGCCGACAGGTCCGGGGACTCGGTGTAGGAGTACAGGTCCTTGGTCGGGGCGTTCCAGATGTCCTCCAGAAAGCCGGTCTCGACGGCCCGTCCCCACAGGTTCTGGTCCACCGAGAACGGCGACCGCTTCGTCGTCTCGATCGGCAGCGACCGCTCCTCGGCGTAGGAGATCGCCTTCTCCCGTGTCCAGGCGTAGTCGCGCACCGGCGCGATCACCTTCAGGGACGGGTCGAGGGTGGCGATGGCGACCTCGAACCGCACCTGGTCGTTGCCCTTCCCGGTGCAGCCGTGGGACACCGTCGAGGCACCGGATCGCTGTGCTGCCTCGACGAGGTGGCGGGCGATCAGCGGCCGGGAGAGGGCGGACACCAGCGGGTAGCGGTCCATGTAGAGGCCGTTCGCCCGGATGGCCGGCATGCAGAAGTCGGCCGCGAACTCCTCGCGCGCGTCCACGACCACCGCCTCGACGGCGCCACACGCCAGTGCTCGCTGACGGATCGTCTCCATGTCCTCCCCGCCCTGGGCCACGTCGATGGCGACCGCGACCACCTCGGCGCCGGTCTCGGCTGCGATCCAGCCGATGGCGACGGAGGTGTCCAGACCCCCGGAGTAGGCAAGGACGACGCGGTCGGTCACGGGGTGCTCCTCGGTGCAGTCGGGGGCTGGTCGGGTGGGGCCTGATCGGTCGGGGGCTGGTCGGGTGGGGGCTGGTCGGGTGGGGTCGAGCCGGCGGTCGCGGTCCGGCGCGGCGCTGCGGGCGCGGGGCCGGCCGTCAGGTCGAGCAGGGCGCGGGCGAGGTGGGCGCCGCCGTCGGGGGCACGCGCGACCACGACCACCGTGTCGTCGCCGGCGATGGTGCCGAGGACGTCGGGCAGTCCCGCCCGGTCGACGGCCGCCGCGAGGAACTGAGCGGCCCCGGGCGGGGTCCGCAGGACGGCTAGGTTGCCCGACCCGTCGGCGCCCACCAGCAGGTCGACGGCGAGGCGGGCGAGGCGGGCCGGGGCGGTCGCGGCGGGTGGGCCGGGCGCCGGCGGGGTCCCGGCCAGCGCCGGCAGCGCGTACACGAGGACGCCGGCGCGGTCGCGGACCCGCACGGCGCCGAGCTCGTCGAGGTCGCGCGAGACCGTCGCCTGGGTGGCCTGGACGCCACGGGCGGCGAGGGCGTGCAGGAGCTCGGGCTGCGAGCGGACCGGGTGCCCGGTGAGGATCTCGGCGACGAGCTGGCGGCGGGCGGCCGGAGTCGCCGGCGCGCCGGTCGGGATCCCGGTCGGGGTGGCCGGGGTGGAGACAGCCGGCCCGGTGGGTGTCGGCGCTGACTCGACGGGCCGACCCGCAGGGACGGTGACCCGGGCGGCACTCACCACGACTGCCCGGTCGGCGCGGCACCGACGACCGGGGCGTCCGGCCCGAGCGCGTCCGGCTCGACGGCGGCCGGGACGAGGGCGGCCGGGTCGAGCAGAAAGGCCAGCAGGGCCTTCTGCGCGTGCCGCCGGTTCTCGGCCTCGTCCCAGACCGCGCTGTCCGGGGCGTCGAGCACCGCGGCCTCGATCTCCAGTCCGCGGTAGGCCGGCAGACAGTGCAGGACGAGGACTCCCGGTGCGGCGTCGGAGAGCAGTGCTCTCGTCACAGCGAACGGGGCGAGCGCCGCGGCCTTCCGACCGTCGTCGGGCGCCTCCCCCATCGACACCCAGGTGTCGGTCGCGACCACGTCCGCGCCGCCGACCGCCGTGGCCGGGTCGGTGCACACCTCGACCGAACCCCCGGTCTCCGCGGCGATGGCCGCGGCCCGGTCGAACACCGCGGGTTCGGGGGCGAGGCCGGCGGGGCTGCCGATCCGGACGTGCATCCCTGCCAGCGCACCACCGAGGAGGTAGGAGTGCGCCATGTTGTTCGCGCCGTCCCCGACGTAGGCGAGGGTGCGGCCAACGGTACCGCCGAGGCGCTCGCGCACGGTCAGGAGGTCGGCGAGGACCTGGCACGGGTGCACCAGGTCGGACAGGGCGTTGACGACCGGGACCCCGGCGTGCGCGGCGAGCACGTCGAGGCCTGCCTGGTCAGGGGTCCGCCGCACCACCACCGCACAGTGCCTGCCGAGGATCCGGGCGATGTCGGCGACGGACTCGCCGCGGCCGAACTGTCGTGCGACGTCGTCGACGACCAGCGTCTGGCCGCCGAGCTCGGCCACGCCGGCGACGAACGACACCCGCGTCCGCAGCGACGGCTTGTCGAACAGCACCGCCACCGTCCTCGGGCCGGCGAGCGGCCGGGCACTGAACGGCTCGGCCTTCATGACCGCCGCCAGGTCGAGGACGGCGCTCTGCTCGGCCGGGCTGAGGTCGTCGTCGCGGAGGAAGTGGCGGGTCACGGTCGACCGCCGGGCGCAGCCGTCGCCGTGTCGAGATGGGTGCCGGGGACCGGCGTGGTCTCGGCCAGGGCTGCATCGAGGATGTCGGGCAGGCTCTCGGCGAACTCCAGGGCCTGGCCCGCGGTCAGGATGAGCGGCGGTGCGAGCCGGATCGTGTGCGGACGCACGTCGTTGACGAGGAAGCCGGCCGAGAGCGCCGCTCGCGCCACCGCGGCCGCGACGGGCTCGGCGAGGTCGAACGCGAGCAGCAGACCACGCCCGCGGACCGCGGTGACGAGAGGGTGCACACCTTCGATCTCACTGGCGAGCAGCGCCCCGACGTCGCGCGCGTTGGCGAGCAGCCCGTCGCGCTCGATGGCCGCGAACACCGCGAGGCCGGCTGCGGCGCACACCGGGTTCCCGCCGAACGTGGTCCCGTGCTGGCCGCGTCCGAGCAGCCCGGCGGCGTCCCCGGTCGCGAGGCAGGCGCCGATCGGGAGGCCGCCGCCCAGTCCCTTGGCCAGGGTGACGACGTCGGGGACGACGCCCGAGCGGCTGTGGGCCAGCCAGTCGCCGGTGCGACCCATGCCGGACTGCACCTCGTCGAGCACCAGCAGTGCGCCACGTTCCCCGGTGAGGCGCCGCGCCGCCTGCAGGTAGGCCGCGGTGGCCGGGACGACGCCGTTCTCCCCTTGGACGGGCTCGAGGACGACCGCGGCGGTGTCGTGGGTGACGGCGGCGTCGAGCGCCTCGATGTCGTTGTAGGGCACGAAGTCGACCGGTCCGGGCAGCGGTTCGAAAGGCTCCCGGTAGGCCTGCTTGCTGGTCAGCGCGAGAGCGCCCATCGTCCGACCGTGGAAGGAGCCGGCGGCGGCGACCAGGCGCGGTCGACCGGTCCGCCTGGCCACCTTGAACGCCGCCTCGACCGCCTCCGCGCCGGAGTTGGTGAAGAAAACCCGGGTCGCACCCGGCTCACCGAGCATCCCGGCGAGGCGCTCGGCCAGGGCGATCTGGGTCGGACTGGCGAAGAAGTTCGAGATGTGGCCGAGGGTCGTCAGCTGGCCGGTCACCGCGGCGACCAGGAGCGGATGGGCGTGACCGAGGCTGTTGACGGCGATCCCCGCGAGCAGGTCCAGGTAGCGCTTGCCGTCGGCGTCCCAGACGTGGCAGCCCTCGCCGCGGACCAGGACCCGGCGCGGATCACCGAAGGTGTCCATGACCGACCCGCGGTAGCGCTGCAGCCACTCGCCGGCGGCCGTCCCGACGGCACTGCCGCCGTCGGACGTGGTCGCGCTGCCCTGGCTCGTCGGCGCGATCGGCGCGATCGGCGCGATCGGCGCGGGCGGGGCGGTCGGTACCGGTGCGGCCGACAGGGGCGAGGTCGGCACCAGCGCGGTCACGGGGTCACCATCGTCCCGGAACCCTCCGGGGTGAAAAGCTCCAGCAGCACGGAGTGCGCCACCCGGCCGTCGAGGATGCTGGCCTGGGGGACGCCGCCGCGAACGGCTCTCAGACAGGCCTCCATCTTCGGGGCCATCCCCGCCTGCAGTGTCGGCATCAGTTCCTCCAGGTCGTCGGCGGTGATCTCACTCGCCACCTCGTCCGAGCGCGGCCAGTCCAGCGACAGACCGGCGACGTCGGTGAGCACGACGAGCTTCTCCGCCCCCAGGGCGAGGGCGAGGGCCGCGGCGGCCGAGTCGGCGTTGACGTTGAGGACCTGGCCGTCCTCGTCGGGCGCGACGGTGGAGACCACCGGTATGCGGCCGGCCGCGATCAGGTCGAGCACCGCTTCGGGGCGGACGTCGACCACCTCGCCCACGAGACCGAGGTCCACCTCGGTCCCGTCCACGGCGGTGGTGCGGCGCTCGGCGACGAACAGGCCGGCGTCCTCTCCGGACAGCCCGATCGCGTACGGGCCGTGGGCGTTGACCAGCCCGACGAGCTCGCGCCCGACCTGACCGACGAGCACCATCCGGACCACGTCCAGGCTCTCGGCGGTCGTGACCCGCAGCCCACCCCGGAACTCACTCGTGATGCCGAGGCGGGACAGCATCGAGGTGATCTGCGGGCCGCCGCCGTGCACGACCACCGGGCGCACCCCCGCCGTGCGGAGGAACACCATGTCGGCTGCGAAGGCGGTCCGCAGCGCCGGATCGGCCATCACGTGGCCGCCGTACTTGACGACGACGACCTTGCCGGCGAAACGCTGCAGCCACGGCAGTGCCTCGACCAGGACGGCGGCCTTTGCGCCGGCGGAGCCGGAACGGGGATCAGCGCCGGCGGAGCCGGGGAGCACCACGTCCGGATCGGGGAGGACGCGCGTCTCAGCTGGCATATGCGGAGTTCTCGTGGACGTACCCGGGCGTGAGATCGCAGGTCCAGACCGTCGCGGTAGCGGGCCCGGCGTGCAGGTCGACCTCCACCAGGACCGCCCTGCCGTCGAAGCGCACGAGGTCGCGGGGCTCGTGCGGGACGCTGTCCCGGCAGACGGCGACGCCGTTCATCGTGACGTCCAGGCGGGCCGGGTCGAAGGCGGCGGCGGTGGTCCCGACCGACGCCAGGACCCTGCCCCAGTTGGGGTCCTCGCCGTAGACGGCGCACTTGAAGAGGCTGCTGCGGGCGATCGAGCGGGCCACCTCGACCGCGTCCTCCTCGGTGGCCGCGCCGGTCACGGTGATGGTGATGTCGTGCTCGGAGCCCTCGACGTCGGCCTGCAGCCGGCGCGCGAGGTCGGTGCACACGGCGGTCACCGCGGCGGTGAAGTCCGCAGCCGGCGGCGCCACCCCGGAGGCGGCCGATGCCAGCAGCACCACGGTGTCGTTGGTCGAGGTGCAGCCGTCGCCGTCCAGGCGGTCGAAGGTCACCCGGGTGGCCGCCCGCAGCGCCGCGTCGGCCGTGGCGGCGTCGACGTCGGCGTCGGTGGTGAGCACGACGAGCATCGTCGCGAGGGCGGGAGCGAGCATCCCGGCGCCCTTGGCCATCCCGCCGACGACCCAGCCCGACCCGGCTGCCGTCGCCTGCTTGTCGACGGTGTCCGTCGTCATGATCGCGTGGGCGGCCGCGTCGCCGCCGTCGGTGGCCAGCGCCGCACCGGCGGCGCTCACCCCCTCGAGCAGCTTCTCGCGGAACAGCTCGGCGCCGATGAGGCCGGTGGAGCAGACGACCACCTCGCCGGCGCCCCGGCCGAGCAGCGCACCGACCGCCTCCGCCGTCGCGTGTGTCGTCTGGAACCCCGCCGGCCCGGTGTAGCAGTTCGCGCCGCCGGAGTTGAGGATGACCGCGCGGGCACTCCTCTGGGCGACCACCTGCTCGCTCCACAGCACCGGGTTCGCCTTGCAGCGGTTGGTGGTGAACACCGCCGCGGCCACCGCGGACGGGCCGTCGTTGACGACGAGGGCGACGTCGGGGGCACCGGTGGACTTCAGGCCGGCCGCCACCCCGGCCGCGCGGAAGCCCGCGGCGGCGGTGACGCTCACGGCGCCAGCCCGACCGTCGGGAGCCCGAGCGTCTCGGGCAGACCGAGAGCGATGTTCGCGCACTGGATCGCGCCGCCCGCGGTCCCCTTGGTCAGGTTGTCGATCGCCGCGACCGCGACGAGGCGGCCGGCGTGGGCGTCGACCACCACCTGCACGACGCAGGTGTTCGCCCCCAGCGTCATCGCGGTCGACGGCCAGACCCCCTCGGGCAGCAGCCGGACGAACGGCTCGTCGGCGCAGGCAGCGGTGTAGGCGGCGCGGGCCGCGGCGGTGTCGACGCCGGGGCGGACCCGGGCGGTGGCCGTCGCCAGGATTCCGCGCGGCATCGGTACCAGGACCGGGGTGAAGCTGAGCGTGACCGGGGCGCCACCGATCGCGGTCAGGGTCTGCTCGATCTCGGGAGTGTGCCGATGGGCTCCGCCGACGCCGTACGCGGTGACCGCGTTCATCACCTCGGCGCCGTGCAGGTTCGGCTTGGGCGCCCGACCCGCGCCGGACGTCCCGGTGGCCGCGACGACCACGATGTCGGCCGGCTCCACGAGGCCGGCGGCGACCGCCGGGGCGAGGGCGAGGGTGGCGACCGTGGGGAAGCAGCCGGGGACGGCGATCCGTCGGGTGCCACGCAGCACCGCGCGGGCCCCCGGCAGCTCGGGCAGTCCGTAGGGCCAGGTCCCGGCGTGCGGGGTGCCATAGAACGACGTCCAGGCGGCGGCGTCGGCGAGGCGGAAGTCCGCGCCGCAGTCGACGACGAGCACGTCGGGGCCCAGCTGCGCGGCGAGCTCGGCCGACCGGCCGTGGGGCAGCGCGAGGAAGACGACGTCGTGGCCGTGGAAGGACTCCGCCTCGGTCGCGACGAGCACCCGGTCGGCGAGCTCGGGCAGGTGCGGCTGGTGGCTGCCCAAGAGGCTGCCGGCCGAGCCGCCGGCCGCGACGGCGCCGACCTCGAGCTCCGGGTGGGCCGAGAGCAGCCGCAGCAGCTCACCGCCGGCATAGCCCGACGCGCCTGCCACGGCCGCTCGCAGTCCCACGTGTCCCCCGGTCCATACATCACCATGCATTACGCAGCATGACCATACACCGGTCGGCCAGGCGCCCGAGCCGGACGGTGACGCTGGCGTCGCGGCGGTCCGCCATCGCTCGGGAGTTGCCGGCGGCGGTCGCCGACCCTGTCAGGACCGCAGGACGGCTCCGACCTGCTCGGCCGCTCCGGCGACTGCGGCTGCGGCCACCACGGCGACCTCCGACTCGGCCAGGGTCCGATCCGCGGCCCGCAGCTCGAGGGCGAAGGCGAGGGACCGGTGGCCGGACGGGACTTGCGGCCCGCTGTACACGTCGAACAGCTGTACCGACTCCAGCAGCGGCCCGGCCCCGCCGCGGACTGCGCGCTCGACCTCGGCCGCCGGCACGCCGGCACCGACGACGAGGGCGAGGTCCACCCGGGCCGGCGGGAACGGCGACGGGACGACCGGCGCCGCCACGTCCGGTGCCGCCGCGAACAGGGCGTCGAGGTCGATCTCGGCAGCGGCCGTGCGCGCGGGCAGCTCGAGTGCGGCGCAGACCCGCGGGTGCAGCTCCCCGGCGTGCCCGACCACCTGCTCCCCGACCGACAGCGCCGCACACCGCCCGGGGTGCCACGGCGCCGTCTCCGCGGCGGCCGCGGTCAGGATCACCCCGACGGCGCCGGCGGCGAGGGTGACCGCGCCGACCGCGTCCACCCAGCTCGTCGGACGGCCCGGTCCCCACCAGCCGCCGTCGCGGTGGCCGGTGAGCAGGACCGCCAGGTGCACCGGCTGCTGCGGGAGAGCCGCGTCGAGCGCGGCCAGCTCGGCTCCCGAGGGCCGACCGGCCACCCCCGGGCGGGGCGCGCTCAGCGGGACGCCGCCGGGCGGGGCCAGCACGACCGGTCCCACGTCGAACAGGGCGACGCCGTCCCGGCCGGCACCCTCCGAAGAACGCCCGAGGTTGCGCCGCGCCACCCCGGCGAGTCCTGGGAGCAGTGTCGTGCGCAGGTTCGGCTCGGTCGCGGCGATCGGGTTCGACACCCGGACCACGCGACGCCGCTCGTCGTCGGCCCCGATCCCGAGCGCGTCGAGGGCCGCGGCCGCGATGAACGGGGCGCTGGGCGACTCCACGAGGCCGCCGTCGACGAGAGCGGCCACCACCGCGCGCCGGCGGCGGTGTCGCCGGGTCAGGCCGCCGCCGGGCGTCGCGCGCGGCAGCTCGGACGGGATCCGGTCGTAGCCGACGACCCGACCGACCTCCTCGACGAGGTCGTACGGATCGGTCAGGTCCGGCCGCCAGGTCGGCGGTGCGACGACCACGTTGGTGTCCGAGTCCGTGTCCGGGTCCGGGTCGGGTTCGGGGTCGAGGTCGTGCTCCGGGATGGCGGCGGCGTGCGCCGCGTCGACGATCGGCGCCCCGTCGACGGTGGTGAGGCGGCAGCCGACCTCCGCGAGCGCCGCAGCAGCCTCGCCAGGAGTCACCGGCGTCCCGAGCACCCGCGCCGGCAGCGTCAGGTCGAAGGACATAGCGGCCGGCGCACCGTCGACGACCGGGTGGCCGACGACGTCGCGGGAGACCACCCGGGCGCCGGCGAGATCGGCGAGCAGCTGGGCCACCCGGGTCGCTCCCCCGGTGGCCAGCGCCGGGTCGACGCCGCGCTCGAACCGCCGGGACGCCTCGCTGCCGAGCTTGTGGCGGCGTGCCGTGCGGGCGACGGTCACCGGGTCGAAGCTCGCCGACTCCACCAGCACCCGGGTGGTCGTGGGGCCGATCTCGGTGGCCTGCCCGCCCATGACCCCGGCGAGCCCGACGGGACCGGTGTCGTCGGCGATGACCAGGTCGGCGCCGTCGAGGGTCCGCTCGGTGCCGTCGAGGGTGCGCAGCCGCTCGCCCCCGCGCGCCGCCCGGACGACGACCTGGCCGGTCAGCCGGTCGGCGTCGTAGGCGTGGGTGGGCTGACCCAGCTCCACCAGGACCAGGTTCGTGACGTCGACGACCAGGCTGACCGGCCGGAGCCCCGCCGCGGTGAGGCGCGAGGACAGCCAGGACGGGCTCGGGGTCGTCGGATCGATGCCGGTCAGCTCGACCGACGCGACCCGCGCGCACCGGGGGTCCTCGATGCGGAAGCGGCGCGGGCGACTCCCCGGGCCGGCCTCGCCGCCGCCCGCCGTCATGGCGGCCTCGCCGCCGCCCGCCGTCGGGGCGGGATCGGTGAACGGCACCCGGAGCGCGCCGGCGATCTCCCGCGCGACCCCCCGCATCGACAGGCAGTAGCCGCGGTCCGGGGTGACGGCGAGGTCGAGCACCGTCTCCCCGAGCCCCAGCAGGGCGACCGCGTCCGTGCCGGGAGCCAGCCCGGCCGTCGCCTCCGCGGCGTCCAGGCGCAGGATCCCGTCGTGGTCGGTGCCCAGGCCGAGCTCGCGGGAGGAGCAGATCATGCCGTCCGACACGTGCCCGTAGGTCTTCCGCGCCGCGATCGCGAACCCGCCGGGCAGCACCGCCCCCGGCAGCGACACGACGACGAGAGCACCGGTCTCGGCGTTGGGTGCTCCGCAGACGATCCCCCGCGGCTCGTCCTGCCCGACGTCCACCGAGCACCAGCGGATCGTCTTCCCGTTGCGCTGCGGCTCCTCGACGGCGGTCAGCACCCGGCCGACGACGAGCGGCCCGGCGACCTCCGGCCGGTGGATCTCCTCGACCTCCAGACCGCGGGCGACCGCGAGGTCGGCCAGGGTCTCGATCGTCACCCCGGCCGGGACGTCGACGAGCTCACGAAGCCAGGACTCGGGAACTCGCATGGGGGCAGGACTCCTTGGGGGACGGTCACGGTCGAGGACGGCGAGGACGGGGTCGGTCGTCGGTCCGGTCGTGCCGGTCCGGTCTCGGTCCGGTCGTGGGGGTGCCGGCGACTGTCGCCGGGCAGACCGGGTCGGGCGGGCGCCCGGGACGGCACGGGCGCGGTCAGGTGACGAACGACCGGGCGAACCGGGTGTCGCTCTCGACGAGGTCGTGCATGTCGGCGATGCCGTGACGGAACATCAGCGTCCGGTCGATGCCGATGCCGAACGCGAACCCGCTGAACTCCTCCGGGTCGACCCCGCAGGCCCGCAGCACCCGGGGGTTGATGACGCCGCAGCCGCCCCACTCGATCCACCGGGCGCCGCCCTTCGCCTGCGGGAACCACACGTCGATCTCCGCGGACGGCTCGGTGAAGGGGAAGTAGGACGGGCGCAGACGGGTCGCGGCCCCGGGGCCGAGCACCTGGCGGGCGAAGTGGTCGAGGGTGCCCCGCAGGTGCGCCATCGTCAGCCCCCGGTCGACGGCGAGTCCTTCGACCTGGTGGAAGACCGGGGTGTGCGTCGCGTCGAGGGCGTCGGACCGGAACACCCGGCCGGGCACGATCCGGTACAGCGGCGGCGGGTCGGCGAGCATGGAGCGGATCTGCACCGGTGAGGTCTGAGTCCGCAGGACGATCCCGGACTCCCCCGCCGCACCCGGGCCCGCTGCTGTCGGGGCGATGTACAGGGTGTCCTGCAGGGTGCGGGTCGGGTGGTCGGGGCCGATGTTGAGCGCGTCGAAGTTGAACCACTCGGCCTCCACCTCGGGGCCCTCCGCGACGCTCCAGCCCATCGCGACGAAGACGTCGGTGATCTCCTCGGCCAGCGCCGCGACCGGGTGGCGGGCGCCCCGCTCCCAGCCGGGGCCCGGCGGCAGCGTGACGTCGACCCGCTCGGCGTCGAGCAGCGCTGCGTCCCGCTCGGCGTCGAGCACCTCCTGACGGGCCGCGAGGGCTGCCCGGACCTGGGCCCGAGCGGCCCCGACCGCCCGGCCGGCGTCCTTCCTGGCCGAGCCAGGCAGCTCGCCGATGGCCCGGTTCGCCCGCGCCAGCGGTGAGCGGTCACCGTCGACGTCCCGGCGGACCTCGAGCAGCGCCGCGGTGTCAGCGGCACCCGCGACAGCTCGCAGGGCCGCGTCGCGGGCATCGGTGACCGCGCCCGCGTCGGTCGGGTCAGGCGCGACCGGTTCTTCGGCCCCGTCCACTGTCACGACTGTCGATCCCCTCGCCGGCGTCCGGTCAGCCGACGGCGCCGACCGCGGCCGAGTCTAAGAAGCGGCGCGGGTCCCGAGTGCCGGGCGACGGCTTAGGCCGCCGTCTGCCGGGGGGCTCGACCTGTGCGGCGCGACCGGCCGGCGGTGCTCCGGATGGGGCGGTCAGAGGTCGAGGTGCAGCCGCAGCGCGTCGTCGACCCGGGTCAGCAGCTCGGCGGGCAGGCGTCCGGCGAAGGAGTGCAGCCGGTCGGCCGAGACCGCCCGGACCTGCTCGGCTTGGGCCTTCGACTCCGCTGGCAGGCCGGCCGCCGCCGCCGGCACGAGCACCTGGAAGCTGTAGACGGAACGGGTGTTGGTGGTGACCGGGACGACGGTGACGACGCCACGCCCGAACTCGTCCACCGCCCGGTTGGTCGCGTCGTTGCTCACGACGACCGCAGGCCGTCGCCTGTCCGCCTCCGACGGGCGCACCGGACCGAGGTCCACCCACCACACCCCCCCCCGCCTCACGGGACGAGGCCGTCACCGGTGGCTGCATCCCAGACACCCGAGTCCGGGCCGGCCGCCCACTCGGTGAGAGCAGCGGCGTACTCCTGCTGGAGCTCGGCCCGGCGGAGCAGGCTGACCGCCTCATGCAGAACCGCAGAGCGAGACTGCCCACCGTCCCTGGAAGCTCGGGCGTCCAGGAAGGCCACGTCATCGTCCGGCAGGCTGACACTGAGCTTCACACTGTGATACTACCAGTGGTAGCACTCCCGATACTACCGCCCGTGGCATCGGCGGTGTGCACACCGCCGGTCGTCGGTTACACCATCCTGGTCAGGCCGCCGGGTTTTCGGCAGAGGCGCGAGCGGCGCGGACCCGGCGGTGCAGGAGCTCGGCCAGGGTGCTGGTGGCCGGACCGCCGAGCTGGGCGGCCTGGGTGACGCAGCTGAAGCCGTCGGCGAGGACCGTGGCCGGCGGGCGGCCAGCTCGCTCACCCGAGGTCCCCGGGTCACTCGTGCCCTGGGCCGCCGCCCACAGCCTCGGGAGCCAGGTCTGGTCGGCGATCTTCTTGGACAGCTCGGCGTGCTCTCCCGCGGTGAAGCCGAAGGAACCGGCGAGCCCGCAGCAGCCGGCGTCGAGGATCTCGACGTCGTACCCGGCGCGTTCGAGCACCGCGCGGTCGGCGCTGGTGCCGACCACCGCCCGGGACTGGCAGTGCGGGTGCACGACGACACGCTCGGGCGCACCGGCGCCGGTTGCACCCCCGCCGGCTGCCGTGCCGGCGGCTCCGGGGGTGTCAGCCACGGCGGGAGGCTCCCAGCCGATGGCCTCGAGGTGCTCGGCGAGGCTGCGTGCGAGTCCGGCCAGCTTCGCGGCCCGCGGGTCGTCGCGCAGCAGCTGCGGCAGCTCGTCGCGGAAGGCTGCCAGACAGCTCGGCTCGGGCACGACGACCGGCACGCCCGCGGCGATCCACGGGTCGAGCACGTCGAGCAGTCGCCGGAGCCAGGTCCGGGCGAGGTCGAGCATCCCGTGGTCGTAGAGCGGGCGCCCGCAGCACGCCCAGTCCGTCGGCACCGCGACCCGCTCCCCGGCCGCCTCGAGCACCCGCACGGTGGCGACGCCGTGGCGCGGGGCGTAGGCGTCGGTGAAGGTGTCCGGCCAGACGACGACGGTGGCGTCGGGGGTGGCCGCCCGCTCCCGGGTCCCGGCGGCCCGGCGCCAGGCGGTCGGGGCGAACCTCGGGACCGCGCGCCCGGTGGTGACGCCGCCCGCCCGACGGATCAGACCGGACAGCACCGGGGCCGCGAGCACGGCGTTGGCGAGGGCGGGGACCACGGTTGCGAGGCGGGCGGCGAGCGGGATCAGCCCGAGGGCGTATGCCGCGCGCGGGCGCAGCCGCCCCTCGTAGTGGTGGGCCAGGAACTCCGCCTTGTAGGTGGCCATGTCGACGTGGGTCGGGCAGTCGGTCTGGCAGCCCTTGCACGACAGGCACAGGTCGAGAGCTGCCTTGACGTCGGTGTTGCGCCAGTCGGCGGCGGTGGTCTCGCCCTGGAACATCTCGACGAGCAGCTTCGCCCGGCCCCGGGTGGAGTGCCGCTCGTCGCGGGTCACCCGGTACGAGGGACACATGACCCCGGTGTCGTCGCGCCGGCAGCGACCGACGCCGACGCAGCGTTCGGCGGCGTGCTGGAGGCTGCCCCCGTCGGCGGTGAACGCGAAGTACGCCGGGTCGGTGAGCAGGTCGCGCCGGTACTCGGGGCCGAAGCGGATGTTGGTGTCCAGCGGGAACGGGTCGACCACCTTGCCCGGGTTCATCCGGCCGCGGGGGTCCCACACCGCCTTGAACTGACGGAAGGCGTCGACGAGCTCCGGCCCGAACATGATCTCCAGCAGCTCGCCGCGCGACTGCCCGTCGCCGTGCTCGCCGGACAGCGAGCCGCCGAGCTCGACGCAGATCCGCGCGGCCCGCTCGACGAACTCCCGGTAGTCCGCCAGGCCCTCCAGGGTGTGCAGGTCGAAGGGGTTCCTCGTGTGCACACAGCCCTGGCCGAAGTGGCCGTACCAGGACCCCGAGTAGCCGTACTCCGCCCACAGTGCCGTGATCGCGCGCAGGTACTCCCCGAGCCGCTCCGGCGGCAGGCCCGCGTCCTCCCAGCCCTCGTGGTTGTGCGGCTTGCCCGGCGGGACGGCCGTCGCCCCGAGGCCGGACTCCCGGATCGCCCAGATGCGCCGCTGGTCGTGCGGCTCGTCGAAGCGGACGTGGTGCACCCCCGGCGGGATCGCTGCGACGAACGCGTCGGCTGCCTCGTCGGCCACCGCGGGGTCGTCGTCGCCGAGCTCGGCGATCAGCCAGCCGTCGCCCGGTGGGAGCAGCGGCAGGCTCGCCGTGTTCAGGTCGACCGCGCGCATCTGCTCGATGAGGACGCCGTCCATGCCCTCCAGCCCGAGCAGCGGGTGGACCAGCAGCGACGGCACCGCATCCGCCGCCTGGAAGATGTCGGGATAACCGAGGACGACCATCCGCCGGTGCGTCGGGGAGTTCGTCAGTGTGACGGTGATCTCGGTGACGACGCCGCACGTCGACTCGGTCCCGACGAACGCCCTCGCGGTGTGCCAGCCCTTCGCCGGTGTCAGCTCGTCGAGGTTGTAGCCGCTCACCCGCCGCGGGATGTCGGGGAACCGCTCGCGCACGAGACCCGCGTGCCGGCGGCCGATCTCGCGCATCCCGGCATGGATCCGGGCGGTCTCCCCGCCGAGAGCGGTGAGACGGGCGTACTCCGCGTCGTCGACGGGACCGAGGTCGAGGACCGTGCCGGCGTAGGTGGCCACCCGCAGTCCCTCGACGTTGTCGACGGTCTTCCCGGCGTAGAGGGCATGGGTGCCGCAGGAGTTGTTGCCGACCATCCCGCCGAGGGTGCACCAGGCGTGCGTCGCCGGGTCCGGGCCGAAGGTCAGCCCGTGCACCTCCGCGGCCGCCCGCAGGTCGTCCAGGACGATCCCGGGCTGGACCCGGGCGACCCGGCGCACCGGGTCCAGCTCGAGGGTCGCCGTCATGTGCCGGGAGAGGTCGAGCACAACCGCGACGTTGCAGGTCTGACCGGCGAGCCCGGTCCCGCCGCCCCGGCCGACGATCGGGGCGTCGTGCGCGGACGCGACCCGCAACGCGGCCAGCACGTCGTCCTCGTCGACCGGGAAGACCACCCCGAGAGGCACCTGGCGGTAGTTGGAGGAGTCGGTGGCGTAGACGCCGCGGGTCGCGCCGTCGAAGGCCACCTCACCGCGGACCGCCGTCCGGAGGTCGGCCTCGAGCATCAGCCGGGCGGTCTCGTCCAGCCCGGACGCGTCGATGCGGCTGCCCGGTGCGCCGCGGGGCACCACCGGGCCGGCGGGCAGCGACACGGTCCGGGTGGTCGACGCGGTCGGCCGGGTCCGCGCTGTCCCGGTGGCCAGCCCCGTCCCGGTGGCCAGCCCCGTCCCGGTGGCCGGTGCGGTCCCTGTGGCCGGATCGGCCGGCGCTGCCTCGGTGGTCGTCACCGGTCCATCCTCCCCGGCCGCCCTCGAGACGTGCGGTCACCGCTGACCCGGAGTCGACGCCCAGGCCGACACGGCGCGGGGCGGCCGTCGGGCCGGGGGTGACAGCGGGCGCTCGCGACGGCGCTCGCGACGGCGGCCGGGAGCGTCGATCGCTCGCGCCGCGCGGTTCCGGCGGCCGCCGACCGGGTCACCACCCAGCGCTCGCCAGGGTCAGCGGCAGCACCGGCCCGGCGCCGGCCTGACGTAGCAGGATCGCGACGACGGTCAGGGTCCAGCCGGAGTCCGTGGAGTCGTCGACGAGCAGGACAGGGGCGCCGGCCAGCTCGCTCAGCGCGGCCTCGACGTCCGCCGCCACCCGGTATGTCCCCCACACCTGGGCCAGCCGATGCGCGCTGTTGGTACGGCCGTCACCAGGGGCACCGGTGTGTGCCACGGTGCCCAGCAGCGGCAGCCGCCCGACCCTGGCGAGGTGGGCAGCCAGGCTCGACACCAGCTCGGGGCGGGTCCCGGACCCCACCGCGACGATCCCCGCGGGGCGCGCCACCCAGTCGTCCTTCCAGGCGGCGAGCACCCGGACCGCGGCCGCGGCGAGGTCGTCCGGGACAGGCCCGTCGAGGCCCTGACAGACCTCGCGGACGCGCCGGCCGAGCCCGAGATCGGTGAACCGCGCCACGGCCCGACCTTGCTCCGGCCGGTCGGAGACCGTGATCTTCCCGGTCACCGGCACGCCGAGGGTCCGCATCGCCGACGGCCAGAGCTTGCGGGCCTCGACGGGCACGCCCGCGCGGTCCAGGCGCGCGGCCGCCACCGCCAGGGCCGCGTCGCTGACTGCGCCGTCGGTCGCGGTCCCGGTGCAGGTGTCGCAGCGACCGCACGGGAGCGCAGCGTCGTCGTCGAGGGCACGGCGGAGGAACTGCAGCCGACACCCCGGCGTCTGTTCGTAGTCGACCATCGCCTGCTGCTCAGCGGCTCGGACCGCGGCCACCCGGGCGTAGCGGTCGCCGTCGTAGACCCAGCCGGGCTCGCCGCGGACCCAGCCGCCCTTGACCCGCCTGGCCGCGCCGTCGACGTCGAGCACCTTCAGCAGCCCCTCGAGCCGGCTCGCCTTGAGGTCGACCAGGGTCTGCAGCGACACCGTCGACGCGGGGCGGTCGGACAGTGCCTCGATCGCCGCGCGGGCCGTCGACTCCGACGGCATGCCCATCGAGTCGAACCAGTCCCAGATGGCACGGTCGTCGCGGCCGGGGAGCAGGACGACCTCGGCGCGCGCGGTGGCCCGGCCGGCACGCCCGACCTGCTGGTAGTACGCGATCGGCGAGGGTGGCGCGCCGAGGTGGACGACGAAGCCGAGATCGGGCTTGTCGAAGCCCATCCCGAGCGCGCTGGTCGCGACGAGCGCCTTCACCCGGTTGGCGAGCAGGTCGGCCTCGGCCTGCTCGCGCTCGGCGGGATCGGTCTGCCCCGAGTAGGCGGCGAACCGCATGCCCGCCGCGCGCAGGGCCGGCTGGGCGCTGAGGAAGTCTGCGACGTCGGTGGTCGCCGCGGTCGTCAGGCAGTAGACGATGCCGCTGCCGGGCAGGGACGGCAGGTGCTCGGCCAGCCAGGCCAGCTGGTGCGCCCGGTCCGGGAGCGCGACGACCGACAGGTGCAGGGACTCCCGGTCGAGGGAGCCCCGCAGGACCAGCACGTCGTCCCCGGCCGACGACGCGTTCCTGCCGGCAGGCGCGGCAGCCGCCGTGGACCCGGCGTGGTCGGGCGCGGCGAGCTGCTCGGCCACGTCCGCCGTCACGCGCGCGTTGGCGGTGGCCGTCGTCGCGAGGACCGGGATCCCGGCCGGCAGGTCGGCGATCAGGGTGCGCAGCCGGCGGAAGTCGGGCCGGAAGTCGTGGCCCCAGTCGGAGATGCAGTGCGCCTCGTCGATGACCAGCAGCCCGCAGGTCGCGGCCAGCTCGGGCAGGACCGCGTCGCGGAACTCGGGGTTGTTCAGGCGCTCGGGGGACACCAGCAGCACGTCCACCTCGCCGGCGACGACCCGGGCGTAGATCTCCCGCCACTGCTCGGGGTTCGCGGAGTTGACCGTCGCCGCCCGGATGCCGGCACGCTCGGCGGCAGCGACCTGGTTGCGCATCAGCGCGAGCAGCGGCGACACCAGGACGGTCGGGCCGCCCCCGACGGCGCGCAGCAGCGCCGTCGCGACGAAGTACACCGCCGACTTGCCCCACCCGGTGCGCTGGACGACCAGCGCCCGGCGGTGGTCGGCCACCAGCGCCTCGATCGCGGTCCACTGGTCGTCGCGGAGGACGGCGTCCGGGCCGGCCAGCGCGCGCAGGTGGCGCTCCGCGTCCTCGCGGAGCCGCCTGCGGTCCAGCACCGGCCCACCCGGCGCGGCACGCACCCCCGGCACCCCTCGCACAGCCGGCAGGTCGGGCACGGCAGGGGCGGTGGTGGTCGGGGGTGCGCTCATGGCTCCATGGCTACCAGCTGCCGCCGACAGAAGGCGGCCACACGTTGGCCACCCGCTCCCAGCCCGGTCGACGACCGCGACGAGGAGCAGCACCGCGTCGAGTCGCGGAGTCGCAGGGTCAGCGGCGCTGGGCCACCGCGGACGCGTAGAGACAGAGCGCGGCCGCCGTGGCGAGGTTGAGGCTCTCGGCGCGCCCGTACAGCGGGATGCGCACGACGTGATCGGCTCCCGCCCGCTCCGCCGGCCCGAGCCCGTGCGCCTCGTTGCCGAACAGCCAGAGCGTCGGCCGGGCGAGCAGCGGTCCGGCGGCCGCGGACACCAGGTCGACCGCACCGCGGCCGTCAGCCGCCAGCACCTGCAGACCCACCGCCCGGGCGGCCGCCACCGCCGCCGCCACCGGAAGCCCGCGCAGCAGCGGCAGGTGGAAGACGCTGCCCACGCTGGCGCGGACGCACTTCCCGTTGTGCGGGTCGACCGCCTCCCCGAGCAGCGCGACCGCCGCGGCGCCAGCGGCGTCGGCCGTGCGGATGACGGTGCCGGCGTTGCCCGGGTCCCGCACGTCGCACAGCCCGGCGACCAGGGCCGGCCGGGCCTCGAACACCGCCGTCGCGTCCGCGGTGAGCAGGTGTGCGACGGCGACCACACCCTGGTCGGACACCGTCTCGGTGACCGTCGCGAGCTCGGAGGCAGCGACCTCCGACCAGGCGGCCCCGGCACGCTCGGCAGCGTGCCGCAGCTGCGGGTACCGGGCGGCTGCGGCCGCGGTGGCCAGCACCTCCACCACCCGCCCGGGCTCGGCGAGGGCCTCCCGGACAGCCTGCGGGCCTTCGACGAGGAACGTCCCGCGCCGGTCGCGCACCCGGCGCGACCACAGTGCCCGGGCCCGCGTCAGACGCGGGTCCCGGGCACTCGAGCCGATCACTGCAGCCAGTCCGGGCGACCCGGTCCACGGGCCCACCGGACCGACGCCGGACAGGGCGCGGCGGCGGCCGGCCGGTGTTCGGAGCTCGCCACCGATGCTCCTATGGAAGTCAAGCGGCTGTGGTGAGGTCGGTCAGGGGTTGGGGTGCTGGCCGGAGGGCCGTGTAGATCTCCCGGACGAGGTAGCGCTTGAGGCAGCGGATGATCTCGGTCTTGCTG
>JAABVA010000321.1_pt1 | contig 62432 bp, 52 predicted proteins | sample 5560331 | NCBI WGS metagenome assembly JAABVA01 (sample SAMN12812661, study PRJNA571458) | rock metagenome | isolation source: Antarctica rocks | place: Antarctica: Victoria Land, Mt New Zealand sud | collected 2016-01-07
GGTACGAGATCCCGTACTTGCAGTACCACCGAACACATACCAAGATGATCTCGACCGGGAAGCGACGACGCCTAAACATGAACCATCGTAGCGCCCACTGTCGGTCCCGGTTAATGCAACAGAGCCGGCAGATCTGTTCCGCAAGGTCGGCCATGCGAGCGAAACCCAACAGCGACAGAAAGTTGCGCGCAACCCGCGTAATGAATGGGGGGTTCAGTCTGGTGGGTCAAGGAGGCAGTTATGAAGCTCTCAGGCGTAAAGGCCATGGCTGGCAAGGTGATATGGCTATCCCGGGGCTTACGGGTATGCCACCCCAGATGGCTATGGCGGACGGTAAGCTGAACCGTACCGCGATTTGGATCACAGGGGCCGGCTGAAGATTGATTCAGCTGGCCCTTCTGCCTGCTCTACTCCCTGCCGAGCGGCTGGTAATAACGGCCATGGAGGTCGGAACAGCCGAGGCACACCAGACCGTCTCCTTGACCCGTGTAGCGGTCGTAGTTGATCCCCTCGCCACACGCGCTGCAGGTCACGCGAGCGCCTTTGAAGCCCGGAAACTCGCTCCGGGGCAGCGGCACCCGAACCCATTGCTCGCTGAAAAGAAGCTCGTCCGGCATCTCACGGTACGCCAACATTTGTTGCGGATTCTTCTCCAGATGCGGGTAAAGCTCGGAGGCTTTTCGCTTGGAAGATTCAAGCGCGCTGATCCGCACGGCCTTGTAGACGTCCGGTTCAAGGGGGCGCTCCAGATCCACGAAGGTGGCTGCCATCTTCCCCCAGTCACGAAATTTGAGAGCGCGTTTCCCGAGACGGCAGCCCGTGACAACGCCGATTGCGTCCGTCGCGCAACGATCGATCTCAACAAAGGTCACGAGCCGTTTACGGTCTTTGCCACGAGGTTCCTCGATGCCGAGTCGATGGCAGGCGAGCATGGCCATGCGAACCCCAAGGACTTGGCCCGCGCAGAGATGACCGTGGGCGATCTCCGCCCGTTGCAGCAGATCATCGAGGTTAAGCAAGGAAGTCATACCTCGATGGTATGCCGCGTACCGTCCATCTGTCCGCCGGCTCCCTAGCTCTCGTCGTTATCGCCCTCTTCGACGATCGAGGTGGATCCCACAACATCGAGTGTCAGCGCCTCACCCCCTGTCAGCTGAAGCGTGACGCGCATCGGAAGCCGCTGCCACTGGGGTACCTGGCATACGGGAGAGGCGTGGTCCACTTGGGGCCATCGGCCAATCTGCTGCTGGGCGACGGCCTTTCGGGAACCGAGCTGGGCCACGACGGCGAGCAGGCCTCCCTTTGCGGTGGTCGCAATCCCGCAATAGGCAGCGTAATCGCGGAACCAGGCCACATTCGAAACGGACCCGTCGAAGCTCGGCAAGTGCAGAGCGGTCACGTGCCCCGTGGTGCGGTCGATCAGGATCCATGGCCCGGGCTGCCAGACCCAGCGGGCTGCTGACTCCGTAGGGAGAGAGTCGTTGATGCGAAGCGCGCGTCGGACTACGAAACTCCGATCGGTAACATCGTGAGTTTCGCCCGTCGTCCACTCCTTCTGGCGTCCATCCACAACCAGCGGCCGAACCTTCAGCGTCGAGGTCTCCTCGGATTTGGTGTCGGGTGTTGCCTCGGCCGGGGTGAACGGGACCTTGCGAATCGCTCCGAGCGCCACCGTGTGAACCTTTGGAGATGCGGCATGGGCCACGGGACAAGCCCATACGGGCCCAAGAAAGAGGATGAGGACACCCGGCAGAACTCTGGATTGTCGGCTGTTGTGAAAACACTTGGGGATCAGGTGCAAGGGGGGACCTCTGGGCACGGCAGAAGAGACTTCCACATGGTAGGGACATCGCCGGCTCTTTCCTATGGCAGACGACTCGGGCGCCCCCGCACTTCCGGGGGATGGCAAAAAGTCTCTGGGAGGAGGGATGAACTTACGCTCGCCCGGGAAAGAGCTTCCCCAAAGTTTTAATTTCGCCTGCATATGCACAGGAGATAGTTGTGAAAGGCCCGAATACGGGCCGTCCGAGTAGTATGGTGGAGGTAGCGGATAGCTTCTGTGAAACCGTCACAACGCCGCGATATCTCCCAAGAACTAAGGAAAGGAAACAAGAGCTATGTGGAAACCGAACCAGCCCGGAAGCCCGACACCCGCAACTCCTGAGCCGGCCCGTCCGGCAACCCCGGCAAGCACGTTTGAGGCGAGCACAGCACCACGCCCCTCGACGAACGCTGGAGCAACCACGGCGGCTGCAGCCGCTGTTCCAACAGGGGAGCAGGCCACCATCGGCAAGTCGTTGGTGGTAAAGGGTGAGCTGACGGGATCGGAGTCGCTCTACATCGACGGCAAGGTCGAGGGCGCGATCAACCTCCCCGGCAACCGGGTAACGGTGGGCCGCAACGGACAAGTCGCGGCCAACATTGTCGCCCGCGAGGTTGTCGTCCTCGGAAAAGTGCGCGGAAACTGCCAGGCCAGCGACCGTGTGGATATTCGCAGCGAAGGTTCGCTCACCGGAGACGTGATCGCAGCGCGAATCTCGATCGAGGATGGCGCCTTCTTCAAGGGCGGCATCGACATCCGTAAGCCCGGTTCTGCTGACGCTAAAGCTCCAGCAAGCTCGCTTTCAACGCCCGAGCCAGTCACCGCCAACGCCTAGACCATTCCGTAGTTTGCGCCCGGCCCCGGTACTCTGCCGGGGCCGACGTACGTCTGGACCACAGCGCCCTTCTTAGGCTCGCCCGGGAAAACGCTTGCATCAAATGCCACGCGAAATCACAGATTGCGGACGATCGTGAAGACGGCAATCAGAGTGAAGCTGGCGCACAGCATCCCTCTGCGCATCACCGGTCCGGCCAGAGGTCGGCCTGGCACATGCCGAACAGGCAGAACAGATCGCCAACTCAAATAGAGAATGGTCGCGGGAAGAACACAGACCGTAAGCGCGTTCAGACGCAGAGCCTCTGTAAACCGGCCGTGCAGTAGAGCCGCCAGCGCTCGCGTCGTTCCACAGCCTGGGCACCGTATGTTGAGCAGGCTCAGAACCGGGCATCGCGGATAAAAAGAAAACTCCGTCGGTGGAAACCGGAACAGAATCAGCGCCAGCGTCACAGCAGCGAACGCCAACAGCAGCCGAAGCAAACACGTTCGGTGGCTGAATTTGTTCCATCTGGACATGTTCGCGACCAACCTTTACGCCTGGGAGTCACAGGGAACGGAGCTTAGCGGGGGCGTAAGCCACGCTTGATGTCGTTGATGCGGTTCATCTGTGATTGCAGGTAGATGCCGCCAAAAAAGAACGTTAGGACCGGGTTAAGCCGTAAACCCATCGGCTCCACGGTGTTGTAATGCTGCTCGAGCTCCGATCGAAAGGTGAAGCGGGCAATCAGGCGCACGACCCAGCAGCCAAGGGCAACAACGCTGTATATGGCCAAACTACTGGCCTGCGATCCATGCGTGGGATCGTAGCCCAGACCATGCCGTCTCGATACGAATCCCAGGGTCTGCCCCATCACCCCTTGCATCACCAAAAGCACCGCAGACGCGATGTACAGGACCAGCGCCTTGCTGTTCGGGAAGACTCGCCGGAACCACAGCGCCAGGATGATATTCCAGACCATCTGGAACAGGCTGCACGTCACCAGGTCGAGCACCAGAACAAGCGCCCAATGAAGATTCGGCGGATCGGCATACGGTCCGGCTCCAACTGGAGCAAGCGGCTGCTGGTAGGGGATCGACCCCGGTGGGTAGCCAGAGGACGGTACCGCAGCGAAACCCTGAGCCCCAGGGAGTTGAGAGACGGGGATCCACTCGGCCATCTCCTCGCTCTTGGCGAGATCCGTCGGAAGGACGTGTCCGGACGCCATGTAGCGCTGTAGATCTTCCATGGTGTAAGGCCCATACATCTGGCCGTTACGCGAGATCTGAAAAGGCATGGTCGCTCCTGATCCTGTGGTCCGGTGAGAGATATCGATGAGCTCCGATGAAAACACGAGCACGCTTGTGAAACAACTCATTTGTAGATCTGCTGCCGTGAGGGCGTGGACAATGCCCTGAATGCGCTGGAAAGCAGAGGAGTCGATTCCGGTCTGCGCTCGCGCCACGGCTGCGCGAGTGCATGAGGTGCATTCAAGGCTTGGGGAGCTGGCTCACGTTCCATCCGCCGCCAAGTGCTTTGATCAGCAGAACGCTTGCGTCCATTCGCCGCCGCATGATGTCGATGTCGTTGCGCTCGTTCGTAAGAGCCGCCGTCTGCGCCGTGATCACCTGGAGGTACGTGTCGACCCCGCCAACGTAGCGGTTGTTGAAGATCTGCTCAGCCTCCTGTGCCGCCGCTGTAGCCTGCCGCTGTTGCTCGGCTTCGTCTGCGAGGATGCGCAGCATGGCAAGGTTGTCTTCCACCTGCTGATACGCGGTTAAGGCAGTCTGGCGGTAGCTCGCCGTCTCCGAGTTGTAGCTTGCATAGGCCTGCTCCGAGAGTCCCCGCCGGCGCCCGCTATCAAAGAAGGTCTGGCTGAGCGTCGGGCCCAGAGCGTACACAAAGCTCGATCGGTCCAGGATGTTCACCGCGGATGTGCCTTCAAAACCGACCAGGCCGGAGAGCGCCAGTGACGGGAAAAAAGCGGCACGGGCAATGCCGATCTGCTCGTTAGCCTCGGCCGTGCGCCGTTCAGCCGCGGCAATATCGGGCCGCCGCTCCAGTAACTCCGACGGCAAACCAGCCGGAATAGCAGGAGGCTGCGCCTGCAGGGGCGATACTGGCAACGCGAGGGCAGCCGGCGGTTTCCCCGTCAGAACAGCAATCGCATGCTCAAACTCCGCCCGGCGGATATCAACGTCGGCGGCCTGCACCTTTGCTGCCTGCAGCTGTGTCTGCGCCTGCGAAACATCTGACTTGGCCGCGACGCCACCTTCAAAGCGGTTCGTTGTGACTCGCAGGGCCTCCTTGTACTGGGCCACGGTATCGTCCAGCAGCTTCTTCTCCGCGTCCGCGGCTCGCAGTTCGAAGTAGTCCAGCGCAAGCTCCGCCTGGAGCGAGAGCAGAACATTCTGGTAGTCGGCTGCGCTGGCCTGAGCCTCTTCCTTCGCCGCGTTGATAGACCGGCGGATGCGTCCAAACAGATCGATCTCCCAGCTCACGTCCAGCGGCAGCTGAAGGTCGGCGACACCGCTATTAGCGGATGCGGTATTGGCATTGGGACGATTCGCCGAGAAGCGCTCCCCTCCCGCAAACGGCGCCGCCCCAATCCTCGGGTAGAGCGCCGCCCGGTTCACGCGAATCTGCGCCCGGGCACGCTGCAGGTTGGCATCGGCCGCGCGAACATTCTGGTTGCCATTAAGAATTTGAGGCTCAAGAGCATTCAAACCATCGTCGCCGAACACCGTCCACCACTCTCCCTTCGGCATCTGGTCTGCCGGCTGAGCGGTGTGCCACGCGCCATCTGCTTTCGACGCCGGAGGCGCCTCTTTGAAATAAGGCGCTGTCGGAACTACTGGCTTGCTGTACCTGGGTCCAACCGTGCAGCCGGAAAGCAGAGCCGCGGTCAAAGCGGCAACTATGGACGGCGTTCGGCTCAAGGTTGGCCTACAGCCTTCTGTGCGCCGACGTGAACCTCCTGGCCCTCGGCGAGTGAGTCCGAAGGGTCAAGAATTACCTGGTCGCTCGCTTGGAGACCGGAGCGAACTTCGACGAGCGACCCTGCATCATGCGTGATCGTGATCGGCACCAGCTGCACCCGCCCGTTGCGAACCACGCCCACGCGCAGACCTTCGCTGCGGAACAACAGCGTGTTCGATGGAATCGTGAATCCGTTTGGGTGCGTCGACGTTTTGAAGTGAACAAACACATATGCTCCCGGAAGCAGTTTGCCCTTCGGGTTTGGGACGTCCACTTCAACGTTCAACGTCCGCGATGCCGGATCGATAGCACTGGAGTTGCGCGAGATCACCCCTTCAAAGATCTCGCCGGGATACTCGTCCAGCGTGAGATACGCCTTTGCTCCCGCCGCGATATCGGCCGCGTAAACCTCCGGGACAGGAACATAAACGCGAATCTGTCCGATTGCCGCGAGGTGAAACAACTCCTTCGGTGTGGCTCCTGCCGATCCTGCGTCGATAAGCGCGCCGAGATCAGTGTTGCGAGCCGTCACGATCCCCTCAAACGGAGCATAGACCTTCTCGAACGATTGCAGCTGCTGTAGCCGGCGAACGCTGGCCATCGACGCGTCCACGGCAGCAGCCCTCGCTTCAGCGCCGCTGGTCGCCTGGTCCGTCTCCTGCTTCGAAACCGAGCTCGATTTCAGCAGATTTTGATATCGGGCGGAGGTCGTATTCGCCAGGTTCAGATTGGCCTGTGCGCTCTTCAGATCGGCCTGCGCAACTTGCAGCTGCTGGTCGACCTCCGGGGTCTCGATCTGCGCCATCAGCTGCCCTTTTTTCACGCGGGCGCCGATATCGAAGTACCAGCGCTTCAGGTATCCGTTGGTTCTCGAATAGATCGGTGTGTCCGTGAAAGCTTGCGTGTTGCCGGGTAGAGCGATCTCAGGCGTCAGGCGGGCAGCCAGGGGATGCACCACGGCGACCGTGAGAACCGAGCTCTCTTCCGTGTGCTGCTTTAAAGCGTGCTCGGCGGCGGCGCGACTCACAATTCCAGCAATCACATCCACAAGCAGCGCGATCGTCACCAGCGCGATGGCGATCCACACACCGCGCGATCGGCCGCCCCGTGCCTCCCCCCGTGCAGGCTCCTGCCGATCTGCCTCTGAGGTGGTCGGCGTCGTGTTGTATTCAGTCGGCATACTTCTCCTCGGTGCGCAACAGAGCGGGTCAGGCTCGGCTGATCATGCGTGCGCCTGCGCTCTCTTGAGAGGTGGAAACGGTCCTCTTTCGACCATGCAGAAGGCCGAAGACGGCCGGAACGAAGAGCAGTGTAGCGATCGTCGCGCAGAGGAGCCCGCCAATCACCGCGCGGCCCAGCGGTGCATTCTGCTCGCCACCTTCACCCGCGCCCAGCGCCATCGGAATCATGCCGATGATCATCGCAAGCGCCGTCATCACGACAGGACGGAAGCGGGTCGCGCCCGCCTCCAGAGCCGCCCCGATCGCGTCTCCATGGCTTTCGAATCTCTCCTTCGCGAACGACACAACGAGAATACTGTTCGCCGTTGCCACCCCCATACACATAATCGCGCCCATCAGCGCCGGAACGCTGAGCGTCGTGTGGGTCATGAAAAGAAACAGGACGATGCCGGCGAGCGCAGCGGGAAGCGCCGTAATAATGATGAACGGATCGAGCCATGATTGGAAATTCACCACGATCAGCAGGTAAACCAGAACGATCGCAAACCCCAGGCCCCCGAGAAGGCCCAGGTAGGAGCTGCGCATGGTCTCAATCTGACCGCGAACATGGAGGAAGCTCCCTCGCGGTAGCGACCTCTCGTTTGCACTCACGATCCTGTCGATCTGCCTCGCGACCGCACCTAGATCACGATCCTGTACGTTTCCATAGATGTCCAGCGTGCGCCGGATATCGTAGTGGGTAACTACCTGCGACTCGGTGCCGCGGCTCAACGTTGCCACGTCCGCAAGGATCTCCGGGCGCTTGGCCCCAACCGCGGTGATCGGAATGTTCTGTAGGTCGTTGAGGGATTGGATGTCGTACTGCGGCGTCTGCGCCACCATGGGATAAATGACTCCGGTCTTCGGATTCAAATAGAACTGCGGTGTCAGCTGCGTGCTTCCGCTTAGGATATTCAGCACGCTTCCACCAACATCACGCTCCGTATATCCGCCTTGTGACGCTTTAGTGCGGTCAACCGCCACGTTGAGAACCGGGTAATCGTTGGCCTGTTGAATCCGGAGGTCCGTAAGCCCGGGAACCTGTCGCATCTGCGACAGAATCGTATTGATTACGGTCCGATTGCCGGCCATATCTGAGCCCTCAATCTGCACATCGATTGGAGCAGGCAGGCCGAAGTTCAGGATCTGGGTCACAATATCCGACGGCAAGAAGTAGAAGGTCGTGCCGGGGAAGTCGCGCACCAGCTTGTCGCGTAGATCACGGACATAGTCGGCCGTTGGACGGTGGTCCTGCTGCAGCGACACAAGGATGTCGGCATCGCCCGCCCCCACAAGACCAGAGGTCGCGTGCTGCAGGTTCAAAGTGCTGTAAGGCAGGCCGATATTGTCAGCGATGTTGTCGATCTGATCAGCCGGTATCGCTCTTCGTATCCACTGTTCCACCAGGTCACAGAGCTTGGCCGTCTCCTCAATGCGGGTTCCGCTCCTGGCCCGCAGATGAAGAATGAAAGAGCCATTATCGGAACTGGGAAAGAAGTTCTGCCCGAGAAAAGGAATCAGCGAAAAGAAGCAGAGGCAGACCAGAAGAAAAACGGGCACAAACATCCGGCGCGCTCCAATAAGCCGCGCGAGGGTGCCCTGGTAGCCGTTGCGAACGCTCTCAAATCCCCGGTCAAAGGCACGCTGGAATCTGGCAAGGATACTCGGCGAGGGTGCCGCGTGGTGGTCATGAGCCTTCAACAGATACATCGCCAGAGTTGGCACCAGAGTTCGCGAGAGCACGTACGACGCCAGCATCGCAAACACCACCGCTTCCGCCAGAGGAACGAAAAGATATCGCGACACGCCGCTAAGGAAGAACATGGGAAGAAACACAATGCAGATACACAGGGTCGACACCAGCGCGGGTACAGCAATCTGTGCCGCCCCGTCCAGAATTGCGCCGTGAAGCGGAAGCCCCTGTTCCAGGTAGCGTTCGATGTTTTCGATAGTCACCGTCGCGTCATCGACCAGAATGCCGACAGCCAGCGCAAGGCCGCCAAGCGTCATGATGTTGATGGTTTGACCCAGAAATCCAAGGATGATGATCGATGTGAGTATCGAGAGAGGTATGGAGACCGCGATAATAATCGTGCTTCGCCAGCTTCCAAGAAAAAGCAGGATCATCAGTCCGGTAAGCACGGCAGCGATCACGGCCTCGCGAATGACGCCGCTAACCGACCCGCGTACGAAGGTAGATTGATCGCCGATAGGCTTGATCCGAAGCTCCGGCGGTGTGGTTAGCTTGATCCGCGGGAAAAGCTTGCGAATCCCGTTCACAACGTCAAGGGTAGAGGCGTTGCCTGACTTCAAAACCGAGATCAGCACGCCGCGCTTGCCGTCCTGCCGGACGATATTCGTCTGTGGAATATTCCCGTCGGAGACGGACGCCACGTCTTTTACGTAAACGGTCGCACCGTTAATCTGGCGGATCGGAATGCTGCCGATCCCTTCGAGGGTAAGCGGTGAGGCATTCAGATGAACGTCGTACTCATCCATGCCAATCTTCGCTGTGCCGCCAGGCTGAACCACATTCTGCTGGCCTAATGCGGTAAGAACATCCACGGGGGAGAGTCCCTTGGATTGCAGCAGCTTCGGATCGAGGTTGATCATGATCGACCGCTGCTTGCCACCGTAAACGTTTGGAACAACGGCGCCATTCACCGTGATCAGCTGAGGTCGAACGGCATTGACACCAATGTCGTTGAGCTGCTGCTCGGATAATCCGACACCGGAGAGACCGAGCTGAAGGATGGGAACGCTCGACGCGCTGAAATTGATAATCTGCGGGGGGAGGATACCTGGCGGGAGAGAATGAAGTTGGTACTCGGAGGCGGCGCCAACCTGAGCATTCGCCGTGTCCAGACTGGCTCCAGGCTGCAGATAGATCTTAATGACAACCTGCCCGGCAACCGTGGTGGATTCAATATGCTGGATGTTGTCGACAAGAACCGTTAACGCCTTCTCGTAAGGCGTCGTAAGCCGGCCCTCAAGCTCCTCCGGATTCAAGCCCGTGTACTGCCACGCAACCGAGACCACCGGAATGTTAATGTTCGGAAAGATGTCAGTGGGCGTCTGTTCAAGAACAACCGGCGCTGCTATAAGGATCAGGATCGCAAGCACGATGAAGGTATAGGGACGGGTGAGTGCGATCTTAACGATCCACATGGAAGCACCAACCTTGCCGAGGCCGTCGCAAAACTCTCACACCTCTATCAAACACTATTTGAGGCTTGAGGGTCACGACCTTGCGCCTCCGGCCAACCGAATCACATCCCGCCTCCCAGACTGCTCAGTCACTACGCCGGCGTGAGCTCGAGAAGGACTCCCTCCCCTGCTTCGAGATTGAACCTCCCACCGACCTCCGCACCGGCTCCGTCGAGAATAGTCGTCAGCAGAATGCGGCCTCTCGGGGCTTCGATCTCTTGAAGCTCGTCCGTCAGGTTCAGAAGCACGTGGAGGCGCTGTTCTCCGCTGACCCGCTGGTACGAGAGCACGCCCCCCTCCGCTCGGACCTCGCCAATCTCCCCCGCGTGGAGCGCCTCGTACCTGCGCCGCAGAGCCATAAGCTGCTTGTAGAGAGCGAGCACAGATCGCGGGGCATCCACCTGCGACGCCACCGCCTTCTGCCGGGAATCGGGAGAGATCGGAAGCCACGGTGTGCCCGTCGTAAACCCCGCATTCGGGGTCGCGTCCCACGGCATGGGCGTCCGCTCGGGATCTCGGCCCATGCCGATGCCAGGTTGATTCTTCTCGGCCGGATCCCTCACCTGATCGGAGGAAATTACACCGTTCCTCAGCCCAAGCTCATCCCCGTTGTAAAGGGTGGGTGTGCCTCGCAGGGTCAGCAGAAGCATCGCGCCAACCCGCGCCTGAGCCTCTCCAACACGAGTCGCCAGGCGCGGCTGATCGTGGTTGCCGAGCACCCAGTTCGGCCACGCGCCCGCAGGCAGCAGGTCCTCATAGTTCACGATGAGCCGAGCGATGTCGTCCGCCCTCCAGGCAGTCTGGATAAGGTGGAAGTTGAAGGGCATGTCCGCGCCGCGAAGGTGCGTCGAGTCCGGATCTGGACCGTAGTAAGTCACCAACTGAGGAAGCGGCAGGTAAATCTCGCCGATGAGCACGCGCTCCGGGTAGACGTCGAGCACGGATCGCATCTCGCGAACGATCGCGTGAGTCTCGAGGCGGTCCGAACTGTAAAGCGGGAGCACACTGCCGAACGGGTTGCTGCCCGGCGCCCAGTCCGGGTTCTGCGGATTCGATCGGAACTGGTCGTCCTTGATCAGCAACCAGAGCACATCCATCCGGAAGCCATCAACGCCGCGATCAAGCCAGAACCGCATGGCCGAGTACATGGCGTCCCGTAACTCCGGGTTGCGCCAGTTAACGTCGGGCTGGGCCTTCAGGAAAGAATGACAGAAATACTGTCCCGTACCCTCGTCGAGAGTCCACGCACTCCCGCCGAAGTGGGACATCCAGTTGTTCGGAACACCGCCGTCCGCGCCGGGATCGCGCCACAGATACCAGTCCCGCTTGGGATTATCTCGGGACGATCGGCTCTCGCGAAACCAGGGGTGCTGGTCCGAGGTGTGGTTCGGGACAAAGTCGAGGATCAGCTTCAGGCCGCGGCTCTGAATCCCCTCAAGCAGCCGGTCAAAATCATCTAGCGTCCCAAAGATCGGATCGACGTCCGTGTAGTCAGCGACGTCATATCCGAAATCCGCCATGGGCGACGAATAAAACGGTGAGATCCAGATCGCGTCAACTCCGAGCTCAACCAGATAATCGAGCCGGGACAGAATTCCACTCAGGTCGCCAACACCGTCCCCGTTTGAATCCTGAAAAGAACGTGGGTAAATCTGATAGATAACCCCGTCCTTCCACCAAAGCCGAGTTCCCCCTAGCTGCTGCAAAGAACCTCACGCGACGCGAAAGAGAGATGTCACAACCATCGGCATGCAAAAGGTGATTGGAAGGAAATTGGTCGGGACGACTAGATTCGAACTAGCGACCTCACCCACCCCAAGGGTGCGCTCTACCAGGCTGAGCCACGTCCCGACTGCTTACAGTCCGCCCATGCGGGCCTACTGTAGGGGTCAAATTACATTCCAAGTGTACACGAGCCACCGGCCGGACCTCACCGGTCCACCCGCGGCTCAATGTGTCGGCGCGACATACTCTTTCGGCAAAGCTCCACCCTCGCCAAAGAAAAACTCGTTCATCTGCTCCACCAGAAACTCCTGAGCCTCCCTCGTCCAGGGCTGCAGACGGTATTCGTTCAGCAGCATCTTCTGCCGCTCCACCCACTCCCCCCACGCCTTCTTGCTCACGCTCTTGTAAATCTTCTGTCCGAAATCGGAGTCGAACGGCGGCTCGTCTAAGCCTTCCATCTCAGCCTTGTACTTCGCGCAAAAAATCATATGTGCCATGAATCAGATGCTCCTTCACCCCCATTGTACCGGTGCCCCATGGCCCCATGCTCATCCTCGCCTCTCTCGAGAAAACCGTGCGCGGCGTTCCCGCACCCGTCATCTGCCTGCATCCAATCTCACCAGAGGGACACATGGCAGAAAACATCAATCTCGAAAAAGTAAAAGCGACACTTGGCAAGCTCATTGACGTCCTGCGCGACAGTCACCAGGGTTTCATGGACCTCGAAAAGAATCTCCAGGACCACGACGCCCGCGCCCACTTCCTCAAGGAAACCCAGGAGCGCGCCAACTTCTCCGGGGAACTCGAAAATGAACTCCACCGTCTCGGCGTGAAAGATGTCCACCAGAGCGGCATGGTCTCCGGAAAGGTTCACCGCACCTGGGGCGAGCTGAAAGCGAAATTAGGCGGCGGCGATCACACCCTGCTCGACACCGCGGAACAGGGAGAAGACGTCGCTAAGAAAGCCTACGAGGTCGCCTTGCAAGAGCACCTTCCCGCCGACATCCGCGACCTCCTCAGCCGTCAACTTGCCTCTATCCTTGCCTCCCACAACCGGGTTAAAGCCCTTCGCGACAGCAAAGCCTGAACCGGGAATCGTCCGAAACACCCCTTGGCCGGGGGAACCGCACCTCTGGTTCCCCTTTGCCGGGATGCCGTCCGTCGCGCGACTTAACTTTTGCCCGTTACCGCCGCTTCCCTTTTGCCTTTTGGTCCCGCAACCTCTTTTTGGACTTCTTGGGCTTTGCACTCCGTTCCGGGCTCTTCGCCGCTTCTTTCCTGGCAGGTGACCTCTTCTTTCTTTGGCGCAGCGACCCCGCCCCGGGAGCGGCCTGCTCCTCGGCATCGAGAAATCCAACAAGCGCAAATTGTAACCGCCGCTGTTGCCTATCAATCCGGTCCAGCAGCACCCGGACTCTCATTCCCATCCGGAATACCTGCCCGCTCCCCTGACCAACGATCACCCGATCTGTATCCCGGAACACGTAACGATCTTCGTTACGAGAGCCGCGCCCCCCGGTAATCTCTCCCGTCCAGTCCCTCACCCCACCCAGCGAAGCGATCGGAACCAGGCCCTCGATAAACAAGTCCTGGAGCTCCACAAAGAAACCATACTTGGTGCACGACAGCACAATCCCGTCGAACTCCTCGCCTACCCGATCCTGCATGAACTTGATCTTCTTCCACTCGATCAGCTCCCTCTCCGCATCGTCCGCGCGCCTCTCCGTCTGGCTCGATTCCGCAGCAATCGCGCCGAGCTCCGCAGCCGGAATCGGCCCTGTATCCACATCTATCTTCTTCGAAGAGCCACCCCGCTCGCCCCGGCGTCCCTCCACCTCCGCACGCCAGGGCTGCCAATCCTCCGAATGAATCGCTCCGCCGTTCGCGCTCGCACCGGCCTGCAACAGCTCCCTCAACAGCCGATGCACAATCAGATCCGGATACCTCCGGATTGGCGACGTGAAGTGCGTATAGCTCGGCGACGCCAGCGCGAAGTGCCCCTCGTTCTTCTCCGAGTACCGCGCCTGCTTCAACGACCGCAACATCAGGTACGAAAGAATCCGCTCCTCCGGCTTTCCCGCAATCTTGGCCGTCAATCTCTGGTACATCTGCGGCGTGACCGGTATCCGCTCCGCCACCTCATCGACCCGCGCCTCGCGGCCGCCCCCTCCCCCGCTCGCCCCCCTCTGCACGTCGCGACGATCAGATTTCATCGTCATCCGCTTCACCGGCAGGTTCCCAATCCCTAATGTGTAACCAAAGCCGGCCGCCGTCTCCTCGAAGTCCACAATCCGCTTCGGATCCGGCATCTCGTGAATCCGGTAAACACTCGAGACCTCCTTCTGTTCTATCCACGTCGCCACGCATTCATTCGCCGACAACATAAACTCTTCGATCAGCCGGTGCGACCAACCGCGCTCCGACCGCACAATACTCGCCATGTTTCCCTCAGGATCGAACTGCACTACCGGCTCCGGAAGATCGAAGTCGATTGATCCGCGCCGCCGCCGTTTCGCATTCAGCTTCAAGGCCAGCTCGTACATCCGCTCGAACTCCACCACCAGGTCCCCAAACTCCGCCCCAACAATCGCATCGCCATCCAGCACCGCTTGAACCTGCGTGTATGTCATCCGCTGCGCGCTCCGGATGATCCCCTCGCACACCTGGTACCCCACCACCTCGCCGCGCTCGTCGATCTCCATCACGCAACTCAACACCAGCCTGTCTTCATTCGGCCGCAGCGAGCACATCCCGCTCGAGAGCTGGGTCGGCAGCATCGGTATCGCTCGATCCGGAAAGTAAACACTCGTCCCCCGGAACCTCGCCTCCAGATCGAGCGCCGTCCCCGGTCGCACATAGTGGCTCACATCCGCGATGTGCACCTGCAGCTCCCAGTTCCCGTTCGCCAGCCCCCGGACCATCACCGCATCATCGAAATCCCGCGCTGTCTCCCCATCGATCGTCACGATCGGCAGCCCGCGAAAATCTCGCCTGCGCAACCGCTCCATCTCCTCCAGCGTGTCCACCGTAAGCTCGGCCGAAGCCGTCGCCTCGGCCAGTACGTCCGCCGGAAACACATGCGGCAGATGATGCTTGCGGATGATGATCTCCACGTCCACACCAAACGCGTCCGGCGGTCCCAGAACCTCAATGACGCGCCCCTTCGCCGGCCGGCCCGGCTGCGGGAAATCAGTGATCTCCACATCCACCGCCATCCCCTCCAGTGGCTCGAATCCTCCCATCGGCGGAACTCGGCGAGCCCGCGTCTCCTCTCCCACCACCCGATGCGGCGACTCCGCCCCTCCGGCCACCACCTCCGCCCCGTCCGGAATCAGGATCGGCTGCCCCATCCGCTCATCGATAGGCGTAACGTAATTTCCCTTCACCAGAAATCCGTCCGCCCAATCGCTCTCTCGACGATGCGCCCGCGCGTAGTGGAAGATTCCGACCACCGTCGGATTCCGCCGGGTCAACACCCGCGCCACCCGCCCGCTGCGCCGCCCATCCCGCCCCGGCGGTGCCTCGTCCACCAGCACCTCGTCCCCCTGCATCGCGCCATTCAACTCATTCGGCGGAATGAAGAGATCATCCTCCCGGTTCGAACTCCCGTTCGGCCGCACAAACCCATATCCGTCACGATGCAGATCCAAACGCCCCGCTATCAAACGATCCCGAGTCTCGCGAAGCCCACCCGCACCCTCCTCCCGCCGTACCCGCGCCGTCCGCTCCGGCACCGCCGCGGGCAGAGCCCACATCTCGTCCTCGATCCGAACCAGCTCCTTGCGCGCAGTGATCCGCGCCAGCTGCTCCAGCAGCAGCCGCCGCTCCCGCCCGCCGCCCAGCCCCAGCTCGCGCACTAACTGCTTGTACCCAGCCCTCTGCCCCGCCGATCGTCCAATCCGGTCGATCAGCTCACGATCCGTGCGCGCGTACGGTGTCTTCGCCATCTGTCCTCAGCAATGCTCCCGCTCTAGATCCCCGCAGGGCCTTCTTTCTTCCATTCCGACCAAAGGGAGGAACCTGCTTCTCGCCTTGCCTCACCCCCAGACCCTCACTTCGTCTGCTTCGACATCTCCGCCGCCTGCTCCAGCGTCGTCCCTGCTGGCACCTCGCGGAACTCCGTCTGCACCTCATCCTGCTGCTGCCCGATCGTCTTGAAGAACAGCGCCTTCCCATCAATGTGCACATTCGTCTCAGTGATCTGCCACAGTCCCGGCTTCACCTCGCGCCGCTCCACATCGAAAGTTCCTCCCTGTTTCAACCGGCCCAGCATCCCAAACCCGATCAACACATCTTGAATCAGCGTTCCCTTGATCGTCCGTATCCTCTGCTGGCGTTTATCCACCACCAGCTCCCCACGCATCGCCCCCAGAACCCGCGATTGCATATCCGGCGGATCAAAGGTCGGCTCCGGTTCGAACGCGAGCGTCACCGTCTCTCCATTCTCGCTCGCCACCCTCCATCGAAACGCATCCGGCAGCATCCGCAGCAGCTCGGCTGCGTTCTTATCGTCCGCGGCCCCGTCCTTTCTCTGCTTGGCTAGCTTTGAGCTGTCGTGGATAAAGCTCTGCACACGATCCTCTTCCGCCTTTGCCTCCGCTTCCGACAGCGGCCGCCCGCCCCGCTCGACCAATCGCTTCACCGACCCCGCAGATGTTCCCACCACAATCGAAACCGTACTAACCTCCCGCTGCTCGTCCCGGTATCGCCACAGCGTGTGATCCTCTCGCGAGGACTTCATCTCCGACTGAACCGCGCGCTTCACCAACTCCCGCGCATCCTGCGCCATCAAGGAGCCCGTCGCCCAAAGACCAGAAGAGATCAGCAGCAAGCTAAATTTCAAGTTTGGTTTCATCGGCCTTCTTTATAGGACGTCGTTACAGCCTGCGAAGTTTGCGTTCAACATCAGTCCACCAAAGCCTTCGTCCTCGGCTCACTCCCACTCCACCCGAACACTCTTCTTGCCCAGCCGCAGGATCAGATCGTCCTCGACGCGATCCGGCATCTGAATCGTCTTCCCCCGGAACTTCCGCCCATTCACGCTCACCGCATTCTCCTCAATCTTTCGCCTCGCCTCGCCGGTAGATGCCGCCAGCCCGGATTCCTTCAGCAGCACCGCCGCATTCAAGCTCGTGCCGGGCCCCTCTCCCTCAACCACCAGCTTCTCCGCCGCCCTCGAAATCCGCACCACCGGCGCATCCTGACTCACACCGCGCTCCTGGAACTGCTTCGCCCAACCCTCGCCCGCGCGCTCCGCCTCCGCCTCTCCATGGAACCCCGCCGTAATCGTTCGAGCCAGATTCTTCTTTGCCTGCATAGGATGCAGCGCCCCACTCTCAACCTCTTTCTGCATCCCGTCGATCTCGCTCAACCGCAGATCTGTCAGCAGCGTCCAATACCTCCACATCAAGTCGTCCGAGATGCTCATCAGCTTGCCGTACATCTCCCCCGCCGGCTCCTGGATCCCGATCGCATTCCCCAGCGACTTCGACATCTTCTGCACGCCGTGCAAGCCCTCAAGAATCGGAGTCATCAGCACGATCTGCGGCCTCTGCCCCGCATCCCTCTGCAGGTCGCGCCCTCGCATCAGGTTGAACCTCTGGTCCGTCCCGCCCAGCTCCACATCGCACTTCAGCGCCACCGAGTCGTACCCCTGCGCCATCGGATACAGCAGCTCATGCACGCTGATCGGCTGCTCCTCCTGGAACCGCTTGTGGAACTCCTCCCGCTCCAGCATCTGCGACACCGTAAACTTCGCCGCCAGCCGGATCATCCCCTCAAACCCCAGCTCCCCCAGCCACTCCGAGTTGTATCGCACCTCCGTCTTCCCCTCATCCAGAATCCGGAACACCTGCTCCTTGTACGTTCGCGCGTTCTCGTCGATCAGCGCCCTCGTCATCGGCGGCCGCGTCAGGCTCTTTCCCGTCGGATCCCCGATCAGCGCCGTCGCATCTCCGATCAGAAAGATCACCGTATGTCCCAGCTGCTGAAAGTGCCGCAGCTTCCGCATCAACACCGTATGCCCCAGATGCAGATCCGGCGCCGTCGGATCAAACCCCGCCTTCACCCGCAGCGGCACCCCCGTCTTCACCGACTCCGCCAGCCGCTCCCGCAGCGCCTCCATCGGAAGGATCTCCGCGGCACCCTTCGCAATCACATCCATCTGCTCGTCTACGGAAACAAAGCTCGTCACACTCATGGTCCCCTCAAGTATAGAGAACGGTCGTTTATGGAGAACCGTCGTTGCGCACCGGCGCTCCTGCACCCCAAACATTTATTGGAACTATCCAGGCATTGGGGTTATCCCCGACCGGCCGCGTAAAGAACTCCATGACGAACGACATGTGCGTTGTCGCCCCCGCACGCTGCCTCGCGCTCGCAGCCATTCTGGCCGCATCCAGCCTCAGCGCCCAATCCACCAGCGCCGAAGGCGCGTTCCATACCAGCCTAGGGCGAAGCCCTAGGTGAACGCCCCACACCTGCAATGAGGGCTGAAGGCCCGCCCCAAATCGGGCAGACCCAACATTGGTCTCACCAGGGCAATCTGGGAGAGCACCACGGATGCAAACCTGTGACACATCATCTGCCATGGGACCTCCGGCATCTATAACGAGGCCAGCACCTCCACCACCCATGCCCGACCGCAAACCCAAAGCGCAGCCTGCCTCCGCCCAACACCCACCCAAGACCTGCGCCACCTGCGGCCGCTCCATCACCTGGCGAAAGAAGTGGGAGCGCGATTGGGACAACACAAAGTTCTGCTCCGATATCTGCCGCTCCCACAAACCCTCAGCACAGGATCAGCAACTCGAGGAAACCATCCTCCACCTCCTCCACCAACGCGGCCGTGACAAGACCATCTGCCCCTCCGAAGCCGCTCGATCCGTCGCCGCCGCCCAAGACTCCACCACGAACAGCGATCAACCAGACCGCTCCGCTTGGGCTCCGCTCATGCAACCCGCCCGCGCCGCCGCCCGCCGCCTCGTCGCCTCCGGATACATCGACATCACCCACCACGGCCATGTCGTCGACCCTTCCACTGCAAAAGGTCCCATCCGTTTACGACTCCGCTAAACTTCCCAACTCCGCACCGGGGAGCAGGCGGCTCATCCCCTCTTCACCGCCTCTATACCTTCATGACTACAGCCACGAAGTCCGCGACTAGGAATGCGCCGACTAGGGCGGCAAGCAAAACGGCCGCCGCCAAGAAATCCCCAGCCAAGAAGTCCGCCGCCGAAGGCAATCACTGCTGGCCTGGCTTCGAGCCCACTCCCGGAAAGATGGCCGGCGAGAAAGGCTCCTGCGAACCCAAGCCCGGCAGAAAATCTGCGGGCGTCAAAAAAGCCGACAGCAAAGCAGCCGCCGCGTCCAAGCTTCAGAAGCAGGGCAAACCTAACCCGAACAAATAGCCTCCCCTCCCGGCCCCGCTCTACACTCTCCGGCATGGACGCCGATCGCCTCCGCGCCTTTCTCCTCACCCTTCCCCACGTATCCGAAACCATGCAGTGGGGCGCTAACCTTCTCTTCTGGGTAGGAGACAAGGCCATCGGTGGAAAGATGTTCGCAGTCGTGAACCTCGACGGAGATGGTCGCGCTGTCATCTCCTTCTCCGCCGGTCCGAACTATACGCCGATCTGCTCGAGATCGAAGGCCTCATCCCCGCCCCCTACATGGCCCGCATCCACTGGGTCGCCGCCGAACGCTGGGACGTCTTCCGCACCTCCGAATGGAAATTGCACCTCCACCACGCCCACCAGCTCACCTTCGCCAAACTCCCGCCCAGAACCCAAGCCGTCCTGGCACTGCCCGCCACTCAAGGGAAGCGCCTGGTAGCCGACCGGCGCAAGCTCCTCGCCGCCAAAGCCGCCGCCAGGAAAGCCGCGGAGGCAATCGCACCCGGTGCCATGAACTCCTGAGTCTCACCTTCCAACCGCTTTGGCGTAGGGGGGCTGCTTTGCACGCTACAATGGAAGCGGGGAAAAGAACTTCCGCCCCTCGGCCCCGCATGCCCACGCGACTTACTTCGTTACAAGACTTTGCCCTAACCCCTAAAGAATCAATACTCTGTTTTCCGGTCCAGCGCTAAGTTCCTTGTCTTGAAGACTTTGCGAGCGAACTACCCGGGGGGTACCCCCCTACGCAATCTCCGGCGACGCGTCAAAGAGCCCCCGAAACGACAACCGGTACACCCAGATCAGAAAAAGCTCCAGAAGCGCCGCCACCAGCCCCGGAACCACCCCCGCTCCCCCCATCAGCAGAAAGTGAAACAGAAGCACATTCACGAGGATCGGAGCCAGAATCACCAGCCCCAGCGGCACATAGCGCCCGACCAGCAACAGCAGCCCCCCAACCACCTGCAGCACCGCCACAAACGTCATCCACCGGTGTTGCATCATGATCGTGCTCCACGTGCCCGCGTCCCCCGGGGGCATGGCCGGAGTCGGTAAAAAGTGGAGGATGCCGTTCAGACCAAAGACGAAAAACATGAAACCCAGAAGAAGCCTCGCCACCAGAACCACCTTGCTCATCGTCAGAACCACTCCTCCCATCAAACTCTTCACCGCACCAGAATCGCCCCGCTAAGCTAGCGTGTCTATAGGATCTTTCGTGAGCGTCAAACCTATGCCAACTCTCCCGCCTGCCCTCCCCCTCTCCCTCACCGGCCGATCCGCCCTCATCACCGGAGGCTCGCGCGGCATCGGAGCCGCCTGTGTCCGCCTCTTCCGCGAGGCCGGAGCCCGCGTCGCTTTCAGCTACCAGACTGCCCGCGAACAGGCCGAGGCTCTCGTCCGGGAAGGAGATAGCCAGGAAGTGGGAAGCCAGGCGTCAGGCAGCAACTATACCCGTTCCATCGCCATTCAGCAGGACCTCGCCACTCCCGAGCACGGCCACGCCCTCGTCGAAGCCGCCATCCGCGCCCTCGGCCGCCTCGATATCCTCGTCGTCAATCACGGCGTCTGGCCCGCACACGATCAGCCCATCGGCACCATGCCCATCCAGCAGTGGCGCTCCACCCTCGCCATCAACCTCGATAGCACCTTCGGCCTCGTCCAGGCAGCCACCGCCCACATGCTCCAGCAACCCGCTCCCGAATCCGGGCCGCGCGGCCACATCGTTCTGGTCGCCAGCACCGCCGCCCAGCGTGGTGAGGCCTTCCATGCCGACTACGCCGCCAGCAAGGGAGCCCTTATCTCACTCACCAAGAGCCTCTCCTCCGAGCTCGCTCCCCAGCGTATCCTCGCCAACTGCGTCGCACCCGGCTGGGTCGGCACAGAGATGTCCGCCGCTGCCCTCAACGACCCCGTGGCGTCCAACAAAGCGATGTCCCTCATCCCCCTCGGCCGCGTCGCCCATGTCAACGAGATCGCCGGTCCCATCCTCTTCCTCTGTACCCCGCTCGCCGGCTTCATCTCCGGTGAGATCCTTAACGTCAACGGAGGAGCCGTCCTCGTCGGCTAAGCTTCCCCACCCCGCTCACCTCATCTCTGCCCAAGTCCATCTCGACCCGGGACCCATAGGACACCGCATAATGCGCTTCCGTGTCACCCTCGCCGCCCTTGCCCTTCTTCTGCCCGCCACACTGCACCCCCAGGCACGCGACCTGCAGAACGCAGCCCCTCCCCTACCCAATGGTCAGACCGAGGAGCAGCGCGGACGTCAGCTTCTCGACCAGATGATCGCTGCCCTCGGTGGCCCCGCCTGGATCTCGCGTCACACCTCATCCGAGTTCGGCCGCACCGCCGCCTTCTTCCGCGGAGCGCCCACCGGACAGACCATCGACTTCACCGAGATCCGCGAGCTCCACACACCCTCCCAGCCCCCGCTCGAACGCATCGGCTTCCTCACCGATAAAAGCATGATCCTTCCCGGCAAAAAGATCGATGTCGTCCAGATCTGGACCGCCGACAACGGCTACGAGATCACCTACAAAGGCAAATCCACCCTCCCCAAGGAGCAGGTAGAGGACTACCTGCGACGCCGCTCCCATTCCATCGAAGCCGTCGTCTTCACCTGGCTCAAAGCCCCCGGCGTCATCGTCATCGCCGAAGGCACCAGCATGGTCGAGCGCCACCTCGCCGACAAGCTCACCGTTCTCAGCGACAACAACAACGCCGTCACCGTCGAGCTCGACGTCACCACCCACCTCCCCCTGGCCCGCACCTTCGAGTGGCGAAACCAGCAATTCCAGGACCACGACGAAGACCGCGAAGAGTACGACGACTACCACGACTTCGGCGGCCTCCCCACCCCTCTCACCCTCTCCCGCTACCGAAACGGCGACCTCGTCAACCAGCGCTTCCTTACCAAAGTCGAATACAACGCCCCACTCCCTCCCGACACCTTCAATCCAGACGTCATTCTCAAAAAGAAATAGCCACTCACCATTCAGGGGATCTAGGGCGCAAAATCGCCCGCTCAAGCAGAGGCGGCGGTCCTCGGTTAAGGAACCGCCGGATCCAGCACTAAGCTTCTGCTAATCAGTCACGCACCACGCGCCGCCGAAGCGTACCCGCTACGCTGAGGAGACCGGTCCCCAGGAGCAGCAGTGTCGCTGGTTCCGGGGTCACTGTCGTGCTCACATTCGTGAAAACGAACGAGCTGTCGTTGTAATCGTAGTCAGACCCCTGGGAGAGCAGTATGTCCTCAAAGCCGACGTACGTTCCCGCCGGAATCGTTGCTCCTCTCAGCAAACCGCCCGTGAACGGGGTTACATAGGCGTGAGTCACGCCATCGGCATTCGACGTGTTGGAGAACAGGGTCGTTCCCGTGTCCCGGTTGAACAGCAGAAAGACAAGCAGGTCACCGGCGCTTACATTGCCAAAGTTCGCCGTCGCCCCTATTCCGGTGCTGTGGTTAGGGAACAAGAAGGAACTGGTCCTCCCAGACGTCACATCATAAAGCGCCACCGTATCCGTGTCGGCGGAGCTGGCGCCGGCGAAGTACCCCGTTACCGACCCAGTAGCGGCTGCGTTCAACGAAGAGTAAACCGCAGGATGGGAAACATTGTTGTAAGGAATGGGATCCGCGAATACGTTGACGCAAGCGGATAAAGCAAGCACAGAGAGAAAAACCGTAGGACGAAGCATGCAGGGAGGAACCTCGGGCCCAAAATATATTTCACTTCCTTTGATGCAATTTCCTGGCCACTTCTGACCTCCTCTTCGGTCCCTATTTTCAGCGACGACCCCGCAAATTCATCTCCTTGGGTGCAACAGTTTGCATGAAAAGGAGCCGGGGGTGCTCTCCCTCTGAGCCAGCCGCTCCAAATCGGGCAATCAACGCGCCCAACTCCGCATAAGTCCTCGCTTAGGCGTCACTCTCAAGTAGAAAATTGCCTCGCGACGTCAGCGCATCAAAAATCATGCAGATGTCATCTACCAGAGTCCGCGCTACCTGGTAGACCCGCGCCCGGACTCCTGAATCCCCAGCCAAAATTCAACCCGGCAACGCAGCTATACTCATCTCTGCCATGACCCAACCTCAGCCCGACGCTCCGCCGAGCACGGAACCCATCCCTCCAAAGCAGACCCTCGACATTCTCGAGATTATGTCGATCCTGCCCCACCGCTACCCCTTCCTCCTCATTGACCGCATCCTCGAACTCGAACCCGCCAAGCGCATCGTCGCCCTCAAAAACGTCACCATCAACGAGCCCCACTTCCAGGGCCACTTCCCCGACTACCCCATCATGCCCGGGGTCCTCATGGTCGAGGCCATCGCCCAGACCGGCGGTGCCCTCCTCCTTACCGAGATCCCCGACCGGGACTCCAAGCTCATGGTCTTCACCGGCATCGAAGACGCAAAGTTCCGCCGGCCCGTCACCCCCGGCGACCAGCTCCGCATCGAAGTCAACGTCCTCAACTGGCGCACCCGGGCCGTCAAGATGCACGGCGCGATCACCGTTGGGGGCAAGCTCGTCTGCGAGGCCACCGTCACCTGCCAGCTCGTCCCCCGCCCCGGCAGGCCCGCGTCGCTCTCCTCCACTTCCATCGGCCCCACCGCGGCCCAGCCTCCGGTCGAGTCGCCCAGCTAGACCTCACCGTGAGCGAACCCACAAGGTCCCATCCCAAGCCGTCCATCCACCCCACCGCCATCATCGCCCCCGGCGCCCAAATCCCCGCCACCTGCACCGTCGGCCCCTTCTGCACCATCGGCCCCAACGTCACCCTCGGCGAAGGCTGCGAGCTCGTCAGCCACGTCGTCCTCGACGGCCACACCATCCTCGGCGACGGCAACCGCATCTTCCCCTTCGCCTGCCTCGGCATCGCCCCGCAGGACCTCAAGTACGCCGGCGAGCCCACCCGCCTCACCCTCGGGGGCAACAACTCCATCCGCGAGTACGTCACCATCTCCCGCGGAACCGCAGGCGGTGGCGGCCTGACGACCGTCGGCTCAGACTGCCTCATCATGGCTTACACCCACATCGGCCACGACTCCCATATCGGGGACGGATGCATCCTCGCCAACTCGGCCACCCTCGCCGGCCACGTCATTGTCGAAGACTTCGCCGTCGTCGGTGCCCTCTGTCCGGTCCATCAGTTCTGCCGCATCGGCCGGTACAGCTACATCGGCGGCGGCACCACCATCACCCAGGACGTCCTCCCCTATTCCCTCACCTCTATCGAGCGCAACAACCACGCCTACGGTCTCAACAAGGTCGGTCTCGAGCGCCGCGGCTTCACCCCCGCTCAGATCAAGCGCCTCCGCCAGGCTTACCGACTCCTCCAGGCCTCCAGGCTCAACACCACAGATGCCCTCGCTGCCATCCGCGCCACTCTCACCCAGGATGCCGGTCCAGCAGCCGATGAGCACGTTCGTTACCTGACCGACTTCATCGCTGCAAGCGAACGCGGCGTCATCAAGTAATTCCGCTTTCCGTCCTGTGCCGCACTGCTCAGCTTAGAAAATTCTCTCCGGTTGAACCGTTACGTGTCGTGGCTGCAAACCCATTGTGCGGCCCTCCCATAAGGGCTACATTCTATGCATCCGTCCGGCATTTGCCTCAAAACTAGGAAAAGCCCTAGGCTTCCAGAACGGTAGGAGCTTCCACCATCCTCCACCCCTTACAGCGGCATATCGATCATGAGACGATTGCTTCCGCCAAAGCCCTGGCCTCGTCGCGTCGAATCTTCGGGACGGGCGAAATGGCCGACCTGACACGCTCGTTCCACTGGGCTCAAACCTCTGTCGGGCCCATCGAGCAGTGGCCCGACACCCTGCTCACAACCGTCAATACATTGCTCGCCTCGCGCCAACCCATGTTTCTCTGGTGGGGTGACCATCTGGTCCAGTTCTACAACGATGGCTACCGCCCCAGCATCCGCGCCGACAAGCATCCCAAGGCGCTCGGCCAGCGAGGCGAGGAGTGCTGGCCCGAGATCTGGCCGATCATCCATCCGCAAATCGAAGCAGTCATGAAGCATGGGCACGCGAGCTGGCATGAGGATCAACTCGTTCCAATCTATCGCGATGGAAAGCTCGAGGACGTCTTCTGGACCTACGGCTACAGCCCCGTTCGAGATCCCTCCGGAGCTATCTGCGGAACCCTTGTCACCTCCCTGGATACCACCGGCAGAGTCCTCGCCGAACAGCAGCTCCGCTCCAGCCAGCAGCAAGGCAAAGCCTTGTTCGATCTGGCTTCAGACGCCATCTTTGTCGCCGACGTCAACGGTCGCATCACCGAGGTCAATCTGGCCGCGTGCCGACTTCTTGGCTTTCCCAGCAGCGATCTTCTCGACCGTAACTACTACGACCTCATCGCGGAGACAGAGGCTCCCAGGCTGTGGAAGACGCGCGATGCCCTGCTCAAAGGTGGCATCAGCGTCGAAGAGTGGCAGCTCGTCACCAGGGACGGATCCATTCTCTCGACCGAGATCAGCGCCGCCCTCCTGCCCGACGGTCGCTGGCAGGCCTTTGTCCGTGACATCACCGAACGCAAACGCCTGGAAGCCGAGCGCCTCTTCCTCATGCAGGAACTGCAGCGGGAACGAACACGGCTCGCCGATCTCTTCCAGCAGGCGCCCGCCTTCTTCGCCGTGCTCCGCGGTCCAGAACATACCTTCGAACTCATCAATCCGCTCTACCAGGAACTCATCGGGCATCGAAGCGTCCTCGGGAAACCGGCCCGTGAAGCCATACCCGAGGCGGAAGAACAGGGCTTCCTCTCTCTTCTCAACCGGGTCTACCAGACCGGTGAGCCTTTCGTCGGACGCGGCATCCGCATCAGCCTTGCCCGCAGCGCACCCGAACCCCTCGAAGATCGCTACCTGGACTTCATCTATCAGCCCATGCGCGAGGCCAATGGAACCGTCTCCGGAATTATCGCGCTCGGCGTAGACGTGACTGAAGGCAAACGAGCCGAACTTGCGCTCGTGCAAACAGAGAAGCTCGCCGCAGTCGGTCGCCTCGCCAGTTCCATAGCCCACGAGATCAACAACCCGCTCGAGTCCATCACCAACCTCCTGTACCTGGCCCGTCAGAGCAGCGAGGTCCGGGGAATCCATGACTACCTTGACACAGCGGAACGCGAGTTGGGCCGCGTCTCGGCAATCAGCACCCAAACCTTGCGCTTCTACAAGCAGTCCACGAAACAGCAGGCAGTCAGCTGTCTCGAACTCCTCGGCGAGTCGCTTTCCGTCTTCAAAGGCCGCCTCTCCACACCGACATCCGCGTGGAAAAACGCAAGCGGGCGTGCCGATTGGTGGTCTGCTTCGAAGGCGAAATCCGCCAGGTCCTCAATAACCTCATCGTCAATGCGATCGACGCCTGCCCGCCACACAGGGGACGCCTGCTCCTTCGCAGCCGCGAAGGGACCAATTGGAAGACCGGAATCAAGGGTCTGGTCATCACCGTCGCCGACAATGGCACCGGCATGAGCGCTCAAACGCAAAAGAGGATCTTCGAGCCCTTCTTCACCACGAAAGGACTCACCGGTATCGGTCTGGGCCTCTGGGTCAGCTGTGAAATCGTCAACCGCCACAAAGGTGAGTTGAGGTGCCGGAGCAGCCAGCTTCCCGGCCGCTCCGGCACCGTCTTCACCCTCTTTCTCCCCTTCAACTCAACACTGCCACAGGAATCGCGGCCGATCGCAACCGCATCCCTCGCAGGATGAATCGGGCCTCATGACGACCTTTCGCAGACTTGGCAGATCCTCTCAACTCCCAGGCTCCTCAAGACGCCCCACCCCACATGAGGCCCCGGCCCATCGATAAACTCGGCCTCATCGCCGGCAACGGTCGTTTTCCATTCCTTCTCCTAGACGCCGCACGCGCTCACGGGCTCACGGTCGTCGTCGCCGCTATCAAGGAAGAGACCGACACCGAGATCACCCGGCGCGCCGCGCTCGACCCGGAGATCCACCTGCACTGGCTCTCCCTCGGTGAGCTCTCCAGACTTATCGATACCTTCAAAGCCGAAGGCGTCACCCGAGCCGCCATGGCCGGCCAGGTCAGGCACAAGCAGATCTTCTCCTCCATCCGACCCGACTGGCGACTCGCCAAACTCCTCCTCAACCTCCGCACACGGAACACCGACATGCTCCTGGGCGCAATCGCCAAGGTCCTCGCCGATGAGGGCATCGAACTCATCAGCTCCACCCATTACCTCGATCCGCTTCTCGCCAAACCCGGCCTCCTCACCACACGCGCTCCGGACGAAGAAGAACTGAAGGACATCGCCTACGGCCGATCCGTAGTCCATGGCATCGCCGGTTACGATCTCGGCCAGACCGTTGTTATCGCCGCCGGGGCCTGCGTCGCCGTCGAGGCAATGGAAGGGACTGACGCCACTATCGCCCGCGCCGGTGCCCTCTTTCGTACCCTCGACGGGCCAGCCCCGCCCTCGCCGCTCTTTCATCCTGACCCTCGAGCTTGCGAAGGGGAAGGACCCGCTTCTCTACCCTCGAGGCCTGCCCCGCCCGCGCCCCAAACCACCCTCCGCCGCTCCCTCACCGTAGTCAAATTGGCCAAACCGAATCAGGACATGCGCTTCGACGTACCCGTCATCGGCGTCCCCACCATCGACATCATGCGTGAAGCTGGAGCCACCTGCCTCTCCATCTCAGCCGGCCGAACCCTCCTCTTCGATGTTGACGCCATCATCGCCGCAGCCGATATCGCCCAGATCGCCATCCTCGCAGAGTAGAATTCTCCAGGCAGCAGCCGCCCGCCCAAACCAACTTCGATCCCCGCACGTCATCTTATCGGGCCCGCTCTCTCGTACCGCATCAGAAAGAGGAACGCATGCGCAAATCAATCATCTCCGCCACTCTTCTCGCCGCTGGGATACTCTCCCTCGGCATCAAGGCACACGCCGCAGCCGACACCGCAACGGTAGGGGCCGCCGCTCCCACCTTCACCCTGCCCTCGCAGGAAGACAAGCCCGTCTCCCTCTCCGACTACAAGGGAAAATGGGTCGTCCTCTACTTCTATCCCAAAGACCAGACCAGCGGTTGCACCCTTGAGGCCCACAACTTCCAGCGCGATCAGGCCAGGTACTCCGCCGCCAACGCGGTCGTCCTCGGCGTCTCGCTCGATACCGTCGAGAGCCACAAGACCTTCTGCACCAAGGACAGCCTCACCTTCAAGCTCCTCGCCGATCCCGATCACAAGGTCATCGATCAATATGGCGTTCCCGTCAAGAACTTCGGCGTCGCGAAGTTCGCCAATCGCGAGACCTTCCTCATCTCTCCCGATGGCAAGCTCGTCAAAAAGTGGGACGTCAAAGACATCCAGAACCACAGCGAAGAGGTCCTCACCGCCATCAAGGACGGCGGCAAGTAGCTCTCTTCACTACCGGTCAAACGCAAGTCCAGACGCAGAAAGGCCCGGGCTCTCATTCAGAGAACTCGGGCCTTTTTGCTTGCCTTAATTTTGCTGCATCCCTGCCTACTTCTTTGCTGCGGTCTTCTTTGCCGGGGCCTTCTTCGTCGCGGTGGACTTCTTTGCAGCGGTTGCCTTCTTTGCCGGTGCCTTCTTCGCTGCCGTTGCCTTCTTCGCCGGGGCCTTCTTTGCTGCTGCTTTCTTTGCTGGAGCCTTCTTTGCTGTTGCCAAGGTAGTACCTCTCGCTGTTGATTTTTTGCTGCGTGCTGTGCCCTTGTTGCTTGCCGCTCCTTTTTTCGGAGCGACCTTCCCGCCGCGTTGAGCACTCGACTTCTGTGCGGCAGATCCTGAAATCTTCTTAACCATGGCCTTCTTGGCCGGGGCCTTCTTCGCCGGTGCCTTCGCCCCAGCGAACTTTTTCGCGGCTGCCTTCTTCGCTGGCGCCTTCGTCGCAGCAGCTCTCTTAGGGGCAGCCTTCTTCCCCGAAGCCTTCGCCGCAGCTCCCTTAGCCGGAGATGATTCGGCCGGAGATGATTTGGCCGGAGCTTTCTTGGCAGGACTCTTCTTCGCTGGTGTCGCCGCTGCCGCCTTTGCACTCTTAAGCGACGCACCCACGCTGCTCTCGGCCGCGTTCCGCTCCGGAACCTTCGATTCGCGCGTCGGTGGCGTGTACGGGTCCACCTGCGACGAAGGTGCGCTGTACAGGCTCGCGTCCTCGGCATGCGTCCCGCGATGCAGCAGTTTGTCACTGTCGTCAGCGACGTCCGACTCGTCATCCTCGTCGGTCACATCCTCATCCTCGTCCGATTCACGAGTCTCAGCTTCGTCATCGGCCGAAGTCAACGTGACCTCCTCTTCTTCGTCTTCCTCATCCTCGTCCGTGAGGTTGAGATCGCCGTCGTTCTCTTCTGCATCATCGTCATCGTGTGCAGCCGCGTATAGCTTGATCGTTTCATCGAAGCTCATTCTTGTTCCCCTCGCTGCCTTAACATCACTGCACTAATTACGATGCACAAAATCAGACCGCGCTCCGCGGAACGGATTCTAGCAACATACTGCATCGGTGCGCTAGCGATGGCAAGCAATCTTTTCTGCCGAGTAGCTTATCGAGCAGCTTTCCGCTTCGTTGATGCCGACGCTGAACTCCGCTTCGTCCCCTTCGTCGAAGAGCCCGCTCCGCTCGCTGACGATCCATGCGCAGAGCTCCCCGTCCGTTGTATCGCCGTCGGCTGTATTCCCGTCCGTCGCAGCGTAGCAGCCGATGATCCGCGCGATCCGTTCGCCTTTCCTCGCGCTCCACCTCTGCCGCGCGATCCGCGCCCGCGCAGATGCGCCGTCGGCGACATCCGAACCGGCTCCGTCACCGCCAGGGTTCGACCCGCGCTCACCGCCTTCGACCGAAGGTGATTCCACCCGCGCAGCTCCTCGACCGACACATTGAAGCGGTCCGCAACCGTCACCAGCGTGTCTCCACGCCGCACCGTGTATCGCTGCGGTCGTGCTCCACTCGCAACCGTCACGACCGGCACCACCAGCTCATCGCCTTCCTCGACCGGATCTCCAACACTCAACCCACTCGCCGCCGCCACATCGCTCGCATGCGAATGGAGAGCCGTCGCTACGCTCTCTAGCGTCTCTCCAGTCTTCGCAACATGGAACCGCCAGCTCGCCCGCTTATCCTCCGGGATCGCCTTCAGGCGATCCACGTAAAGCTGCTTCGTGCCCGGCGGAATATGGAGGTCGAACGAGATGTCTCTCGGCGTGCTGAGCCGCAACAAAGACGGATTCAGCGCCACAATCTCTTGCACGGAGACGTTCGTCACATCGGCCACCAGGCGTACGTCGATCCCGTAGTCCGTTGACACAGTGTCGTAGATCACCGGTGGGCTCGGTATCAGCTTGTCCAGCCCATAACGTTCAGGATTCTTTGCCATAATCACGGCCGCGAGAATCTTCGGCACATACGCCCGCGTCTCGGCCGGCATCGCGTTGCGCCGGTACAGCTCCCAGAAATCCGCGTATCCCGTCCGCATCACAGCCCTCTGCACGTTGCCCAGACCCCAATCGTATGAGGCCATGGCGAGGTACCAGTCGCCCGTAATGCCGTACAGCTTCTTGATGTACCGCGCATACGCGCGCGTGCTCTTCTCCGGATCGAATCGATAGTCGAAGTAGCCGTTGCGGACAAGGCCGTACTCCGGACCCGTGTAAGTCATGAATTGCCACATGCCGCCCGCACCGGAACGAGCGTTGATCGCCTGTGGCTGAAATCCAGACTCGGCCACCGCTAGGTAAATCAGGTCCTGCGGAACGCCTTCCTCCTTCAACACCTGCTCAATCAGCCCGCGATATTTGCCGACTCTCTGCATCGACGCCGCCATATGTCGACGAAAATTGTCGGAAGTCGAGAACACGTCAATGTACCCGGCAACTTGATCGTTGATGATGAGCGGCAGGTCGGACGCCGTATTCAGCTCCGTCTTCAACTTCGCCACCAGCTCCGGGTTGGGCGCAAACGTCAGGTCCGTTGCCGCGTCCAAAGGTGCCGCCTCCACCGGCGCGGAAAATCCATTGCCCTGCTTCAGCGCCGCCATCTCGAGCGAGTTCACTGAACTCAACAGTCGATCGAACTCGTCCGACAGCTGCGGATCCGACTTTAGATCGAGGCCGCTCGTCAGCATCAGATCCACGGCAAAATCAAAATCGTTTCGTGCCGCATCCAGCTTGCCCGAGCGATAGTTGCTCACACCACTCGTGTAGGCCCGCTCTGCCTGGTTGATCAGCTGCTGCACCTTCTGTGCCTGAGCCGGAGTCTGAGCACTCGCAGGGGCCGCGGCAATCGCCGCGTTCGGAGCCGCGCCCGTCTGCGCCAGCGCACCCTTCGGCATCGGTGTCGGCGCAGGCATCGCAGGTGCCGTCGTCTGCTTCGACGCCTTTCCCGGCGCTCCCGTCTGATCCTGCGGACACCCCATCACCAACGCCAGCGGAAGACATCCCACCACCAACCACCACCGCGCCCAACCTTCTGAAAGTCCCAAGCTCGTCCGCTTCATCGTCCCGCTCATTGTAAGACGCGAAGCCCCCGCAAACCTCTTTCCCTAAGCTTTCGACGCGACTTCACGCCGCCTCAACCTCGCTGAAAAAGGAATTCGCGTCAGAGCAGCAGCCCTCGGCAGCAGCGACGGAAAGGCCCGCACCGCACCGCACACCACCCGCTGTCCCCCAGCATCCACCATCAGCCGGGAAAGCGCCGTAGCCCTCCACAACAGCCGTCCCAACTCCGCCTCTAACCTGCGCACGAGCTCTGCGGGCCTCTGCCCTCCCAGATAAACCTCCGCCGCCACCTGCGCCGTATGCAGCGCGATCGACATCCCATCGCCCGAGAACGACGGGATCACCGCCGCCTGGTCCCCCATATGCCACAGCCCCGGCTCCCCTGCATCTCTCCGCAAATATCCATACGGTATTCGCGACAGACTCAACGGCCGTTCCAGCATCGCCTCCGCTCCTCGGAGCCTCCGCCGCAAATGTGGCGACTCCGCCTCGATCGCCCCCAGCAGCGCCTCCCATCTCCCACCCAATTCCCTGTATCTCCTCGCCTCCACCAGCAGGCAAAGGTTCGCGCACCCACCCTCCACCATCTGCAGCCCCGCATATCCTCCCCGAAAAAGAATCAGCTCGATCGCCCCCGTAAGCTCCGCGCTCTCCCCCTCCGCCAGACGGAAATATTGCTTGAAAGCAATCAGCGTGCCTTGCGGTCCCTCCGGCCGCGCATGCCCGCGCAGATCATGCTTCCCACTCGCCACAAACACATCCCCCGCACCCAACCTCTCTCCTCCGGACATCCGCACGTCCCATCCAGTCTCGCTCCGCTCCAGCGCCTCCGCTCGCTCTCCACGCCGAACGTCCGCTCCGCTGGCTGCCGCCATCTGCAGCATCGCTTCATCCAGCACCTTTCGCGTCAGTGACTGCGCCTCGAACGGCAGATCGTGCCCCGCATATTCACCCCGCCCCGCAAGCCGGAGATGCCGCACCGGCACCGCGCCCAGCGTTCCCACATCAAGCCCCATAGCCAGGAGAGAGTCGAACGCCTCCGTCGACAAAAACTCGCCGCACATCTTGTGCCGCGGCTCCGCATACTGCTCAACCAGCGTCACGGGAACTCCCGCACGCGCCAGCAGCGTCGCCACTGCCGCCCCAGCCGGGCCTCCGCCAATCACGATCGGCCCACCCAACACGCCACTCCTCACCGTAGCCGCTCCACACAGAGCCGCGCCGGAAACACACGCACAATCCGTGCCGCCTCCTCCGGCACCTCCGCCTCGCGCAGCAATTCCTTCCAGTCCACAACCCGGAACGCCCGCCGAAACGATACCGGCCCATCATGATGCAGAAACGGGTGCCACCGCACCAGCACCGCCAGCGCGCTGAAGATCCCCGCCGGAATTGCCTGCCGCTCCAGGTCGTTGATGAACCATCCCACTCGCGCACTCGCCTCCATCCATCGCAGAAATCGCACGATCTCCTGGTGTCCCAGGTGATGCATCACCAGCGAACTCACCACAACATCCGCGGATTGCAGCGAAACCTCCGACATCGCGTCACCCGTTCTCCACTCGATGGCGTCCGCTCTCATCCCCGCCGCCCGCGTCGCCTCCCTCGCAATCGCCTCGGTCTGCGGTTGGAGATCAATTCCCGTCAGCCTCACCCGCATCCTTCGGCGCTCCGCCCATCTCGAAATCACACGCAGCATATCCCCGTACCCCGACCCAACATCGACAAGGTGAAGCTCTCTCCCTCGATGCCGAGCCGCCGCCCGTTCAAGAAAATTCAGCGTCGGCCGATACGACATCGTCAGCCGGTTCATCTTCTCAAGATTGCGAAGGCACCCCGCCAGAACCTCGGTCGAGCACGGCTCGTCCATCCACTCCGGCAGACTCTCCGGCTCAGCACGGCGCGCGAAGTCCGCTCCGCTCCACCCACTCTCCCGCCCAAGCCTCGCGGTTCGCGACCCAGACTCGATTCCAGACGCCGTCTCAGACCGCATGGAAGAGAAGCGTCTCCGCCGTCAGCCCCGGCCCAAACGACATCGCACATCCACTCTGCCCAGCTGACGCTCCCTTCATCACCTGCTCGAGCACAAACATCACCGTCGCCGACGACATATTCCCGAAGCACTCCAGAATTCGTCGCGACGCAGCGAGCGACCTCTCGTCCAACTCCAAACCTTCTTCCACCGCATCCAGCACCGACCGTCCTCCCGGATGCACCGCCCACAGATCAATCTCGTCGGCGCCTCGCCCACCCGTGATCTCTCTCGCTCCCATGGCTCGCGCATCCGACCGCAGCGCCTTCGCAATCTCTCCCGGCACCCGCCCCGACAGAAGCATGTCGAATCCAAGCTGGCCGATGTTCCACGTAATCAGATCTCGCGTCTTCGGAATCACCACCGATCGAAATCGGTCGAGCAATAGGCCCGTCGCGTCCGCCGTCACCAGCGAAGCCGCGCATCCATCGCTGAACACCAGGAACGACAGCACCTGCCCCAGGTCCTGCGTCTCCTGCAGGTGCAGCGTACACAACTCCAGATTCACCAGCAGCACCCCGGCCGCCGGCTCCGATCGCACAATGTGCCGCGCCACCTTCAACGCATTCATCGCCGCATAGCACCCCATAAAGCCGATCGTCGTCCGCTCCACCGTCGGTGCCAGCCCCAGGTAATCCATAATCTCGAAGTCCAGCCCCGGCGCATACAGACCTGTGCACGACGTCACAATCACGTGCGTCACCCGCGCCCGCTCCTCCGCGCTCAGCTTCAGACGGTCTACAGTCGTGCGCGCCAGCGAAGGCGCACTCTGCTCGAAGACCCTCATCCTGGCCGCCGTTCCTGGAAAGGCGCCCAGGGTATAGAACTTCGCCGCGTCGATAGCCCCCTCTTCCCCAAGCACGTTCGGGTTCAGCACCGAAAACCGTCGCCGGATCCCCGACACCCGCGCCATCCTCCGAAACAAACCACGCGTCCGCTCCGAGTGCAGCATCTCCGCCGCAAACCCAACAAACGCGTTATGAACATCGAACTCGGGAACAGCCGTAGCAACGCGGTTCAGGTAAGCAGTCGTCATTCGTCCTCAAAATCCCCGTACTGCGCCCAATCCACCATAGCCGCTCCCCCATCAGATCGGCGTGGCCGCGGAGCGCTTCTGTTTGATGCGCCGCAAAGGTCCGTCTCTCAGAAGACCTCTCTTCCGCAACAACAATGCCGCAGCCCACCCAATGGCCGTTGTCGCTGACTCCGGCGTCGAACCTTGGCAGTCCACCTGCTTTGACTCCACACAGCAGGTGCGGTTACACCCTCAGGTACGACGGGGCAGCATCCTTCGGATGTTAAGATGGTCTCTGAGGCCCCGCCCACCCCGCATGGATCCGTCCCACATCCGCAACTTCGCCATCATCGCCCACATCGATCATGGCAAGTCCACCCTCTCCGACCGCCTCCTCGAGCTCACCGGCTCCGTCACGTCCCGTGAAATGCAGGCCCAGGTCCTCGACGCCATGGACCTCGAACGAGAGCGTGGCATCACCATCAAAGCCCACACCGTCCGCATGATGTACACCGCCCACGACGGCGAAACCTACCAGCTCAACCTCATCGACACCCCCGGCCACGTCGACTTCTCCTACGAAGTCTCCCGCTCCTTAGCCTCGTGTGAAGGCGCCCTCCTCGTCGTCGATGCCTCTCAGGGTGTCGAGGCCCAGACCCTCGCCAACGCCTACCTGGCCATCTCGAACGGCCTTGAAATCCTTCCCATCATCAACAAGATCGATCTCCCCTCCGCCGACATCGAGCGCACCAAAGAGATGATCGAGAAATCCGTTGGCCTCCCCGCAGACGACGCCATCGCCGTCTCCGCCAAGACCGGCCTCAACGTCGAGTCCATCCTCGAAGCCGTCGTCAATCTCCTCCCGCCCCCGCTCGGCGACCCCTCTGCCCCCCTCCAGGCCCTCATCTTCGACTCCTGGTTCGACGCCTACCGCGGCGTCATCGTCCTCGCCCGCATCATCAACGGAAAGCTCCGCAAGGGCATGAAGATCAAAGTCATGTCCAATGGCAAGGTCTTCGACGTCGAGAGCATGGGCGTCATGACCCCCAAGCCCGTCGAACTCACCGAGCTCTCCGCCGGCGAGGTTGGCTTCTTCGTGGCTACGATCAAAAATGTTGCCGACACCAAAGTCGGCGACACCCTCACCGAGGTCGACCGGCCCTGCGCCGAGGCCCTCCCCGGCTTCGAAGACATCAAATCCATGGTCTTCGCCGGCCTTTACACTGTCGACTCCCACGAGCACGCCCTCCTCCGCGACGCTCTCGAAAAACTCCGCCTCAACGACTCCTCCTTCAACTTCGAGCCCGAGTCCTCCGTCGCCCTCGGCTTCGGCTTCCGCTGTGGCTTCCTCGGCCTGCTCCACCTAGAAATCATCCAGGAACGCCTCGAGCGCGAGTACAACCTCGACCTCATCACCACCGCGCCCGGTGTTCGTTACAAAATCACCCTCACCGATGGATCTGTAACCGAAGTAGATAATCCCTCGCGCTGGCCCGACTCCACCGAGATCGAATCCATCGAAGAGCCCGTCATCATGGCAAAAATCCTCACGAATGAGGAGTACGTCGGCGGCATCCTCAAACTCGTGGAAGACAAACGCGGCCGCCAGAAGAATTTCGAATACGTCTCCGAGACCCGCGTTATGCTCACCTACGAGCTCCCCCTCAACGAGATCGTCCTGGATTTCTACGACCGTCTAAAAAGCGTCTCCCGCGGTTACGCATCCCTCGACTACGCGCTCGCCGGCTCCTGGATCTCGCCCATGGTCAAGATGGACATCCTCATCGGCGGCGATCCCGTCGACGCGCTCTCCATCATCGTCCACAAGGACGCCGCCTACGACCGCGGCAAAGCCCTCGTCTCCAAAATGCGCGAGCTCATCCCGCGCCAGATGTTCGAGGTGGCCATCCAGGCCGCCATCGGCTCCAAGGTCATCGCCCGCGAGACCGTCACCGCCATCCGCAAGAACGTCATCGCCAAATGTTATGGAGGCGACATAAGCCGCAAGCGCAAACTCCTCGAGAAGCAGAAAGAAGGCAAGAAGCGCATGAAGCGTATCGGCAAGGTGGACATCCCGCAGGAAGCCTTCCTCGCGGTCCTCAAAGTTGGGGAAGATTAGCAGCGCTTTATTGCGCTCCAGAAGCCAGTCGTCCTAATACATCGGGCACCAAATTTGCAAGCAAGTATAGGTTGTTAATCTTCCGCTGTGGAAAATGACCGTCAAGTAGCACTTCCGGCATGTTACCCAGAATCCCAGCTCCCGACTCAGAGCTAACCTAAAATCCCACTCTGTGCAAAGGACTTATCTCGCCACGAGGAACCCGGAAGCACCCAACATCGTGTATTTCGTCAGCACGATCTCTCAGAACCCGGGATAAATTCCACAGTAATTTCCACAACGAGACGTGTCTCTGATCCAAATAGAGGGGGGGCCAAAGCTCCCCCCTAGGGATCCAAATCGTCTCCGGAAACCTATCGCGGAGTTGTCGGTCGCGGAGCCGGTCGTGGAGCCGCGGTGCTCGGGCGGCCCGCAGACGGAGCCGACGGCGGCGGTGCCGCTACCCCCGAACTCTTGTTGTAGGCCTCGACCACCGCCTGCGTCACGTCCGTCGACTGCACCGCCCACATCACATTGCTGGCCTGGTTGCTCACATCCAGCAGCAGGGTAAAACCATTCTGCTGAACGTAATTCTTCGTCACGCCAGAGACCTTCTGCGCAACTTTGCCGTACGCCTCTTGGAGATCCGCCTGGTAAGCCTGGGTCGCATCCTCGCTGTCGCGCGTCAGCACCTTCTCCTTCGCGTCGATGTTCCTGAGCCGCGTCTGTCGCTCCTCATCAGAAAGCGTCGCCGGCGCGCTCTGCAACTGCTTCTTCAGGGAGTCAACCTCGGCAGCCAGGGTGTCGATCTGGGCCTTTTTCGGCTGATACTTGCTCTGCACCTCCTGCACCGCGCGCTGCCCCTCATTGGTCGAGAAAACAGCTGATTCAAAGGCGACCAAAGCCACCTTTGCCGGCACCGCCTGCGGCACCGCGGGAGCAGCAGTACCTGCTGCAGGTTGTGTCGCTGCGCCAGCCGGAGCCTGTGCTCTGGCAGCAGCAGCCGTCATCATCCCGGCGCTCAGCGCCGTCACTACGAAAAGATTGCGATTCATGCTGTGTTTGGTGCTCCTTAAAAAAACAATCCGTCGAGTCGGGCCACCTGGCTTGGGGTCGCTACCTTGCGCATTCCTCGACCACGGCCCTAAACCCCACACCGTACAAGCGCTCGTCACGCTCCAAATACAACCACACCGACCCTGACCTTCTCTGTTTGAACCCGGGAGGTGCTCTGTTTGAACCCAGGAGGTGCTGACCGGACTTCCAGGTTCAGGAGGGGCCGACCGGACTCCCAGATTATAGTGGGCGGTCCCGCGTGGGTCAAACCATCGGTGGGCTTCGTGCCTTCTAAGGCATTCCAAAATCAGAGAATCGACTCGAGGCATCTCCCGTTTCTGAAAGTTGCCCCCATTCGCTAGCCTGAAACGGCTGCGAATGCTGGACTTCTGATTGGCGAAGCAATTGCTACTCAATCACCGCGCGGCCAGATCTACATCGGGCGTCGCGATCTCCCTGCCGGTCTGCAGCCCTCCCATTTAGATCGAGGAGCCGCCGGAACAAGGGGTCACACCCTTCAAAAGGGTGCTTCAGGAGGCCAGTGACTGGCCATCACGTCAAGCGGCCCACCTCGTCCAGGGGTGGGCTTCTGAACTCAGGGCCCACGGATTTCGGCCTTAAGCTTCTAACCATCACCATCCCATGACTGCGCCACATCCGCTTGGAAAAGCTTCTCTTGCAAAGGGGAGCAACATTCTGTAGTATCTGTTTTGCCTTGTGAAGCGGCTGTGGGTGCCATTCACTGTGCGAGCCTGTTTGGCGTTTCGTCTGCGTTCTGAGCCTTTATGCTCTGGCATCTCGAAGTCCCTCTACTGTGCTCTGCTGCTCAACGGGTTTATACGAATGGGGTGAGGTTCGCCGCCTATATGCGAATCAGGCTGCCGGCGATGCCGTCCATCGCAGCCGATCCATACGAAGGACGTTTGTTCGAGTACATCTTGACACCGTTTCCTACCACGCAGAACATCTCGCCCATTCCGACCCCGTGCCTGGCACGAGGTCTTGCGATCCGCACGTAATTGCGCAGCGAGTCTCTTTACTATGCAGCCGGCAGCCTGAAAGTCGTACCTCTGGGCCTGCCAAAGCAGCACCTTTCGTGCAACAAGAAGTGGAAGCAGGAAGTGGAAGCATGAGCGCAGAACAGAATTTGCCCGAGGTGCCATCGCACCAGGGCCCGCCCCCGTCCCCAACACAGCAGAATCAGGAGTTCGCCGGATCCCAATCCGGATCCGAAGACGATCGGGATCAGAGCTTCGGCGGCGGCCCATCCGTCCCGCACGGCATGGGTCAGTCCAAAAGTAGCCGCAGGCGCCGCCGTAAACGGAAAAACAAGGGCGGGGACGCTCCATCCAGCCCAGAACTCCAGCAGGGGCAGTCCGACTCCGCGGCAGATGCCTCAGCAGCAAACACCGGTGCAGTCTCCGGAACGATCTCATCGGTGCAAGCCTCCGCAGCTTCTTTCGGCGGCAACGCAGGCCCCCGAAGCACAGGTGCCCAGAACGCGGGAGGAACTCCCAGTCCCCAGCATGGAAGCAATGGCGCCGGGACCGCCAAACGCTGGAAGAAGAAGTTCCGCGACCGCGAACGCCCACGCCGCGACGACATCTCCGCCGCTCCCTCCGCCAACCCGGGCAATCAAACCAGCGGCGCCAGCAATGGCGGCGGCGGCTACGTCAACAGAAATGCCGGCAGTGGCGCCCCATCTGGCTCCTCAGACTCCCATCAGTTCGGCAATCGGGTCGACGGCTGGAAGTCGCGCAAGGGCGGCAGCGGTGGTGGGGGGGGGAAGCAGGGACGCGATCGCGGTCCACGCAGCTTCGTCGGCCCCATGGATCATAGCTACCGCGTCGTCAATGGAAACTTCGCGGACACGCCCCCTTCCACCATCGAATCGCGTGGCAATGGAGCCCGACCCCGTAGCTACCACAGCTCCAACGACTCGCAGCCCATCGACTACTCTCAGGGCCGCATCGTTCCCATCGCGGAGAATGCCCAAACCAAGATCTACTTCTTTATCGATGACCTCTTCTTTATCGCCAAGATTCAGGAGACCGCCCGGAAGCTCGGCGTCAAAGTCGCCTTTATCAAGAACGAGAAAGAGGAGCTCGCCAAACTCACCGGAGCCGATGAAGCCGATCGTCCCGGCCTCATCGTATTCGACCTCAACAACGCCAATGCCAAGCCCTTGACCCTGATCCCGAAACTCAAGGCCAAGCTCAAGCGCTCCACCTCTATCGTCGGCTTTCTTTCGCACATTCAGGGAGACCTCAAGGCCAAGGCAGTCGAGGCGGGCTGCGACACCGTGATGCCACGCGCCGCCTTCTCCCAGAATCTTCCCAACCTCCTCCGCCGCTATGGCCTCGAAGAAGAAAAGGAAGACGCCAACTTTAACCAGTAGGAAACTGGCACAACCACCTTGCCCTTTCCACTAGACTGGAACAGGAAGCCAAGGGAGGCCCGGCCGCTCAGCGACCGGGCCCTTCCTCTTTAGAATGAGGATTTTAGCCGTAAGCACTTTCGATACACGATTTTGCGTACGATAGTTGCGCTAAATGCAGGCAGGCGAGCAGCTTAGCTGATGGGTACTCCGGGGGGGGACCCCTGTGCAAGCCCTCACCCCGGCGGCCAACCCATGTGCCTTCCCCCCAGCAGGTGCACATGGAGGTGCCCCACCGTCTGCCCGCCATCCGCCCCCGTGTTCACCACCACCCGGTATCCGTTCTTTAAACCTTCCGACCGCGCCAGATCGCCCGCCACTCCCATCAGGTGACCCACCAGCGCCGTATGCTCCGCCATCGCATGCGCGTGCGATTCAAGATGCTCCTTCGGGATCACCAGCAGATGAACCGGCGCCTGCGGGTTGATATCCGCGAACGCCAGGCTCTGTTCATCTTCAAACACCCGCTTGGCCGGGATCGCTCCCGCCACGATCTTGCAGAACAGACAGTTTGCCGCCATACCGGAGATTCTACCCGCGCCTACCTTCCGAAGTACCGCGGCGCATTCCCCGGCGCCCACGGATCATAATGCTCCGCAAACGCCGCCCTTCGCGAAATCGAGGGATGGCTGTAGCTCCAGAACTCGAGCAGCGCGCTCGGCTCCGGCTCGTCCAGGCTCGTCTCCCCGAGCACCTGGAAGGCCTGCCGCCCAACCCTCTGCGGATCAGGGACGATCCCGTGCACCACCTCCTGCCCGAACACATCTGCCTCGTGCTCCTGCACCCGGCTCAGCGTCGACTCCACCGGCTCCGCGATCACCCCATAGACGCTCATCGCCAGCAACAGTACCGCCAACGTCCCCCACTCTCCCTGCCCCGCAATCCCCCAACGAACGCCATACCGCCCCAGCGCCCACCTCACAAAGAGGTACCCCAACCCAAAGCTCACAAACAACCCCGTAATCGCCAGCACGAGACCGCGCGCAATATGCCGCAGCACATAGTGCCCCATCTCGTGCCCGAAGATGAACAGGATCTCGTCCGGCGTCGCCTTCGCAATGGTGGTATCCCACACCACCACCCGCTTCGACGCTCCGAATCCCGTCACATACGCATTCATCCCCGTTACCTTCTCGCTCGCCTTCATCAGAAACATGCGATCCGGCGTGATCCCCAGGTGTCCTTTGTCGACCACCTTCTGCAGCTGTGCCACCAGCGCCGGATTCCCCCTCGCCAGCGGCTCGAAATGGTTGAACATCGGCTCAATCACCACCGGCACCAGAAACACCCCCAGCAGCACCATCGGAATCGTCGCCCCCCAGAACCACAGCCACCACCTCTGCGGAGATCGGCGAATCACCCAGAACAGCAGCATCACCACCGGCCACCCGATCACCCACCCAATCAGAAAGCCCTTCATCTGGTCCCACGCCCAGCTTCCCCAGCCCTGCACCGACAGCCCATACAACCGGGATACCTGGTGACCCACCAACGCCAGCGGCAGATCCAGCAGCGTCCCGATCCCCAGAAACAGCCCCAGAAACACCAGCCCCTGCACCCACCGCCCCCCCGGCGACCGCAGCGCCGTCCTCTGCATCCACGCCACCACCCCCGTCGTCAGCAGCAGCAGCACCTGCACCAGCCCCCAGGCCTCCCCCCCGAAGTGGAGCCAATGGCTGATCTCCGCCTTCGTCCGAGCCTTCTTCAACTCGTCAGGCGGCAGGCTGTACGCCGTCGGAAGATCCCGCTCCGCCTCGCTCAAAGCCCTTGCCTCTGTCGGTGTTCGCCCAAAATCCGGTGTCGGATCGAGCGCCTTCGCCGCCGTCATCCACGTGCTCATCATCACCAGCAGCAACAGCATATCCCTCCACACCTTCATCGCACCCATACCTGTTCCGCCCTCGATCAACTCCCGATTCTGCCTTACCGCGCGTCCTCAAGCAACGCCGTCGGCCATCCCGCTCCGCGATCCGTCTAACTCTTCGGCAGACGCACGATCCGCTACACTCGGCTCACGCACATCCTGTACCTCCAAACAAAGCGGGTCTACTTGGCACGACATCTTCCTCTCCTTCCTTTAACTCTGACCGCGATCACCTCCGCCCTCGTATCCGTCCCATCTCAGGCGGCATCCGCAGTACCCGCAGACCCACCCGCAAAAGCCGCCGACTCCGTCCTCATCGACACCATGCAGGCCGAGCTCTCTCGCGCCATGTCCTCCCTCGGAACAGCCGCGCAGCCCGCCCTGAAGCCCGCCAGCACGGCAGCCGCCGACATATCCCAGCAAGCCCCCAAGCCGTACTTCCTCAGCTACGCCATCTCCGATTCGAATTCCGTCTCCATGGCCGCCAGCTTCGGTGCCCTCACCTCCTCCAACCAGAGCCGCCGCCGCATGGCCGATGTCCAGGTCCGCATCGGCTCGCCCGCAGAGGACAACACCCACGGCGACCACCGCACCTCCGCCCTCTCCACCGTCCCCCTCCCCCTCACCGACGACCGCGCCGCCCTCGCCCGATCTCTCTGGTTCGCCACCAATCGCGGCTATGCCCGAGCTCTCGACAGCTACCTCAAAGTCAAGACCGACCAGCAGGTCCGCGCCAAGGAAGAGGACGCCTCCGCCGACTTCTCCGTCGAACCCGCCGCAAAAGCGCTCCTCCCCTCCAGTTCCCCGCTCGATCTGAATGCCAAGACCAGGGCCGCCTGGGCCGATCGCCTCCGCGATCTCTCCGCCCTCTTCAAGCAGTTCCCCGACGTCTTCTACAACTCTGTCGCCATGGAAGCCTCCACCGAGACCGACTACTTCGTCTCCTCCGAGGGCGCCCGCGTCTCTACCCCCAGCCACGTCGCCCGCCTCATCGTCGTCGCCCGCACCCGCGCCGCCGACGGCATGGATCTGTTCCGCGTCGAGACCTTCGAGGCCGACTCCGCCGCGCACCTCCCTGACCAGAAAATCCTCACCGAGAAGACCGTCGCTCTGGCCAAGAATCTCGAGGCCCTCCGCGTTGCCCCCATCACCGAGCCCTTCGACGGCCCTGCCATCCTCTCCGGCCGCGCCTCCGCCGTCTTCTTCCACGAGGTCCTCGGACATCGTCTCGAGGGCCAACGACAGCGCGGCGACGAGGAGGGCCAGACCTTCACCAAACTCCTCGGCAAGCCCATCCTCCCCACCTTCCTCTCCGTCGCCGACGACCCCACCCTCTCCACCTTCGAGGGCCACCCGCTCAGCGGCCACTACAGCTACGACGACGAGGGCCAGCCAGCCCGCCGCGTCGATCTCATCAAGTCTGGCGTCCTTGACACCTTCCTGATGTCCCGCCTCCCCATCGCCAGCTTCTCGACCTCAAACGGTCACGGCCGCGCCGAGGTTGGCCACATGCCCACCGGCCGCCAGGGCAATCTCATCGTCACCTCCTCGAAGGTCGTCTCCGATAAGCAACTGCGACAGTTACTAATCGACGAAGCAAAGAAACAGGGCAAGCCCTACGGCCTCTTCTTCGAGGACATCTCCTCCGGATTCGCCGTCACCACCCGCCGCAGCCCGCAGGCCTTCTCCGTCATCCCCCTCGTCGTCTACCGCATCTTCGTCGACGGCCGCCCCGATGAACTCGTCCGCGGCGTCTCCATCGTCGGCACGCCCCAGGCCGCACTCACCCGCATCGTCGCCACCGGCGACCACCAGGACATCTTCAACGGCATCTGCGGCGCCGAGTCCGGCTCCATCCCCGTCTCCGCCGTAGCCCCCGCCATGCTCGTCAGCGAAATCGAAACCCAGCGTCAGTCCCAGGGCAACAACCGCCCACCCATCCTTCCTCCACCGGGCGCCGAGAATGGGACTTCAAAATGAGCGGTGCTGTCGGTGCCTTTCGCATTCGTGTCAAGCTGCACAGCTTTCAGTACGACCCATCGAAGATAGGTGAGGCTCTGGGCGTGACTCCCGATGCGATGATTCGTAAAGGTCAGCAGATGGGCTCCATTGTCGCAAATCGGGCAAGCTGGTTCGGAGAGTTTCGCAAGGGGCTAGGAAACAAGGAGTTCGGAAGTGCTCTAGAAGATCTGCTTACCCTGCTGGAGGAACGGAAAAGTTTCATCCGACTTCTTTTAGAAGGGGGCGGAGAGATGATCGTCGTCCTCAGCCAGACAGTCGCCATCGACGACGGTGTCCTTTTTTCTCTGAAGCTCCAACCATTCTTTCTTCACAGGTGTGGCCTGCACGGTGTTGGCCTTGAAGTGGAAGCGTGGAGCCCCGAAGCCTTATCCACCATCTCTCAAATCGCTGAGAGTAACGCGCCAGCAGAAGACCTTGCGATGTCGCTGCTCGCATGGAAAGAGACTACCAAATGAGTCGCCCCGCCTTGGCCCTTCTCACTGTCCTCTTGGTCGGTACCCTACACGCCCAGCAACCGGCAGACCACGACCCCATCCTCACCGCGATGCAGCAGGAACTCACCCGCGAGCAGCAACTGCTCCTCCTTCCCGGCATGCAGCGCCCCTACTTCATCGAGTACCGCCTCGACGACTTCGCGAGCTACGAGGCCGTCGCGAACTACGGCGCCCTCACCAATGAGCAGGGGGGCCACCAGCGCGTCGTCCGCGTCACCGTCCGCATCGGCTCCTACGTCTTCGATAGCTCTTCCTCGAAGGGCGACGGCATCGTTCAGCTCGGGCCCACCGACAACAACCCTCAGGCCATTCGTTACGCTCTCTGGCTCGCAACTGACGATGCCTACAAAATCGCTCTTCGCAACTTCGCCGCCAAGCGGGCTAACCTCAAACGCTTCGAAGCGCAGGCTCGTGAGTCAGACTTTGCCCAGGCCAGACCCGTCACTCACACCGAACCTGTCCGCTCTATCCAGATCGATCGCGAAGACTGGAAGCGCCGTCTCATCGAAGCCAGCGGCCTCTACGCAACCTCCCCAGAGGTCCGCGCCTTTTCGAAAGACGTCCAGTACTCGACCGCCAACCTCCGCGCCATCGCCGTCAATCGCTACCTCGTCAACACCGAAAACTCCCAGGTCCGCACCGGCTACACCGGTTACCAGGCCAACATCTCCGTGGGTGGCCAGGCCGCGGATGGTATGCGCCTCGGCCGCGACAACGGGGCAGTCGCCACTACCGCAAACGAGCTCGAGTCCGCAGCCGCCTTCCGCCAGCGCACCATCGATGACCTCAAGTCCTTCAACGATCTCCGCAACGCTCCCGTCGTCTCCGCCGACGACTACCACGGCCCCATCCTCTTCAGTGGCGACGCCGCTGCCGACGTCCTCACCCGCCTCTTCATCCCCAACATCGAAGCCGACCGCCCCGAGCCCGGCACCACCGCCCGTACCCAGGGCGCTTACAACTCATCGCTCCACGCCCGCGTCCTTCCCGAGTTCCTCAACGTCACCGACGACCCGCTCCAATCCACCTTCGAAGGCAAGCATCTCTTCGGCGCCTACGAGGTCGACGAGGAAGGCGTCGCCGCCCAGCCAACCGAACTCGTCTCCGCCGGCAAACTCGAAAGCTATCTCATCGGCCGTGAACCCGTCCGCGACTTTTCCACCTCGAATGGTCATGGCCGCGCCGCTCTCGCACAAGCCCCCCGCGCTCACGCCGGCGTCACCCTCTTCAAACCCATCCCGGACACCAAATCCGGTTCCGGAGGCAAGCTGCTCTCCGACGCCGATATGACCGGCCACCTCCTCGCACTCGCCAGAGAGCAGAAGCGCGACGTCTATGCGGTCGAGACCCTTGGCGGCGAACTCGCCCCACGTCTCCTCTTCCGCCTCCACCCCGACGGCTCCCGCGAGCTCGTCCGCGGCGCCGTATTCGATGAGGTCGACACCCGCAGCCTCCGCTCCTCCATCATCGCCGCCGGCGGCACTCCGTGGGTCGCCAACTCTCTCGGTCCCATCCCCCAGACCACCATCGCTCCCGCCCTCCTCTTCGACGACGTCGTCATCAAACGCGCCACCGAAGAGCAGCAGAAGCTCCCCTACTACGCTCCTCCACCGGTCGACCGCTGACGTTTGCCGCATCGATTGCGAAGGGATCCACCTCCGTCCACGCCGCCGTCGCTCCTCCACTCTTCGAGCCAAAACACCGCCGCGTCTACTATCAAGAGAAGATCCATGCATACCGACCTGCACACCCTCCAGATAGCCGCCATGGCCGTCGTCTTCGCGCTCATCTTCTCCGGGCGCCTCGTCAAAGGCCATCCTCGCCAGACGCCAGACGGCCTGGTGTTCTCGCTCAAACCCCTCGTCGTCTTCTCCCGCGCGATCGCCCTCCCGCTCTACTTCTTCCTCTTCGCCTACCCGCTCTGGATCTCCCGCCAGTCCATCCCCGCCTGGCTCCTTATCCTTCTTCTCGTCGCAGTCCTCTTCGGCCTCTACCAGTACCCCGGCACCATCGTCCTCACGCCCACCGCCATCATCCAGCGCTTCTGGTTCCGCGCGCAAAAGATCATCACCTATCCCGAAATTATGACCGTAGCCGCAGCCCGTGGCGGAGCCGTCACAACGGTCCTCGGTGACAATCGCGTCACCATCACCCATACCTTCAACCACGCTGGCTCGGCCGAGTTCCGCACCGATCTAGCCCGCCTCTCCGGCAAGCCCGTCGTTCGCTAATCCTGCCTTGCAAGCACCTGTCCCTCGGGAAATCAGTCCGTCCGCGTCAGATAGGGCTGCGCGTCATCCGGCAGGTGAATGCTATCCGCGATCTCCCCTGCGTGCTGCTTGTCCGCGACCTTGGGGTTGATTCGCACCCAGTGCCCCGTCGGCCCCGGAAACTCGATCACCTTCGCCCCCGGATACCGCTCGAGCAGATCCATCTTCTCCTGCACCGCATCCGCCTCGGTCGGAAACGCTCCCACCTGCACACACCAACGCCCGCCCGGATACACATTTGGCTTCGCCGGCGGTGCTCGGAACGCCTCCACCCGCACCTTCACCACACCGGCGCGATACACACCGGTTTCCTTTGCCGCTGCCAGCGACAGATCGATAATCCGCCCCCGCACAAATGGTCCACGATCCGTAATCCGCACCACCGCGCTCTGCCCATTCAGCAGATTCGTCACCCGCACCACTGTCCCTAGAGCCAGTGTCAGGTGCGCCGCCGTCATCGCGTTCTGGTCGTAGATCGTTCCGTCCGCGCCCCTGCGGCCCGCATAGGGCGGCCCATACCAACTCGCCAAGCCGCTCTCCGTCTCAAACGGATCACCATGCACCTCGAGCGGCAGCGGCAGGCGGCTCCCATTCGCAGTTCCGGGAGATCCAGGTCGTGGCGACTCCCGGCCTCCCGCCGCCCCATCGTCCCCCACTACCCGCCCATCCGCATCTCTGCCTTCGGGCATTGGACGCCCACTCCTCCGCGCGCTCGTTGTCGTCGGTGGTGGAGGCGGCCGGTAGGCCCGCCTCGTCTTCTTGTGGCAACCGGCCGCTGCCAGCAGCAACACCGGCATCGCCCATACCGCAAACCGCCCTCGCCTCACTTCTGCCCGTCGCCTCGATAGGGAGGTGGCGAGGGCGGTGCCGCTCCTCCAGCCCGCCGATCGTCCATCCGCTCGGCGAGCTTCTGCAACTCAGCCGCCGCCGCTCGCAAGGCCTCGGAGCCATTCTTGCGCACATCCGGAACCACCTCGTCATTGAGGTACGTCATCACGCGTCGAAGCTCCTCCTCCACACGCTCCCCAGCCTCCTTCAACTGGTCCTCCCACTTCCGCGTCGTCTCACCAGGCATGGCCGCACCTCTCCTCCATGATTATCCCGACAGCCGAGGCAGGCACGCAACAGATCCTCGATCGCAGTGCCTCTGTGGTAACGCAAGCAAGCCCCGGGAGCCGCCCTGACATACAACTTGCTTCCGTCATCCGGCGTCCGTTAAGACAGCGGGCACAACCTCTCCCCACATCTCTTCCACCCCGTTGCGTGCCCCGGGATCCGAGGTTCATCTTTGACGTCGTTCCGCAACTTACTGCCCCTGTTCCCTCTTGCCGCATTCGCCTGCCTCGCTCTCCCTGGACGCGCACAGCTTGCTCCCTCGCCCGCCGCACTCCTCGCATCCGCCTCTCTTCCAGACTCTCCCAGCGCAAATTTCCGCTCCTACTCCACCCCCAATCTCGACGGGAGCAGCTCGTCCGCAGCCTGGTCACCTGCCCCTGTTTCGGTAATCGAAGCAGGGGCATCCGGATCCGGCCAAAGCCTCGGTCGCAACAACGCCGGTCCAGCCTCGACCACCGACAAGTACATCGACCCCGGCCAGCAGGCCCCCTCCCTCTCCGCAGGGGACAAAGTCCGCCTCGGCCTCCGCGACGCTGTCTCGCCTTTCGCGATCGCGGGCTGGATCTCCTCCGCCGCCTACTCCCAGGCACTCGACAGCGCCCCCAACTACGGCCAGGGCTGGGGACCCTTCGCCCAGCGCTTCGGAGCCTCCGCTGCCCGCGGATCCACCGAAGGCGTCCTCTCTGACTCCATCTTCGCTCCCATCTTCCACCAAGACCCTCGCTACTATCGTCTAGGTTCAGGGCACGATCTTGTCCACCGCACCGTATACGCCGTAACCCGCACCGTCATCACAAAATCCGACAGCGGCCGCACCACTCCCAACCTTGCCCTCCTCGCTGGCAACGCCGCCGGATCCGTCCTCACGAACGCCTACTACCCCGATCGCAATCGCGACGCCAAAACCACCGCCGAGACCTTTGCCGGATCCATCGGCGGATCAGCCGTCGGCTTCTTCGTGAGCGAGTTCCTCTCCGACGCGCTCGGTATCGTCCACCTCAAATAAACAGCGTCACTCTCCGCTATTCTGTGTTCAACACCGCAGGATCCAGGAGGAAGTCGTCTGTCGATTCGCCGGGCCCTCTTCGCGCCGCTCATCCTCGCCTTCGCCACGCTGTATGTTGCCGACGCAGCCGCGCAGACGCCCTCGCTCCTTCCCGCAACGCCCCCCAAAGCCCCAGCAATCCCAGCCGAACAGCCGCCGCTCGCTCCCGCAGCCTCCATGCTTCCAAATGCGCCCAGCGCCAGCCTCTCCCAGCAGCAGGATGTCGTCGCCGTCGCACACACCGCCTTCGAGGCCTCCGGCGATCCCGTCCCCAGCTCGGTCACCCGCCACAGCCTGACACTCTGGGATACCGATGCCAATCTCAGCCGCTACACGCGTATGGAGCAAAAGCGCGCCCTCCTCCTTGCTGATCAGCGCTTCCTCAACGACGAAGTCTCCGTCCCGTTGACCCCTCACCAGAAAGCCTTCCTCGCCGCTACCGACTTCGCCGACCCCGGCAACCTCTCCGTAGTCGCCCTCTCCTCGGCTATCTACACGGCTGCCAATCCCGAGAGCGCCTACGGTCCCGGCCTCAAGGGCTTCGGTAGAAACTACGGTTTCTCGCTCGCCCAGGACGCCACCGGTGAACTCCTCGGCACATGGCTCATCCCCTCCGTCGCCCACCAGGACCCCCGCTACCACCGCATGCCCGGAGCGCCCACCAGCCGGCGCATCCTCCACGCCCTCGCCCACACCGTCGTCAGCCAGCACGACGACGGCTCCCCCATGCCCAACTACGCCACCCTCCTCACCTACCCCATCTCCGCCGAGCTCGCCAACCTCTACGTCCCCGGCATTCAAACCAGCGGCTCCTCTACCGCCAAGCGCGTCGTCATCGGCCTCGCCTCTGACCCGGCCGACGCCCTCATCGGCGAGTTCCTCCCCGACTTCGCCCGCCGCATCCACATCCGCGTCACCTTCTTCCAGCAGATCATCAACAACATCAGCACCGACCACCCTCTCTAAAGCAAATTCGCCTCTGCGCTTCTAATTTTTCTTTGTCATCCTGAGCGCAGCGAACGGACCCGCTTCTCTACCCCAATCCCGACTCCGCCTACGAACCGCTGTGTAAACTGGCGACCATGCCCGTCCGCCTCCCGCTCCTCTCAGCCGCGGCCCTCGCCGCCGCGCTCCTCTCGCCACACCTCCGAGCCCAGACCCCCGCCTCCCGCCGTCGGAACCGCACCCCCCGCCCCTTTCGACATCAAAGCCCACTACCTCAAGCACGAGTTCCACATCCCCATGCGCGATGGCGTCAAGCTCTTACCGCCGTCTACACCCCCCGCGACCCCGCACACCCCTACCCTTTTCTCGTGACACGCACCTGCTACGGCGTCGGCCCCTACGGCGAAGACAAGTACCCGCCAATCATCGGCCCCTCCCGCTCCTTCATGAAGTCGGGATACATCATCGTCTATCAGGACGTCCGTGGCCGCTTCGGCTCCGAAGGCGCATGGGAGGAGATGACCCCGCATATCGACCACCCCTCCGGCAAACAGCACGACGAGTCGACCGACACGTCGGACACCGTCGACTGGCTGCTCAAGAACGTCCCCAACAACAACGGCAAGGTCGGCATCCTCGGCATCTCCTACCCCGGCTTCTACACCTCCGCCTCCATCATCGACTCGCACCCAGCCATCAAGGCCGCCAGCCCCCAGGCCCCCGTCACCAACCTCTTCAACAACGACGACGCCTACCACAACGGCGCCCTCATGTTCGAGGCCAACGATTTCTATCTCTCCTTCCGCCCCCAGGGGAACCCCACCCCCGAAACCCGCGGCGGCCCCCGCCCCGAGCGCCCCAACCCGCCCTACGTCTCCAAGGACGCCTATGTCGCCTTCCAGGCCCTCGAACCCCTCTCAAAGGCCCGCGCCTTCATCAACAATCCCTACTTCGACGAGACCCTCGACCACCCCACCGACGACGCGCACTGGCAGGAGCGCGACATCTCCCGCCACCTCCACAACATCCACGCCGCCGTCCTCACCGTCGGTGGCCTCTTCGACGCCGAAGACCTCTCCGGCCCCTGGAAGACCTTCGACGCCATCGCCGCCCAGAGCCCCTCCACCCCCAACCAGATCGTCGTCGGCCCCTGGTTTCACGGCGGCTGGGCACGCGCTGACGGCAACCACATCGGCGAAGCCCGCTTCGGCTCCGACACCAGCGACTACTTCCGCGAGCACATCCAGCTCCCCTTCTTCGAGCACTACCTCAAGGACGGCCCCGATCCCAAACTCGCCAAGGCCACCGTCTTCGAGACCGGCTCTAACCAATGGCGCTCCTACACCGCCTGGCCCCCACCCGCCGCCACGAAGCGCATGCTCTACCTCCAGCCCGGCGGCAAACTCTCCTTCGATCCTCCCGCACAGGCGGGTGCCCCACGTCCCGTCTCTGGGACGTGGGTTGACGCCGCGAACCCCGACTTCGACCAGTACATCTCCGATCCCGCTCACCCCGTCCCCGAAGTCGGGTACGCCGCCGCCCCCGGTTCCGAGCGCGAGTACATGGCCGCCGACCAACGCTTCGCCTCAAAACGCCGCGACGTCCTCGTCTATCAAACCGACCCGCTCACCGCCCCGTCACCTTCGCCGGCCCCATCTCTGCCAAGCTCCACGTCTCCACCTCCGGCACCGACTCCGACTTCATCGTCAAGCTCATCGACGACTACCCCGACTCCCTCCCGCAGCCCAAGCCCGCCACCAACGTTCCCCGCTGGCGCGACGTCGACGTTCCATCAACCCTTCTCGCCGGCTACCAGCAACTCGTCCGCGGTGAGCCCATGCGCGGCAAATTTCGTCATAGCTTCAGCAAGCCCGAGCCCTTCACCCCGAACCAACCCGAGGCCGTCGACCTCTCGCTGGTTGAGGTCAACCACACCTTCCGGCCATCGCATCATGGTCCAGATCCAAAGCACCTGGTTCCCCCTGGTGGATCTAAACCTCCAGACTTTCGTCGACATCCCGGGGGCCACGGCAGCCGATTTCAAGCCCGCAACCGAACGCATCTTCCATTCGGCCCAGCTTTCCTCCGGAATTGAAATTTATTTTCTCCCGCCTCCCGGAAGCTCCGCGCCTTCGACCGGAAAGGGCAACTGAAAACCACCACTCCGTTCGCCGCATCCATCGCCCCGTTCAATGCACGCAATCGCCGCTGGGCGTCACTCGCTTCATCCACGCGGGCGACCTAAGTAGTCTTGTTTGAGGCGTTAGCAGCTAGAGTCCACCCGTGGCAGGCTCAGGGAATCAGCAACCATACTCCCCCAGCCGCAATCAGATGAATACGCTAAAGAACGACGAGTACGCAAAGGGCTGAACATCGCCAATCCCAGGAGATGAAGACCACTATGCCAAAGGCATCCAAGCTAGCCGAGAAAGCTCTCACCGTCGCCGCAAAAGGCGGCTGGGCCATCTTCAGCAAGCTCAATTCGTTCAGCCCCAACGCCAGCTTCACCCCCCGCTGGAGCGACAAGCCGCTGCTCAAGAGCTACCAGAAAGAGAAGCCCCCTCTAGGCTGGCCGCGCACCACCGATTCCCTCTGCCCGCGTTGCATCCCGGAGATCCGCCAGCAGATCGTCGACGGCAAACTCCCCCACGAGATTCTCCTCAATGAGAAGGTTGGCGAGATCAAAGCGCAGATCACCGAGCGCGACGGCCAGATCCTCATGGTCAAGGACTGCCCCATCCACGGCCATTTCGAAGACGTGATGTCCATCGACACCGCCTTCTTCAAGCACCTCGAAGAGGTCTTCCCCGGCCGCGACATCCGCGCCCATAACGACGAGAAGCTGCACAACCACGGCACGTCGACAGTAACCCATGGTCGCGGCTCCGTCCTCACCATCGATCTCACCAACCGCTGCAACATGATGTGCGATCCCTGCTTCATGGACGCCAATCAGGTCGGCTTCGTCCACGAACTCACCTGGGACGAGATCAAGACCATGCTAGACAATGCTGTGACGATCAAACCTCGTCGGCAAATGTCAGTCCAGTTCTCCGGCGGCGAGCCCACCCTCTCCCCCTACTTCCTCGACGCCGTCGCCTACGCCCGCAAGGTCGGCTACACCAGCGTTCAGGCTGCCACCAACGGCATCGAATTCGCCAAGTCCAAAGAGTTCTCCCGCGCCGCCGCCGAGGCCGGCCTCCGTTACGCCTATCTCCAGTTCGATGGCATCGGCAACGCCGCTAACTCGCACCGCAAAGTCGGCAACTCCTTCGATGTGAAGCTCCAGGCCATCCATAATCTCCACGAGGCCGGCGTCGACATCGTCCCCGTCACCTGCATCATCAACGGCATCAATAACGAGCAGGTCGGCCGCATCATCGAGTTCGCGCTCGACAACCCGAAGAAGATCAACTTCCTCTCCTTCCAGCCCGTCTCCTTCACCGGCCGCGATGAAGAGGTGTCGGACGAACGCCGCATGGCGCAGCGCTACACCCTCTCGCACCTGGCTCACGACGTCAAGAATCAGACCGGCCTCGGCGAGCCCGTCCGCGACTGGTTCCCCATCTCCTTCATGTCCACCTTCTCCGACTGGGCCGATCTCGTTCACGGTCCCAACCGCGACTGGGGCCAGCTCTCCTGCGGCTGCCACCCAAACTGCGGCATCGGCATGGCGCTCATGATCGACAAGGAGACCAAGGAAGCCGTTCCCGTCACCGCCTTCCTCAACGCCGATCGTCTCGCGAAGGACATCGCCCGCGTGAACGACGCCGCCCGCGGCAAGTACCTCACCATGCTCGGAGCCGGTCTCGCGCTCCTTCGCAACTACGACCCCACCATGGCCCCGACCCACTTCAAGATCGCCGACCTTCTCACCAAGTTCGACAAATGCTTCGGCGCAACCGGCCGCAACTACGGCAAGGTCACCGCCGATCGCACCATGGAAGACATCAAGATGCGTCGCGGCGATCGCTGGAACTTCCTCTTCATCGCCGGCATGTGGTTCCAGGATCTCTTCAACTACGACTTCCGCCGCACCGAGCAGTGCATCATCCCCTACGCCACCCAGGAGGGAGAGATCAGCTTCTGCGCCTACAACACCGGCGTCGGCTGGCGCAATATCATCGAGAAGATGCACATGACCTCCACCCTCACCAAATGGTACGAGGAGCACGGTCGTCATGAGATCTTCGCCGGCGGCAAAAAAGTCGGCCTCGAAAAGGAGTCGTCCTACGACCTCGTCCTCAACCAGGCCCACGTGAACTCCGCCGCCAACGACACCTTCGAAAAGTCCGGCGTCGCCAAGAACGCCCGCGAGGAGAAGGTCCGAGCTCGCGACGCAAAACTCAAGCAGGACGCCGAAAACGCCCGCATGGCCAAGCTCTACCGCAAAGAGATCCTCCAGGAACCCGACCAGCCCGGCGGCTTCATCGCCCTCGGCGACATCGGAGGCCTCGGCTCCAGCATGGCCGGCATCAAACCCGCCAGCCCGATCGCCTCAACCTCCAAAGCCGAGGTGGTCACCAACATCGAAGAATCAGTGGCTGGCGATTAATCGTTCCGCACGTGATCCACTTCAAAGGCCGCCAGCAATGGCGGCCTTTGCTTTCCTAAGTAACAGCAGTAATCTTCTGGTCATGCGCAAACGTTCGACGCCAGCTTTTATTCCCTTCGCATGCCCCTTTTGCAAGGATGAGGTGACGCAAAACTGGTTGATTACCACAGGCTTCGCGCATGTGTTAGCAAGAGCGGCTATGCGATTTGGGTTAGATTCGACAATGGCGAGGTTATACGCGATCAGCCATGGCGTGAGAAGCTTACGCGCTCGTGGCCCAAGGGGCACAACTCTCCGAGAATGATCCAGGGCGGACGACCCGAGTGTAAGAAGTAGATCGGTTCTGTGACCGCTCTAGTCTAGAACTCCACCAACTCCACCCCAAGCCGCTCAAAGTGCCTCCGGTTCAGTGTCGCGATCCGCAGCCCATGTACCTTGGCCGTCGATGCTATCAATGCATCCGCCAACCCCGGCGTATGCCCCGACTCTTCGCTCACAACGAGCATCCGTCCACAAGCATCGGCAACAACAGCGTCCACAGACAAAATCCGGCCAGCAAAACTGCGCGGCAGGTCCGTACTCAGCCATAGCTCCAGATTCTGCCGCTTACGACCACGCGGCATCCGCTCGATCCCTGTCCGTATCTCCAGGAACGAAATCGCGCTCACGCATAACTCGCTCTCTTGCACCTTGCTGAGCCACTGCACCACCCGCGCGTCCGGGTTCGCCTTGATGCGCTGAGAGATCACATCGGTGTCAAGCAGATTACCCAAGATCGACCCTTCGCGTCTTGCCCTTCAGTCGCGGAAATTCTACGTCGTATCGTTCGTCAAACGATGCCCGCAGAGCATCCCAGGCGCTCACAAAGGACTTACCTGAATCAGCAGACGCCTTGCTCCGCTCCATCAACTGCTCCTTGGTTAGCACATAAAATTCCCTCTTCCGCCGCCGCACCAGTTGCGGCCCCTCACTCTCCGCCTTGTCCAGCACCGCACTAAACTTCGCCTTCGCCTCTGTCGCCCCCCAGCTCGTCATGACACTACCCTCAAAACAACCATTATAGTCATCTCACCAAAGGAGCAACCCCCGTCCCCACATCCACTCCCCAAACCTGCGGCTTCGGCACCTGCATCGCCCCGCCCCCAATCTCCACCGGCATCCACACATACCGCGAGTCCCAAAGCTCCTTCGGCTTCCACAAATCCCCCACATAAATCACCGTCGTCCTCTTCGACCCCGTCACCTTCACCAGCATCGAGCTCTGCGACCCCCACGTATCCGGAGACCCCGGCGCCAGCTCCTTGAACTCGCTCCATGGCCCCGTCAGCGTCTTCGCCGTCGCATACACATTCGGATTCGGCTTCCACCCCGTCATGTGCGACCCGATCACGTAGTACATCCCCTCGTACCGCACCAGCGCCCCGCCCTCGATTGGCGCCTTCACAAACGCCGTCTCGCTAACATCCATCCCGTCCTCCGCAAGCCTCGCGATGAAAAAACCCTTCGTAGGCCGGCTCTCAAATATCAGGTAGTTCGCCCCGTCGTCATCCACAAATTGCCCGATGTCCCGGCTCTCCTGCCCCAGCGGACGGAAGTGCTTCACAAACGTGTACGGTCCATCCACCTTGTCGCTCATCGCCACGCCCACCTCTGCCGCCTTGTACGCGGCGTCCGCATGGAAATACATGACGTACTTCCGCGTCTTCGCGACCCAGAACACCTTCGGCCGCTCCAGGATCCAGTCGCCCCCAAACCGCGCCTTCATATCCTCTGGCTCACTGATCGCAAGAACTCGGCCGCGCGACTCCCAATGCACCAGATCATGCGACCGATAGCAGCTCACATACCGCTTCGCCGGATCCAGCCCCGCAGCAACAACAGGCGTCCGATCCTCTCCAAACCAGTACCACTCCGCACCCACCCGCAGAATCCCACCCCCATGCGCCTGGATCACCTGCCCCGCCGTATCCCGCCAAACTTCACCCGGCCGTACCATCTCCTCTGCCGCGGCAACCCTGCTCCGCCCTGCAATCAGTAGCACCGCAATCCCAATAACCCGTTGTACGCCCATACTGGTAAGCCTAGCGCACCCCTTAGAGCTTCACCCGCGCAATTCCCGCCCGCTCCAATCTCCGCCTACCCTCCCGAGCCCGGCACCTCTCCGCCGCAGTCCCCTCCCGCATCGCCCTTTCAACCATTGCCTCTGCCACCTCTCTCAGCGAAGCGTCCTCGGGAAAAAAGGCCCCGCATTGCGGAGCCCTTCGGCCCATCGCGAAACAACACCGTTACATACCGCGAACAAAACGCGCCGAGTGCCGCCGGCCACGCCCTCGCACTCTGCTGAAACCACCAAACTGCCACTCGCGCACCGGCCCCACATCCACGTGCACAAACTGGCTCACCGGGTAGTACCCCACGCCGCCTACACCCAGCGCCAGAGCCGCATTCCGCAGCATCAGAGTCGATACACCCGGAACTCGTATGTCGATCGCCTTCGACAGCATGTGCTGGCTATGCTCGGCCACGCCCGTCGGCGCCGACCGGTCCCGCAGATATTCATTGCTCTCCGGGCTCCTGTATCCACACACAATATCGATCACACTGTTCGCCCGCCCAAGCCGCGCCATGACCGAATGCAGCAGATCAAACTCCTTGGGATCATAATCAGCCTCAGCCTGCGTCCTGTGATCCCGCAGAAACAGGTTCAGCCTCTCCATCGCATCCGGAAGATAGATGTCTCCCACTCGATACACCACGTCCAGACTCTCACCCGTGTGCAGGTGATGGAGGTGCAAGACGTATCTCTGTCCCAGACCCGTCATCGCTCCGGATACCATCCCGGGACTGCCCGCAACTCCGGCCGGAGGCATCGTCGAGGCCAGCCCCGCCCCTCCTGATCCCGTGAGAACCGCCATCGCGATCGCTGCGATCGCCTTGCTCAACCCCGCCGTCTTCACCCTCATCCAGTACTACCCCCAAAGGTCTCAACAACTCAACCGATGCTCAACCGTAATGCACATCGGTGAATCTCATTCGCTCTTTCGCATTCTACCTGTCTCACTCGCAAATAGCCCTCTCCAGACAACCTCCTCTGTCACTTTTGTGTCATAGCGGACTCCCACCGAGACCCCCTTCGTAACCCCCTTCTGTGGCACCCTTGTAGGTATGCAGCTCTCCCCCAATGAGATCCGCGTCCTCGGCGTTCTGATCGAGAAAGAGATCACCACGCCCGAGGGCTACCCGCTCTCGCTCAACGCCATCCAGGCCGCGGCCAACCAACGCTCCTCTCGTGATCCCGTCCTCTCTCTCGACGAGGAGGACATCCGCCAGGCTCTGCACTCCCTTCACGACCTCGGCCTCGTCACCCCCACTCGCGACGCGCGCGTCCCCAAGTACGAGCACCGCGCCCGCATCGTTCTCAACCTCCGCCGGGATGAAACCGCGATCCTCTGTCTGCTTCTCCTTCGCGGGCCCCAAACACCCGGGGAACTTCGCGCCCGCTCCGACCGCCTCCACACCTTCGAGGAACTCGCATCCGTCACGGCAACGCTGGACCGCCTGGCCGCCCGTCCCGCCCCATCCAATCCAGAAGCCCCTTTCACTCCCGATCTCACCGGCCCCCTCACGACCATCCTCCCCCGCCAGCCAGGTGCTCGCGAAGCTCGTTACGCCCATCTGCTCGCCGGTCCCGCATCGTCATCGACGCAGACCTCTGGCCCTCTCTCCAATGTGCCCGCGCAAGCGTCGGATCCCGGGGTGGTCACAGCAGCCGACCTCGCCGATCTGCGTTCCGCCATTGCCTCCCTCGAACAGCGCATCTCTGACCTTGAAACGAGTCGCTCCGTCACCGTTGCCGGGGAGTAAGCTCAGAAACACAGAGCAGCTATGACCAAAAACATCATCTCCGGTCAACCTTCCTCCAGCACCCACGCGCCCGATCCTCTCCCGATCACTCCCCCCGACTTTGCCTCGTTGCTCGCCGTCTGCCCGGAAGCCGTCATCGCCTTCGACCGTGACTTCCGCATCACCTACGCAAACCCCGAGGCCATTCGCGTCAGTCACCTCGGCCCCGACGGATCCATCGGCGAGTCCTACTGGGACATCCGCCCCGACATGCGCGGAACTCCTCTTGAGGAACACTTCCACGCTGCCATGCACAGCCGCAAGGTGCGCCGCTTCGAACACTTCTACCCCCGCTTCGATCTCTGGGTCGAAGTCCAGGCCTTCCCCCACGCGAACGGTATGGCCGCCTTCTACAAGGACATCACCTCCGCCAAGAACGCCGAACAGATCGGGAACAGCGCCGCCAATCAGCTTCGGCAGGTCTACGCAGCCACCCCCGATGCCATCCTCATCTTTGATAGCAACTGGAATTTCACCTTCGCGAACCAGAATGCCATCGACCTCCTGCACTCCGGTCCGCTCGTCGGCGAAAACCTCTGGCAGCTCTTCCCAGGCAACTACGAGGAGCCTTACTTCTCCCACTACTCCCGCACCATGGTGGAGCGGGTTCCCACCGAGTTCGAAGCCTTCTATCCGGAGCCCCTCAATCTCTGGTTCCGCGTCCTCACCCGGCCCTTCGGCGAGGACAGCGTTATCGTCTTCTTCTCGGACATCACAGCTCGCAAATCCGTCGAGAACCGACGCGACGAGCTCACCCGCCGCCTCGATCAGGTCTTCGAAGCCACCACCGATGCGATCGCATCCCTCGACCGGAACTACAACTTCACTTTCCTGAATCGGCGAGCTCTGGAACTCCTCTCCCCCGCCGGGGATGTCCTCGGTAAGAGTCTCTGGGAATGCTTTCCGGAAACCCTCTACGAAGGCTCCCCGTATGTGTCGGTCTACGGCCGCGCTATGGACGGCATGCCGGGCCACTTCGAAGCCTATTACCCGGAGCCTCTGAACCTTTGGATTCGGGCCGAAGCGCGCCCCTACCCCGACGGAATCATCGTCTTCTTCCGCGACGTTACCGCCGACCGCGTTGCCACAGACGCCCTGCGCATCATCGAAAATCGATATCGCGCCCTTACCGAACTCAACCCCCAGCTCATCTTTACCAGCAATCCCTCCGGCCAGATCACCTTCGCCAATCAGAGCCTCCTCGACTTCCTCGGCATGTCCGCGCCCGATCCCGAACAACAACAGGAGTGGCTCTCCGCCATCCATCCTGAAGATCGCGAAAAGGTCGCCCACGAATGGGCCCACTCTCTCCGGACCGGCGCCAAATATGGCGGACAAGCCCGCGTCCGGCGTGCCTCCGACGGACAGCACCGCTGGCTCGATATGACAGCTCTCCCCGTTCGAAGTGCTACCGGAACCATCCAGAGCTGGCTCGGCGTAGCCTCCGATATCCACGAGCAAAGATCCGCCACCGAATCGCTCGCCGCCAGCGAGACCCGTTACCGCATCCTCACCGATCTCAACCCGCAGTTCATCTGGATGGGCGCACCCGACGGTCGCGTCATCTATGCCAACCAGCGCTTCATCGAATACATCGGCCGCCAGCACACTCCCGACAACACTGATAACTGGATCAACGCCTTTGATCCCGTCGACCGGGACCGCGTCGTCGAAATCTGGGCTCACTCCGTAGCAACTGCCACCGACTACGATGTCGAAGCGCGTCTCATCCGCAACGCCGATGGCGCCTCGCGCTGGTTCCGGATGCGCGCCTCTCCCGTACGCGACGACTCCGGTGCCGTCCTCCACTGGCTCGGCGTCGCAATCGAAATCCACGAAAGCCGAACCTTCGCGGCGACCCTCCACCAAAAACAGCTCGAGACCGAGCGGCAGCGTGCCGAGCTCGAATCCATCTACGAAAACACGCCCGTCGGCCTCGCTCTCTTCGATCCTGTTACCTTCCGCTACCTCCGTATCAACGATGAACTCGCCAAGATGATGGGCCTGCCCAAAGATCAGATCATCGGCCGCTCGGTTCTCGAAGTCGCACCCGGCGTCGCCTCCATCGGAGAGCTCTTCCGCCAGGTCTCCACCGGCAAGCCCGTCCGTGACTACATCCTCGAGGGCGAGCTCTCAACCCAGCCCGGCGTACAGCACACCTGGAACGTCAACTACTTTCCCGTCTACGACAAAGCCGGAACCATGACCGGCATCACCACCGCATCGCTTGAAATCACGCAGCAGAAGAAGACCGAAGCCGCTCTCATGCAGAGCGAAAAGCTCGCCGCCGTCGGCCGCCTCGCCAGCTCCATCTCGCACGAGATCAACAACCCCCTCGAAGCCATCACCAATCTCCTCTACCTCGTCGGACTCTACGAGCAACTCCCCCAGGACCTCCGTGTCTACGTCGACATGGCGCAGTCTGAGCTCTCGCGCGTCTCTCAAATCGCCACCCAGACCCTTCGCTTTCATCGCCAGGCCGTCGCCCGCACCTCCGTCACCCCTGCCCAGCTCGTCGACGCCGTCCTCAACCTCTACCAGGGCCGCCTCTCCAACTCCACCATCCGCGTCCAGGCCTCCTACGCCACCGCAACCCCGATCCTCTGCTTTGAAAATGACATCCGTCAGATCCTGAACAACCTCATCGCCAACGCCATCGATGCCATGCGCAGCGGTGGCCGCCTCCTCATTCGCGCCCACGACGCCACCGACATCCCCACCGGCCGCCGGGGCATCCGCATCACCATCGCCGACACCGGCCATGGCATGTCCCCCACCACCCTCAACCGCCTCTTCGAGCCCTTCTTCACCACCAAAGATCTCAACGGCACCGGCCTCGGACTCTGGATCTCCCACGGCATCGTTCAGCGGCATCAAGGCCGCCTTCACGTCCGCAGCACCCAGCACCCCGTCCACCACGGCGCCATCTTCAGCCTCTTCCTTCCCCTGCGCTGAACCATGGTTCTGCCTGCCCAGACGGGGCATCTCGCATCCCACTCATCCCCGTCGACATCGCCCAAAGCAGAAGAGGGAGACCCCATGCGGTCTCCCTCTTCCATGTATTTCGCTCTCTGCTCGGGGGGGTTCGTATCTCTCGCAACCCTCCCCTTATGCGCGCGCCAGTCTGCGGCGTAGCGCACCCGCGGCTCCGATCAATCCCGATCCCATCAGCAGAAGGCTCGAAGGCTCGGGAGTCTGGGCCGTGCCGATAAACCTCTGAGGCTCGCCAAGGGTCCATCCCGTCTGGTCCGACGTCGGCACGTAAAGCGAGAAGCCGGAGAAGAAGCCGGAGTCGATCAGGCTCTGGTTCGCCGCCATGCTCAAACCCGTTGTCGCGAGGTCCTGCGCCGTCGATGTGAAGCCCGCATGTCCATTGACATCCGTCGGATCGAAGATGTCCCACACCGCATATTGAACATCCGCATTCGAGTAGGTGCCCAGCTGCGAGAAAATCCACGCATCCGCACGGTAGTTGACCGAGTCCTGGGAAGAATCCAGCGCAACGCCGGAGATGTTCACGTTCCACGTCTCACCAAAGGTGATCCGCCGGTTGAAATCAAGGCACATCAGCGCAGTCAGGTCCGCAGCTCCATTCACGTTGAAGTTATACGGATAGACATCTTCGCCACCAACGCTCTGATTGCTGTCGGAGACAAGATGTAGCGTGTCTGCAAGGGCGGGAACTGCTGTGGATACGAGACCGGTAGAAAGGGCAAGAATTGCAAGAAACTTCTTCAAGGTAGTTCTCCATTCGCCTGCTTTTGCAGGTGCGTTCGAGGCAGTTCACAAGGTCAATGCCGTCATTGCGGCAGAGCTGTTGCTGCAAAGTTCGTTTGTCCAACGTTCTGCAAAGTAGAAATGTCCGTAGCAGTCGTGCGGTGGGAATGTGTGAAATCACGTACTTGTGATTTCCAAGGACTGTGGGAAGAGTGGGACAGT
>JAABVA010000326.1_pt1 | contig 61743 bp, 60 predicted proteins | sample 5560331 | NCBI WGS metagenome assembly JAABVA01 (sample SAMN12812661, study PRJNA571458) | rock metagenome | isolation source: Antarctica rocks | place: Antarctica: Victoria Land, Mt New Zealand sud | collected 2016-01-07
CGCAGCCAATCCAACACCCACAGCCACCCGCAACCTCCAACAAGGTAAAATGCCCCAACGCCCGGGACGGAGCACGAACCATCTCTCCTTCTTCTCTTCTTTGAGCCCAGATGGCTCTGGTGCACTGGTGGTAGTGGTATGGGCAGAGGCTAGCATTCCGATGGTCGTCGGCTGGGGGCGTACCGGTACGTACCGTACCGTAGGACTGGGTTCTACAGTAGAAGTCTTGGAGCGTCCTGCTTTTTCGGGGGGGGGGAAGAACGCTGGTTGTGGGGGATGTAATGGTTGGGCTTTGAGTGTTGTGTTTGTGGGGTATTTGGCAGATTGGCTCTTATGCGGCTGGCCGCTCATATAGGGTGGAGAAGGTAGTGTCCCAGCTGAGGATTGGTTCTGTCTGTATATTTGACTTTAAGAACTTCTGGACGTGCTCGCGAGGGCTAGTAAAACCATTCCAAATGCGACGGCAATCGAAATCTGGAAAATATGTCTCGTATAGGAGCGTTTCTTCCCACCTTGTCTGAGTCGGAAACGCCAATCGTTATGCTCGGTGTAGAATTGAAAGGGGGAGGCGTGCGTGACGGGAATGTCACTGAACGTTTTCGCAGCTTTCCCACCTCGACGTATGACTCTGGCTGTGTGTATGGATGTAGGCATGAGATGTACAGCCCGCTTCGTCTCCTTCATCAGGGGCTCAAAGAGCACAACCAACATGTTCTATAAAGCACTGGAAACGTTCAATTCCAGGACCATACAGAGCCCCTGTCCAGTGAAACAATCCCGACGTAAGCTGCTGGCGGCTGAGCGGCTCCTGCTGTTGTATATTTTCTTAGGTCATATCAACCTCTCTGATAGCGAAGTAAAGTCAAGGCGTTATACACACGGCTTGGAGAGATCGGTTGCCACAACCGAAGAAAGGATAGAGTCATCGTGGCCGGTGTTGAGGAGCCAGCAGAGAGATGCTTGTATGCTGGTATGCTGGGATGGCTCGGATGGATACGACCATCACACTTTCGAAACATGACCGAATGAAGTACTGGACAAAGGATTTCGATACAGACGAACAACCCGCGAGTAGGGTGGAGGCTCTTCCCTTGGCCGGTAATATTGGTATAATAGTTGCAATAGGTCGCAGTGAGGCTTCATGGTGGAAATTAAACGGTCGTACTTTGTTGAAATATTGCTTCCTTGTCTACTTTTAAAGATGGTGAGTATAATATCTGCTGTAGCAGTGATTATTTCCCGCCAAACGTCAGGAACGCCCTCGTGCACCGTGCTTTTGAGCTGTCATACAGCCATTCTAGGACCGTCTCATCTTGGAAAACTGGCAAACCGATTTAAGGCATTTGCTCAACTTCCAAGCTTCTTGTGGGTAACAAGAACCGCAGGACTTGGCAGCCGGTATAGTATACTCCTGGAGCACAGAGTCGAGGCCATTGAAGGGCTAGAAGTTGAAGGCCACCGTATACGTATACTTCCAGGTTCAATATCTGACCTTCAACTGTGTAGCTCACGTCTCTTGAATCCCCACTCTCCCACAACCCCATCCCCCCCCCAGAATCCCTATTACGCCTCAGTATCACCCTCTTCCTCACCTCACATCCACCGCCCTCTCCACCCTCTCCAGCTCCGCCTTCCCCGTACTAACCAAATACCTCACATGCCCCAAATCGCTTACCCCTCGATTTCGTTCAAACTCCCTCCTCGCAAAATCCCGCATCTCCTTGCGGGTCGAGAGGCTGGAGATCTTATTGGTGGAGCGTAGGATGCGACGCCAGAGGGAGAGAACACGTTGACGTTGGAGGAAGTGGGTGAGGGTTAGGGGAGTTGAGGGGGGGAGGATGCGGGTGGGGCGGCGGGGGGTGGTATAGGTGCGTATGTGGAGGCGAGGGAGGGGGGGCATCTAGGATATGACGAGGACATGGGGACTTTGCTCGACAGACAAGATTGTTATTGATTGTGGACTTGGTGGAAGGAATTTCAGACGTTAGAGATGTAGGATGAAGTCATTAAGACGGCGGAACAGTCCCGAGGGCGGAAAAGCGCTCCCGCCAGAATAGGGCGAATGGAAAGCAACCATTGCGCTTCAACCTCTAGCTTCCAGTTCTGAAGCCCACACGGCTCTAATCCAGTACTCCACACGCATCTACCCTATCTCCCTGTCCCTCTCCCCCCACCCACCAGCATGCCCCCCATCCGCCGCTACCTCCGCATAAGCCAATACTCCGTCCTCGAATGCCGCATCTACACCGACAACCCCGCCGACGCCCAGCGCTGGCTGCTAAACGAGCGCTCGCCCGTCCTTCCCCGCGTCATCGACGCCGTGCGCCCGCTTGTGCTGCCGAAGTTGAAAGAGGAAAATGCGAGGGCCAAGGCGGCGAAGGGGGGGAAGAAGAAGAAGGTGGTGAAGAATCAGGTGGAGAGGGGTATGTATGTGTGGTGATGTTGGGATTGGGGCTTCTGCTATTGGTTGGCTGACACGGGGGTTTGGGGCGTGGGATAGATGATTTCGTGGTGTCGATTTATCTGACGGAGACAAGTGTGCGTCATTCGATTTTGAGGAAGGAGCGGAGGGCGAAGAGTGAGAAGGCTAGGCTGGGGACAACGACTGGGAGGTTGACAGGAACTGGAACGAGGGAGGAGCCGGTTGAGGTCGGTGGGGGGGATGAGCCTGCGTTGGTTCGCGAAGAGTCTCACGAGGGGAAAGGCGTGCGCTTGGAAGACATCCCTCGAGCTGAGGACGCTGTCATGGATGGTAGCACGCGGAAGGACAGGGGCGAGAGTGAGGAAGGCTTGTTCCTCTCCGAGGGCTCTGAGGATGAGGCTTTCCAGTCCCAGCAGAGGCCTTCCAGGAAAGGCAGGGAGAAGCTTGGCTTGGAGCAACAAGGAGACGCAGACGACAAGAAAAAAATGGCTCTCAACACGGCGTACGATGGTTTCAGTATCTACGGTCGAATTCTATGTCTAGTGGTGACGAGAAAGGGAACCGCCAAGGGAAAGGAGTTGGCAGGAGGCGCTGGCCAAGCAATGATGGAGGACTGGATTGCATCTACGCAAATGGCAGAGGGTCAGATGATGGACGAGTGAATGAATGGGCGACTGATAAAAAGCTAGTGCCAAGGTATAACGCTACGGCTATGGGGGCGAATTTTAGATGAAGTCCAGCTGTTGATACCGTTTTGTGGCAGCTGAAGTCGAAATCACATCCGAGGGTGTGTGACGGTATGGTAAGTTCCATGTCCGAGGCGCTCACCTTGATGGTATTTGAATATTAACCTATAATTTGGCAGGTCTATACCAGGACCATGCAGACCTCAAAGCGACGATATAGACGCCAGTGTAGTAACCGTGCGCGCTTGGCGTAAATGCGAGCAGAAACCAAGAAAAGTCGTGGGGGCTAATCTATCGAAAGATTTGGTGGACCGATGTGGTTAACGTAGCACCAGTCGAGAGGTTGGGGGCTATTCTTTGAATCGAAATCGAGTATTCAATTCTTTGCCCTACCGTATGCCAGTTCCGTAGAAGTTGATACAGGTAGCATGAATACGGTGCCAGATCCTTGGGGCCATCCTATTCCATCCCCTGGTACTCTTCGCTTCGTGCCGCTGCTGAACCTCAGCCTTCGATACGACCCAAAGGCGCAATTGACTTGGCAGTCTCCATTACTGCATCGGGAGGCACGGTCGTACACTAGACGCACAAAGCCCTCTTCACGTGGGAGCTGTCAGAGCGGATGCACCAATCTCATGCACACTTTTCCGCGTTGCACACCACCTCATCCACCAACATGTAGCTGAAAGCTTTAAAAACTCCTAGAGTAGCTTGGTTTTTTTTATGTGGATCACACCTCTTCCCACGACTCAGCAAAGTAAGACCGAGCGGTGGAATTCCGTCTCTTCCTCAGCTGTTACCATATATATCGCTCGGTACGGTCGAAAAAACGGCCAAGAATCCTCCCGTTGGCATGAGACACCTTTTGCATTTCTAAGCTTCCCAGCGTGAATCAATGGTTACCTATCCAATGCTGTCGCTCGTCGTGTCCCTCTTCCGGCTCCGGCGTCGGCTTTTAGCTGCCGGCTGCTGGCTCGGCCGGACTCTTCGAAGCCCCGACAGCTGCTGGACGTCAGCGCTGACCGAACGAGGTCGGTTTGTATCTGACCATCTCGTTGACGGAGGATCTATTTTGGGGATAGCAAGGTTCGAAATATTGTGTATCAGCAGTCCAGTTGCTTTCCTGGCCCAAGCAACGCCAAAGCACTCCCACTAACCCACATCATATTGCGTGCCCAATGGGGATCACTGTGGATGTTTCCACATCATTATTGAGCCCATCTGTCAGAAGAGTTGTACGCGTGTGGCACAGTATCCACACCCAAACCGACGACCAGGTTGATTGGAAGGATCTTGCAGCACGGAAGGAGAGCGGTCTGCCCGTACGATACCTGAAGTATCTCAGGGTCCGTCGAAAGAGTACTTGACATGCATGGTTAACGCGATGTTGGCACTCGGGGAATCTGCACTCCTTTCCTGCTCAAGTGTTAGCAATCGACGAGATCCAGATCCAATCGTTCCATTATCCAGCGTCGAGGCGCTTTAGTTTTCTTATTGTTTGGGGGTGGAAATCCAACCGACGTTCCAACAATGAGGCCCAAAGGACTCTCTGTTCAAGCCACAGGCCCACTTGTTTCTTCGGGAGATCTGGAAATGTTAACGCCATCGACCCACGCCGCTTAGAATTTCCCTGACAGGGGCCACCGACCCAGCGCCATGGTTCTGGAGGCCTTCCCACGTGAGCGCATGGGCCCTTTGCTGGGACGAGCTGAGCGTACGGTAGAGTATTGCTAGTACACAGTATGCAGTTGGTCGGGACTCGTATCTCTGTTTCACTCGGACACTCGGGATAGCTGCTGGAGGGGATAATGAAACAGCTTGTCGTGCATGCAGCATGCGAGCGACGTCTGTCCTGTAAGAGATGAAGAGGACACGAGAGCGTTTCGGGCGCCCCCCGTGCAAGCAAACAATAATTAATCAAACCAGCTACCCAGTCTTGATGCGAATTGGACATGATGGCATATTCATAGAGCTATTATAATTGGGGCCCCCAGATTGTGTCCGTGACTCCTTGTTAGCTGCAGCAAATGCAATTGCCATGTGGCCATCCCCTGTAGATCGGTGGCCGTGCGATGCGTGTACTAAGGTAACATAACAGATGTTCGTATTGTGCGAGGATCTATCTTAATGGGTTGTTGGTACGGAGTACTCCGTACGGAGTATTATTACCCTATTCTGTCATGGTCTAAGGTCAGGTACTTTAGCCATTGACCAGTCAGGCAAGCAGGCCGGCTGTGGCGCTTTGCTGACTATCGGTACGAGTAGTACCTTAGTCTCCGTACCACAGTACGGTGACAGTACCTACATGAGGAAACTATGATTGCACAAGTCGATTGTTTGTTTTGTATTAATTTGGTGGCAAATGAAAGCCTGCCAATCATTGTTGAGGTATGACGACGCAAGAGTTTCGTATTCCCCCTGAGATTGTGGTTTGGCGTTTGTGAGACGATGATTTGCATCAGGATTTGCGTTCAGGGGAAGTTTTAGAAACGATCAAAGCAAAGCTCAAACAAGCGAGCAATCTGTTTGAGTTTTCGGACATGCGGCTCCTGGCAGACCATGATAGCATATATTCACAACCCATCGTCTTCAGTTTAGAGATATCCATTCCTGCCCGATATCATTGGCCTTCCCGGAATTGCTGTTCCTCGGGAGGGTGTGAGCGATTGTCTAGATTTCCAGTACTGTGTGAGTCCTACTGTATGTAAGATGCATTAATAGAGTAGGTAAGGTTGCATGGGCTCTTTCCGTCCAAGTGCCGCGGATTAGATATTGACTTGGTTGTTTGCGTAACCATCCACAGCAATGGGTGGCAATATGGTTTCTAATTCGATAGAAGGTTGGAACAGTAAGATGACATTGTTCGAGGTGTGCCCGGGATAGTTGGGTAAGGGATAACGGTTTGCAGCGGAGTGTTCCCGCATGATTGGAGAGTAGAACACTATAGCGATAAAGCAAGGTACCTAGATTAGGAGTTGTTTTTAGTTTGTGAGTATATTTTACTGAGAGCATGAGAGAGAGAGAGAGAGAGAGAGAGAGGGTGTGTGTGTGTGTGACCACAAGTCTAACGAGTAAGTAAGTGTTCGAGGCACTGACGACGACGGCGGACAGGGATCAGGTCTCTATGGCTTTTGGTTACGAGCGTGGGGATCCTAATTCCAGAAGAAAACCTCATTATTATTATTATACCGTCATACCGTACCTTGCCCCTGCCCCTGCCCCTGAAATAAAAGTAGGTACCGTACTACGTACTGTGTACTGTACTACCTAACGACGTACATCATCAGCCTTGTGCTCTTGGCTCTTGCATGCTACATACCTTACCTACTTTAGGTAGGTACTCAGTACGTACCTTACCCCTCGTACTTTACGGTACCTTACCTTACCCGAGCTATTCTCCTTATGATTCACCGCGTCACTGCTTGGCCCCTCCACTTTCGTTTTGGAGAAAGCAGCCGTAACGTCGTTTCCCTGCAATTACCCTTGTCGATCTAAACTGCTCAGTCATGCTTCATTTGGGTTTTCCGCGCCCTGAATAACCTCATCAGCTGAGCTAGTCAAATTACCTTAGTTATTATTATTACTGTACCCAACAGTACGAAGGAAGGGTAAAGGTAAGGTAATCATGGATCTTTTTCCATCCTTCAAAACGTTCAACGGCCTGCTACCACGGTTCATAAATACCTCAGCTGCCTCCCTCCTAACCCTTCATTCCTCGGAAACAACCTGTTGGCTACCTCGACTACCATTGTTACCTCCCCCAACCGCTACTCAAATCTCGTGCACCTGCACGGATAATCTAATACACCTCACGTCATCACCCGTCCACTATCGCAGACTCAGTTCAACAGTCGTCCTTGAACCTCCGAATCTTCCTCGAGCAGACTCTGCCGCGCCCCACTCAACATACTCATTCTCCCCTTCCTCAAAACCTCCGATATCCACAGAATGCCTTCTCAATACCACGGCCCATCAAAACCACAATACCCTCCCTGTCCAGGACCACCCCCAAACCGCCCTCTGCCCCAAATTCCAAAGTAATGAGGCCGGTCCTCCACTTAGCGGTTCTTCCTGGATCATCTATATCGTTGGGGACATATTTCGTTATGTCTCGACTGCAAGGCAAAACCATGAATACAAAACATTGGCTTCGCGTACTCTGAGTACGGAAAATACTACGCATGGGACGGACTTCTGCTGGGATTTCCATTCTCGTTAGCTGCAGGACAGCGACGATCTATCTACACCGGAGGGCTTCGACCACGTTTTCCAACCTGGTGCTGCCCTACCTTACGCATCACCTGCATATCAGCACGGCACGGCCTACCAATACTCTATGCAGGCGAATCAACACTGGGATTCGCCCACCCACCCGGATGCAGCCTTATCTACTCGACCGCTATTCCGGTTCCCATCAACGTCGCTTAACCACGGTCGATTCTGTCCGGTGATGCGCTGCCATTCGGGTCACCATGTTCTATGTCGTTTCTTGGTCGCTTTTATGCCCAGCTACACCATATACCCTTGTACGGTACACATTTTCTGGATTGGCACGACCTGAGCTATTGGGGATACAATACGGAGCAATTAGTGGAGTTGGGAAATATGGATCATGATGTCAGATAATGTATAATAAGAATTAGAACAATCTTAACAGATATATTCGAATATGATCCGTGTAAAGAAAGCTATATTAAAATATCTTCGATGGCTTCTTACAGCACTACTGCTGCCTTACTTACCAATTTGTGGATGGATGGATGGATAATATCTTACCCATTCGCATCCGTACCGAAGACCACGGTTCCGAGTCTGTCCTCCATTATTGGCGTTGTGTGCGGTTGTGCCGGTGGAACAAATTGCCGAACCCTAATCTCCAAATCCCCAAATCTCCAATGCCTTGGCACGCCTTGACACTCGCCTGTCACATCCGCATGATCGGCACCTCGGCTTCCTGTTTGGTCACGTCACTTGATTCTTCTTCCAACAACGCCAACCGCTTCGCCAGTCCACGTCTAAATGTTGCAAGCTTTGCTATGCAACATGATTGGAGTTCTGTCTCATTAGCACCTCGGCTTTATCATTATCATTATGGCCCTCGAGCTTCATATCTGGGGTCCAGCTTTCTCTCTGCCGTCCATTGACCCCCACTGTCTTGCCGCCATAGCCTACCTGACTCAGGTCGTTCCTCGCGACCAATGGGCTCTCGTCGCGAGCTGTGACGCGACCTTGAGTCCAACAAGTTCGTGAGGCTCCTTTCCCGTTTTGTAATATACTCCAGCCGATGTATCCAGTCGCATCAAGTATCACAGCGGTCACGATAGCTAACACGAGCTTGGTGTTTCAGAGGAGCTGCCAGCCCTTCGAGATGGCTCGACATGGATCGGCGGCTTCCTCAACATTATTGATCATCTGAGGAAGAGCTCGGACAAGGGGCGGGATCTGGACCATAACTTGGACCGACGAGGCAGAGCGAACGTCACAGCGTATGTTCAGGTGTCGTTAGGAAACAGCGGTGAGAGAGGGTACAGCTAATGCGTGAAACAGCTTCTCAGCTTTTGTTGAGGCCCATGGGCAACCCTTGGTGGATCTGAGTCTCTACGTTTCGAGTGAAAACTATAATTCTGCAACACGCCCTGCCTATTCGCGTATCCTGCAGTGGCCGAGACCGTGGCTGATAACTCCCCATCGCCGCAAGCTTGCCAAAGTCAGAACCGCGCATTTCAATCTGTCGTCACTGGATATTGATAACGCGAGTGTTGAAGCGAAGAACGAAACAGCAACGAAACCAGGGTCCGACCTTATCCCCCCGTCTCTACGAACCACACGTCAAACAGTGACGTCCTTGGTCAGGCAGCCACAACATGCCTCTCGTTTCCGGCTTGATGCACTAACGGAAGCTTTCTTCGGACCTCTACAGCAGCTTCTGGGTCAAAAGCGGTTCCTCCTTTCCGACGATAACCCGTCAAGTCTGGACTGCCTGGCCTTGGCATATCTAGCTCTCGCTCTGTTGCCTGAAGTCCCGCAGCCATGGCTGGCAAAGTCTATGAGAGCTAGATATCCAGAGTTGTGTAGATATGTTAAAAAATTAGTTTACGGGTTCTTTGGTGGACCCATCGAAGTTGAGGATGCATTGCTAAGCTCGCAGCCTGGTGGCTATACCACGGCGGCAGACTCTCTAGAGGAAAGCCGACAAGGGAAGGAGACTTCGTTATCGTGGAGCAAGCCAGAGGAAAAGGCAATGGCTTCAACGGGCTCAAGCATGGTAAAGATCGCCTTTGAAGCCATGCCTATCATGGGGCAGCTTCATAAGTCAAATCTGCTTCTTGAGTCAAATATTGCCGAGACCGTTGTCGGAGCCGATGGACAATCTGCACAAGCAGTCGCAGCATCGCCTTCAAATCCCATACTTCCGGCGATCCTCGCCATTGGCACTATCGTGACTGGCGTAGCTGGCTATCTCGTTTATTCTAGGTTGTTGAACCTGCCAATCGGTATTTCCCCGTCAGTAGAAAACAAAAGACTCTCGGACATGGGAGAGGCAGGCGCAATGTTAGCAATGGCGGACTTTGGTGGCCATAGTTCGAAGCTTGATGCTGAGGACGCACGAGTGGGCAGAGTCCCGGTCTAGAAGTTGATGCTGCTATTGACGAGAGGGGTGCATTGTGAAAGATTGCTGGAAATGTTCGAGATATGGGAAATCCGACTTCATCGCTAAACGGTTGGCTCCGCTAACATCTATGTATGATATGCCTTTTGAGTTATCATTGATATGTTGGAAACGAGGTACGTATGCACATACGTATGTTCGCTCCGGCCGAAGCGGCTTGGCGCTAGGGGTATTTATCCGTCCTCCCACTTCTTCCTTCATCTATATGCTCTACCATATATGCTATACCTACTAGATAGCCAATATACCTACATGCACATATTCGCTCTGACCCTCATATACCAATATGATATACAATACCCAATTCTCCAAATATATCAAACAATACCGGCAGGTTTTGCTGAATTCTTACGGTATGGCAAGGATGTGCTAGGAGAACATATTCACTTATGGTGATACATTTCGTGAGATAACAAGGGCCATGAGTGCCCATGAGCACGTGATAGATCAGTCCTTCATACCAAATTCAGACAGGCTTATAGCAAGATAGAACTTGTGGTTCGCTGCGCGCGTAAGCAGATACTGAACTCGTAGATCCTTGCGATTATGTGTTTCAACTATAGCTCTCCTTGGATTGTAGATGACGAGAGGCTACTACTACGGAATCATATCGAAGAACACTCGTGATCGTTGCATACCCGTGGCCTTCCAATGGTCATTTTCCATAACTCTGACATCGAAACCTAAGCCCTCGCTTAAGTTTCTTAGCGCAGATCATCCCCCACCAACAATCGCGAACTCCTACTAGACCACCTTATCGTCAAACCCCAAATCCCTCTTGAACGCCTCAACCTCTACACCACATACTACAACACCTCAATTATGGCTGACGCTCCTAGAGGAGGAGCAGCAGGAGCTCGCGGCGGTGGTTTCGGCTCCCGAGGTGACCGAGGCGGAGACCGTGGACGAGGGCGCGGCGGCCGCCGAGGACCTCGACGAGGTGCCAACAAGAACGAAGAGAAGGAATGGCAGCCAGTGACTAAACTGGGCCGACTGGTCAAGGCCGGCAAGATTAAGAGTATGGAGGAGATATATTTGCATAGCTTGCCGATCAAGGAGTACCAGATTGTGGATTGGTTTTTGCCCAAGTTGAAGGATGAGGTTATGAAGGTATGCCTGGGCCATCAGTACCTGCATATGTCTAGATAGGATGACTCTTAGCTTGGAAATGTGCAATGGCTTACATTCCCTTCCTCCAAATAGATTAAACCCGTTCAAAAACAGACCCGCGCCGGTCAACGTACCCGTTTCAAGGCCATTGTCGTCATTGGCGACTCCGAAGGCCACGTCGGGCTCGGAATCAAGACCTCGAAAGAAGTAGCCACCGCCATCCGTGCCGCCATCATCATTGCCAAGCTCAGCGTACTTCCCATCCGCCGTGGATACTGGGGTACTTCGCTCGGTGACCCGCATTCTTTGCCAACAAAGGAGAGTGGAAAGTGTGGTTCCGTTACTGTTCGAGTACGTCTTCTCCCTCACTCACCTATATCATCCCCGTACAGAGCTAACAAACACGCTTCCAGCTCATCCCCGCCCCCCGCGGCACCGGTCTCGTGGCCTCCCCCGCCGTAAAACGTCTCCTCCAACTCGCCGGCGTCCAAGACGTCTACACCTCGTCAGCCGGCAGCACCAAAACCCTTGAGAATACGCTGAAAGCGACGTTTGTGGCCGTCGGCAATACGTATGGGTTCTTGACACCGAATCTTTGGAAGGATAACAAGTTGAACCGGAGTCCGCTCGAGGAGTTTGGGGATGTGTTGAGGGAGGGGAAGAGGTATTAGGGGGTGTTTTGTGCTATCGCGGGGTGAAAATGGGTTTAGTAGTGGACTGTGGTGGTGTGAGGTAGAGCAATTGATGTGGCTTTGTCTTTCACGTCCTATCTCTCGTCCAGGTTGCAGCGCTCTTTTAGTCTTTTCCCACAGCTGCTAAAACTTCTCGACTAACCTCCCACCGCTCCAGGAAACGCACAGCTTACGCCACATCTTACCAAGTCAATAGAGAAGACCCACGGCACGACTTCTCGACCAACTCCAAAGCAACCCACCACAATCACCGCCACCCACATCACCACCCCCAAAACATTAATCACTCACCCCGTACAAATCTCCCCCATCCCCATCCCCATCCCCATCCCCATCCCCATCCCCATCCCCATCCTCATCCCCATCCCCCACCGCACTACTCTCCACCTCCTCTTCCCTCCATCCCACCCCTCCACTCCCCACCTCACGCTCAACAGGCCGACGGAACCCATCACTTCCAACCACCAGTTTCGGGCGCGGTGGGGGAGCGCGTGTCGAGGTGCCAACTTCGATGCTGGGGGCGTGGGGGTCCGGGCGCGGGACTAATCTGGGCGCCTTGGAACGCGAGGGACGCGGTTCAGCGAGGGGGAGGAGGGGGGAGGAGGTCGGGTTTGGGGGGGGTTTGGCTGTGCGGTGTTAGTATGTACGACTGCGGGTGTTGGAGGGGGGGGAAGGGGTACCTGGATGGGAAGTGGAAGGTTTGGGGAGGGTGAACCGGATGGCGGGGATGTTGAGGGCGAGGGAGGAAGGGGGTGTGGGTGCGGGGGCGGGGGCGGGGTCGTTGGGAGAGCCTGTGGGAGACGTGGTTAGTGGAATCATCCATAACAGGGCTGGTCCAATGCCAGAAAACCCCCAGAGCCAAAATTCAAAATTCAAAATTCCAAAAAACCAACCCACCAGCAACCAAATCCCTCTCGACCCTGCCCCCTACCACCCCCCCCAGAAACCCCGTCTCCGCAAACGGAAACCCTTCCCCGCCGGGCCATTGCCTCTCCTTTGCGTCCGGCGCGTTCTCCAACACCTCGCCGTGTTTCGAGACGTCGAATTCTTGCATTTCGGGCGGCATGAGGTTGCCGCGGCCGAGTTCGGGGGTGGAGGAGCGGGAACTGGAGTGCGGCGGTGCGGTGGGGCCTGGGCTTGACGGGTGCGGGTGGGTGGAAGAGGGGGAGGGGTGGTGTTGTGGGCGTTTGGATGGGCGTTCGGTTGGGGGGGGGTCGGTTGCTCTTTTCCTTTTGCCCAGGGAGACGTCGCTTGGTGATTTTTGGTTGGTAGGCCGTTGGCCGCGAGAGAAAAATCGCTTCTTCTTTGACTGGGCGGGTTGGTCGGAAGCGAAGGACCACATTCTGTCGTAGTCGAGGTTTGAAGAGGGCCTGTTCTCGTGGTTTTCTTGTAGGATCCTGTTGGTGAGGAGGTCGATGGCTTCCGCGTAGGAAGGGAGGCCGTTGGTGCTGTTTAGAGGTTCGGCGAGTTCTTGCAGTGCTTGCTCTCTTTGTCCTTGTGCAGCGTTTTCTCTTTGTGTGCCTTTTGCTTTTGCGGATTTTGGCGCGATGGTAGGTGGTGTGGGGCTGAATTGTTCGTTTTGGATTTGGTGGTGGAGTTGCATGGTTTCTGCGAGTATGCTGGTTTGCTGGTTAGCTACTGTATATGCTTTGGGATATGGGATGGGGTCGCTACGCACTTTTCAAGCTGTTCGATGTCGTTGAGATCCAAATTCGCGTATTCGGTCAAACAATCCTCTAGGAACCACCCACGACTATCGCAATATTCAGTAACTTCTCGAACCTGATCTTGCACGGGCAACGGAGAAGGGAGGCCGCTTCCATTTATCTTTTCGATGAATTCTTCGCCAAAATACCGGGTATCGTCTTCGGAGTCGGTTCTTGAAATGGGAGAGTTGTAGAGCAGGTTGAAGAGATGGGTGGCTAGGAATGTAAAGCGGGCTTGACAGGCTGCTTTGATTACGCCTCGGATCTGGGACGGTTGCTCTGCATCGCGGGTCTGACTTGGTTTATTGGCGCTGTTTTGGAAGGCCAATACTTTCTTCGTCCACTCTAACGGATCATCATGATTTGATCCTCCCCCTTCCTCCGCAGTAATAGCTATTACCGGATCCGAAGGCTCAGGATGAGGTGCAGACGGCAATCGCAAGACCCGATGCTTCCAGCCACCTTCAAAATGTTGCTCGTGATTAGTAGCAAAAGAGCGAAGTGCAATTTGTACAGCCGCACGTTTACGACCTCTGTTCGTCGCCCTAGTATTAAATCTTTCATCCTCGGTCTGCTGGTTCTCTTCTTCAATGTGTTCACGGACAAGAGATGGATCGTTCAGTATTTGCGAGTATGCATCGTTCTCAATCTTTCGTAGTGCTTGCCCTCTGGGCGTATTTGCTCGTAAAGCCTCTATGAATGCATCGTGGTCGACTGGGCGTTTGATGGTGAAAGGCGGGTGATCTTCTCGTAAAGGAGCTCCACGGAGTTGAGCCCTATCCATGTCAAACAATGCCAAACGCACACTCTGTCTTGGGAGAAGTCGTTCTTCAAAAGGTGGCCAGATTTGGCCGTTCTGCTGGTTCATTCGCGACTGATGGACGCGAAGCATATCTTGTACCTCTTTGTACACTTTGATATTGCATGGCACCTTCTCGTTGGCCAATTTACGCAAATACTTGCCTATTGCTTCGAGCCTTTTCGCGAAATCACGCTGTGAATCCGGATCCTCATCCGACAGAAAGTTCCTGGCCTGGAGAAGCCTCTCATCCACAGTTGCAGGAGGCGGTTCCCAGCCATCTTCTTCGGGATCCAGCTCGATTTGTCCCTCCTGGTGCTTATGCAGGTTCTTGGATGTAAGGGAAGGTTTTGGAGGAATCTCTTGATTTGATTCAGCGTCGTCGGTAACTTCAACGACTGTAGGCGTAAGTGTAGGAGGGAACCGCGAGCCAGATCTCGAAGCTGATGCTCTGGTCCGTCTGGAACCATGGCTGCTGGAACTGTGGACTTTCTTTTTAGCATCGCTATCAATCCGGAAATGTCGAACTGACCGCTTAGCTTGATTAGTGGAAACACTTCCAGAATCTACTGTCAAGTCACTGGATTCTCCTGTATCTATATGTCAGTGGCGATATCCCACTGAATTGCAGCTTTAATCGCTCACCAACCGATGAGGGTCCCATTGTAGCCAACCTGCAGCACCGGATGCTGCAATTGCCCGTTTGAATGTGCTTGTCGACGCAATAGAACGTTCAATGGTATAATCCCTAGAACAGATGCCGTAAAAGGACAACTTCCAGATCGAATTTGGCGATGCGCAGGCAGTACCAGTGAAACGCTTTTGATTTCGCAGTTGTGTTTGAGACTCCGGATCGAGAAGCGAGGAATTCTCATCTACATTCCAGTCAAGCAGTGCATGGTTAAGCGATACTTCCCACCAGGACTTCGGGCTTTATCTGAGAAGAATGAAGTCTGACAGAGTTCGGGATTGTATTAAGAATTCGGTATAGCGAATCACTGGGACAGTAGAAACCTTAACCGACCCTAAATTTCAGTCGTTGATTATGTTCGGATGATATATTTAGCAATATGCTTAATAAGATGAGTACCCATCACCTAGCCTTTGAGGTGAGTAAGACAGTTCAGAGAACTCACTAGATTCTAACCTTTGTTAAAATCTCAGACCGTGACTTAAAGAAGAGAAGGTACCTTAACCAATAAAAAGCTTTGACTTTGTTTTCAAATTGAAGAATAGAAGTGGAAAGATGAGCGAACATGATGACTGCGCCTCTGCCGAGACAGTAGCACGAGCTTGTCTTGACGTTTAATCATAAGATTCAGATGAGACATGAGAATTACAGTTTAGTATCATTGTAAAATGTGTCAGCTCAGTATGTTTGAACAAACATTGTTCGCCACTGTCTAACATTGTGCAGTAGTATCACATGGATCACAAGAGTATAGATACAATGTTCTCGATAGATTGCCAGTCACTGTGTCCAGAATATTCATTGGGTCACGTAAACGAAACTTACGGCGTCAGCTTTTCCAATCCACTTTAACATTACTCTGCTTGCCTTCAAATCCATTCAACAGCTCGTAAAAGTACGTCGACGTGACGATATGCTAGAAGAGCAAGGCCGCAAGGCCATCATATGTAGAAGAGGAACTAGACGGAATGATAAGTCAATCGAGCAGGTTAATCAAGTCGACAAGGGATCTCAGGCTCAAGTACAAGCAGCTGATCGCACGACAAGTCGAGCAAACTGATAAGAATTTTCAGCTTTTAAACGAGCCAGTTCATCATTCCTCTCGTTCTCGCTCAGAAATCGACACACAAAGCGCAATCAAACGCGCAAATCGACTTCAACCAGTGCATGACAGTGAATGTCTCTATCAATTAGCTCGCACTCCCGATCCCAGTGAGTTTGATCAAACCCTAGATATATTCTTCACTGACCAATTCCGCAGTGGCCGAAATGCAAGGTCTTGTGACTTCAAGCGAGCGTTTCACTTCTAGCCGCCAACTTTCCACGAAAGCTTCGTCAGAGAGTCTTTCAGAAAAGATGGCCCAATTACTTTCGGCCCAGGGTTCGACTTTGGGAGAATCGAGTGTATCCGGCATTGCGGTAGAAACGCTCAAACAAGGTGACAAGACCCTGGCTGTATTATCATCATCTGCAACAAAGTATCAAGCAGCCAAGCAGACGGCGAGAAAAGAGGAGGCTGAAGTAGTAGTCGTAGGTAAGGAAGACGAGGACGGAACATAACAAGTAGGGTAAGAAAGTAGCAAAAGCCTTAGCACTAAAGGACCCTTTGTAATGAGGTTGAGGACGATTATGACTTCGTGGGTGGAACACGTATCTGAGCCAAAGACTTTATTGTTGAAAGTTTGAAGATATCCCATTTGGGCTTGTAGTCTCACAGATTGTCCTGACCAACAGATCAACGGGAGCTTTCCATTCGTTTTTGGACATGTCTCTAGGAGTTCAACCAACCGGTTTTTGAGATGAGCAGAAGCGATCACGTGAAAGCGGCGCTTTCCATTATTCCGAAGACGCTAGAGCTAACGTAGCTAGCTGGCTTTCTCATTAGTGTGGCTCATTCGATTACTGTGTACAAGTTTTGACAACGCAGAAGAAATCTCGAATCTGGCAATGCCTGTGCCATTGCATGCTGTCAAGGCCGATGGATGTACTCTCTACTCAACGAAGCCTTCGGTCTTGAAGACGATTCCCGACGGAGTTCGCTGGATCAACTAGCACCGGCCTTACGACTGGCCTTAACCCCGTTTCAATGCCGTCACCAGTGGGTGTATCCAAGCATGGAGGAAGAAAACAGTGGACTCAGAGTACTTAGCCTTCAGGCTTTATTTACCTACTTCCCCCATTGATATTCTCATTCTAAGCCCCTCTGTATATTCGCTTTGGACTTCAATCTCATAGCAGCTGTCGGCGAAGACTACCAAAACTAATAACATTAGAACAACCTCCGAGTCCCACGCCATGTCTGCATTGCTTCTCTTCCTCAAAGAGCAATTTTCCCCCATTCCCTATCCCGAAACGAATTTCTCAGGGCAGACGATTATTGTCACTGGCAGCAACACTGGTCTTGGCCTTGAAGCAGCCCGCCATTTCACACGTCTGAATGCAGAGAAAGTCGTACTTGCCGTGAGGAACCTAGAAAAAGGCGAGGCAGCAAAAAGATCCATTGAAGAGACAACAGGGCGGCAGGGTGTCCCAGTGGTCTGGCAGCTTGATCTATCGAGCTACGAGTCTGTCAAGGAGTTTGTGAGAAAGGCGGAAGGCTTGAAGCGCCTGGATGCCGTGGTCGAAAACGCTGGTATTGCTACGAACAAGTATACTCTATTCGAGGACAACGAGTCGACTATTACAACGAATGTTGTCAGCACTTTCTTGTTGGGCTTAATGATCCTGCCTAAGCTTCGAGAAACAGCGACCCGATACAACATCACACCTCATCTAGCAATCGTTAGCTCCGAGGTCCATGGGTTTACGTCTTTCCCAGAGAAGAGTAGCCCGAACATCTTCAAGACTTTGAATGACAAAGAGACAGCCAATATGGGAGACAGGTAAGTTGACCGTGCACTTAGTATTTGAGCTGTTAGCTTATACATCTTAACTCCATAGATACAATGTCTCGAAGCTACTCGAAGTCTTCTACTGCCGTGAACTTGCCGACCGAACCAAGCAGAACAACAAGTCAGATGTCATCATAAATTACACCAACCCAGGTCTTTGCCATTCAGAGTTAGCTCGAGATGGGCCTTTGATCTTTCATATTGTCAAGTTCTTCCTTGCAAGAACCACCGAAGTAGGAAGCCGGACACTGGTTAATGCAGTGGAGTCAGGCCCGGAGAGCCATGGACAATACATGAGTTGTAGTCGAGTAGGGATGTAAGTTGTCCTTTGCGTACGCTCGCGGCGAGATCTTGCTGCTGACCGTAGCTTAGCCCAGCTCCATTGGTACGAAGCGAAGAGGGTACAAAGGCCCAGAAACGAGTATGGGAGGAATTATCACAGAAGTTAGAGAGCATTCAACCCGGTATACTGGCCAACGTATAATTATAGGTCAGATATAAGCTGTATATGTATTTTCCTCGATATATCCATCTGACTTTTCGATCGTCAGAGCTAGGAATAAGTGCAATCTTCTCCACTCAGATCAACACCTTCGCGTCTGGAAGCAATTATATCCTGTCCTATCTTGCTGGCTTTGATCTGCAGTGGCATATCTCTCTAATCTCCTCTGTCATCGTATATAGTGCGCTTCTCGCCCCAAATATTCATTTTGGAAAATTCAAGGATAACATCTTTGAGCAGGTAGCTACATTTCCCATCTGAAGGCGAGCCTACTTAGTCATCGAAGTATTGGTGTCTCTTCAAAGCACTGCTAATGATTGCTCTTGGAGTTGGATGGACGAATCACTGGACCTAAGCGACATTATACATGCAGATAGCCGCGCCTATCGAGCGACAATGCGCCAAGCTGCCGGATCCATCTCGATTTGTTGGCTTTTGGGTTCATGGCTGAAATGGGGGCGTTTCCTTGCGAGCAGTAAGGTAGTCAGGTTGAACATGGAATCTTGAGGTAGATCAATATCGTAGAGCTGTTACACCCTATCATGCTCACTCCGTTCAAGACTCTGAAGATTCTATTACCACGGCGGAGTTGCCATATATCCACTGGTCATCAACTACCCGGCAAAGCCCACCACCAATCTCAAAGGCTTATCATCTCTCATCCAAAGGCCATGTCCTGGTACTTGCTGCGATGCGCTCCTTGTCGACTGAAAGGGTCGAGTGAAGGGATTTTGATTTTGTCGTTGCCACTCAGCATGGCAGGAGCTATAAGACGCAAGGGTCTGAGAGCGCCAAGGCAGACAGGACAGATATTGGCGCGATAATGCTATGCGTGGTCAGCCTCGCTTCCATGGGGTTCTGCAGCCAGGAGACCCTGACGCACGACCTATGAAACCAAAATCGAGGCTCTGCAGGCACTCCGGCCACAGCACTCCTCAATCTCCAACCCATAATCCAGCGTCCTCAACCCCTACATCAACAGTTCCATCAAAGCCCCAAAGCCGAACTCCCGCGTGGTACCTCCGTCTATCTTCCCCCTCCCCATATCCATTACCCTGAAGTCCAAGCTCTCCAAGTACTTTCACACCTTCGCCGTTACCTAACCGGCTCTCCAGCTCCCTTCCCCGGTGGTCGGCTCTCCACGTCGGCGCACAAAGGCTTTACCCTCGCTAATGGAATGCATGCATGTCCACTCTATCCATTAGAAATCCGGCTTTGGCTTTTCTGCATGTGGGATTACGAGGGAATGTAACATCGTCAATTTTGCAATTCGTGAAGGTCAGGAATATACATGGCCGGCGGGGAACAACGCCGCTCAGTTTTTGGAGCCGTGTATCAACATCCGACAATCATTTGACGTGTTCTTTCTCGCCGGTAGGCTTGGTGGCGAGTGCCGCTATCAGCTACATGTTAAGCATTGGTCGACATATGCAGCTTACGGCTGTAGCCGCAGGTGATAAGGTACCCCGGATTCGCCTGTGCTGGGTGGTCTGTGGCATTTGGAGCTGCTGCCGACTTTGTGTGGGATTTTGGGCAGGGGGGTGTTCGGCGTGATGGAGGGACAGGTCGTTGATGTTGCTGGAAGATTGTAGAGGCGAGATGAGCGTTGCGGTGTTCGGTTGGGGGAAAAAGAGAGGAAGGGAGGAGCTGGGGTTTTGAGTCCGAGGGAGTTGTGTTTGGATGGCTGTTGGGACAGGTTGAAGTTTTCATTCGAGGTACTTCAGGACAGTGGCTGGGGTGCTTCAGAAGTAGAAAACAGTGAACTCCATGCAGTTCTATCTAACTACACTCGGGCAGAGCGAAGCGATATTCCCATTCACTCGGTCAATGGCCTTACGATGACCTCGTAAAGTGTTCAACTATGTGGGCATCAAATTAGAGCGAAGCAAACTGGTTACGTTGCTGCCGTTATCTTCGCTATTTACAACCTTTGTTTTGATGCCAGCACATGCAAATCCACTTGTCCCAACCACAACCCCCAAACCCAATGCCCAGAACGCCGCAGATCCCATATGTATATTTCAAGATCTCTCATCTAATTATTAAGCAATGTCGAGCGTGCCGCATGCTGTATCCCATTCCGAGCCAATATCCAAATTCAAACTCCACCCGCTTTCCTATCTGTGCACGATTCCGACCTGTGCTGAATAACGTGTCGTAGGCCGAGCGCTGGGCGTATAAGCACAAGGGCCGCGCCAACGGGCTGCTCAGTCCAACACATTTAGATTTCGATCTGCCATGTTTGCTGGGAGGAGAAGCCTGTATGCTCGTATGCTCAGAGTAGAGACCATGGAGGTTGGAAGAGCCACTGGTCGGAATGCCACTCGCCAATGCTTCCCGGCACGGGGGTCAGCGCACAGATTCAAGCTGCCTTGCTACGTTATGCCCCTAGGGTTGATCCCTGGGATCCTTGCCCCAACCTGCTCGGCATGTTTAAAGGAGAGAATGTATCTGTAGCTTGTGTGCTGATAACTCCAGATGGTTGCGCAGGTACCGTTGCATTAGAAGCAGCAGCAGCAGCTGCTAATGCGCTGGCTATGGAGTTGCTGCCGGAGACTTTACTGACCGCGAGAGCCGCCCCGGCTGGATCTGATACATTGTGATGAAGTGGAATGGACCCCAGCGGAACGTTAACCAAACCTCCGCTGAAGAATATGTCGGCTAATTTCTGATCGCTGGTGATGTTGTCGGTGAGGATAGCCGGCACGGAGCCTGGTAAGCTAATGATAAAACATTGCGAAGTCGCCACCGCCAGTTTTGCATCTGGCAGTAGGAACTCGGAGACGTTGAACTGACGTGTCCAGACTGTGGCAGGCGGAAAACTCATGAATTGGGCATCATTCAAGGTAACGTAATCGAAGCGGGAGCCAGCAAGGGGTACTGGTGTCCCATTAGAAGTTTGAATGGTAAATGGTTGGTAAGGATGGCCATTGTCGAACATGTTGTTTTTGGCCAGAATCGAATAGTTGTGTACGCCTTCATTAGTGATTGAAATTGTTATAATGTTGGTTGTATCGGAGTCCACCGCTATTGTCCCGTTGAACTGCATAGACTGAGCCAAACCCATCCGAAGCAGGGCAGTGGCACTCAGTAAGCATGCGAGGCGTAAGAAAGACATAGCTGTGATGTTAGAAGTGAATGAATGGAGAAAGGCTAGATCTAAATGAAGATTGCTGTTAATATATAAAGTGCTCTAGAAGCATGACGTTCCTACCTGGTTAGAAGGCGCGTCGAAAGTGACATCGCAAATAGGGAAAATGCTTAGGATGCGCACCACTCGAGGTCGACAACAATAAAATCTAATCCCAGACGTACTTGGGGAAGCGAGGTTTCGTCGTCGCAGAGACGCGCTGTTTTCAAGATGTGTAGAAGCGCCGAAGCGCATGATGCCTCTAGGCCAACGCTCAAGCCTTGACCACTCTAGCCGCGCAATACAGATGAGAACGACCCTCAACTTGGGTGGCGCCACGAATAATATCTCCTTTCGCAAAATTCGACGCACGTTCATCACCAATGATGAAGCGAGAAACGCCTCGCTGCAAGGAACAAATCCAGAACCATGGGCATCACCGATCACCACGTTCTAGCGGCTCACCTCTGAATCTTGATACTGTGCGCAAATCGAGAGTTGAAATACCTTCTGTAAGTCGGATTGTCCCATTGAACGTTGGGAATATCCACTCGAATCCTAAGGACTCTGCACGTTGGTCATGACCTGCTCTTGATACTATTGCCACTTGATTCCGGACGTTGTACAATATTGTGCGGCATCCGCAGTCTTCGTTTACTCTCCTAAGTTTCATAAACCACGGGCCCCTTTTGGCGCCTTCAGGGTCGGAGAATTTGTGAATGTTGCCAAGGTAGGCGGCTACCTCTTGAGCCGTCCGTATCGACGATTTGCGTAGTTGAACCTAGGCCAGGAGAGTCAACGACAAACAGAACAGGTGTAGCATCGCTTCGCAGAATTTGTAGACTTCGGCCAGGCACCACTGTTTAGTCAAGTACGTGCATAAGTAGTGAACGGCCTGTGCACCCATAAACCTGGGCATGGAATTGAGCAGCTCGGAATCACATCACAAACGTATCTCTCAATACTTGCTCATCCTGAACACAAGCCCTTTGCTCCACTCTCGGCACAGAGAATTTGTGACAGCCGCTATGTGAAGCTTGCCTGCTTCGAGGTTAGAGTACCGTATCGTTGGTGGGCATTTCTCGAAGATGCATTCGTGAGTCCATGCCACTCTTACGATTTTCCTATGGCGAGTGGAGGTGAGTGCAGCTTCTCTCTTCGAAACTCCAAAGGCCGTCTTTCTTAGGCATAGACCCTGTCATAGCTAAGAGGTAGATCCGCTGCCAATGTAAATACTTTCCCATGTTGATTCGATTCACTCAACAGCCACACAAGCTCCGACCAACGTCATTACACACAATGCCTCAGTACAATTTCCTGCCGCATATTGTGAAACTCGGCTGTAATTGTTATCACGAGCGCTTATGGTCGCCAATCAGTGAGTATGGAAAGTGGTCGCTCTTTGCACGCCCATGTCCGTCACACAGCAGGTGAACTACAGGTTGACCTGATCAAAAACGACTGCCAGCGAGCTGTAATGACACACAAGATGTGCAGAGGAGAATGTCACTGAGGTGCCGTCATTGGCTCTAGCTAAGATGACGAGGCTGCTAAAAAACTCTCAGGCGAACGTAAGCGAGGCGTACAGCGGCATTGACCTCAGGCTGATAGTGCTAGAGGTAGAAAAACGACGCATATAGGTAATTGATCTCGGCAAGATTGGGCTCTTTGTTCCAGTGACTGCTCTTGATCGTAGTGTGAAGTTACTATGTATCGAGGATATAGACCGACCACCGATTGATGCCCATGCTTGCTAAGTTGCTCCACTGTGAGTAATAAGTAGTCAACATGGAACATCCCATCCTAACAGAAAGTGTTGTTCTAGAGAACGATGGCAACGGTTGTAGCAGTCTGCGCACGGGTTTTGTACGATACTTTGGATGGTCTCCGAGACGTTCTCTGAGTTGATAAGCACGGGTCAGCTTACAGAGAAGAAGTTGCTATGAGGCCAAGTAGCCACTGGTGGGGCCATTTGATATGCAGGAAACATCTGGTAGTATTGTGCCCTCTCTTACCTTTGCCTTTCTTGAGGCCGCCTCATCCTCGGTCAAATTCGCCACCACGGTAGTACATTTGAATATACATTATCGCGTGCCAATAATCGTAGGACTCGGAAATATGGCTCTTAGAGGATGTGAAGTGAACGCATCGACGTCACATTTCTGGCTATAGTTTGAGAGGCTGTTGGAGAGCTTGGTATATCGATGCTCTAGCCTATTTAATGGGAGATTCTGCAGGTCCTCGAAGCTTTTTTAGTTTGGTTATAGAAAGGGTAAAATAAGAATAGTTTTTCCATATCTTGGCCGATGCCCTCAGCATTGTTCGTACCGATGAAGAGAAGAACAAGAGGGCATCCGATTGATGACATCTCATGAGATTCTGGCGATGTCCTAGAGTTTGTGCGGAGTAGTTGCTTTATCACGGCCATCGCCGTCACCAAAATTCGTCTCCTGTCATGAACCAAACTCGACAATTACTATCTTCATTTGAAGGCAATTTCCGCGAGGGTGAGGTCATCTATTTTGAGATACTCATCAGATAAGATATAATAGGAGTATCATGTATTATCTTTTCGGACACAAACTAAAACTGATATACTGTATTAGGAGATTGCGGATGTTGATGGCATAAAAACAGCGATTCGATCTTTGTTCTAGCATATACTTGCCTTGTGACGCTAATTTGACGGAGAAGAAGTCCATAGGTCTGCTTGTATTGATTGTAGGTAGGAATCTTTCTAAGAAAACAGAGTGTGCATGGTTCTAATGGCAGGTTTCCTTGTAGCTCTTAGGAACTACCAAGAGAAAATGTCAATCGTCGTGAACTGTGTTAATTGTTTAAACTTCCGCAAATAGGACGGTTCCTGTGTACTACGAGAGCTTGAAAGTTGGTGAGCCCACCTACCGAAAGAATGGTTGCACCCAGAAACGTGGCTTTTGACTTACGGTACTCCCATCTCTTCGTGGTTGCTCTTGTCTATGTTGTAGTGATGTATCTTGGGAAGTAATAGGTAAGCAGAAAATTGGGTATGGCCGCCACTCAAAGTCCGTATGCTCGCCTTTCTGTACCCCATTTTATCAAAGTATGGCGACCTAAGGCACACACGGAGTAGAAGCCGAAAAGACCAACGATATCAGGGAACTCTTGGTGATGGCCATAAGGAAGTAATCTTGAGTGACTACACCATCCTGCACGAGTATTTCTTCTGAGCTCGGCTGTGTATTGGCAGATAGTAGAAGAACCCAGGCTCGGCGGCTGAAACCACAGTGGCTCGTGCCCTGGAAGAGATCAGCAAGATGTCCATCAAATACTCAACTACTGCAAAGCCGGCATTTTGGCGTATTCGATTCCTGTATTTAATTTTGGGAGCATCGTTGGTTTACTCTCAAGATGATGGAGGTTGAATTGGTCCAGAAGAGATTGCTCTCGGATTTAAAACTGGTATATCCGTTGTCCCCAAGACCTTAGGCGGAAGCCACAAGTCTTGTACATATGTCTCCCTTAACAGTCTTTACAGGTTTCCTACATTGCATTTATAAGGCATTTACTACTTTTGAAGTATAGCAGATTACTTGCTCGAGGCTCAGAGTTAATCATTTTAGGGAGTCTGAACAATATTACCCTCCTGCTGTGTGATTATAACAATCTCTAGCGAAATTAGCAGATCCCTAACAGCACCTTAGATTCTTTTAGCGTATGCAGAAAGGTATCGAATCCTTGGCATCGCAATTGTCGCGCCCCCCCCCAAATTTACTATTGAATTCAGACATTCTTAACATTCTCAAACCTTCAACGCTCTATTGAAAAATCAATAGAAAAATCAAACCGATAAATTTGAAGCTGTTCAAATCTTTCACAGTGCTGACATTCTTTTAGCCCTCCCGATCCCCGAAGCCATCATGCCGTCGTCACGTCGAAGTCAGAAACTACCTCTAGAGGATTCACTCATTCTCTCAAGCACCTCAAGTCTCAATGACGTCAGGCAAAGAATCTTCTACATATAGAACAAGCTTCGATTTAAATAGAATCGAAATCTATGTTACTCATTTTCAATTTCCTTTTCAACGCTTTGATATTCGTCTCAAATATATAATCATCGACGCTATGCTTGAAATGCTGCTTTGAAAACCTGTCACAGCGACTTCTTGCTACTGCATAGTGCAGAAATTCATCAAAAGTGCCTTCGAAATGAAGTCATATCTTCTCGAAATGTCTTCTGATTCAGATCTTCAGCACATTGAAACTGAGCTCAATGAAATTGAAGTTCGAAGAGTATGATGACAGATATCGTATCTCACATTCGTGTGAGATAATGAGTTCCTCGATACGAGCGTTACAGTGTATGCTGACGTTATTCATGATGATTACACTCTTCGAGGCCGAAAAGAAACTGCATAGAGATAGCAGTTCATCTGCTAATCATCGAAAGAAAGCCTCGCCGTTGAATCAGTCTTCACGAATATCGATACAGAGTAGATAGTCATCTATCGTGTAAGTCGAAAGAACACTTCAGCAATGCTCTCTCTTTCTAGAGACTTGATAGCGAGCTGATTCACCAACTGATGCGTAGACTTGATGACATCATCTCGTAGTCTCGTTGAAGAGAGTCTCGTCAACGAAGACAAGCTGCTCAGTCGTCAGCTGCAACAGGTCGGCAATCCAGTTTAATCGCAGCTCATCGTTCTGTCTGATGCTCACACGCTGTTCCTTTTTATTGCTTCAGCGCCTTCTCTTCAGAATCCTCGATATCGTGAACTGATGCACGTTTAAATCTCACTCTTTCCATAGAAATCACATCATCTCTTTCTGCATGGCTCATGACTGTTGCTTCAGATATGTAATTAGGGAGTCTTCAGCTGCTGGAAAGACCTTTCGAGGGATCCTCTTGAGTCGAAACTGAGGCCTGCACGGCGAATGATATATAAACAGATTCTCTTGTATATTATAAACGATATCAAAATGACAGTGAACCTCTTCGGCGATAGCTAGAGAACGTCAGTGTAGTAGTAGAAGGCGTACTATTTTGAAGCGAATGAATGAATCCAGTGAGCGAGGCATAGCTATTTGACAGGTCAGTAAGTGCTCTTGAAAACAGCTTCAAATTTACCTGTTTGATTGATTTTTCTATTGATTTTTCCAATAGAGCGAGAATGTCTGAATTCAATAGTAAATTTGGGGGGGGCGCGACAATTGCGATGCCAAGGATTCGATACCTTTCTGCATACGCTAATTATTTATGCTACATATTTCACACCATCAATAAAACTACCACAAGCTCATGAAACTTCCTTACTGGAACGTTCAACGCATAATCTACGAAGCAAGTTCTTCTATTGCTCTATCTCAGTACAGGTTGCTGCTGTTCTAGTCTCACAACCAGACTTCGTTTTGGTAGGAGTTCAACGTCGAAATTATCCCAAAGAAGTGTATGCAGAAGAATTAGCCCAAGCTTCGGTCTCACAAGGCGCGCATACGCTTGGTTTAGTGAGAATGCGTTTGGCAACAAGCTATATAAGAGTCTAGTGAATTGCTTGATCTCCGAACGAGCGTGCTCGAAGGAAGGCTGGCGGAGGCTGATACTGTATAAGATCTTCGTCAAGACCATCCCGGAGGTGCAAATACGATAAGCCATATGTAGGCTTCGAAGACTAGCTCTGATGATAATGAATACGAAAGATTGACGCTGTGTAATGATAGATGGCACGATAGCAAAGAACATGCTGTCTGACGGAGAAGAATCAACACTGCAAGAACAACCCGTGGTTAGCACAACCCACTCTCTCTTAATACTGCAATCGAGACTTCCTTCCTCTACAGACAGATACCAAGAAGGAATTATCAAGCGTCGTCTGTGACCAAAAGGAGCAAGAGGGTGAATTTGGCTTTCGATGGCTGTCTGAAGAAGATGGGTGCTGCGTCCTAGGAGAAGAAAACTAATAATCGTCTTAGCAGCGTCTGTTTTGCGCTATGGTACCTAGGAAACCCAAGTATATCCTCAGACCAAAGAGAAGTTTGATAACACAGCAGCTCTTCTGGAGCCTCACCACACCATTTCCTCATCCTTCAGACCGCTACCTGATGCAACTCCACTCGCGCGCAGTTACTCGGTATCGCAACGACCTTTCCTGCAGACAACCAAAACAGCTGTGGCAGACCATGAACCCAATCGCAAACTACGGCACCCGATCAGCCACGGATCTAAAGCCTGCACAACCATGCTCACCAAGCCATCCTTGGAACTCATTGCCCCCACCAGATCCCCCAAACGCAACCGCGCTGCTCCACTGTAGACCATTGGCATTGAAACTGAAACCCGCCTGTCCGACGCCCGCGTTGATGTATGTACTCTCAAAACCTGCATCGTTGGTGTCTGTCCCCATTGTCATGCTCCAGGGGAAGTAGGAGCCTAGATCGAATTGCTAGTAGCTCTGGTATTAGTCTCTTTCTACCCAAGGTAGCAGCTGCCAAGAAAGACGCGAAGTATGTAAAACTTTACCTGATAGGAGCCATCCAAGAACCCCGTCGCCATAGTCTGATCCGGGGTGTTTGGAACCAGCACCGCATCGTTTTCGGCGGCGCCGGTGTGGTAGGCTTCTAAGTAGAGGCCGCTCTTAGACGAGTTACCGCCATTGATAACATGGGTTTTTAGATAGTATTCTGGGCCTGTAGGGGTGAAGCAGGGAGCTGAGGCTGTCACGGTCACTGTTGCGGTAGCTGAGGTGCAGCTGAAATACCTAGACAAGAGATGGAGCAGTATTAGGCTTGGGTAGAGAAACATCTTGATGAGCTTTGTTTGCGTTATCCTCGGATATAATTACAAAGTGTTTGCTGAAGGATTTGATCGCTTGCGCGTGGTTGTCTACACAGCCACTTGTTTTTTCCATTCACGAGGAAGGCGCCACCGGTGCAAATTAACATCAAAAGAGCTGAGCCTTGATTTACAGTGCTTGCTTCGCGTGTGATCCGTAATAGCAGTCAGCTTTTGTGGTTATCTTGGATGCCTTCAACACGCTTTGGACATTGCCATCCTTGTTCAACTCAACACAGTGAGAGGGTAGATCGTGTTGATGAGGTGTTTGAAATTTCAATGTAACCCGTTGGAGGCAAGTCCCGCGAAGAGAGCTTGACCCAGTCTCTCAGAGGTGGAAAGAGGCAAACAAAAAAACAGCATGCGAGCAAAGTTCTAAGTGCGGAGGAAATTCCGAGTGATAACAGTCAGGGAATTAGGGACTCTTGCCCCAGAGTCTCAGAGCTGTCAAATTAAGGAGTGACAATGTTTTCAAGTTTCTCCTAACGGCAGCTTCGTATTAGCTCAAGTAAAGATAATCCCTCCATCAATCACCAACGTCTGCCCGGTCATATAATCGCTATCACTACTCCCCAAATAACTAACCGTCTTCGCCACATCCTCCGGCACGCTCGTCCTCCCCAACGCAATCAACTCCGTGCTGTACTTCTTAATCGTCTCTCCCTTCGGCCGCCCATGCATCTCCCCCAGCTTCTCATCAATCTGATCCCACATCGCTGTGCCCACTATCCCGGGCGCGTATGCATTCACCGTGATCTTGTGCTCGGCCATCTCCATCGCAAAAGCCTGGGTCAAGCCTCGTACCGCCCACTTTGAAGCACTGTAATGCGAGAGTAGGGCGAAGGGTTTGAAGGCTACGATTGAGGCAGCACCGATGAGTTTGCCACCCGTGCCTTGTTTGATCATCTGCTTAGCGGCAGCTTGGTAGCAGTTGAAGACACCGTGGAAGTTGATGTCGAACATGCGGTGGACGTCTTCGGAGGTGAGCTCGAGGAGCGGTTTGACCTGGGCGATGCCGGCATTCGCAATCATTACGCTCAAGGGACCGAGTGCGGAGACGGACTTCTCGATGAGGGATTCAACTTCGCTGAGGGAGGAGACGTCGGCGACTACGCCAATTGATTTGCGACCCAGAGACTCGATCTCCTTGACTGTCTATTGATGTCGCTAGATCAGTCAAGTTTAAGAGGAGCGGCATGCGAGGAGATATACAGAATCAATGCCCGTGTGGTTGGCGGGTATGTCATTAATGCAGACATCGTAGCCATCATGGGCTAGGCGAATTGCAATGGCTTTCCCTCTGATTGAGCAGTAAGCTTGTCTCCAAGAGCTCTGCACAAAATGCACAGCACGTACATGCCCCTGCTCGAACCAGTGACAATGACTGTACGATTTTCGTGTTGCTGCTCGCTAGCCATAGTCAATGCTATCCCTTGGTTTTTGTGCGAACAGAAGATGCGGCATTGTCATTGATCAGAGATGAAATATACCCCGTTCCTGGCAGTATGATGTAGCTGGCAAGGTCACTTTGCGGGGAAGAGGTGGAGTGCGGGGTGGTTTAATCCCTTAACCCCGGTGGATGGGTGCGCAAGCAATACGACATAAGAGTACCGTAAAGAGTCTGCTGTAAGAAGCCCAAAGTCGGTAGAGGGGGTAAATGGAAGAAACCTTTGTACCTTTGGTTTTGCCGACAAGCGCAATAATTCCCTTGATGATACGATTCGTCTTCTTCGTTTGTCATGAAGACTAGCGCCATGGTGATGTGCTTCAGCCATCTCAAGACCAAGATCTCTTGAACTCTTGAAGATGACGAGGAACTACGAGGAAACAATGCACCAAGAACAAGAAATGAAGCCTTTCCATTTGCCACGGAATGCAGTGGCAAGAACAAGTCAAATTGAGACTTTCAATGCATGAAAGGCTTTGAGAGTGAGCACAAGCAGATGAAAATGATACCTGAGATAAAGAATTTCGCGCACGACTGGAGAACACCCTGCCAGGAATGAAAGCCTAATTTACATATCTGCGTCAGTCATTAGATTTAAGTACATACTAAGTCGAGGTTGCTACTTCGCAACACTAGTCAGCGGAGTATAAAGAGATAGAACAACGCCCTCAAACTCACGGCTGTATAGTGACTTGTTTTGCCACCTCACAGTTCACAAGCAAGCTCGATAGGTCCGGACGCGAGTAGTGTCCGAGAGCGTCAATCGTTTGCTTACTAAGTTCGATAGTTGACAGATCAATATCAGCATAGAGGATCAATTCTTCGCCCGGGGGGGGTGGTTCCACGAGTGGTGCACTGTCAGGTCCAAATATCATCGCAGAACCGTCACCAGGTACCTCTATGAAGGGGCATCTGTCAATTTGTTCTTTTCCCTGTTCTCTGCCGTCGTCAGAACTTGCGTGGCTAAAATAACAAAGGTAGCCCCTTCCATAATCATGGATTGACAAGCTCGCTGTTCTGCTTCTGCAGTGATGTGGTATGGCCGGGGTATACCCTCAGGTCTCTTGAAGAAAGGCGGCTAACATTCAACGTGAGTTTCGACTCCTTGAGAATATTCGTAGTAACGAAGTAGAGGCTGAAGATGTTCCTAGCTGTAGTCGCAAACATTTAGCAACCATCCCAACGCTCTATAAATAAGCAAAACGTTGTATAGATGATAGATTGAGTGGTTCGCACCAATTGAAGCCTCCAACCTTCCGATACGGTATATCGGCAACGCAATTCAGGGCGTCTGCCTGACCGTCACCTCAGAGCGAGCGCTCACACGAGTTGGCTTGATCTCGCGGCGGTGGAGCACGATCTCGTCTTCTGAACTGATGAATGACTACAGTAACGTATGGTCAGAACTTCTCCAAAATGAAGGTTTGAGCACATATAGATCGCGGACGGGCTTATAGTAAGACACCTACTTGAGCGATGTAGATACTCCCGCCAGCCCTCTCACTGTATCCCAGAACCACGGATATTCCCACCTGTTTAACGGCCTTCTGGATCCTTTCCATCTCTGGGGAGTCCTTTACAAGTGAATTATTGCATATTTGTGGACGAATGGGACGTTGTTCAAAACGCTGTCGGTCCAGATAGGCCATGGATGTCCTGGTATGAAAACCTCTGGAAACCTAGGTTGAATGTCAGAACTTGCAGCATGCAGGGAAAAAGAAACAACAGAACCCTAGGACGTTGGCACCATTTCTGCCAGCTTCAGCGATTAGAGAGGTTGTATTTTCAACTGAAGCTTGCAGCTCGAGCCACCCTGGCTCGGCCTGCACTGCAGCGACCTTCACAGGCTTCGCAATTGCACTGCGTCCGGCAAGAGGTAAATAGCGACGCTGTTGTTAGAAGCTCGAACTGGTAAAGGTCGGTCAAGGAACCGTTGCAGCAAGCAAGGTAGAGTCGACTTAGACGGTGCCATCTTCGTAAGTCCCTAGAAATGCCAATGGGAAGGTAAGCTGCTATCCTATCCCGCAGATCATGAGGATGGGATGAAGCACTTTTGAGTACCTAGAGATAAGGTACAAGGGCGTAAAGTGTACTGTAATATATCCAGATTCACCAGCACTAGTCTGTAAAGTATCATAATACTCACCTTCCATCACCGAGTGATCCTAGATATGCCCATCTTTTGACCTTCCCCTTGCTCAATCGGAAAGTAGTTGATCGAGAGTTTGTTCTAGCTGATGTATCATCACGAAGAACTTCTCTGGTGACTGTCGATGACTAGAACTCACGATTCTTTCTACTAGCTTCCCATAAAGACCATACTATCAACGGGTTCACCTAAGACCCCTACCATCTACGTTGGTAGCAATTGGATTTAACACAGGTGTCTAAATTGTTACCTACTATGTCATATGACAATTATGTCTGTTATGAGGAATCGGCTTTCGAGATGGCAATCATGGCTTTTACGGAAACCTGGTAGCTAGGTGATTCACCAAGTCCAGGCAAATGTTTATTGATTTTGTTAAAACAATGTTTGGAAAACTTGAAAGTCGAACAAAGCAGATTGTTCGCTTCAGGTGATTTTGCATAATCATTGAGAAGAATTAATGAATCCAAGGCCCGGGATTCTTACGAACTTGATCGGCAACATTGATTGATACTAGTCGACTAAAGCGGAAGCATACAACATAGATGGCCTTGAGATCACCAGCTGGACCTTCTAAGTCTTCGTCGGCATAATGCCCGGTGTAGTTCTCAGAGCCTCTTCCAGGATGCTCAACCCAAGAGCCAATTCCTCACCCGTAATAGTAATCGGCGGCGCGATGCGGATCACACGGCCAAAGGAGTTCAACCTTGAAATATTTGCTGACAGACCCAGTTTTCTCATTCGGATCGTCAAGGCATTGCCAATCTCTGGTGCTGCTTCCTTGGTCTCACGGTTTGAAACGATTTCTATTCCGGCCATGAGACCTCTTCCTCGAACATCACCGATGCATCCGTATAGCTCTTTCAGTCGGCGTAAGCCATCATGAAGGGCAAGGCCAGCCATGCGAGATCTATCAACCAGATTGTCGCGGATAACGATGTCAATGACTTTCGTAGCAACGGCCGCTGGGAGAGGGTCATTCGCATGCGTTGTATAGAAGAGGAAGCCCCGGTCGTTACAAAATTGCTCGATCTTAGTAGAAGTAATTACGGCAGAAATTGGCAAGCCGTTACCCAGAGTCTTGCTAAGCGTTAGTATATCAGGCGTTACCCCTTCGTACTCAAAGGCAAACATTGAACCGCATCGGCCAAGTGCCGTCTGTGCTTCGTCCAAGATCAGAAGCATGCCGCGCTTCTCACAGTGCACCTTCATTGCTCGAAGGTAGTTGGGCGGAAGCGGAAGAATGCCTGCTGAACTGAGAATAGGCTCGAGGATTACGGCCGCCAGCGATCCAACCGACGAACGGTCAATCAATTCCCAGCCATAATTGAGCTCGCCTTCCCAATCATAGGAGCCATCTAGATTGCGGAAGACGGACCGGTAAGCATTGGGGGATGGAAGAACAAGATTTCCTGGAATCTATCGCAAATTCGTCAATGAAAATTATCAATTGACTCAAGGTTCGAAAGAATATTTCATACAAAAGGCCCATATCCCTTCCTTTCTGCGTGATACGTAGCTGCATGAGCAGCTCCGGTCATACCATGCCATGACGCAGCCAACCCAATAATTTCGAATTTCCCAGAGTACATCTTAGCAAGCTTAATAGCCGTCTCATTTGATTCTCCGCCAGTGTTCAGGAACATGGCTTTGTCCAAGCCTTGAGGCAGTAATCCGGTCAGCTTACCAGCCAGCTCGACTACCGGTGGGCTTATCATTCCACTATAAAGGTGGTCGAGCTGGGCGGCGTGAGCTGCTATTGTTTCGACGATTTCAGGGTTTCCATGGCCGATGAGACAGGACATCTGGCCAGAAGTAAAGTCTAGGAGCTTTTGACCATTGGCAGTGTATATAAACACGCCTTGAGCCTTTGTGATGATCATTGGCAGGAAATCGCCGCCGTAACGCAGCAGAGTGGACTTGGCTTTTTTGAGCAAAGCCTCCTCATCAATGTTGGCGTATAGGTCGGCCATTTTGCACAATTGAGGCCACAGAAAAATTGATATGTGGACGTTATGAACGAAAGGTTGCGAGGTGGTTTCATTACAATCGCCTATTTCATTTCTTTCCAAGGATAATACCTTTTCTTAAGGGATGGAATACTCCATCGCAGTCATCCAAATCAGGTTCCCGATGGCCAATAGTGTCTTCTTAGAGTATCCCGCAGCACACCAATCAATCTGCTGCATTTTTAAGGGTTTCCCGACGGGTAAAGGAACGTGGATTTGTCACATCGATTGAAGCAGCAAATCACCATCCCCAGCTACTTTAGTGAGCAACAGAAACTCCGCACAAGTCACGTCTTCTACTTCGCGCTTCGTTATCACAACTTTTCCGACGGAATGTCCGTACTGAAGACGTGGTGACTGATCATTCAAGACACTTTGACAGATGACCAACGGCACACTGAGACGGTTAATCCCTTGCAGATTCGATCAAAGTAAAAAGACTATCAGTTATTGAACCTGACACTCGTAGACTGTCTTAACGACTTGGGGACTACCCTCCTTGAAAGGTGTTCATATTATCACGACTGTATTCTGACGGCTTGAACATCTGAAGCATCATCTTTCCGCTCTATATATTGTACCAACTGTCAAAAACGCGATGGCAAATGAAGAATGTCGAGGCTCTCCCCCCATCTTCAAATGACAGCTCAAGTATCGGAGGAGCCAATTCCGGGAACAGTATCAAGTAGACCCTATCGCTCGCACAAAATTCCCGCCTGCGACAGGTGTCGAAGGCGCAAAATCCGCTGTGTTGTGGACCTCACGGGTCAGCCCTGTCTGCTCTGCCATATGCAAAATGCGACTTGTTGTCGTCTAGATGAGCATATCTTTACTGCAAGATCTCATACTACTAACTCTAAAGCCTCACCCTGTTCCGAAGTCTTGTCGAATAGAGTGTCGAAGCGTCCTCGGCGAAAATTAGAAGGCTCGATGTCGTCTACAAAAGTTGATGAAATTCAGCCTCGACTTTCGTATCCAAGAGAACATCACGAAGTTCAACCAAGAGGCAAACAGAGCGCTGGAGCGAACCCTCAACCTTCATGGGATAGCTCACCTGCTGCCGAGCGTGCGCGATCCAACTTCTCAATGATTATAGGCCCCTCAGCGGCAGAGGATTTACAGGTAATAGAGACGTATATAGCGTCAGAGACAGACATCAACGCCTACGCAAAGTATAGACGATATGCTATTATGTCCGATGAACCCAAGAAACCAATCTTATACATGAACGTCCCAAATCGAAGAAAAGGATTCATTCTGGCTGCAAAACCAGGGGAGGCCCAAAGAGAGATTTTGGAACAGGTGTTGCGACTCTTTGTTGGCGATATTGTTGCACTGTACGTGTCATCATGGTTCGAAAATGATTAAAAGCGTATTCCTGACCTTGTGATGCAGTTACTTCAACCTAGCTCATAGTCTAGGGCTTAATAGAGATTCGAGACATTGAAGAATCACAGATGAAGAGAAACGATTGCGGGTCCGATTGTGGTGGGAAGTTCTGGTTCATGACTGCTGATTAGTCCTCAAAAGATTGCTAGATTTTCCTGCTGAATCGGCTGCGAAGTAGGTCTAGTTTCGCTCATGAAGTATCAACACAGATATGTCGAGATCAGTATGATATACCACTTCCAGAAATGAAAACACTTGAGATAGACCAGAATTCCCCAGGTCATGTCAAAGCGGCGGAATTTTTTCTCTCCCTCTGCAGTCTTACAGAAATACTGGGAGAGGCACTACCACTCGTATACGATTTGCGCAGCCGATCTAAGAAAGACACAGCAGAACAGCTTCGACATCTGAAGGCCGGCTTAGATGATTGGGAAGATTCAATTGTTGGCTGACCAGTGTGTAGTGAACCAGACAATCTACAACCATGTTCGGGATTTTCTAGTCTGCGGCTTGGTTTTCTTACCACCAGAATGCTCCTTTGCCGTATCGCCTTGCGGGTAAGCTTCCTGAAACGCCTGGACGAAGTTGACACAACTGAAGAGAAATTCAGGAAGCCAATCAAGAGTGCAACACAGGCACTAGCGTAGGGCGCCAATACCACCTTAGTATGCTGCGCAATGCTGCACAGGCTGTTACGGCATATGTGTGTTCACTTAGTAAACATCACCTACAGGAATTTTGGCTCCCGTGTAAGTCCTACCTAAGAACCGCCTGATTGCGGAAAGGGTCAGGGTATTAATTAATGTTGTTGGCTGGTCAGATAGCGCATACCATTTGACTTCTGCTGCAATTGTGCTTCTTCGTTGTGCCATTGAGGAAACCGATCAAGCCATTAAGGAGTCTTGCAAGTCAAGTCTGATATGCCTCAGAGAACGACTGCACCGGGCGAAGGAGGAGGATTTGTGGGATCTTGGAGACATATGTCTTGCTCAATGTGAAGAACAGATCTTCAAGATCACTGCTCCTTGTGACATCGATAACCCGGCAGCGGACTCAAGAGCGCAAGATGGAGATTCGGTACGCTCGAGTCATGACACCCAAGTATTATGCTCCGCAGCGGGTGGTTATGGCTCCTTTGGGGACCAAGGGAATCTACGGACAGACTTCTGGGACACGTTTGAGCCCATGGTGGGAGATTGGCCTGCTTATGCTGAAGTGTGACAGTTGCCTTTGACTTAACGATAGGGTAATGGCACGCCTTCCAGCGGCACCGTTATGATTTTCTATAAGCAGGAGATCTGTAGAATGCGAACGATCAACCTTGAACTCTTTGAACGTTCTAATTGAACCTTGCTTCAGCCGAATGATAAACGACTCCGGAATTTGCAGAGAAGTCTACGGGTCAGCTTTTCGCCACGTGATCAGAGTAGGCTTAACCCAACAAGCTAATCGTGCCACGCTGAGCACAGAGAAAATAAAGTATTTCAAACTAGAAGTTAAATAAGAATGTATAAATCTAACTTTCTATCGAAACGAAAATCATGAAATCTCGTTGCGCTGCTGATATGTGAAAATTAAAGCGTACAAACTTTCACGATTTCTGAAATTCACGTCTCATGCACGCATCAACATATTTATTGATTTATTTGTTTTGTTTTTAGTTTCTTTATATAATTAACAGTCAACAGAACTTTTGTTGCATGCAATTATCTTTGTGCGTTGTTACGTTGTTAAAGTGCAAAGAATTTGAGAGATTTCTCGATTTTGTAGGTGATTCCCCGCAAAATGAAAAAACCGTCGTATGTATGTGGTGAACGTTAGGTGGCACGGGTGGGTGGCCAGCACCTACTTTAGTAGGTGTCAGTGTGGCACGATTAAGCGTCGCGTTCGAAGTAGATAGCTACTGTAAGCTAGAGCGAGATACGGAGTACTTCATCTTTCTCCTTCCACTTCGAATCCTCGCTTCCCTAATCAACGCGTCCATGGATATAACTATCCGTGCTAATTGCCATTGCAAAAGCGCATCGTATACCTACACCCTACCTGCTTCTTGCTTTCCACTCAAGTCATCCATCTGTAATTGCAACTCCTGCCGTCATGTTACTGGCCAGTTAGCGGCTTCCTTTGCGGTAATACCTTCAGCCACCAGACCTGATGTTTCTCGTCTGTCATCCTACGCGTCGAGTGATCATTTGACGCGCTACTTCTGCCCAAGATGCGGAGCTCACGTAGCTACGTTTGATGCGGAAGAATGGGAATTCTGCAGCGGAATACTTAACGATACCAGGGAACTGCTGAATAGGGTGCAGCTGTGGGTCGCAGACACAAGGGATGGGGGCTTAAGCGCGTGGTTGTCCGAAATAGGGAGCGAAAGGGCAACGAGGTATCTAGAGGCCAGAGACTCCGAAGAAGCTACGGAAGAAATGTTTTCGCAATGGTCGAAGCGGGCCGCGAAAGTGGACGAAGGGACCAAGAAGACCGCTGGTGAAGATAGGTTGTACGGAAGCTGCCACTGTAAAGGTGTGGAGTTCTACATTACTCGTCCGTCAGGGGAACCAAGGGGTCACCATGAATCCGGCAAGTGGTGGCTTGGGGATGATGGACGCAGATACACCGCTTACCTTGAGACCGACGAGTCGTGCAGGTTGACTACTGGCTTCGAATTCTCAAGCTGGCTTGTGATTCCACGTATCAATATCTTTGGGACCCACGGGGCACCTTTCGATATCCGAGCCAGTACCCTCCAGCAGTACGACAGCTCACCTGGTGTGCATAGGTATTTTTGTGGTAGATGTGGAGCATCAGTCTTCTATCGCAGCGACAGTCGTATCCTCGACATCTGGGACATTGCTGTAGGTTTGCTGCGGAGCGATCGTGGGGCAGGAGCGCAAGATTGGCTGGAATGGCGTACTGAGGTCAATTTCATCGAAGAAGCGACGGATGCGAATCTGGCGAATAGTCTGGTAGATGGTTTGAAGGCTAGCTTTCCTTTAAGCTGAGTGCAAAAACCAAGCTGTAGCCCTTTCGACCATGTATACAACTCGAAAACCCGCTATGAATGAGCAATGGAAATCGGCTTTGTAGGAATGGATGAAGCCAACGTCTGACCAGCGTAGCAAGAGGAAGTGAGCTCAAACGTCGAATGGATAACCATCGTTGCCTCGTGCTGTTCGGGATACTGGAATGGAGGAGGCGGACAACATGCCGCTTCACCACACAATCTATTCTATCATTCAGAGACATGCATTGGTCGATAGCATACAATGATAGCATGAGACAAATTCATCATTTCAAGGTAGATTGCTCCGAGCCACCACCCAGGAATAGCATCTATCTGTGAGGTCTTTAAGATTGGCTTCCAAGATACCACCATCGCACCACACCTATCACCTGACGGACGGCTCAAGCACTTCAATGTGCTCACCCTGCGTTAAGCATAGCTTCTAATGGTGTCCACCATGGAACGGAAAGTGCAAAGCTGACAGCACCGGTCTACCGTCGATCAATTTGATGATGCTGCGGAGCTTCGTTGCGTAAGCTTGGTATGATCCGTCCGATGGCGGGACTGTTTGTTCGACATTGTCTTGTTTGAAAGGATCTCAAGTCCCGTTCTGGCACAGCCACGGACAAGCTGATTTGGTTCACCCATGGAAAACGTGTCCCTGGGCGAATGACATGGCAGAAAAAGGCAGGTGCACCAGGCTGCGGGGGTTCAACCCTCGTCCGTTGTGTGGGTTTCACGTCGATCTCGAAGGACAAGTCAGTCAAGGTAGCAAATCGCTGGCTTGTATAGCAGGCACGACTTTTGAATCATTTCGTTATTGTCCTTTCTCACCAATCACCTTGTTGACTGCCATTGCCTGTTAGTTTTATGAAGTCTCATTTTGAAGTCCTTAGTTATGATAAACGGTGGTTGAGAAGATGCTACGACAGCGGCCGGGAAAGACCATAACAATGTAGAAATGATGGCTGATGGCTGATCGACTAACAACTGTGAAACGCTGGTGCTAATCTTCCGCTAATCTTCCTTAGAATATCGGCCCTTGAATCTCCGCATCGCGTGTCACTAACGGTAACCGAGGTGCGGGAACCTCCACACTAAGGTACCACGTGGGTACCTAGAGAGTGAATTTCTCCGGTGTGAAGCAAGTGACAACGCCTTGGCCAGCTGAACCGAAACACACGGCCTGTTAACGGGAAGGATCGCCCGACGACGTCGTTGAGACGCCTTCTCGTCACGTTGTAATCTGCCAGAACCAGGCATCTGAAGCAACAACAGATTGGGCTATTTATTACAGTGTTCTTCTGTTGCTATTATCGTTGTTGTGTCGAGGGCTGGAACATAGAGCTGGACTGCGCTCTGGAAGATGGGAGAGTTCCGGAGCGGGTCCTTCGTTTCCATCCCAAGAGAAAAGGATCATGACGAGGTCCTCGATCGGGGTCTGGGGTGGAACATGGACCATGATTGTAGTCGACAGGGTCTGGTAGTAGTCTTGACTAGAAACACAATGTCATCATCCGTTCCTTGATTCACCTCGGTTTCTACGGGTTGGGGACTTGGGATGGAGGGTCGAAGATCTGTCTTACAAAAGAGTCGAGATGTTCAACCAGCTTTCTTTTGACAAGTTTATATAAACCCGGCAGACCATTCTTTTCTCTCACCAATTTGAACATCAGAACTTTGCAATACCAAATACTTCTGCATTCACCACCTTTACCATTTCTCAGAACTTCCCATATCTGTCAAGACAATGGCATCCCGTATTTCTAAGCTCGCCGTTGCAGCGATTCTTGCAACTTCCACCTCTTTCGCCGCTGCCCAATCTGGCTCGGGCCATACGACCCGCTACTGGTAAGGCTCATCCATGTGAAAGACGTGCTTCTGCTAACAAAGAGCAGGGACTGCTGCAAGCCATCATGTGCTTGGGCTGGCAATGCACCTGCAGCCTTGGCCCCAGTCAAAACGTGCGACGCTCATGATAACCCTCTCTCCGACGCAAATGCCCAGTCTGGCTGCAATGGTGGCAATGGTATGACATCTAGATCCTCGAATATTCATACGATTCTCCCCAGCTGATATACGATGCAGCCTACATGTGCAGCGATCAAAGCCCTTGGGCTGTAAACCACCACTTGGCCTATGGATTCGCTTCCGTCAATGCCAACAACCCAGCTTGCTGCACATGCTACCAGCTTACCTTTACGAGCGGCCCCATTAAAGGGAAGGAGATGATTGTGCAGGCCACAAACACTGGTTACGACGTCGGCTCTTCACAATTCGATATCGCCGTAAGTTCCTACTTAATCTTCTAAGAGACCCTGCTAATGACTTAGATGCCTGGTGGTGGGTTCGGAATTTTCAATGGCTGCTCCACTGAGTGGGGAGCTACATCTGATGTCTGGGGCGCACAATACGGCGGACCTTCGACCGACAAATGTTCCAGATTCCCGTCTAAGCTCCGATCTGGCTGCGAATTCCGATGGGGCTGGTTCCAGGGTGCAGACAACCCAACGTAAGCTCTCCGCTCATGTTTGCGATGGTATCTTCTAATCCGGTCTCTACCACAGTGTCGATTACCGCGTCGTCCCCTGCCCCTCTGAAATCACGGCAAAGTCGGGTTGTGCTTTGAAGTGATTGTCCATTGCATTGGTTGCAGGGTTTTGATCATGGCATTTTTAACGGTTATCCCGCCTTTCTCGTCAATTTATTTTTCCTACTACGTGCGACATAATCTATATATTCTCATCATTTCTTGTGGGGTATTGCCAGGCGCAGAACCCGATCTCTTAGATCACGAGATAGCATAGCATACGGCAGGTCCTCCTGGCTAAATGCTTCCAAATACTCAGCCGGGACTGAGTTTCAGCATGTCCGATGCCGAGTAGCACAAGTTCCCATCTCAAAAAGTTGAAACCTGAGTGATATTACAATTTAATACTATACGTGCGCAGAGCCATTATTGGGAGATGCAGGGTGAAACATGGTATGGATATCGTTTGAACTGCATGCAACAAGTATTGCAACATGTGAACGCAGCCGAACCGTGACGGAAAGACACCAGAGCAAACCGCAGGAGACGATTCATATGGCATGGCTTGTAATGACAAGTTGATCGATGCGCTTGGGTTGGGATATGCACGTTTGCGACGACAAACACGACACAAAGTATTACGACATGTGAATGTAGTCGAACGGACACGGAAAAACACCAGAGGGAATCACAGGATGCAAACCTCCTATGACACGGCTTGCAACAACAAATTCCACCAATGCGCATGAAATATGCATGTCTGCGATGACAAACACGGAAGGCAGGTAGTGCGAATTGCCATAAGTATATGCGCCTCCCTTTGAGAATCGTTCCATATCTTGCTCGGTTTTTGACCAACGCCAGTTTAGCCTACACACGATTGAGATTATTCTTGTGGAATGTCTTCCACGAACAATAGCACCCATGGCTCTGGTTTGAACTAGATTGGCGTTAGCAACCTCAGCAACAACCAATGCCTGCCTGGCCATGGATGTTATACTCCCGGCAAAATGTTTGCCCCTTCTCTCGTGCATCAAGAAGGGTGTCCACAACATGCTCTAGCCATTTAAATCAAAGCTCCGTTTGTCATTGAACTCTTTTGCTGACTGCTATTGATCCAAATTCTAGCTGATACCATGACTTAAACACGAAGCGTTTAGGTCATGGCCCGGCGACCCAGCGGAGTGCATCATGCCCACCATTCTTTGGAACGCAAGATGTTTACGTCGCAGTGCTCCATGCTTTGAACCATGGCGAAGAGCGTTTTTCCAACAGCAATAAGGGCAATTCGCACGTAGCAGATGGAGATTTTGATTTGCAAACCGCAGCAACTTCTCTACGACTTACTCGAATGCAACGGTTTAGAACAGCTTATTCACCCAAAGATCAGAAAGAGTCATCGAAGGACTATGATTTGGGTCTGAAAACAATTTTAGACAGAAAGCCCGTGGCCTCGGGTAGTCGATGTGGAGATGCACCAAGATGACCTACGAGGTAAACTGTCTTCCCGGTCGCTGAGAGTGTAGTTCAACACATGTCAGCTATTGCGCCACTCCACAGGCACAAAAACCGGGAATGTAGGTGCCAGGCGCCGAATGAAGTGAAACAAAGGCGAAGGCTAGAGGTGGCGAAAGACAAAGATGGCGAACAAAAAGGGTCGCACCATATCGAAAGTACGGTATGTTCGCCAACAAAAGGCTGTAATATAGTACCCACGATAACTTTGATCCAAGGAACAAAGGCCGCGCAGCTTCGATCCGAGTTGTAAGAGAACGGGTCATAAGTCCTGGATAGAGACGGAAAGTTTGTTTATTTTGGCCATGTGCCACAGTAGCAAATGTCGGCCGAGAAATGGGGATCCACGCTCGGACTTGGCCGCAAAAAACAAAACTTTCTGCCTCTGCGCACAACATATGACCTAATCTCTTACATTGGCTGTCGTTGTGCAACCTCGCATACATGGTGAAAACCGCATTCCCGGAACAGACTGAGTTGAAGAATTATCAAGAAGTCTGGTCGGGCGTTTGGACTTGAGAGGCCACAGGGAGGAGTTCTTCCCCAGACACAAGAGGATCTCACCTCAATAGAACCCTAAGTCAGATCGGCGGACTGACGGAATGCTGCTGCTGCACATCGAGCCAAATTCAACAGGTGGGAAACTTGGCCATTGGTCAAGGACGCAATCGTTCTAGCCAGCCTCCTGGACAATAGAATTGAAGCTGCCGATATCGTGATCCTTGCCGAGGTGTGCTTACCTCTGGGTCGTGTATTGAAGGCCCCATGTACTGTCATGGATAATAAATGCACTTTGGCTGATCTTGACATAGAAGAAGGCGAACGCAATGCCACAAAGGAGTGAAAACGTCGTTTTGCTGTCGCCAAGGCTGCGCTGTGTCTTCATTAGATAGTCCAGAGATGCGAAGGCTATACCGAGGTTGCTTCGCACACGATCGGTTCTGCCGGTACTCGTGATGAAGCGATATGTCCGGAAGGCCTATTTAAGATGCAATCCTGCCACCGCCAGGAAGCTTGAAGGGCGATCAAAGCTCCACTAGGCCTGATCACATAGCCAATGAAGACAAATCAACGCTTAACAGCTCCAGGAGTGCGTCTCTGACCTTTCATGGGGAAGCACTACCTCCTCCTTGGGGCAAACGTGACCAAACCGTATTGCACGGTGAAGCACTGCCAGGAGAAAGTATGGTTGATCGTATAGGGCGCGAATGGCATGAGTTGTACAACAAGATGATTTGTAGGTCGATGCACATTATCTTTCAATTGGAACGAGTAGATACTTGATGGCTAGAATGGGCCGTTTGGGAAGATTGGATATAGACATGAGTCACCCCGGTCAGTGAAACTTGTGGGTGCGAGTTTTTTGACAGCACTCTCGTTACTCCTGTGTATCACTTCAACGCATGGAGAATTTTGGAACATTCATTTTCTGTCTCCAAGTTTTCTCTCGCTTTTTGTTATCCTACCGCCGTCAATGAAAGTCCCTATGATCGAATTCGTGGCATCTTCTTGTATCACACTGTTCTTCAGTTTCCATGACTGTGTAGCGTTTCATCGTCTCTTTCATGGTCAGAAATGGTATCATGCGGGTTTATTGAATGATCTTCTATATCGAAGAAGGCATAACATGATTCGATGATGTTATGCTAACCTCTGATATAGTACCACGTTTTCGTACCGCTGATCATGACAAAGACAGATCAAGTCATGATGTCGGCCGTAGTCATGGTAGCGTCGGTGCGATACGTGAACTTTCGAGACGTTATGTGTTTTGGCACAGAAAATATGCTGGAACACAAGGGAAGAACAAAGATGATGCCCTCACAGGGCAGCTCCAGTCAAGCTCTCGGCCGCGGTCATAGAAGGGTCAATGCAATAGGTGAATCTTAAGGCGCTATGTGTTGCGGGCATAGACAAAGTGCCGAAACACAAGGGAAGAACAAAGATGATGCCTTCGAGGAAGAACAAAGATGATGCCTTCGAGAAACAAACCTGACGCACGTAAAGCACATTCATTGAGTAATACTATGGGAACAATGAATTCAGGCATCATGACTCGAGAAACAAAGATCTGGAATGTTGAAAAGGGGGATGGTATTCCGACAGGAGCAACCAAGTCCATTCAACCTGGAGATATTAGACAACAAGCGACAAATACTGCGAGGTCTCTTCGACCAAGACAAGAGAACGAAATCTGTTTCGAAACAGGATGCCAAATGCGGAGGGCACACGCACTATTATACTGTGTTCTGATCTTGATGCTCGGCGCCGTGCGAGAGAGTGTCGAGACCGTCCCTGGCTTCATAATGCTAGGTCTCCGTGGAACGTTTCGATAAATTGGGTTAGTGACACCCCTGATTGGGGAACGGTCAAAACATTGGTCGAGCCACCGGAGCCCTCAGCATCTTTGGACATCCCATTCAGGGATCAACACTACTTCCGCGAGTTCCTTCTTGAAAGTATAGAGGACTGTTGTAATGACTATGCGCGGGATAATCTTTGGGAGCAGCTGGGGTCAGCAAATTGGAGGGCAGTCCACTCTGAAGACTTGCCAGCGCGGTTGCAGAACGGGCAGTCATGGCTCGAGTCCGGGGTAATCGAGTTGACCGATTGGACCCGCTTGTTTCGCCATATCGCATTGCCAGGAGTCGTCAGAGATCCAAGTTGTTCTTGCGCACTAATGCGCGCAGATCAGCTTCGACATACAACCATTCACCGTGAACAGTTACCGATTGAAATTTTAATCCCGGCAATCCAGATCGTACGCCTGCTGAATTATCAGCAGAAGGCAGATACTATTCAGCAAACCTGTGACCTCTGGCTGAACGAAAACACCAGAAAAGAAGCAATGAGATTCCTCCTCAGTCCAAGGAAGATAACTAGAGGTTACCAGCTTCTTGGTAGGCTTCAGAATCTGATGGAGGAAAGCTTCTTTAACTATACTCGCCGAGTGAATCCAGGGCTACTGGTTCTAAGAAAGTGGAAAGTTTTCGAGCAAGTCGAGTTGCAGCACTGGCAAGTGATGTATCAACGGTCATGGAATGCCCCATGGGATGCTCCATACAGAGAGTTCTGCTCAGACCGGGGCCTGCTCAGCATTGCCTTGGACGTGATGCGTGGAATGCGCAATAGCGCATCCCATCGTAGCCGTATAGATAAATGGGAAGCCATGGAGTATCTTCAGCATTCGATGCTGCTTGCAATATTGATGGATGACCAATACCAGGCGGTTGCAATCGAGATCGTTGGGGAGCAATGGCTGACTTCCAGCTCACGCTCGGACGTGCTTATGCGTCTCCAAGATGTTTTCCTTGAAGACACTGATCTTGGAATTGGTACAACGGAACAGACGCCAGAAGGTGCCTTGGTGGAGGAAACACAAGATGGCGTTCCAGAAGACTCCGAGGCTGAAGACAATCAAGCTGAAGATCTTGAAGCTCGAAATATAGCAGAATGGACTTTGGCCTACGAGGGGGCAGAAATCCAGAAGCGCAAAGCGAACCGGGAGCGTAAGCGCCGCTACGCCATTGCCAAAGTTATCATGTCGGCAGAGCTTGATAATTGTAGGCAGAGGTCGAGGGCCCTTCCATATCGCTCTGCTTTGAAGAGTCTGCTATTGAACTTGCCCATCCCAGACGATGACAAAGGTCTGGTTAACGAAGATGGTTCGGTTGTTGAGCAGGAAGCCGTGACCGGAGAAGCCCAGGCCGAAGCAGACGCATTGTCTCTCCAGAATCTGGTTGGTAAACCCAAGGACGAGGATCAAGGGTGGTTTGATCAGGATACTTCGGCGAATAGCTGGGCAAGCTCGTATACGAATGTAGAAAGCTCGACGACGGAATCAGTTGCGGACACGGCCGACAAAGTGGAAGCAAAGGTGAAAGCAGACTTGAAACCAGAAGCCAAACTGGAAGGGGAAGCAGAAGGGGAAGCAAATGCCGAAGCCGAAGCCGAAGAAGAACATCAAGCCGAAGCGGAAGTGGAAGGTGAAGCTCAAGCGGAAGCGATACCAGACCTAGAAAACGAACCCACGGTTTCAGACAGGACGACCACTGAAAAAGACCAGGCTGTAGCCTTCGAAGCTATGCCGTTAGTCTCGACTCCTATGTTCGGTGAGTACCACGCAGTGTATCAGCAGATGTTGAGCAAGTCCATGCACGACATTTATAAGCTTACGGATGATGAGATGAGAGAGCGAAATTGGCAGTCGATGTTACGAGCAAATTGAGAGAGTATAGAGCGGGATTTGTTTGAGATTTTGGTCTTGATATATAAGCAGCAGAGCAATTAGTTATATACTTACCTCCTAACGCAGGTACTCCTTCGAATACTCTCTTACTATTGAATGCGATGTGCTGTTTAATCTGCCAGTTTCTCTCCTGCTTAGCACAAAGACTCTTCTTTTCCGCTGTCAATAAAATCATTTCTAGTTTCTCCGTCAAAGACTATAAAATCCGAGTCATGCGGCACTTTCGACAGTTGACGGCGGTAATGCCAGGAAAAATGCGTGGTGCGGCCGAGGTCAAGACACTCGGTTGAAAAGGTTTCCAACATTTAGTACATGGTTAGCAGAGATAACAGTAAAAGTTTCTTCTACTGTATGCGACGATGCCACATAAGTATACCTGCGAAATTGGTTTTACCTGAAAATTTAAAAGCCTGGCTGCTGACGACTGCTTCTAGTTCACCACCCACTCTCAGTGATAACGCGTACCCACTTCCTCATTTTCTAAAAGACTAAATAAGTCAAGATCCTCTGCAGTCTTCTTTACAGCAAGCTTGCACCTGGTTGCTAAGAACGATGGCGACAAGATAGCTGGTCGTAATCACTCACCGTTGATAGCGTACATAGATACTAGGTAAGATGTTGGCAACGTTAGGGCAAGATATTGCGGCAATCGGCCGCTTCACGGCGATCTCTGAAAGAACGAACCAGCCTTCTGGGCATGGGGCCGTCCTCCTTATGGTCTCATTCCAGGAAGCGAACGAGTTTCGGAAATCGGCTCATGGAGGAGGATTTGGGAGGTGGATTAGTGGACCACTGCGAATCTTGGGGTCAAAGTCTGGGGGCTTGATGTCACTTGGACTTTGGACTGAGTGTATAGGGCCGTAAGCAGACGGCTCCAGCAGGACGTCATCGGTGTGGATAGAAGGATTTAGATACGTACGTTTTGGTCTATATAGCTTGATATATAGTCGGGATGGTGGAAGATGACATCTAGCCTACTATTCTCGATCTTGAAATTGAAGTGAGTCAAACCTCACTCTAGAAGAGCGCTCTCCCTTTGCGGTGCCCGTAGCAGTGAGGAGGAAATATAATGGTCAAGGTTTTCCTGGTGACCGGGCACCCTAAGCTAGTATACAAAGACTCGAGCTGTGACGTAGAGACAAAACGCCAGGAATGGATACACCGGAAGAATTTCAGTCATGTCCTAAGGCAGAACGAATGGTCAGTTGCACCACTCATATTCACATGGCTCGTTGTATGTATAATGTCGGCAATCCTGAGTAGTAATGATGCACGCGATCGGCTTTGCTCAATCGCACCCTTCGGTAGATGATTGTTCTCTGCCTTAAAGATAGTCAGCTGATGGTGGCATATGGGGGATGTTGGGATGGCATTTGCTCGTAAGTATCTTCGTTTGCAAGAAGGGTGCTCACATTTAAGATGCCACATTTAGGTAAACCCTTGATAGAAGTAAGATTTTTCTTCTCCCTAGTGATGTACTTACGTCTTCTTCGTACACCATCATCGTACGTTGACATAGGCTAGCTAGAACCATGATGGCGCAGCAGTCTACGCAGTAAGCCACTTAGAACGTTCTCCGTCGCTCTTCGCAGTCTGTTCTGTCTTTTGGCGATGGTAGACACTGCTTGACATTTAGCTCAGCGCCGCCCACCCAGTTGAGTCCCAAAATAAGCACCGTATAGGCTTCTCGGCCTACAGTCACTCAGATTTTGGAAAATTATATCAACGGTAACTTATATTGCGATGAGCGACCAGCATAAACCCTAAGCTGGGGGCACAACCGCCTCGGATTGGCCTTTCAGCTTATCAATCTCGATGTATTATCGTACACTTCAAAACCCAAGTCTGGGTAGTGCATATATGCTTCTGCAATGGTAGCTGCATGATAGTAAATATATAGCGAAGGTATATCGAAGGACGGCGTTCAGGGGCTCGATCCATAGAAGCTTGATACTGATACTTGTGAATCACTGATAAGAAGGAGAGTACTTTGTTGATTCGACTGAGGTTCTGGAAGACTACCACTTGATATCCAAAGGTGGCGCCCAGATTTATAAAATCTGTTAATTGCTTCCTGCATAGGCATTGGCGCCTCCAGTGACAGTCGAATTATCTCTCAAGAGAAGCTTGCGTCGACGTCAAGATCCGAAGCCGCCACCGGTAGCATCACCGTTTGATCAGTAGGTATGGAATCGAAAGGCTACTTCGACGTAATATATTGCCTATCGGCCTCTGTGCTCATGGGTGCGCCAGGTCGATATATAATGTTTGAGAGCGCGATGTATACAGGCGTCTTGTGCATGACTCTGGACTTGGTTGAGTTGCTTATTTGTTGCACTTTGTCCTGAGCTGGGTTCCCACTTGCGCTGTATGTAAAATGCAGTCCAGTTTATATTCTCCACCTTACGAAAGGTCCAGCCAGTCTAGCCGTGTTTTCAAGTCCTTTATATATTCCCTGCCCGGTCTACCTATGGCATATTCCAACTTGTTTCCATCGCATTTGAGCCTTTTCTTTTTGCAGATGACGCACAGTATACGCCTCGGCCTCGATGCTTCTTCATCGTTATTGTCAGCGCAGACATCTGTTGACCTTGAGGACTGATGGATCTGCTGGAGGCTGGATTTCACTGCTGGGAAACGTCGTTATAAGAGCCGTCGTTTTCGTGGTTCGCATCAGGTGTCAATGATATTCCAGAAACGAGAACATACGGGTTCTTGGATTGTCAAGCTTGGAGCTTTCTGCCTGCGCTTGATCGAATATGCATACTGAATACGTACGTACGCCTTGATCATTTGAGGTCAAAGATGTTACTCCTCAGGCTCGCGGAACTTGAGCAAGCAAAACCCCAAATCTCCGACCCTCATCTCTACGCCTTTTAACATACATCAGCGCGTCGCAATCCCTCTAAATCAGTATAAAATTTTGCGAGTTTCAGTAGGAGGCGCTTCTGTCTCTCACAGCCGTAGACCCCAAGTTCCGCTCGTAATGGCCAAGTGGCCATCAATCTCGCAAAAATCAAAGTATCATGTATTTGCATGTAACTAGGAGGCTAGCCGCGGTGGACATTTAGTTGTTGATGTTAGCGAAGCGACCCGACCAATCATGTTGACTCGCAATCTACTACCCGATCGGGGGCTAGCGTACTATCGTCTTCCGCGGCTGGTGAAGTTTGCGAGGGCGAAGTCTCTGCCCATCTCGCAAATCGCAAACGCTATCATAGATGCGTGTAGAGTAAGTAACCTGTCAGAGGGATGCTGTACCTCCGCAAATGGTCGCGAAAGTCTGATTGCTGGGGAAGCGTCTTTCTAAGAATGCTACCAGTGCTACCAGTGCACGGCCTCTGCTACTATATGTCAACCTAGGTTGGTCTATGAGAACTTGTATATAATGAGCTGCCGTATCCTTCATAAAACTTCATCTTTCCTATAGCTGAGCGAGTGTCTCCGAACAAACTTCCAAATACCTCGAAATGTACGGCCTGCAGTCTCTCGTGTCCATCTTTGGCATCCTTCTCGCATCTACCAGTTTTTTGCCTGCTCTGGCTGACTCGAGCCCCCAAGTACTCCCTCTTAGCTCCGACTCAATCTTTTCTTTCGAAATCCTGCGCATTCTGGCCCATGCCCGTTATGGCGGCTCAGATATTGCTGAAGTTCTCACCGCAGCCAACGGGATCGCACCTGGGAACTTCTCAAGTTTCAGCTCAGCATTTCATGCTCTCGCCGATCGAGTCCGGTCACGCGCTGAGAAGGTAGATGTCAAAGAGTATCCGGTAAGTGTGCGCGACGATCTGTTTGCCGCCTCCAACTACTACCGAGCCGCCGATTTCTTCATACATGGCGATTGGGAGGATCCTGAGATCAAAGACCTATGGGTTCAGCAGACCAATTTCTTCAACACCGCCCTCTCCTTACTACCGATTCCCGGCCGGCGTGTGACGTTGAAGGGAGACGGTTTCGATATCCCGGCAATTTTCTATGGTGTAGATCACCCCGGCAGCCACAAAAAGCGTCCCACTCTGATCGTCGGCAATGGGTATGACGGCTCCCAGGAAGAAATGCTTCATGTTACCGGATTCGCTGCGTTGGAGCGCGGTTGGAATGTCATCACGTATGAAGGGCCAGGCCAGCCGACAGTCCGTCGTGACCAAGACCTGGGGTTCATAGTCGAATGGGAGAAGGTGGTCACGCCTGTTGTTGACCATCTCTCAACGCTACCAGAAGTGGATATGTCCCGCGTTGTTCTTTACGGCTACTCTTTTGGGGGGTGGCTTGCGGCACGAGCCGCTGCCTTTGAGCATCGCATTAGTGCGGTCGTGGCCATAGATGGCGTATACAGTCCCGGCCAATCCTTCTTAGATCAGCTTCCACCAGCTCTGTTGTCGCTCTACAAGTCGGGCAACAAGACCGCCTTTGATACAACGATAACTTCGGCATTGGCGAGCGGTAAAGCGCCTACAGCGCTACGGTGGGGTGTCGAGCAGGGACTCTGGAGTTTCAAAATTAGGTCTGGGTTTGATTTTCTCCATTTTGCAGCAAAAATGACTCTGGACGGACTCACGAACAAGATCAAGGTTCCAGTCTTCGTAGGAGCCGCGGAAAATGAGCAGAATTTCAAAGGACAGCCGGAGCAGGTAAAGGCGGCGCTTGGAAATCAGGCAACGTATTTCCCATTCGTGGCCGCAGATGGGGCAGGGGAGCATTGCCAGGTCGGCGCTGCAGTATTCTTGAACGAGGTTGTCTTCGGCTGGCTTGACGGCGTACTTGAGAAGGGCAAACGCTACTGAATAGCGAGACATGTGTTGTCGTAGGACAAGGCCCACCTTCTCATCACGTTGTCGATGAACAGACCACTTAACAGATTACTTGAATTAATATATAGATAAAGTGCTCTCGACTCTCTCTAAGTAACCCATAATGAAACTAAAATTGTGTGTGAATGTAGCTTTCAAGCAAATGATATCAAAGGCAGTTTGAGGCCTGTGATACAGGTCAAAGACCAGAGCGGAATCCTCGAATATGTTTGGGAATCCAAATGCCTACACTTCCCTCACCTGACCTACAGATATCGGCGCGCGAAAGAAAGAAAAAGGAAATGACAACGCACCACGATGCTTGAAAGAGGCACAGCGAGGCTGCAATGAACGAGTCTCATCGAGTGATGATATACTTTAAGACGTTTAGACATTTGCATGTTACTATTAGATATTTTTCATGCAGTGTGACACATTCATAGACGCGTGTAAGAAATGAACGCATTCACTGCATCACAATGACGCATGAGAAATCGTTTGATACTGACGTATTAATCAGAAGTATTCTTTCAGTCGCTTATTTTGACAAAGCCTACAGGCTGATTGAACGGCTTGCTCAATAAGTCAACCATGTGAATGATGATGAATGCAGACGACGCAGCGAAATGTGTGATCTGTGCTAAGCTCTGACTACATCTTTAGCACTTCTTAACGATTAGCCCGACATGGAAACTTGAATTCTTTTTTTCTTTGTGGTTTTAAAGGCGTAAAAGAATTGTATCTGTCCTCGTTATCTGCTTGCTCCTGATAGTGTATTTCCTCTAGCGATTACATGTATATTGAAAGAAATGAAGATGGGATAGCAAGGTCGAGCAAGCCTGGGAAATCATGCAATCGTGGTTGTCGCTTGTTCTGCCATTCCTGATTAGAAATTCTGCGCAGGATTGCAAGGGCACATCGAGCCAGAAAATGGTGTGCCACAATCTTCTTTTCGGGTGCTGAGACCACGGGAATGAGTGGAGAATGTGGGCAAAGTACTGAGAGAAGTTGAGCGTCTTTACTCTTTTTAATGTTGATGTTAACATTGTTGAGCCGTGTTAAACTAAATGTGAGCACTCGATTCCACTGTGTGAAAACCATGTGGTTTACAGCAGCATCGAAGTGCTAGACAATCTAAGCGATTTGTCGCCCTGTTCTTAACTTAAAGTTCACACGATTTTGTGTTGCAAATGTTCTCGGACTGGGAAAACGGAAGGCCATTAATCATAGCGTCTATAAATAAACCCATTCAAACGTGCTATAGGCTGTCTGTGAGCCCCTGTATAATTAGTCAAAGAAAAAGAGGATTCAAGGAAAGTCAAGGCCCGAGCCTAAACATGACATCAACTCTGAAAGATTAAAAAACGTAAGAGATGTGGTTTAGTAACAGTGTTGTTGTGAAATTATTAGATTGATGAGCCAAAAAAAGATGCTGGGCTATCACACAACCCCACAAGAAATCCCAACGACCAACGTATCGTAATGATGTTTTCCCCGCTAGCAATTCTTCACACCACCTCTTCAACCCACTTGTCGCCAGGCTTCCACTGCCTCCACTCAATCAATACAGCCAGACCATCAAACCTTACATAGCTTCCCGTTCGCGTCGGCTTTCCACCTCTCACTCCCAACACAAGTCGGACAGTAAAACACGCCCTCGGGATCATATCTCATCTTCACATCCTCCAACCTCCCTATATGTCCCCCATAGAAATCTTCCAAGTAATCCGGATCATACCTATCCGCCTCATTCATATAACACCCCGTATCAGGCGCCAGGTCCTTCATCGCCTGCACCTTAACCTCCGTAATATCCTTCCGTATCGAATCAATAGTCGCCTGATCTGTTCCAGGCGCCCAGCCGCGCGCGACAATGTTGTGAACGTATGATTTCCGCCAGGCGGGATTGACGCCTGAATACGGGTCGCTGGCGTCTTTGAAGACCTGGCCGCCACCGACAAAGACGATGTTAGTGGAGGTAAACTCCCCGGGTTTGCCGGCGAGGGTTTGGAGTGTGGATTTTAGCTTTGCGGGGCTGGATGTGAGGGCTTTGCGGTCCAGGAGACGGGAGCCGAGAGCGGGGTAGGCGCCGGCGGGCATGGAGATGTTGAACAGGATCGAGTAATAGGAGGCGTATGTGGGGAAGGAGAAGTAGGTCGTGCTGATATAGAGATCGGTCTTATATTTCTTTAGCTGAGCTGCTACGGGCGCGAAGAGAGATTTTGTGTCGTTAATGGATTTACTGAAGAGGGCGATGGTGTGCGTGAAGCCAGTGGTGTAGTTTGCGACTACGGGCATGAAGTACGATACGTACCAGGAGCCGTAGCCGGAGAAGCCTTTGTCTGAGAGATCGGGGTAGGCTTCGTGGATGGTTTGGAGTGCGGACATGAATGATGGCATGTCAGCGGAGGTTAAGGGGGCGAAAGATAGCTGCTGAACGGCGACGCTGGTGGTCGGATAGGCCTTGATGACCGTGGAGACGACTACTCCGTAGGTACTACCGCCTCCGCCACGGATGGCGAAGAAGAGGTCCGAGTTCTCGCAGGGATTTGCCGTGACAATTCTTCCGTTCGCGAGCACGACCCGGGCTTCGAGGACTTGATCTGCGCCGAGACCAAAGTCATGGACGGCGGGGCCGTGGCCGCCGCCTTGCATCCAGCCGCCGAGGCAGCCTACGGACTATGATATCGTTAGCCATTGAGGGTCCACGGACTAAGATGTTGGACGGACTGAGGTGCCGCCACCGACGACCACAACGTTTCTACTTGCAGCTTCGCCTAGCACATCGTTCCAGACATAGCCACCTCCGATTGTGAAAGCGCCGTCTTTCCAGGTAGACTTCACACAACTGCCTGATGACTTGTAGATCTCATGAAACCTTATCCCCTTTTGAATATACTTCATCCAGACTTGCAAGCTGCCGTAACCTGTTGATCTAAAAGTTATCATTATCAACGCAACGATTGTTGGTTTGATTGACGCTCCTTACCTGCCAAGTAAATCATGACCAGTGTTTCTAATGACCAGTCTAATATTATGCTTCCTGGCAAACAGGATCCCTTTCGCAACATCTTCATATTCAGTCGCATTCACTGTGTACCACGGCTGATCTCCAATAGTGCAAACGCCGGTCAAGTTTGCGCCTGCAGCAAAAGAGACAATTGAACAAGAACCAGTTGGGTAAGTGAGACCAATCGAGCTCTCAGTTTGAAACTTTTGACTTCCCCACTGAGCATTCGCGTTTCCGCAGGCTGCCGCATCTTGTAAAATTCCTGGATAACATGACGCTGCTGGTTGGGTATCTGCTATTACTTTTCCAGATACTGATGCGTTCAAAGAGTTCCATTCCGAAGCTGGCGGCCAACAGGTGTCGTTCGGACCCTTGACGAATATTAACTTAAATCTTCGTGCTGAGTGGCAAAGCAATCATTGGCCCAACTTACGCATTTGCAGCTTGTCGCGTTAACATCGAGTACACAACTGAGAAGCGTAGCTAAGGCTACAAGATGGTATATCAGAAACATGCTGAAGACATCGAAAAGTAATGCATCAGAAACAGAACATTGGGAAAAGGTTCAACAGCGTCTTCGTAAGGTTCATCTCGGCGGGTTGAAATAGCCGAGCCAGGGCCGGAAAAAATTCTTGGCATCGGGCCGAACTTTGTAATTAGCATGAGCCTCCCAGCCCGATGCCGGGAAGCATATGCCGATGCCGAATCAAGGATTAAGCGAGATCACAAAAATTAAACGTGCAATTATGTTCAAGAGAGCATCAGCTGTGCATATGCGCAGCATCGTCTGAGCTTATAGAGACATCGATGAACGAAGAAAGCAATATCGCGATAAATCGTGCTAACGAGATATCTGCGTGACCAAATGAATTAGAGATGGGAGACGAAGCACGCATATATTGAGCATAAGCTAATAATAAACTCACCTTATGCATCGCATATGCTTTGCTAAAATCTTTCTAAGATTCTTCTTCAAGCAAGCATTTCAAGAAGATCATCGTAGATGTCAAGAGTAAAGATATGCATAGTATAAGCTTCGCATATGCACTGCTAACACACTTCACAGTCTTCGCTGTCGTCAAACGTCGCTCTGACCGCATTGCGACAAAGTAGGACGAGATTTATGCTTTGCCTATGCTTCTCATATGCTGTAAATGTACTATAGTTAGACAAATTCAAAATGTTGACTTCGGGTTGAAATGGGTTTGAACATATGTTTCGCATATGCAAATAGTTGAGCAAGGCACTAACGTAAGACATTTCGTGCTTTACGGAATAATGGTGGAACGATCAATGCTGACCCACTCTAAATAGCGTAATGTCAGCGTGTAGGACTTTCGACGATCGAGGTGTCATGAGAGACAACAAAGAGAATCCACTGCCATCTGGAAGCGAAGAATGCTTGTTGAGGTTTGACCCTATGATAGCCTTCTTTCCACCTGCTTAGAGTCTTTCTGGTGCCCGCCTGACTCTAGGTACTTTCGCGATAGGGTGACTCGACCAACATTTGCTTACCACCCTAAACATCGTCCCTTTTATCTTTCGGAAACGAGGCTTCGCAACCAAACGCACAAACTGACAACAGTTGCGAGCTTCCGAGCATCACAACTCTACGTCCGAAAACTCGATCGAAACACTGCTCTCAACACTGGTTTAACCAAGCTAATAGGCGAACCTGCACAAGAGGTTTGTTAAGCCAAGTCTGACCTTACTGGAACCGAAGCTGCATGTTCAACTCGGATTCAAAGGACACCCTTTTGGACCATCGCAAATAATCCCCAGAACCGGTTTTGAAATGCGCCGGTTTAAAATGCGTGTTTGCCACCTCAATGTAGTGGCTAGACAAACTTTAGGAGCCGTAGCAAAGTGTAAACTGCACATTCAGCTTTCAATTCATCATCTCGGCTTGCTAGACAACGGAATAGGCGGTGGTGAAGGGGTAGGACTACCATCAACAAGTGGCTTTTTGGGAGGAGGTGGAGGTGCTCTCTTCTTGAGCGATGCAGTTGGAGTGTCTACTTTAGCAGGGGCAAGAACAGTCTCGTTTCCCGACGGGACGCTTCCATTCGCAGCGCTGTCATTGACTTTGTTCGCTACATCATACTTTGTGTTCAACAAACTGGCGTTTTTCCATCCTGCTGCGACTTGGTCGCCGTGTCGCTCGCGGAAGTTGTTTGCTGTAGAAGCTGTAGCCTTTGCGTCAGCCATCGAGACTGAGTATGGATCGTTGCGAAACGAGCTGGCGGTCTTCAAAGCAGCTTGCTTCTGTGCAAAAGAGGTGCCTTGTGCCGGTGAGTCCAGATTTTGTGACTTGGTTGACATTTTGGAAAACCTTGATTGAAGCTCGCTCAATTGGGGTCCTTGGGCGTTGTTACAGGTACTGCTGTTCGAGCCTTCTTGATTTTTCCATGGATTCGCTTCTTGGGACCCTCCCCCAATACCGAAGCCAGGCACCGAGACGCCTGCTGATCCAAGCCTGTTCAAAGATCCTTGATTGATATAGCCATTCTGGTTTTGGTCTTGGTTAAAGATGCCACGTGCGGGGAATGAAGGCGCACGTCCTTGAGCGGAAGCTGAATTCTGACGAGGGGGTAGCCTAGGAGGAAGTGCCGGTTTTGGCTTGCTGCTTGGGCTTGCAGGCGATCCGCCGGGTTGGCTTTCAAATCGAAGGTGTCGTACCGGTGGTTTCGGTAGATTGCTGGTGGAGAGACCAGTGGTATCCGCTCTGTATGGGACAGGTTGGGGGGCCGCCCTCTGCTCGAATTCTTCTGCAGCTTGTTCCTCTCTTTGATACTCATTCGTACCTTGGATCTCTTGAGAAGCCAAAGGCGCGCCGAGTCCCCTTCGATCGGGTGTAGTAGTGTGGGGAGATGCAGCTCCGCCATTGTATGCCAGGTTCTTTGGTGGCGGTCCAAAGGCGTCTGGATCCTTCAATGAGGTGAGAGGGCGTGATTGGTGCTCTAGAGCCTTGGTGCTGTGCGTTTCTTTGCCTTTACCTACTAGTCCCGCCTACACACCGAGGAACAGTGAGTACAACACATTGTGTTATGCTGCTGCGATCTTGAACTTGACGAACCACTTTATTTATGCCCTTGTATTCGCTCCGCCAGCCTTCTTTTGGTTCAGGGTGCCAACCTTCCTTACCCATTTTCTTCACTTTGTCCATGATGAAATTCGTAAGGATGTATCTGAGGAAAGCTTTTGTAGGCTCTATTGTGTTTACTTCATGACGAGACAGATTAGGTCTTACGAAGTATTGCTCAAGGCCAAAGATAATCGAGGCGATGACGTAGATGTTTACGTAAGCATAAGGTAGCCCTTTCCAAAAGATCCGTCTGTAAAGATAGTTGAACAGCTACAGTCTACAGAGTGTGCAAAGTGCGGACTGAACATTGCATTTGAATAGCTCTGCAAGTCATCGGAACGCTTATGCAATGTTTAGTCCGCACTGAAAACGAGTCAGTGTATAGTAGAACAGCTGACGGGTTTTCAACGAGTGCAACGAAGATGTGACATTGAATTTTTTTTAATCAAGGCTATCGATGCAGTGACACACATCCGGAAGTCTTAGACAACCGAAGGTTTCCGACGTCCTCACATTTGCTGTGAGGCTTTTTCCTAATGGTCTAGTTTACTCTGAACAACCTTTCCCCACCCAGACTCTTCTCTCGGTTCCCTAAGACGAGAAATCTCACAACAGTAGGCATATGCTTCTCTAACATGTTGCGAATGCAGATTGTTGTAGTCTCAATATATTTGCTGACGACGAGATCTCTTTTGCTCATGCTTCACGCGTATCCAATTGTCATCATCCTGATGCAAGTGCTTGAGCTTGCCGAGAGACCCGTGAGCAGGTTATATTTCGCACCTTACTAGATCTCTTGTTCTGCGGCCTTGCCCAGTGCAGGCTTCTGTACAGTTCATGATTTTTAAGAGCCAATGGCGCTGTTCGTCTCTTGAATTGGTAGAACATTGAACTTGGAGTCATCCCAATCATTCAACAATCCGCGTGACTCTGCAAGGGAGATTTCCACTGGGCTGTCCATGCTGAACCTGATACGCTCTTTCGCCGTCTACCGTCCTTATACCGGTACTCGAATCTCGGTCTACTTCATCATAAACCGTCGTTATTTGGAATTCTCTCGACGTTAGAGCTAGGACAATCTTCATCTCGATCATTGACATTTCCTTCCCAATGCAACTCCGCGGACCGTGTTCGAAAGGTCGCAGTGTCCCTTTCTTAGGATGCAGGATATTTCCAGGTGAGACGAGCCAACGCTCTGGAAGGAAGCGATCAGGCTGTGGCCAGTACTCGGGATCACGCTGGACGGCGTGTGGGATCAGCCAGACAAGGTATCCGAAGGTCGGATATTCCCGACCACGATCGGGGTCTTTGATTGTAAACCCCGGCTCACCGGAGCGAGTGGTAGATGCGGCAGGGAAAAGTCGCATAGTTTCCTTGATCACGGCGACTGTGTATGGGAGTTGATTGAGGAGATGAGAATCACAAGCTATCAGGCTCGCTGTTTTAGAGACGTCAGAGCCGAAGACTGAATCGTGCTCGGCGCGGAGACGTTGGAGAACTGAGGGGTAGACCGAGAGAACGTAGAAGATGTAGCAGATGGTACTACTGGTCGTATCATGTCCCGAGAAGAGAAAGAGCTTGACTTGGCTCATTAAGAGGGATTTGAACCTGGGATTGAGACCATGGTTTGAACTTTCGTGGCCGCTGTCTGAAAAATACGCGGTCAAGGCAAGATCTATCACGGATTTACTTCTCTTCAGGTCCCGATTTCGATCTTGGTGAATTTGAAACCGAGCATCCACCTTCGGAGACAGGTATTTATCCATTTGATAGGTATTGTACGCATTGATAAAAGGCCGAGCTGGGTTGTATCTTTGCATTGGAAAGCCTGTTCTACCGATGAGCAAAGATCGAAAATCCAGGACCAGCCAATCATACCTTCGTTCCCAAAAGTAAGCCAACTCATCTGCCTTCGCAGGGCAATGACCATTGGATTCTTTGTACGCTGTGCGTTGAGATCTGCATCTCTGTTGATGCAGATATAAGCAAAGAGTAGCAAAAATCGTCTGGTATCAACACTTACAGAACGATTTTGCCGATAACATCCATTGCCAAATTATCCGTTAAACTCTTCATTGTAAATAGAGTCTGCTCCTTCGCATACTCATTGAGAATCTGACAGAAAGTGGTTGTTTCCTGGACAATATCCGGTACCAAAGTCATGAGATGACTTGCGCTGAAACCCGGGTTGAAGATATTCCTCCAGGTCTTTCATTGTTGTCCGTCCATCGAAACGATGTCCGGGCCATTTGCCAAGGGATGTAAGAAACTGCGGATGGCTGGAAATTTTGGAAGCACATGCGCTTGTGTTATCTGATGTAAGGCGTCAGGCGAAGCAACAACAAGCATGGGCGTGGTAAACGGCCAGGTGTCTAGATAGTATATTGGTCCTAACTCAGGTATGGCACGTCTGATCTGATCTGGTAGATAATGCGGGTGTACATCCTTGGGCAGCTTGGACATGACTTTGTAGCAGAATAGCAGATGGCCAAGGATGGGATGGACTGGTGGCATAGCCTTAATCTGATCAGCTCGATGACCCCTATTTGGAAGACAGTACGCATTTACCAAGCCATGCCGTTTCAGCTCGAGACTTTGGCTCCGTACAAGGTAGAGCTTGTACAAAAATATCAACACGGAAACAGCGAAGATCGACGGCAAGGTGTAGTATCCAACCGAAGACAGGTGATCAAGCATGAATGATGCCATCGTTTTTGACTCAAGATTTGCGAAGGGGAAACAGTAATGGTTCGATTCTCATGAAAGCCAGCAATGATGAGTAGTTTTTCGATTTATTTCCCCGTGGTGTGAGATCGTTGGTTTCCGGGGGTTGGAGTTGGGCGCTTGTGTCACCCGAGCGTTTTTGTAACGCAGCCACTTACTTGCATGAGACAGCTTCTGCCTAAAATGTGTTTCAAGCGTGCCACATGCAGCTTTAAGGTAACTGGCCATGTGCGCGCAGGCGATCGAATCACATAAGGCATGGAAGACCTACTTGCATAAATTGGAAATCCTTCGAGCTGCTGTTGAAGGATCAAATTGGAAGTCTTGCTCCGTGGTCTTGGCCCGCTTGAACGAGGGGGTCGCCATTTCCGATGGAAACTGCTTTGCACTACGTCTTTTTAATTAGATATCGTTGATTGCGAAACCTGTGCCGTTTTTTAGAATTTGCCGAGAGCCTCACCAAATTTAGTGGCGAATCTCCTAAAAGTGCAAAATAAGAAACAGATTTGTAAAATCAACCCTACTGCTCTTCCGATGCTTCATATGTAGTATATTCAATGCTTCGTATGTGACGTATTCAGTGCTCCATATGTAGTATATTCAGTGCTTCATATGTGACGTATTCAGTGCTCCATATGTGGTCTATTCAGTGCTTCATATGTGGTCTATTCAGTGCTCCATATGTGGTCTATCCAGTGCTTCATATGTGGTCTACCCAGTGCTCCATATGTGACGTATTCAGTGCTTCATATGTGACGTATTCAGTGCTTCATATGTGGTCTATTCAGTGCTTCATATGTGACGTATTCAGTGCTTCATATGTGCTCTATTCAGTGCTTCATATGTGCTCTATTCAGTGCTTCATATGTGGCCTACTTAGTGCTTCATATGTGCTCTATTCAGTGCTTCATATGTGGCCTACTTAGTGCTTCATATGTGACGTATTCAGTGCTTCATATGTAATATACCCAGTGCTTGATATGTGACCTATTCAGTGCTTCATATGTGATCTATCGAAAGCCAATGAGAAAGTTAATGGGGAAGCCAATGGGGAAGCCAATGGGAAAGTCAATGAGAAAGTCAATGGAATGTAGAGAATCCGTTATCGTTATTCCAAGCTCTTCTTCATAACAATTCGATAGAGAGTTTGGTAGAGAGTTTAATATCGAGCCATGAAGGGTGCTTTCTATCGAGCTAATTAGCATGTACGAAGCATACAGTATGTACAGGTAAGCTCGATAGGGAGTTTGGTAGAGAGTTCGATAGAGCGTTTGGTAGAGAGTTTGGTAGGGAGTTTGGTAGAAAGTTTGGTAGAGCGTTTGGTAGGGAGTTTGGTAGAGAGTTCGATAGAAAGTTCGATAGGGAGTTTGGTAGAGCGTTTGGTAGGGAGTTCGATAGAAAGTTCGATAGGGAGTTTGATAGAGCTACCTCTTATTCCCGACCGTCATATGGGCATATGACGCTCCCAACCCCCCCGGCGGCGATCCGCCTTGGCGCGGCGATCCGTCATATGCCCCCCGGTCAATCCGTCATATAGGCCGAACTTCTACTAGACGTCCTCGAGCCCGGTACTTTCTATGACATGAATCGTAGAGCCGGCCGAGGCGACTTCAACGCTTCAAAAATCCCCGGAAAATATGCAGGTTTGATGCAGCAAATGCGTTCGGGGATATGGGGGGTTTGGCCGGCTCGATCGCCCAGCTGCCCTCACCTTCCCCCGCCCGGATTGATTTCGGCG